>Ga0206839_1029_pt1 | contig 37682 bp, 28 predicted proteins | sample Alteio_BWOrgCont_27_FD_152883 | JGI IMG/M metagenome (GOLD analysis project Ga0206839, IMG submission 152883) | Enriched cells from forest soil in Barre Woods Harvard Forest LTER site, Petersham, Massachusetts, United States -... | ecosystem: Environmental > Terrestrial > Soil > Temperate forest >... | reverse complement strand
AGTGGCAATGTAAGAAAAACAAAGGACGCATCCATCATGTCGGAGCGCAAAGTGACTCGAAGGACGCGGCAGTCAAGCAGCATACCAACGACAGCCAACGTCAAGACAAAATCGTCAAGGTCGCAAATGTCATTAAGCGCATCACGTGAATCCAAGGCACAGAAAACATTGTCCGTGTCCAATCGAGCGTCAAAGACAGAATGCGTACAAAACAAAACGTGCGAGTCCAAGTCAGGAATAAACGGCGAGAAAGATCATTTGTACTGCGTCGTTGCGCGAGACTGTGCCAGTCGCGTCTACAAAACGCCTGCTGGTCTGAACGCTGTCGTTTTACCGCAGAATTTGCTCTTGTTCCGGGGCGCTCGCCCTGAATTCCCAAACATATTGGTTCGTCCCCACGTCGTGGCATATTTCAGTGACGCTGCGACGGCGCTACATGCGTACGCACAAGATGACGCTAGACGGTGCGTCGCATATCTTCTAAAGAGCAACGTCACATTACTGGACTTATCCAATTTTGCCAACATTCAACACATGCACAAGCTTTTGGAAGGGAAAAGGGAGGAACAAAGGTTACTCGAAGTGGTAACGGGTTTCAACATCACTCACCTCAATCAAAATGACGCATGGCGTCTGTCTCGGGACTGCTTTTACGCGGACAAACCACCAAATGAGATTCGTATTTGTACCAGTGGCTTCTTGACTGAAGAAGACGACCAACTTGATCGATTTTTATCGAAGCGTTTCGCTCAATTGGTTTGCGCAAATGGGTTTGACGGATGGGTAATCGGAACCAACTTGCATCGTGCGGACTTGTCTCCATTTCACAGTGAAGTGATGTTGTGCAATGCAAGTGACAAGATCACACATGCTTTGTCCGTCAGCTGCGTAGTTTACGCCATGGTTATAGATGCGCATCTGCATTCATCAGAATCACCATTCACCACCGAAACCACCCGTGCACAGGTTGGACCAAAAGCCTCGCGACTCTCCAAAACAGCAGCAATGTTACAAGAGGCGGAAGCGCGGGAAAGTACCAAGCGATCCAGTACATCGGCCCTCGGATCACATCGTTCGAAACAAGGCGGTCAAGGAGTACGCAAATCGAGCAAGAAGAGTGAAAGCGGCACCAAGCGAAGCAAAACAACATTGCGCAGCGGACCAAGCATCAAATCGGCTTCCAGTTCAACTAATACGTCGGGTCCGTCTAAGCGTCGCAGCGAACGATTGCACTCCTCTCGGAGCCGAGGGGGCGCGTGACGTTCCCCCAAAGGTCGCCTTGGACACATTGGACACAATGGCGCTTTTGCAGGTATGAGTTCGGTTTCAGTGCTCGTCTCGCGGTTGCGATTGGGGAAAATGTGACTACCGTCAACGGCGCATGGAGAGGATAATTGCACATGAACAACCACAAGGTATATAACAAGGCGTGCGGCTGTGTACCAGTAGTCGCACTAGAGTCTCGTCTATAATTTGGGCAAATTATTGATTCCTCGCCAAACTCGTCTATAACTTGGGCAAAGTAATTCCTCGCCAAAGGACGGCGCGCTTTGTGACGCGAGCCACACCACACGACCGAGCACCGCAAGGATCCAGGGCGCTGCGTGGTGCCCTTTAAAATATTTTAGTGTTGCTCAGAGTTCAAGAAAAAAGAAAAAACAGTGAGTTGTACGGGTGCAGATAACAAGATCCTGGTTGCGTCAACGAAATGGCACATCAACAACGTAGAGCCAACAAATTTGTGATGCCCTCGTGGTCTAGTAGCTGTGATGGCGACTACGAGTATCGTGCCAAATCATCAAGCAAGTCCAGTCAAGCAGAGGGCAAGCGCAAAGCCAAATTACAAAACGTGTGTTACGAAAGTAAATATGACGAGTATCATAAAACGGGATCCAACGCTGGATGTTGCCGTCCGTCTCGTAACGTATTGAGCAACGCACTGGGCATATCCAACCTAGAAGACGGACGATGGTTGTTGCGTAACCGTTTTCAGGATGTTACCAAAAGTCCACGTCCCAAAGCGTCACAAATGCGTTCGCGAACTGATATTAGTCACTTTGCAGTACGATTGTTCAAAGAAGCAGAGAAACAAGATAAGCTAGACGACGTCGCGAGAAAGCTCGAAGCGCATCGCCAGGATCGCTTGGCGCGCATCAAACGGGGTCGCGCACGTATGACAGCACACCCTTCGACACATAGTCGCGAATCAGCCTCGCGTTTGTCGTCGTCGTCAAGTCGGCAGAAGCAAGAACAGAAGCAGACGCAGCAGCAGAAGCCAATCAAACCAAAACGCGAAAAACGACTCGAACCACCGCCCACGACAAAAATGCGCGAGGATTTTGTCGACATTTGCAGAGCGCACGTTTCGAAAGCGGCACGAGAATACTGGTCAACCGATCCGTGCTTTGATCGACCTAAAACGCTCGAGTGTGTGGCCAATTACTGGGTGGTTCAACGTTTTCTGCCAACCATCATTGAGATGTACCACCTCGGGCCTGCAGTTGTGTTTTCGCCGAAGTTCATCAAGCTTACACAAGAGGAGCAAGAAGATGAACAGGGTCCATGGAACATGTCAACATCACGATCGCTAGAGCGAGATCTGCGCAGAAAAGGGGTGCGGATCGTCACCACCCGGCTGCTCATCGTACGGGGCGGCGATCATGGTTGGCACATGAATGCGATTGTGATTGACCTACCCCAACGGCGGGTATTACGGTTCGAACCGCACGGCAAGCTTTGGAAAGAGGACACAAGTCGTGCCCTAGATGAGGTGCTGATAAACGAGTTGATTCCGATAATCGAAAAGGCAACCGGGCTAAAGGGATTTGAACTCATTCCTCCAAACGTCATTTGTCCGCGCGAAGAGGGCCCTCAGGTTGTCGATCGCAACAACAAGACCGAGACACAAAAGATTCGCTGTCCTTTGGGCGGCATGTGCTCGGTTTGGGCGCAAATGTTTTTGTTTCTACTCATCATGAATCCCAATGCGAGCGAATCAGAGATCGTGGACGAAATGCTTCGGCCCGAACCCAATTTGACGCTCAACGTCAAGGTGCGCAAATTCTACACTTTTATGCAGGACACGTACGACAATGCACCCGCTAAAATCAAAGCCGCCGTACAACGCATCCTCGACGAACGCATTACACGCTAAGGGGGACGCATATCGCGTCCCCCTTGGACCCCCTTTCGCGTGGGCAAAGGAAGAGCACGTGATGTTAAAATTTCAAGCAAATCTTTGTTGAGTAGAAGCGCCGCTGTACCATGACTTCTAGCACTACGTCTACAATCGTTCCTTCCGTTTCGGTTCTTGTGCCGACAACGCCACAGTCAACCTCCTTGTCTGTTGAGTTCCTCGTTCAAGGTGCTATTGTCTTGCCTTTGTCGACTTTGTCCATGAACATTTTGGTTTCTTTTGCTCCAGATGGCAAGACAAACGAAACATTGGACGCGTTGGGCGATGAATTATTTGATCAAAAGTTGTTTGTAGATGTGCAAAAGACACTGATTTGTTCCCTCTGTCAACGCGTGTTCCGCGATCCCGTGTATACTTGTTGCGGATGCCATTTTTGCCGCCTATGTCTTGAGGACAGATTGCAAAGTACGATTTGTCCGTTTGCCTTTTGCGTTGATCGTTGATTTGTGTGCGATGAGACGCACATCTCATTTGATTGCGCGTTGCGATGAGACACATGGCTCATTTCGGTGTGTGTTTACGTTTTGAAACAGAACTGGGACGTTCATGTCCGACTCTTAAATGCAAAGGCGCTAGGATACCTGAAACGGGAGGCTTCGTCACAGACGCTCACGTGCAGGGTCTGATTGAGGAACAGGTCGTCCGTTGCATTAACAATGGTCGTGGTTGCCGCTTTTTCGGTGAACATAGTCAACTTCACGACCACATCCAAGTCTGTCAGTATTCCGTTAGTCGTTGCGTAGCGTGTGACTGTCAAGTCAACCGTTCCGAAATGGAGCGGCACACTTTTTCTGAATGTATCAAGCGCACGGTGCAGTGCGTTGCCTGCTTATCGTGGCACCGGTCTGACGAAAGCAAGGCGCATCAAAGTGGTTGCTCCAAGTATCCGATCGAATGCCCATTACGTTGTTCTAGCAACAGCAAAATAGAGCGTGGTATCCTCGAACATCACTTGTCGACCGATTGTCCGTTGCAAGTCATCGCGTGTCCATTGTCGGATGAAATCGGTTGCACCGTCCAGTCGCAACGCCATTTGATGAAATCGTGTCTCGAGAATCCGGAGCATATTGCGTCCCACGTTGACAAGGCGTTGAAGCGAATCCGTGACCAAAATAGTGCGATCAAGAACAACACTACGCTGATCAACGCTTTGGCACATCGTGTGGATGTTCTCGAGCTTGAGCGGAAAGGCAGTGTTGCCACCAAAAACATTGACGAGATGTCAGACGCGGACGCCAGTCGACCGCGCAATGTCTTACAACCCAACGCTGTTCAGCCTGTTGGTGCTGCGTCCCTACCGGCACTCAGAGCCACAGACACGGCAGTTCCTTTAGTTCCTTTAGTTCCTTTACCTGTTGGTTCTGCATCAGCTATCAGTGTTCCTTTGCCTGTTGGTACTACTAATACGCGTTCCTGCGAGATTGCACTTGCGTCCGGGAACAAATCCGCAGCCGTCGTAACGACGATCGTAGCCAGGTCCAGCACGCTTGCCAGTGGTAGTAATGCTGCAACACAAAGTTCAACACAAAATGCAACGCAAAGTGCAACACCACCATCGGCACGTACTCACCGTGGTTTGTTTCTAAACAAGGCCAAGCCCAGTGTGGGAAATGTTCGAGTCAATGACGTTTTTGACGTTTTGGATAACGTCTCGCATCGTTGGCGCTTGGCTCAAGTCGTGTCCATTGGCCTTCTTAATCCGCACTTGATTCAAATTCACTACCTTGGATGGGCGGTGCATTGGGATGAGGTGATCGATCTTTCAATATTTCATCAGTGCGACAAGCACAAATCTTCCGCAGAACGCGTCTTGCCCGGTGCGACGCGCAGTTTGTTATCTTTGACAGATGAGAGTGTGGACCCAAGCCATGTGTATGATTTGGAGATGCTTCCATTCGTCCAACTTTCTGCAGACGATCTTTTAAATGGATGCTACATGTGCTGCGGTCGCCGAGAACGCGACAGTCCTTGCCAGGGGCCGCGTGCCGCTTCCCCTTAACCCCTTGCGCGATGCGTGGATTTTGGTGCATTGCGGGATACCAAGTGACACAGTGTATTGGTCAATTTCCTACCCTCTTCCCTTGGGATATGTAAGATTGAGACGTGACGTATTATTACGGGGCGCCCTGGGCCCATTGTGCGGTAACAAAACACTGCTTGCGGGTGATAAAAACATATTTTTTGAACGTCTCCACGTTGTAATATAACCTTTTATGACCGAGTCCCGTTGAGGGCACGTTAGATGAGAGAGCGACGTCAACAAATAAGTGAAAGCGACAAGCGTCTCTTTGCACTGTGATGCGATAGGACAAATCCTAAAACCCATATTGTCTTGTGTTGGCTTTCAGTAGTATTATCGAGCTACAAATGTCACCGCTGCGACAATGCAAGAATGAGAACGGTGAGGACGATGCGAACGATGAGAACCAACAACAAAACAAGATGACTTACGTTCAGTGCTGATCCGTTTCTTGTACAATACGCGATAACCACATTCTGTGCAGCGCACGAGATCTTGTTTCCGAAGAATGACCGTCGCATAGCACTCGGCGCACGTGTAAGGCATCGTTGTTGAATCAATCACAATCTTGGATGCTGCCGTGTTCAGCTGCGCATTGGATGAGTTTTGCTTATTGCCAACGCCATTTGAACTCTTGGTCGATACTGTCGCACTCATGATTGCGATTCGAAAAATACTGGCGTGTGATCGCGTCGATACGTGTAGATGCGATTTGAATCTAGCGTAACGCGACAAGTTCTGTCATCGTGCGTGTGCATATTATTCGTTGCACTGACGAATCCCACTGCTAAATCTGACACCGCTTTGTACGTTGTACGATTGCGAGACTGAGGTTCCTATTTTGAGCAGTGCGACGGACTGAAGCAAACCCGAACGTCGAAACGCTGTGCATCGCTTCAGCGCCAAAAATTGCCGATTCGATGCAACAGATTTGGTGCTCAGTGTACCCAACTGTCGCCGTGTAAAGCAGGGAGGGACTTTACGTACGCAACATAGAGGCCCTTACCGCAACAATGCTTTACCTGTTAAGATGTGCCCATGTATCGCACGGCATTGTGCGACCAATTACGCTGCACATTCTACATGACGCATTTATTGCACATTGCCCACGGTGCTACGTTTATATCTTGACTGATGTGTCAAACACAATATTTAGGAACTAACAAGGTCATTGGGCTGAGATGCTCGGTCGTATATCGAAATACTAAATTGCTTCAGTGAGATACGCCGCTCTCGACATAAATTTTTGCGGGCTTTTGCAGGCGGAAAAAAAACTTGTTGAGGCAGGTTATATAAAAACAGTAGAACGGACTTTACCAAAAATCTCATCGCAAGCCCATAGCCATAGCCATGCCTAGCGGTTTCGGAGGTCACTCGTCTAAATTGAAGATCAAGTCCAAGCACTCCAAGGACCTATTTGGCAGCGATTTCGACATTGTTGGCAAGATTGCAGGTCTTGATCCTAATCAGAACTGGAGCTCCATGCAAAGACACTTGGGCGAATGGTGCGACAAGTCTAAATGTCCCAAGAGCAAGGGCAAACGTTGGGGAAGCAGAATGGACATTATTGAATAAAGGGGATACCCCTTTGGATCCCCGCTTGCCTCGCTTTTGGGTTAGACGTTGACACGGCGTGTGTTTGAGACTGTGAATGTGTCGAGAAATGTAGAATCACATGTTTGTTTTTTATCATTTTTTGGATCTATGCGAACGTTGACTCGTACGTGGCGAGTGTGATGTGAACGTCCTACCCGTAATTGTGCGAGTCTTGAACTTATCGTACCGTCTAATTGGCTATTTGCATATGCAGTGGACGCGCGTCGCATGTCCGTCTTGTCAGGCTGCGATCGCGGTACATCGACAACATACGTTCTTTGAATGTGGACGTTGCGCCAAGCTATTGGTCGCAACGTGGTCCACACCGGTACTGCCACCAACTGCGCAGGCTGTATCATCCGCCAGTCCAAAGGTGGGAGGCGGTGGTTCAGGAACTGCTGCGTGTTCCTCACAGAAACAAACGCAAACGTGTGACCAGGCGACGGTTATATTATCGTGTTGGGAATCCATGCCCGTCCGGTACACTTTGTGCGCCACATGCGGACAATTATTAGCGTATCTGAGACAGTACGGTGCAGTAGAGTGTGGCAACTGCCACGCGACCGTCCCCACAACCACGACCACATCTGCCTCGGCCAATGCGTCCTTGTCCACAAAAACAGGCAGTATTGCAGCAGCCACCAAGTCGAATAAATCGAGAAAGCGCAAGGTGAGCAAACCAAGAACACCTGCAGCCAAGTCAAGACCACTCAAACGCCAAAAATCTGGCGCATCGTTCAGCAAGTCAAAATCAGCAAAAGCCAAAAATTAAAAATTGTGATCAGCGTGTCGAATGGAAGTAATTTGGTATCAGTCGATTAGCCAAGTACAATGTGATATCGAATACGTGGTTCGACTCGCTACTAGTTGTGGTTGTCTATGTTTGTGCTTCAGTAACATTCCAAATACATTTACTTACCAAACGAGGAACCCAGCATCTATAACGCGAAAGGGGCCAAGGGGAAGGCGTCCCCTAATATATTTTCAAACAAGTTGCCTTACACGCACATTTCAACGCGCAAGGGGTCGAGGCCCCTTTGGCGAGCGGCACGCGTCCCATAATATTCCAAGTACAAATACAAGATCAGTTCAATTAACGCACGCTTGCTATCGTCGAGTCACACAGTTTGTGGCCGAAAATACGCCAACACACCGAAAGGTATGGTGCGTTAAAGTAGCACGAGACGCAACGCGCACCACAAGACAAAGAGAACGACGTAGCAGCGAAGGGGTCACAGGGGAGCGCGCAGCACTCCCTTGGTCACGTGCCTATCGCACTTGCTCGAACGTGGCGACTATGATGTGTAAAAGTGATGCGCGGGTGCGAACGACTGACACGATGTCTGAGGCCATCTGATGGATATCCCAATACAACGAAAAAACAAAAACGCATGTTTCGCACGAGGCTGCATGTGTGAGTGATGGCGCATGGATTCGATTTCCCCGTTTGCGGAGTTGGACGTTGCAGGATTGAGTTGGTTCAGTGGTTGGAGTGTGAGGTTGCTTTGCGGGTGCTTGGTTTTGGCCAGTTGTCGTTGAATGTTCCAAAGCGGGATGGAAGAATTCTCGGTTCGCCTGCGCCCCCTTGTGGCGTGTGTTGTGTTCTGTTTGTGACTTGGTGGTTACTTCACAGCCTGCCGATCGAGAACAGATTGCCTGTCTTGTGGCGTGTACTGTTGATACACTGTTTGGAGGTGTCGCACGTTTGGCCGGTGTCAATGGCCAGGTTTGTGCGCGTTGTTTGAATGCATGGTGTGGGTGGTCATCGTTGAAGCAAATCTTTTGCTGTCAATATGATGTAGGCCACGTCGCAGTTCCATTCCTTGTCGGTCCCAAAGATCACCATTCGTGATTACCTGCAATGGTGTGTATCGCAGTCATGAGCCAAGACAACGTATTTAGACATTCATTACTGTCCCTAGGCTCGTTGTTCACATTCAATTTTCGGGAGAATGCCTGATATTGGCGCTCGTCTACGTTGATCGAATTCTGCGGACGCAACCTCAGGTACGCAAGTCTATCACGCAGCTCCAAGCGTAATGGAGTTGTGGTTGAAAGCCTTTGCGAACGTGCGACGCGTGTTGCAGATTCGCGTGAATTTGCTTAGCATCCACCGCCTTCTTTTGATTAGGTTCGCCTCTGTTAGAACGTGTTTGCGCTTGCTTTCCTTGTTTTTTGCAACAAAATGCTTACCAATCGCACAACGAAGCCTCATGTCTTACGCGTAGCCTGCTGTCTGCGTCCAAATTCTTTGATGATGAGACATGCGCCAACGTCGAATGGGCTCACTTTGGCGGAAGTATGTTCCTATGTTGTCGCGAGACCAGTGTTTTAACACAATAATTTGTGCAATCTTGTGTGCTCAGTTGGTGTAAAGGAGCTCAATCGGTTGGAGCGTGACTTTCTCGAACTTGTGGGATACAAATTATTTGTCAGTCCCGACGAGTTTACGATCATGTACCAAACAATCATCCAACCGCATCTACACCGCTATTGCGGAGGTAGGGCACGCTTATTGTTACGTTTATTGTAACGTTTTGATAATGTTTTTTGATGATATCGCTTGGCAGACGGCAACAAGTGCTTTTTCAAAGTGACGCATTACCTGTACGTACCAACAGAAACAGGTATGTGTGTTTTTAGCGTGTTCAAGTGGGAAGTGTGAGAACAGAACCGAGCAAGACACTATTGTTGCGATACGCAGGTGTGAAATTGCACTCTGATACGTTGGAGGAACCTGCATCACGGTCATCAACTATCCCTGTCGTTTCGTGTGTTGCGACTGAAAGGACTCAACCTGGAACTGCACCTGTTGCATCGGATCTGAGTGCGCCAACGTCTGCGTCCTCGTCAACGATTATAACTGCGCCTCCTGGTCTCTTAAATTGGAGTTCGATTGTGGTTGGCCAAAGTTTGTTTGCTCATGATTTGGTCACGCCTGTGCCTTTGGTGTCTTCTGCGGCAAAGCTCTTGGCACCTCCAGCAGCGCCTTTAGTGGATTTGCTGAGCAACTTGAGAACAAGCGAGGGCAAGCGTTTAACGGCGCATATCACCACAAACAGAATGGCAACAAACGCGACAACGAGCAACCTCACTAACGAGACGTCTACGATGGTGGCGTCACGACCTCGCGCTGCTTTAGCTGCATCGTCGTCGCAGTTATCTTCTCGCGCATCGCGCCTTGGAACTGTCGCAAAATGCGGTTCGCCACGTGGTTCTGTACGACACAACGTGGTGTGCGATCAAAATGGTGTATCTACGCATAACACAAACTTCCATTCCATCGCCATGTGCAACGTCACTGCTTCCGAATCGTTCAAGTGGGAACAGAAGCTGAAGACAGCGTCGAGATCGTCTCGAAGTACTTGTCACAACAAATGTCCAAGAAGGAACGACAATGGTAGCGAGAATGGCAGTGAGAATGCAAGGGTCGCGTTATCATCTAGTTCGAGTTCATCATTCCGTCCTCGTCCTCACAACGCTACTAGTGCAACGACTTTAACGGCGGCGCAAGCGCCAGAAAACCATTTTGGCAATATCAAGGGGCAAGCCCCTTTGGATCACCTTTGGCGTGACACACCAAAAGAGTGCGCATCTTTTGCTACTACGACAACATCGAGCGTGTATGGGAAACGGTCGGTTTGCTCTCGCAATGGTGGTGGACAGAAAGGTTTGAGTGCGGATTGTGATCCTGCCTCTGCGACTATGCTTGCACTCGAGCGACCGCAGGTTGCGCCTCGGCCGGTCCGCTCGACGCGATCGACACTGTTGATGCTATCAGAAAAGAATCAAAACAACCACGTTTGCCCCAAAAATGTGACGGCGAACACAAGACCTGGCACACCTACATGTGCTGATCGCCCCGTAAAGCGGCAGCGCGTCGACGAGCAACGCGCGCCTTACTTGACAGGAGCGAATGGCTTTGTGGTTGCGTCTGGCACGCTTTGGCCTTCGGACCATGTCGTCCCATTCCTTCCGAATGAAGCCACGTCCGCATTAGTTGCTCCTACTTAGTGGCCGCCGTTGCCGTTTGACCACTTGCGCTATAACACGTTTTTTGCAAGAGTCCACAATATCTTGTAATCAATCGCTTTCTTGCCAAACCACGATGCGTTGACAACGCAGTCGAAGAAGTCCATGTCAAACTTGACAACAAGCTGTAGAAATTTGGCAGATTAAGGCGTTTAGTGCGTTCTCAATACACACACAGCGTTTTTGCAGATCCCATCTCATTGGTGGGTGAAACATGATTCGGTATTGTTATCACCCCGTTGATTGGCACAGTACCAAACAATCGTTTCGATACACTGATGGCGACGTGCATCAACGTCGCAGCCGTTGTGTTCCCCGGAAACCGCGTTTCTGCTCACTACTTTAAAGGCGACGCTATGTACAGCCTTGGTGTTTGGTGAACTGTAAGCCCGAGTTCGATGTTCAAGAATCATTTACTAATATCAAGCGAGAGGATAACATCTATAACGCGCAAGGGGCGAAGGGGAAGCTGCAAGCATCCTTTAATTTTTGGTAGGTTACAACAGTCCAGTTGAGGGTGCAAAGGGGCTTGCGGATCGTGATACATGTAATCTTAGCATCAACCGCGTAAAAAACTGACTTTGGAAAATCAAACGGCGACGTTCGACATCACCATATCCGGCGCGGGCGCTTGAATTATGGAAGAAGCTTGCGAGCCCAACAAATCTTTGCTCCTGCCTTGCTCCAATTTAGAGGCGTTGAACAAGGAGCCGTCGAATTTCGACGACCGAAGAAACGCTTTGCCCTTGAGTGCCATCAGATTCCATTCTACGCGCAATGGCTCAAACGCGGTTTCAAGTAACTGAACTGCAATCCACGTGGCTTCAGTTGCTTCATATTTTGGATCTGCGACGTCAGTAGTTGCGCCGCCGTTCTGCGTTCCAGGTCCAAGTTTGGATTGCGGCGTCTTTCCTTCACTGATACTTGCGTTTGGTTGTTTTGCGACGGTTGCGGTTGCAAGAGGAGCACGTGAACTTTTCGAAATGGCGTGCAAGTGATTTAACGCAGCCGTTGCTTGGACAGAAAGCGACAAGGCAGCGGAACTCGTCAATAATTTATCAAGAACAGCAATTGGCTCTGTCGCGCTTGCCCATGATCCATCGATTCGTTGTGATCCAATGAGTTGCACCAACAGCTGTCTAAGCTGTATCAACTTTTGTTGCGATGACTTCTGTGTACGATTACAACAAACGACAAGGTGAGATATGTGAAGGAGGTGCGAATCACGTTGGAAGAAACAACAGATGCCAAACACGGAACAAAGACATCGCTTTACGACTCACCGGCATAGTCTTGCATTCGAAACCGGACAAACCAATAGCACAGTCGCAAAATGCATTCGAGCGATGCTTAAACACGACATCGTGATCCTACAATTGCGCGAAAAATTTCAGGGAAAGCTTCGCCAACGTCACCTTGCGTTCAAAGATCAGAACTGATAGAACGTACCTTGTGGCAAATCAGTGCGCAAGCGCGGCAGCAAAGCTTATCATCGATCAAATTGCATGTGCGACAATGGTAAACCTACACAACACAAAAAAACGTGCACATTAGGATGACGTGCGCAAATGCGCGTATCGCATGGAGCCATTGATCAAGGGTGTCATAGGCGGTGGGCAAACAAATATTTTTACATCCATTTCGGCGTGATCCTTGCCAGTTTGCGTAAAGTTGCACACTGTCGCCGATTCTCGATCCGTTGGTTTGATCAATGGTGCGACGCTCTTGGTCACAGAAGCACTCGTCGAACCAGCACTCGCTGAACTAGCACTTGCGGTGGCTTTCGATGATGATGCGGACTCGAGCCAGTGAGTTCTGGGGTGGTCGTACGACCTGCTCTTCTTCTTTGCCATCCTTCCCATACTGAATTTGTCGTTTCCCGCATCCATTTCCAGTCTCGGATGCAATGCGCCACTGGCGCGACCACCAGAACCGCTACGATCCTCCCAGCCTCCTCCACGGTCACCGCGGCGTTGAGGAAGACTGGAGGAACCACGATCTGCTGAACGGTCGGCACTTCCATGGCCTCCTCCAGCAACGCCGCCAGAGCGACCGCCGCTGCCAGGCCGTCCACCTTTAGCACCTCCACTTCGAAACACATTGGCCGCGCGCGAAAACCATCCCCGCGTAGAACTGGGAGCGCCGTCTGCAGGACCACGAGCATCCTTTGATACTCCCTCGGTGTACGCCGAAAATGACAATGCCGCGTTTGATCTTTCCACGATACTCGCGCTGAGGGCTTGCACGCTTTTCTTCGCCAAATGACCTCCGCTAAACGTTCAACGTTCAACGCACACCGATATATCAGATACGTATCCAAATATGTTAAATACAAGCACCACAAAGCACAAAACAATCCAAGGCTATGGGAAAGTCAATGGAACAGGGCGAGCACGAAAAGCAGCAAAGCGGTCTAGGTGAGCACAAAAAAGGGCCAATGGGAGTAAGGGAGCACGAAACAGAACGAAGGGGTCAAAGGAAGCACAAAACAGAATGAAGGTCAAAGCGAGGACGAAACAAAACGAAAGGGTCAAAGGGAGCACCAAAGGTGCTTCCTTCTTGTCGTACCGATGAATGTGGGCTGAAGCAAGCGATATAGATTCGCTTTGCCGTTCAACGAGGTCGCTCAAGAGAAAATCGCCAGATTCTGGCGCAGCCAAAGGCACGTTTACCTTGCGCACCGCACCATGGACCTTGCTTTGCTCAAAAATCGCAACGAAGCTGACCGCAAGCACGCATAGAACCACATTAATTAACATACCGTGCACATTTTGCTTTGCGAAATACGATAACACTACAATACCAAGACTAGTACCTGGTGTGTCGCGAAGCTAGGTTGTACTTTGTTCCCAATTGAATCATTTCGCCCTCGATCTCTGACATTCACATGGCACATACGAAGAATACACAACATCGCAATACCGACATCGTGATCGCACGGCATAACGCATGTTAGCAGCCGTACCTTTGGCATCACCGTCACCAACCGCCTCGCAGTGTTCCAGTTCGCGAACACGCGCACGCGCTGCCAACTGATGAACAAGCTTTCCCTCTAATACACACAGGTTTTGACAAGCCAACGTGTAGAACGAAATCGGCAAGACAAGATGAACACGGGCTGGGCGCACGCGGTTTACTTGTAAAATCTGCCTTGTTGAACGGAATTTTGATCGTGAAGCAATCGCTGCCTTCCACGTTGCGGTTCGACAACGCACGAACAGATAGTTCACCCGCGTCAGGCAGTTGGTCAAAAGGCGCCAGGTTCAGCGCATAGACAAAATTACGACTTGCAGAGAAGACGGGTGGGATTCGACGTGGACATTGAACAATCTGATCAACACCATTAGAAATACGTGGGTGCGCAACAACAATGAAGCTCTCAGTAGAAGGGCAACAAGAGCGTATTCGTGTGTGGTGTTATCGATAGCGTGGATGTACCGGTCTTGGAGCCATTTGCGCCTTGTCTGCATCATTAAGTGCAGCCTTGCCCTCGGCCTTGTCGCCTTCCTTGTCGACAGTGATAATGCGTGACAAGGGAGTCCAGTCCACCGATATGTTGCACATTGCAGGCTGAAGTGCGCGTGATATTTGTCGCAGCACTTTTTCGGATATATTTTCGCTTCCAGTCACGAGCTCGCACTCGCCGTTGCCTGCTCTTGCAATGGACTTGACCTGTTGCGGACACACGCATACACGCACGTACGAACCGGGATAAGCAAACAACGATGGGCGCCATACAACAGCACCAAGTCTTTCTACTCGCAACAAAGAGAGCAGGACTCTACGTACCAGAGCGTGACTAACTGCTGCGCCAATACCAAAAGTAAACACGCGCGCCGAGTGAGCGTTTTGCTTAACCTCTGCAACGATTTCATCGACATTCGTTACCGCGCCGTCTACGACAGAAAAACAAAACAAGGACAAGGCACACAACATTAGGAGAGTGATTGCGTTTTGTCGCTTTCGCCATTGCACAAAGCAACAATGCAACAACGCAAGCACAAGAACCCACACTTGGCACTCAATTCAATGTGTGGTCTAATGTGTTGCCAAGCAGTACCCGTAAGAAGTAAGATTTGACGCGGATACCCATCGACAACAGGAGCGCGGAGAGCGGCTCGAAGGGGCTGCAAAAGTTCTGTTCCGCCCAAATCCGCGTGAACACGCTGATTGACGTATTCCAACGCAATCTCTACGTGCGCTTCAGTATACTTGACGCTCTGTGCAAACAGTGGGTCCACCGTCGACCCAAAGCCAATGATATTGAATTTGGAAGCCGTAGGTAACGCCCGAAGAGAGAGTCGCAACGTGTCACGAACACGATCTATTGCGACACCAGCCATGCTGCCACTTCTGTGAGACACCAAAATGCACACGAACAAGTCGGTGCTTGATACGCCAACGATAAACACCAAAAGCGTATCGTACTTACGTACTTACGTACCTATCAACAATAATCACAAATTCGTTTTGGAGGTCCATCGTTTCCACGTCGGTATCCGACATGAGCGCCGGACAAAATGTGAGTTGAACCGCGGTAGTATGGTTGTCCGGATCAACCTCCTGCACACACGTCGAACGAATTTATTCGACACGTAAGCAACCAATTCAAGTTATACGAGACTGTGCGACGACACCAATAAAAGCGCATCACAACACGCGGCATACCAGAATTGCACGAGTTCGAAAAGGATCGGCTTGTTCAATTAGGACGGCAAAGTCTCGATCAGGACACGTGCCCTTGTCACCCAACGACACTATGGCGCGACGCTCGCTCGTCAGTTTGGTTGTTACGGCGTGAGTGGACGATATTTCCCTGAACATAATGGTACAAATCAATGTGGAATCGAAAGACGTCTTGTCGGTCGCGGGAAGTATGGGAACGCAACGCAAAAAAACAATGTCATGTATATCGATAGGTACGTACACAATCCTAGAAGGCATTGAAAAGTCTCCCACGAACGTGAACCGGTAAGGTAAATCCGCACCCAGCACGCGTGAAGCAGAAGCATCCTAAACCCGCAAGGGCCAAATAAACGGGACAATGATTAAAAAGTATCAATCAGTTCTGGCAAAGCGGAACAGAATACAAAATACAAGTCAAATGTCAAACGTGATCAAAGAACGAACCGTTGACGGCGCAAGATCGGCGGCAGGCGAGTATCGAGGCATCACGACCATGGGTAGAGTCAATCTGGCATGCCTTCCATCTAGTTTATTCTGAAACACATTTTAACGATTTATCTCAGGAACCTCGCGACAGGGTTTCTCACAACCACCCCTCTCGTGCGACACTCGACGTAAAAACACCGGGCAGTTACAAATTGCGAGAAAACTCAACAACGGCAGACATGCACATAGACGGCACGAAGCGCAAACCTCGCAAACGTATCCGATTTCGATTTTGCACGTTTGATCCTTGTCCACGTTTCCCAATTCAGTAACAAACACGTCGTCCTGATCCTTTTCGAGCAATGCCGCGGTTTTGAATTCGCGCTTGGCTTTCTGTCCAACAACGAGAAGCGAGTTCGGAGGTCAGTAGTGCGCAAAATTAGATCGAAAAGTCAACGTCACAGACGCGAAAACACAATCCAATACTTCAAAATCGGCTTTGGCTTCTTTCTTTTCCTTGACAATGGCCTTAACTATAGTGTCACCGATCGTTGCCGTAAAAGAACAGACCGATGCTGCTCACATACAAGACAATCAGACGTGCAAACGGCGAGTCGAGGCAAGCGCACAATTAAACTACCATCTTCTGGCAATGGAAACACGTATTTAGTATCGATGGGACCATGAGATTTGTTCACGTACTCTTGACACACGGTAACGTGCGAACAAAAATCATCGCCACGGGCACGCACATCCACCGCAACTAGTCCCACACGTCGCTCCTTTCGGGAGAGCTGAGAGTTGCAAATGATTAGCCCGTACAAGCCTTCATTCGCATCCTTTTCCATGGAAGTATATAAATATAGGCAGCGTGAGATGATTCGGCTTGGTGTCGCAGCTTTTCAGTGAAGAACCAAAAGATTTTTGAGTCGGCCAAGGACAACATGTTTTTCAGGAACTGAGCTGCATGCAAATGAACCAAGCTTGCCGAGCAACTAAGCTGCATTCTAATGAATTAAGATTACCGAGCAACTAAGCTGCATTCAAATGAACCAAGCTTGCCGAGCACCCGAGCTGCATTCAAATGAACCAAGCTTTCCTAGTAAAGTCCTCGAGTGGGCCCTCTTGGTTGGTGACGGACGTTTTGGTTTCAAGCAAGTACGCAACCGTATGATTCGATAGTAGGTCGTGTGCCGAAATATCAAAATTGCTTCGGGCAGCGCCCTGTTCAGGCTCGGCAAAGTGGTGCGACACTTGCACACAAACCGCGAACCAGACATTGGCAAGTATGCAATTGTTTTAATGTTGTTCTGTGCGATACCTAAATACCTAAGCGGTGCTGCAGTGACGGTTCCGCGTGCAACGAATACTTAATGTGCAAAGTTCCCAAAAACAACGGCCAACACATAAAAAAAGAAGGAAACCAAGACGAGTGGTATGGAACTAAATGTCCAAGGCAATCTTTTGCCGTCGTTCGCAGCCGCGAATGTTGTGCGCGGACATCAGGTACTGAGTGCGATGCAGCAAATTGTTCAAGAGCAGTTGCAAGCCGCAGCAGCTGCCGCCGCCGTGGAACGCGAACGAGCGCCAGTACAACCACGACGTCCGGCTGAGCAAGAACCGTACATTTTGCAAGGAGAACGGCAGCCTACTGTTCGACCACCAAAACCTAAACCTAAACCACGCCCGAAAACGCTTCCCGAGATTCTGTTCAGCGAAGAAGAACAAGGCACCGGTGAGAAAGTCAAGGAGCGCAAGGAAGAAAAGGATTCCGAGGCCAAACGAGCTGCAGCCGCGGCCAAAGCGAGGGAAAGAGCCGAGGCTGAACGGGAGAAAGCAGAAGCCAAAAAGAAAGCCGCTGTTGCTGAAGCGCAAGCCAAAGCCGAAGCCGAAGCCAAGCCCAAAGAGAAACCTAAACCGAAGCCCAAGCCCAAACCCAAGCCTAAACCCAAGCCTAAACCAAAGCCGCCAAAAGAGACCAAGGAGCGAGAAGTCAAAGAGCGTGAGGTGGCGCTGCCATTTGTGCCACTCACTACTGCAATGGGCGAAGATACGTGCCCTGCTCAAGATGGAGGACGAGACTATTGCCGTGCTCTCAACAATTCCAATCAAAAGGAGCGGGAAACGTGCTTCGTGCCATGCTTGATCTTTGCCGAGCTCAAGAATCATTTTTGTGTGCCCGCCATTTTGTGGTGGTTCAACCCCAAATTCATTTACACTCAACTGATCGATACCGCGCCAGAAGGCCGAAACGCGGTTTTGAATGGTGCACCCGAAGCGCCTTACATGACCACCAAAGCCGGTAAAGGCATTCTCGACTTGGCCTACCAATTAGCCAAGAAAACCAGAAAATTTGTCGAACCTCGACCCAACGGCGCACCGCGTTTGTACATTTTGGTCACGCCCGCTTGCCGACTTGTCGCGTACGGTCGAGCCCAAATTGAGATCAAGAGTGCAATGCCCGATCCCGTGTACATCAAGCACGTACAAGATGGAAATTTAACACAAGTCAGAACGCTCTTGTCGAACGTTGAAGCCAATACACGAAGAAACGTCGAGCATACCAATACAATGGACAAGGCAAAACGATTCTTTGACGTGATTGCGCGACTCAAGGCAAGCGAATCTGGCTCTGGCTCTGCTTCTGCGTCTGCTTCGGGCGCGCGATCCGCGTCTACATCTGCATCAGGGTCAGGGTCGGGATCGGGATCACATTTCTTCTTTTAAAGGCGATACATGCCAGACATTGAGTGCTACACACGTACACGTTGCTTTGGCAGTTTGGTCATTCAAGTACATATGCAATCCTTTTATCAACTTTAAAATTACGCATCGACGGGCGTTGTCGTCCCGCCAAAAAGGGCTTGCACGGAAGCTGCGCGTGTCATTTTGGATTCAGACATTTCGACACGCGCGAACTAAAGATGGGCCCGAAGCATCACCCATGCACGAGCCGAGAGCCAAAACATCGTCGCCATGTGCGCCGTAATAACGAGTATTGGCTTTCTTCAAGCTTGTGCAACGCTTTCCCAATGATTTGCTGCATATTTTGCTCCCTGGCAAGTACGCTGTGAACGTCCTTGGTGCCAAAGCAAATTTCGTCGTGTTGATCGAACCCCATGTGCTTTAAAATCCGACGCACATAAATTGAGCGCGCATCAACAATTGCCGGATACAATAATGGCAATACGAGAACTTGACCAGTCTCGTCTTTGCGCTCTCCGACATCGGTTCCGCTAACGCTGCGGCTAACCCTGTCGCCGGTGCTGTGGCTGACGCTGTGGCTATTTGTTTGGACATCGTCATCTCGCATCGAGACCACACTTTTAACTTGCGTTTCACTTGTCTCAGCTGCTTCGTCGTATGCGCCGCGTAGTTTCCAAAGCAACGACGTTAAAGGCTTGGTCAACGAAACGGTGCGGTGCACAGTATTGATCGTCGAAACACCTCGGCATAGCGCCGCAGCCGTCAGTAATGTCCCCAATCCGCGTTTTTGATGTTTGGGACTCACTGTTATATCGGCAAGTAGAATAGTTAACGCGGTAGGCTCGACGCGCACACGGCGATATAAAGAGCCACAAGCAACAAAGCAAGCTTGCGCATCTTTTGGATCAAGAATCTCGTATATTGCGTATCCCCATACATGCTGCGTCGTGGAGTGCACCAATTTTATGAGCCGAGCACTCGGCGTCGTGTATGGAGGCCACAATTCTTCCCTCTCGGCCTCGCAGAGTTGCAAGCAACCTTTACCAATCGGGATTAATGCGAGACCATCATTCAAAGCATTCCACATTTTGTTGACAAATGTCATTTTTCGTATTGCGTTGTAATAACACGTCTGATCAGATCACGACATATTATTGACAAAAGGCATAAATCCTCATGCACGGACCACACAGGATCAACGCTGAATGCGTGCTTATGCAGGTGTAACCACCGTACGCATTACAATAATTAAGACCATGATTTTGACCAACAGACCCGGAACACGGAAAACATACATGATCACCAACGTCACAACAAAGCGAACCTGTCACACACATGCACGTGCCAAAATATTTGGAATTTGGACTCTTTTGCTCATCGCGCGCGTTGTCTGTAAGCAGCCTTGTACTCACGCGCGTATTTGCTAGCGATCACATTGTGTTCGCAATTTATTCCTCGGTTGACACTACGATTGTAGCAGAAGGACGAGTGGCACCCGTGTCGTGGCGCCATCATAGCCACTAATGAAGGGCGAGTTAGTTGCGAAATGGCTGACCAAAGATGTTTTGCATTTTCACTTTGCCGCAATGCTTTCTCTGTGCGATGTTTTGGCGTTTGCGAGTGTTTGCCGTTCGTGGCGCTCTTGTATGCGAAGTGAGCATGTTTGGAAACAATTGTATAAGCGTGACGTATTGGCACCATGTCTGACCGAAATGCACGCCAGTCTGATACACCATCAATTCTCGCTGCAGTTCCGAGATTTTGTCTGCAGTGAGTTTGCTGCGAGACTGGATAACATTGTTAACACCGTCGTGCCTGCGTTGCGTTCGCGATTCTTTTTACCGCACGATTACCGCTTGTTGCAAGAATTGCCTGTTGCTTGTGCCAGTGCCTATGCTAAAAGAAGTGGTTGCATAAACTACGAACGCGCGTGTCTTTGGTCATACGAGCATGTCGCGGCTCATTTGGAGACTTTTACTGAAGCCAAAGCCGTGCAAGGGCCTGCGTTCGATTCATCACAACAACTACGAGAGGAAAACGAAACGACAATTGACCGTCCTGAATCTGTTTGCGTTGATGCACTGCCTTGCACGGCTTGGTGTGTACCATGGCCGTCACCTTCGTCACCGCCGCCTCGCTTTTGTCTTCCACGGTTTCGTTTTTGTGGCAGATCCAAATGTACTGATTGTTCCTGTCGCTGCCTGTGCGGACGCGGATGTATGACTAGCTCACCAGTCCGTTTCAATGATGACAACAAGGATGATGGTGCGTGTTCTCCTGGATCTTTTTGCGCGTTGTATGGATCTATGGACGCCACTCATCGTGAATGTAACCTAGCCAATCAGAGCGCTCCAAACGATGCATCATCAGCGTTAGGGTCAACGTTCGTAGCCGCAGTGACTGTTGATGTGACAGCTTTAGCTGTGGATAAGAAGGATGCAAATGTAATGCAAGACAAGTGCGTCTCTGGCAACGTCACGCGCGAGTGTATCGTGTTGGGTCCTATTGCTCCGTCCAAAACGCGCTACATATTTCAGATGCGACACCGAATTGGCAAGCGTACTTTGACAGTTCCTGTTGCCAAGTTTGCTGCATTTTTAGCCTGGTCTATGGGTGCGGCGTGTGCATTTGTGTTTTGCTGCACGCCAGTATTCATGTCGTGCGCGCTATTCGTCTTAGCGGGTTCACTTAATTTCGAAGAAGGTCGTACGGTCGTTGCGTGGAACTTTGGGAGCGGGCATGCATTGGCCTTGTTTTTTGCACCTTTTGTGCTCTTGTCGTTTGTCGTGTTGATATGGTGCGTTGTTGGACCACTTTGGTGGGCTTGTTATCGGCATGTGGCGGATGATCGAATGGCGTTAACAACACGGTCTATGATGTATCGTTTCATGTATGGATGGCTTGGCTACCCAGGCGACGCGTCAATGACAGTTGGGCTGCCGTTTTTTGTCTTGTACTTTCTTGTCCTCGTTCCTGCGGCTGTCATCCTCGAGTATTTTTGGCCCGCGCTTGTTAACGTTTTTGGTGCTGATTCTTCGTCCACAATACCCATGTCCATATCCACATCCATGTCAATGCCTTACGCGCTTCACGTCGTTCTGATGGTCGTCATCAGCTTTGTTGTCATCGTATTGTCGATTGGAGCGCTTGCTCAGTCGGTTCGTTTTGTGTGCTTTTTGGAATTCAACAACGAACTGTTCAACGCGTTTATGCTGCTCGTTGCCACCTGTGCAATGTTGCTGCCGTATGCCTACTTGTGCGGAGCTCAGCTGCTTTGGACTGTACAGTTTACGCCGCTGTTGGTTCTTCATGTTTTGTTGTGCTTGTTTGTTTTGGCTCACGACACCCGGTCCGACTCTCAGTTTGGCAAGTGGATGCGTCAAATGTTCTTGTCCAAAACGCATGTTCTTATTGCACTCTGTGCGTCCACTATCTTTTGGGCAATGCTCGTATTGCACCTGGACTTTAATTCGTGTGACTGGTTTTTTGTCTTGGCCCCGTTGGTTGTGTTTTTGCTCGCTTTCGTACCCTTTGGTGTGGGACTTGCGCAAAGGCAAATCAGCATTTGTTTACCGCTTGCTCGCGTTACCGGTCTGGATACCGCATGGTGCACCGACAATGTGCATCCCGTCAGCTGTCAACGGCTTCACGCCTGGCGATCATTCTTGCTTCAAGTACGCGAATGTGAATGCAGCTTTCAGCACGTTCCAAGTGTTTCGCCCTTTTGAAACTTCTCGATTGGCTTGACGACGTTTTAAAATGAATATGCCATCCCCAAGCATGTCGGGACCCGTATCCATCCCGAATCTTGTTGGATTGCCCCGCGTACCGCATTGTACGACGTCACGGCTTTGGATACAAATCTGCGTCCTTTCCGTTTGACAATGTACGATAAGTATGACGTTGCTCGAGGTAAGATATGGGTAGCATCTTCCAAGGTTGAATTTGGTTTAGTGATTGACTTGCGTACTGTACTGTACATGAAATGTATGTGTTTCGAGAATCGCTTGTGCACTTGTGCACTACTACATGCATACAGTACGTGTACTGTGCTACTGTACATGAAATGTCTTTTTCGAAAATCACCACTTGTGCAGTACTACATGCATACGTGCAGTGACATGGAATGGTGGTGATGGTTTGAGAATTGTTTTTGTACAAATACATGATATCATAAGCGGATGCAGCCGCCATGCCGTAAAGCCGCGCTTAATAGGCAAAGACAGAAACAACATTTGCGCCACAAACATACACAAGACCATCGGTGCTAGTAGGATCGATGCAAACGTCAAGCGGTTCGTAGGGAAGCGAGATCGAATCCAAGAAGGCGCCTTGGACAGAAAAGATTTGCACACGCTTGTTGTGGCTGTCGCAAATCAAAAAGTGGTCGTTTTTGGAATGATACACGACACCTAGAGGTCGAATGAACTGACCCTGATGTGTCCCGCTCTTTCCAAAACGTGACACGAAAGTGCCGTCCAAATTGAATATGACAACGGCATCGAAATTCACGCACGTCACAAACGCTTTCGTTGCGCTGACTGCGACTGCCCACGGTTGGTACCAAACAGTCGCTGTTGGTGTAAACCGACGATGACGTTTTCGTGCCTCGTTCAAAACCGTCACGGACGTACCCTCACAAACATATAGATTACCGGGCTTTGAGCAGCAAATGCCAGTGAGGTTAGAGACCGGAGAACGATTAAAATATCGCATGCTTCCATAATCTCCATCGTCGTTTGGATAAAAACATTTGATGCTAGGACTGTAGAACGATGGTTCGTCTGCAACATACAATCTGCCATTAGCGTCAAACGACATCCCCGCCGGTCTAGAGAGTCCGTCCACCGCATACGCAAAATAGCCGTTCATTCCAAAAACACGTAGCGCGTGCGTGTTGCTGACATAAATTCTTTCGCCGCGTACTGCCACGAACCGAACGTGGTCACCACCGCTTTGATCGCGTTTAAAGAGTCTGAGCTGCGACAATTGCTGCTGTCGACGGGAGCTATAGTCTTTGTATTTCAGTTCGTTTTCCATTTCCGTGTCCATATCCAAATTCACTGCGCGAACGAGCCTCCAGTCGCGTGCATACTCGCCAACAAGCCCCACAATGTCAAACGAAAAAATAGGTATCGCGTTCGCAATGGACTCGGATGCTACTCTGTTTTACGTTGATGCACAAGAGACAAACACGTCAGATACGCTAGCGTGATAATAATTGGCGTGTCACATCAAACGCACAAGACAACAAACAAGGATAAACAGTACCCAAAACGTTGTTTTAGTGCAAGCAGAGCAGAAGACGACCGTGCTGATGACTGTGCGTGTGCTTTTTCTGCCATGCGTAAGCTCTTGTCGACTGTAAGCAATATATGTGGCGTGTAATCAACGAATGCTTATCAGCATCATCAACGCAACCGCGCAAGAAATCGAAAGCCAATGCTCTGCGACCACGATAATAAAAAAAAACATGTCTCGTCCCATAAGGGGATGCGTGCCGCCTCCCCTTTGAACCCCTTGCGCTTACGATCGCGCATTCGCTTGCATATGTACTACGTTTACCTACGTTGCCACCAAGCAAGTATTGTGCCCATCCCGGTACATCCAATCTAGCCATCAGAGCATTGAGACGAACGCCTGGTTTCAATTCGATATTTGGGAGCTTTAGCGGGACATTGCAGTCAACACAAACCGGTTAGGTGCAAGACAGGGCGCTGCGTTCTTGTTCTTGGTACCAAAAAATACCACAAATGTGCGCGTTACAAAAGAAAAACACTAAACAAATAACGAGACAAAGATGAGCTTCGCGTACGCATTCAAAGTGATTCTCGTGGGAGAAGCAGGCGTGGGTAAATCCTGTGTGCTTTTGCAGTTTACCGATCATCGATTCAATCCGAATTGCGAGGCCACCATTGGCGTAGAGTTTGGTGTGCGCGTCTTTACTCGTCCCATACCGGGTCCAAGAAAGCCCATCAAGCTTCAAGTATGGGACACCGCGGGACAGTGTACATATCGCTCCATCGTGCGTTCTTATTATCGCGGAGCCGCAGGAGTGTTGTTGGTCTATGATGTAACGCGACGCGAGACATTCAATGCTTTGGAACAGTGGTTAAATGAAGTACGTGAAAATTCTGGCGTCGGCGCCAATAAGGAAGCCGACCCCGTCATTCTACTCGCAGGCAACAAGTGCGACCTAGAGAAAGTGGGTCGACGCGAAGTCACGCACGTCGAAGGACAAAAGTTTGCAGAAAAACACGGTTTGTTATTTGCAGAAACCTCGGCCAAGAATGCAGAATCTGTCGAAACAGCATTCGGAGCTCTCACAGACGGCATCTTTGCGCGTATTCAGGCCGGCACCATACACCCCGATGAAAGTGGCACCAATGGCATACGACTAGGACCAATGTACGAAAAAGAACAACTCTACGCACCGCCGCCACCACTCACCACCACATCCTCTTGTTGCTAGGGGGCGTGTACGCCCCCTTGACCCCCTTTAGGCAGACATTCGTTGTTCCGCTGGTGGCGACACGCTGTAAGAGCCCATGCCGCAGAGTGCGTGTTTGAGTGGTGATGCATAATATTAGGGGCCGTGAGCGGCTTCGTATCGAGACCACTTGCGCGTTAAGCTGTGCTAGCTACCTAGAGTGCAAGGGGGTAATGGGGAAGCGACACGCATTCCCAAATATATTAGGGGACGCTTGCAGCTCGCCGAAGGCGCCTTGGCCCCTTGCGCGTTATAGAGGTTAGGTTGCTCGTTTGGTAACCACATATAGTTCCGGAAACGTTACTTAGGACGCGCATTTAAACGTGCAAGGGGTCGAGGCGCCTTCGGCGAGCGGCACGCGTTCCCTAATATATTTTGGAAAACGTTGCCTCGTGTTCACATTTCAATGCGCAATGGATCAAGTTTTCAAATGACACAATTTTAATCACTAAATATCCGCCGATGGCCACAGGGGTCCAAGGGGCGCTTCGCGTCGCAGGGCTCCCCTTATTGACTCATCAATCTTAATAGTGTTTCCACAGCCATGGGCCGAATTTCACCCGTCTTGGCTTGCTTGGTAGCACGACCAGAGGGTTGTGACTCATCGTCTCGTTTGCGCTTTTTGTTGTTGACGATTTTGAGTTTGCCGCTTGCTCCCTTGTGTCCTTGTGAGGCTACCACTTTGCGGGGCGTCGCTGCTACCACCAAACGTATTGCAGTGGCTGCTTGCATCTTGAGTGGACAGAAAGTATACGGCCCTGCTGCAAGTGGTAGTGCTGCTGTTGTCGTCGATGCTATTGAGTTTGCCGCAACCGTAAGTGACCTTTTTTGGACCTCGAGCGCGCTCTTCCACGTTGTATCCATCTCGAAACGACGCCTATTGTTGGCATTGGCCGCTTTGCCGCCTTGTGTTACCACTGTAAGCGCAGGCGCGTGTGCGTGCGAATGCGCGTGTCGTGTGTACTCGGGCTGATACAAGGTGGGATAGACAAAGATATACGTATGCTTTGCAGCAGCCATCGCGGCAGCAGCAACAGCCTTGGCGTTTTGCACTGGCCACGACGATCCTGTTGCCGATCCAGGTGGCCACCGGCTTGCCGTCATCGTTGCCGGACCTGCAGCGGCACTCGCAGATTTGCTTGTTCCACTCATCGTTGCACCAGCACCAGCACCAGCTGCAGATGTAGCACCAAACCAAGCGCGTTGTGTTCCTGCTGCCGTCGCAGACGAACCGCCTGCAGTCTGATTTGCTGGCGCTTGTTGTTGCGACGACGACGGCTGATGAGAGGGAAGCAACAATGAATAGTTTGGAATGACAAACTTGCGGTTCTTCTCCGAGATGGCTTGCTCATAACGATCCGTCTCGCTGCCAAAGCCGAAACTTGCACCTGCGACGGCTCCTTTGCTGCTCACGCACAAGTCACTATGGGAGGCTGTTTGGGCGGATGTCGCGCGTCTTGCCAAGCTTTGAGTGGCAACAGACGGTACAAGTCGCATCAAATCAACGGGCTGAACGGGTTCCATCAGACGGTGAGCCACTTCAATTTGGTTTTGTTCCACCACGTCTCGATGTTGCGCCAACAATTGCGGGTTGCTGCGGTAATACACCGTCGTGGTCGCGGTACCAATGGGCGGCTCGCTACCAATAATGATATTGCTCGTCACACCCTCTAACGTGTCCAACTCGCCAAGTTGTGCCGCGTCAGTGAGCACGCGCACAATCTTTTCAAATGAGCAACGTTTGAGGAAGCCGAGACGACGATCCTGGTGGAAACCGTTTCGGTTGAGTCCGACTAGTGTGCCCGTTTTGCACATGGCCTTGACCAAGGTGTGAACGTGGTGGTAATTGACGTATGCACCATTGTTGGCAAACAGCCGCTGAATGTTTTGTAACAAGACAGTGGACGCGGCCTCGATACCCAACAGTTCCTCCACCTCGACAACGTTGCTCGACATGACGCGCGTATGATCCACGCCAGGCAAATTCATGACGGCAAGCATATTGGTGCCGCGTGTGTCAATCACAAATTCGTCGCGCGTCGATACCGCCAACGTCTTGCTGTCAAAGTCGGTGCATTTTTGTGTGCGTATCGTTGCCGAAATGATGCCCAAAATGCCGTGCAAATGTGTGTTGATCAGCACTGTTCGAACGTGCTTGACCGTTTGCGTTTCGGTCAGTGTCAACTTGCCACCACTTGCTCCCGCCGTACCGTCTTTTCCCGACGCTGCACTCGCTGCTGCAGCTGCCGCGGCTGCTGCTGTGGCGGCGGCCGACGAGAAAAAAGTGCCTGCAGCTTTCTTGGTCACTTTGCGCTTTTCGTACTTGCGGAAATCCGACGAGTTGGTCTTGAGCCTAAGTCGCAAGATCCACGTTTTCGAATTGACGGCACTCTTGATCCAGTGGTGTGCGTCAGGCAACACTGCCTTCATGGCCCAAAAGACGTGGTTGATCGTCTTGCCATACGACAGGCACTTGTTGCGGTCAATGACGAAACGCAGAACAAACGACGACAAGTTGCGAACCTCCTTGGCATCCGTCAGTGCCGCATAGCGCCGAACCAAGGGACGATCCTCAACAATGACTGTATCGAGTGGATCTGGATCAAAGAATATGTCGTGCTGCGACACAAACTTGCCAATGGAGAGCGGTTTGATCTGCTTGACAATATCGTGCGCGGCCGCCTTGGTTTGCCTATCGGGCATCAAGAATACCTCGAGCGAGGACGCACGTGGCTTGTGAGAGACACGAATGTACTCATCGAGTTGCGAGATACCAAACGTCATGTTCTTGCCGCCGACGCCCGCTGCAAAAAAACACACACACACACAAAACGAATGAGTACCAACGCGAACAAAGCATAGACAAAAGCAGCGCAACATGCACGTACCCGTGTGGAACGTGTCATATAGCGAAATCCCGTTTGCTAGCACAAAGGTGCGAGTGTCTTCCACCGTCAAATCGTAAACGTGTTCGTGCGATGATTCAACTTCGACTATGCTCACGATTTGATCATAGTAGACGTCCGAATCGGCAGCCTTTTGCAAGACATCACGCTCGGCCTTGTGCTTTGCATCTGCGGGTATCTTTGCAATGAGGACTCTCAGTTCGTCACGGTGAATGTCGCCTTGGACGTGCAAAGTATCGTTGCCGGGAATAATGTCCATTTGGCCAACAGACTGCATGCACTCGTTGATACCAGTGATCTCACGCATACGTTTTGTTTCCGCTTCAATGACGGCGCCAATCGTGTCTGCGTACAGCTTGGCGTTTCGGCCCATGATTGATATGTAGAACGATGTGGCATCACGTTGCTCACCGCCAACACCATGACCTTGGTTCGGAAGGTAAGCGGTGCTCTTCACGTGCTTGACACTGAATATGCCAAGTCGTTTCAGAACCCGTATCATACCATCGGCAAGCTCTTCGCTGACTGATTGCGCCTCGATGCATCCAGTGTCTGAAACGCAACCGTATCCGTATGCCGAAAAGTAAGCATGGCAAACACCGCGCAAGAAATCGTCCGGCGCGATAAGGCACCAGTCGGGAACCTTCTTGTCCGATGCAATGCAACCACACATTGCACCCATAAGTGCACGCAGCGCAGAACTCACAATCCGTATGTCGCAGCAGTTCCGGTTGTCTGACTCGGTTGCCTTGTTTTGCGCGACAGAGACACGGACGTTGAGCGTCTTTACGAATCTCTCAATAATGTCGATACACGGCGCGTTCTGGTTGCTTATGCAAATGGTGTGGCGACCGCGTGTTGCATTATCTACCTTGCTGGCCTCGGCAAAGCAAAAGCCTCGAGACAGGTATGCCCCAACAAAGAACCCAAAGTCATATGTCAGCGGAAGATGCTCGGGTATGATTTGAGTTGTTGTCTTGTCGCGTCGCATCTTGGGATACACGTAGCCGTCGCGAACAGCAACGCTAACCATAACGCAATGCACGCGGCGCTTGAACGGTAGTGTGAACAACTTGCCATTTTGCTCTTCGTACCATTTATCCAGTGCTCCTGCTCCTTGTTCCGCGAACTCGGTGATGAGACGCTGCACGCGATGAACGTCTGACCCGTACGTCCACTTGTCCTTGGGTAAGAAGCGTGACAAGTCCAACGTTGTTATCGCTTCAGCTGACGAAATAGGCAAAGTCATCGAGACAGGGAGCCGATCTCCAACCTTGAGTTCGGCACCTTTTACTCGCACAAGTACGTTTTCCCGTCGAAGCAAAAACGACTCTGCTCGTGTTGCCGTGACCGACAAATTGCCTCGTGTTCTAACGCGCAGCAACTTATCGCGTTTGCCATCGCGCAAAGGCGGATGTCGCGTAACACCTTCAACGCGTCTCCAACAAATATCACCGTCGGCGGTCACGCTCAATGTATCAACGCGTCCCAGGCCAATGTTAGAGGCCGACGATGTGCACCGAGTAATGTCAAGTTCCAAGGTATCGTTGGGATGCTTTCGCAATTGAGAACCCGTTGGCATCTCTAGGACCATGTCGTCGATGAACTTGCCGATTGGTGTCACGATGATGTCTTGTGTCGAATGACCATTGCAATGGTAATGCCTTCGAATGATGATGTTTTCCGTCCAGTCAACACTGTTTAGTGTCATTTGCTGTAAAGACAAGACAAGACAACGCGTTACTAAATGATCAAAACAGCACAAACAACGTATAAAACGGCGGGCATACCTGTGTGGGTTCCGAAATAGACTGTCCTGCAACTGGCCCAACCATTTCGCCCGCGTGTACCAGTGCATCCAGCAGACGCTTGCGAACTTGCTGCACAACCCAGTCAAACGCGACTTGGTCAAGTTCATTGTAAACAACAACATTGACCGCGCAAAGATTGACACGGAGCAGCGCCAAGAACTGGCACAAGGCCGATTCGCAGCGCATTTGCTTACCGCACCACGCAATCAGCTTTTGCACTTCAACGAGCACGTAACCGGGATTGACGCGGTTCAAACCCAAGCCTGGGTTCGCGGTATCATGTTGATTCTGATGCCGTCGTCTCAACATGCCCGCGCGAGCATTGCGCAAAAGTCGCATAAAATGTACTGGTGCCTTGACTTCAGTGTCCATGTCTTTTAGTTGCGCACTGCCGCGTGTCTTTAACAAACGAATCATGAGCACATCCTCAACCAAGTCGTCAAACTCACGCTTCATCGCCGCTTCCAAGAGACGCTGACGGCTTTGGCGCCAATTGGGATCATCAACGGGAGCAAAGCACCAACTCCAGTCGCGGCGTCGTCCGTCGTAGCACTTGTGTAAATCATCTAGCGTCCAAGCAAGGCACGGATAGTACTGCGTTTCGATCCATGACGTGTCGACACCATCGCCACCATAACTGAACGTGACAATCGAGTAAGGATCACGAACAGTTTGGTCATAGTGCATGCGCACGTCCTCCAAGCAACGCATCAGTTTGCGACCAATGTAACCTACACTCGCCGTCTTGGTGGCAGTGTCGACCAGACCTTCACGTCCACCCATGGCATGGAAGTAGGCTTCAAGTGCGTCCAGACCTTCTATGAACGAGTGGCGAACAAAACCACGGGCACGAGGATCGGAACAGTCCTTGGGAAAATGCGGCAGACTGCGACCATCGTATGACATGGCGACACGCTCGCCTGCCAGTTTGGTTTGACCCACCATGGCCTTGGTTTGGGATGGATTGATCTTGGTGCCCTTGGTACCCGAATCAATCATCTCGGTCATTTGATTTCGTTCGCTGCTGCGTTGTTCCTGGACCAAGACACCGGCCTCGCTTCGCGCTTCTTCCAAAACCGCATTGATGAACTGTTCCTTGACAGCAGCATTGGGATGATCCCACTTGGACAAGTACTTGAGCGAATGATCAATGATGCGATGTACTCCTCGCTCGCACTCGGGATCTGTGATGCAATCACTCATTCCAATACCGTAGCCGCGCTCAGAGATCCAGTAATTGAAAAAGCGTTGCACGTCTGACAAGTATCGTCGCGTCACCTCGTGGCCGAAATCGTGCACCGTATTTTGCACAACGGCGCCTCGAGTGGGTCCAATAACGCTCTTGGTCAATCGTCCAACCAAGAGCTCGCTGTCGTCGATGCACACCGCCTCGTCTTTTAACACAGCTGCGCGTTCTCCAAGACGGAGACTGAGATGTACACCAACGGACTCGGAACGCGGCATAGTCAGTGATGCGCACTGTTTGCCCGTCCATAACGACACCCAACCATTGGCATCGTATGAATCACTTGACGCCGTACGACCAACCCATCCGACAGAAAAACCGGGAAGAGCAGGATCACACGCATCAAGGCGGCAACGAATGGCAGGCGGAGGCAGACCGTCATCATCGTCGTCGTCGCTGTCATTGGCATCATTAACATTGTCATTGCTGTGTGCATCCGCATCCACGTTTGCATTGTCATGGACACCATCCTCGGCACGCATGCTTGAACCGTCCTTGCGATCCTCATCGTTTGTGTTTGCATTCTTATGTTCAAGTGTTGCGTCCTTTAGTGGGCGCGCATTAGGTGTGCTACTCGATTCGTGGTCACGCGCACGAACGGGTTTCCAATACAGCATTTGGGCCGCGCATTGCATCATTTCTTCACGCGTGACAAAGACGTCCTTGTCTGTGCACAAGTGAGCAGCAATTTGCGCATCTTGCACTACACCCATACATGCCTTGTCCTGCGGGTCATTGATTTGTCGTTCAACCTTCATAATGGTCTTGGCCTCTGCGACAGCTTCCTCGTTTTGAGGCACGTGCAAGTTCATTTCGTCACCGTCAAAGTCGGCATTGAACGGTTTGGTGCACGCCAAGTTCAGCAAAAACGTACTGCCCGCATGCGGATACGCCAAAAAGGCCATCAACGACATGCGGTGTAGACTAGGCTGCCGGTTGAACAGTACTACATCACCGCGTTGCAAGTGCCGTTCAACAATATCACCGACCTGCAGTGTTCGACGACGGTTGCGGGCATAGCACAAGTCCACCAATTCACCATCGCGTCTGATAATGGTATTTGCACCTGGGTACACCAGTGGTCCACGCAAGACCAAGACGCGTAAGCGATGAATGTTCATCGGCGTCACTCGTTCCGGATATGTCACTCGCATGCACACAAATACAGGCACGCCCAATTGGTCAATATCGGAATGTGTGGCCGGTCCAATGACGGTACGTGCGCAAAAGTCGACACGCTTGGCATTGAGGTTACCGCGCACACGTCCTTCCTTGGTCTTGAGACGATCCACCATGGACTTCATTGGCATCTTGGTGTGGAACGTCACGGGCGCGACACCATGTACATCATTGTCAATGTACGCTGCCGTCGCACGTTGTAACTTGTCAAACAAGCCATTCTTGCTATTGAGCACATCATTCAACGCTGCCTTGCGCACCGATACGCTCAGCAATTTGTTGTCGATTATTTCGTACTTGGCCTACATTACACGACAAACGGAATGAGTTGGAAGCGCACGAAGCGACAAATGCACAAGAAGGGCATAATCAAAGCAAAAGCGTGAACAAAGCGCAGCAAAAGCAAAAGCAAGGCAAAAACATAACAAAAGCGAAGCGCAACCAGCGCAGCAGTACCTTGATTTGATTGGAAAAGCCCAAAATGCGCTTGAGGTGTTTGGTGGCATCTGTTTCACCACGACTCTTGCTTCCTTGGCTGCTGATCGTGGCTAGCCTCGTGCATGGTGGAGAAACAGGGAAATGCTTCAAAATCATGTACTGCGGCCTCGTCACGCCAGCCTTGAATCCGACCTTGTCATAGTCGCGTTCATCGATGCGTCGAAAGATATTGAGCGCGTCCTCGGGCATAAACGGCAATTGCTCACCGCAACGACTTTTGAGTGACACTTTACTCGTTGTCGATGCTGCTGCGCCCATTCCTGGCACTGTCGCGAACCGCATGGATGCAGCGCTCTTGTCATCGATACCGGATGATGAAGCCGATGCCGCTCCGCGTCCGCGACCACGACGAGCAAAGCCTCCAGCGCTATTTTCGCTGGCGTCATCGACAATCAAGTCGGCATCAACATCTCCGTCATCGTCGCGATCTCTGTCGCCATCGTGACCACGTGGACCCAGCGTCGAATCTGTTAAAGACTTGCCGTCCTCTGCTTCATCGTCACTCATTGCCAATGCGGTCGAACGATCATCATCGTCGTCATTGTCTTCAAGGTCGTCATCATCATCATCATCGTCATTGTCACTCAGACCTCGGACACGCGTATCATCGTCGTCACCATCATCAGCATTGGCCACAGAACATGATTCGTCGTCCATCAAACCACGCCCTTGACGCGAACGGCGTTTGTTGCGACCATTGGATGCGACAGTCGACTCGGACGCATCGTCACCGTCCAATCCCGACGTTGATGCTGTCAAACGTCGTTTCTTTGCGGGTTGCCCATTGTGACTTGAGGCAGTCTTGCGCTTCTTTTTGCCAATACCGCCGGTAGTCGCTGATTTGGCTGCTCCCTTGGTTGCGGTTACACCGGCGGCTTTCTTGGTCACGCGCACCACTTTTTTCTTGCGCACGCAGCACACGATGGATATCTTGTGGCGCAGGTAAATGTGTTGCGCCGAGTGACAACCTTCATTGTGACCATCTGCAAGATCTTGCGCCGACAATTTGGGAGCTGTACCATCCGTTGCACCATTTTCTGCGGTTTGAGGAGGAGGACCGCCACAGTAATCAATCGTTTGACAAACACGAGCGAATTCGGCAAGACGTTTGAGCGGATCCTGTATGGACATGATCTTGGCAAACCGCGGATCCTTGGGCGAAAGCAAGAAGCGCGAGCACGAATGGCAAACGCATTGGAGCACGCGGAGAATGCTCGTGAGATAACTGACGTGGAACACGGCCAATTTGAACGTGAAATGACCCCAGTGTCCTTTGCACGTTTCAAGAAAGCCACCGCATGTGCTGCATTTCCATTCACGTTCGCCTGGTCCCATGCGCAAATCTTGCAGCGAGTTGATACGAGGCACTTGTTTGTCATACAAACTCGGCTCGGTCACCTCACACACAGAGTAGCGCAGCAAGTGATCTTGGTTCAATAATCCGATGGAAACGGCAACAATGCGACCACGACGTGCGGTACTTCTCGTGTGCGTGCGGTGGACTCGATAGACTTTGAATTTGGTATCACCCTCTGCACCACCGGAGCCGTTTGCGTTTATTGGCGTGACGTCGTACCCATTACCATCATCACCGCCATGACCATTGTTGCTCGCGTGCTCGTCCCTAGAACGTGGACGCGCCGCCTGAGCTGCCGAAGCAGCTTTTAAATCTCGCAAAAATTTGAGCATCGTGATACTACTGGGCTACACGTTAGTTATCGATGCGTACTGCGTAATGCGTAACAACCTCTTATCGAGTCGCAGATGATTCAACGTAGCCGTACTTGAGTTAAATCAAGCAGTAAGAGACGCCGAGTAGCCAAGTCGGTTATGAATATTCACCGTCGCCCACCAAAAAGTGCAGTGTGCTAGTTAGCTTACGTTGATTGGTAGGTTACGTCGCACGCACACGCGCATACGAACACACGCGCTCCGAGATCCGCAAGATCTCATTTCTGAACAGAACAAAAAACGACCCCAAGAAAAAGCAGTATCAATCAGGTGCGAAAGAGTAAAAAGACCACGTCATACAAAAGACCCCTGATCCATCTCCGTCACCACTGCTCTGCGCGACTTGGCGTCAAAAAAAAGTACACTGCAAACGACGTGGTCAGCTTTGTGAACAAGCAAAGTACCGTGTGAACGACGTCACAAGCAACGTAATCATCTTTGTGAGTTGCGATTTTTGCAAATGTTTCTAAGAAAGTCATCCTTGTACAACCGTTTCGATTCCTCTCGGCTCCTTCCTTCCATGATGAACTCACGCAGTGGCATAACTGCGGCTAGTAGTGACGTCACATCGCCACATACGATTGGTCGCCACACATTAGGTACCGTCGCGGCCACGGACCGACGCTACAAAATACGTGAGTCGGCGCACACATCACCACGCATGCTGCACGCATATTACGCAAGCAGCACAAGCAGTATTCCATTTGCAGCGCGCAGAAAGTCCATCAACGCAACAAAAGCGGTACGACCACCACACCCGTACGCGTACGTGGCGCCACCTGCCACCAACGGAAACGTGCGACGACAAGGTCAAGTACGCAGTCTTGTCACTAATGTCGCTGAACAACAGAATCGACAATCTCATTTGAACAGATTGGTGCTTCAAGACGAACAACATGGCGTACGTCAATCTATCGACGCGGATCCAATCGAGCGTACTGAAATGTTGACAGTCGCGCACGCGCCAAACGCAAAGGCAAACGCAAATGCACCACATCATCATCACCATGAACATGCATCGTTACCAATAATCGAAGCATTCGTCGACGGTAGCTATCGACCCCAAGAAAACAAGGCAGGAGCCGGTGTGTTCTTTTCTATGAGCAATCTTCGGCGCGCTCCCGTTCCTGCGCCTCCCAAAGCCGCCGTGCAAGGAATTGTCAACTGGCAATCGAGCGAACAAGCACAACAGCAAATCGCAATGCCATACGATCCAGTGCGCGCAGAATTGTTTGCGGCGGTTATGGCAGTCAAGGCATCGAGGGAGGCTAATGGTTTTGCCCATGAACTCGTTTTGAAGCAAGATTCCGTCATTGCCATTGTATTGCTGCGCAGATGCAATAAATATGGTTTGCCGCCGGGCATGCGACCGACCATTTGGGCTAGATCACCGCAAGCAAGCAATTGGCGCATATCGTTCCCGTGGGGTGATGTTGTGTCGGCAAAGACCATCCTTGCATACGGTGATGTACTCGATTGGTATTGGAAATTATCGCATTCCATTGCTCGCATTCGCAACGAGTGGGTCAAGGCGCACTTGCACGTAGAAGAGGCCAAAAACACACGTGATTGGTTTGGCAACGGTGCAGCCGATATCCTCGCCAAGTCTGGTGCTAAGATGAGTTAACCATGCTGCTCGTCCTTTACCACTTGCAAAAACAAGTCGTTGCTTGTGATTGAAATTTACATACATGTGTAACTATCAATCCCGAGCTTTTGGCGCGACTGTGATACACCAAAACCCTTTTGGGCGCGTACATTTATGCCGACCGCGCAAACATTAATCCGATTTGACGCGGATGATTTATGCATTGAGCACCTACCTTGCCTTTCGAGCCGTATCTAATGTTGTTGGGCAGATCGATAGCGTAGTGTAACTCGATTAACGACCGTACTTGGGCACGCTCACAACCTAATTTAACACGGGTATCTCGCAAACTCAATCCAGTACTTGGTTAATTCATCAAGTACCGATTTTGCAAAACTCGTGACCCGATAACCTGTAACGTGACCATGCGAATGATCAACACTACGCATCAATTGCGATATCAAGCGAGGTATGATCCTGTGGTACTTTGCTATCATTCATTTCCGAGAGATGGTTGTGGGAAAAAATATTTTTGTGAGGGACGCAAAAGCAAAAAAGGTACCATCGACTTTGGCAATATCACCAGAAGTACTCTTAAGCTCGTATCAGCACGATGGCATTCTCCCCCGCCGAGTGGATCCTATTGATTCTGTTAGTGATTGGCCTGTTGTTCTTAATCGGCGCCAACGGTTACCTCTTGTTCACACAAAAGCAAGGAGCAACATGTTACGACCAAAGTACTGGCGCAACCGGTTACTGCGTGACTGATTACAGTCTCAGACAGTTCTTGGGCGGCATTAGCTTCGCCGTTCTCGTTCTTGTCGCGATTATGATTATCATTTACGAGCTCGTCCGCCAAAAAGACCTAGCCGTTCCCGCTTCAGCCGGTGCCAGAGCAGCAGGCCGATCGTATTTCTACTAAACTAGTAAACGTCGCGCAGTAGTGACATGACTTGCGGTGACATCTTGCGCGTCAAGAGACGATAACGTGTCATTCGAACTACATTCGACACGATACACAACGCCTGCGAACGCGGAACGACGCGATACTACTAACGTGGCAGCACGATCGAATCAGATATAATATATATATTAACTTCCAATCAATACACGTTCGCTTTGCTCATTTTTGCACAAAACAAGTTACAACGTATGTTCGTTCTGTTTTGCATCGTGCAAACACGTTTTTCCGGCCACCATCGCCTTTGTATCACATCTATTGGATCGGAACCTGTTGGTCCTGTCCAAAGGTTGAACGCGCACGGATTCATTCTTCCACACACAGAAAAGGCAACAAGAAAAAAAAAGGCGTTCAAAGCTCACACAACATTTGCCAAACTGGCAAACCTTGCAAGGTGTTTTTTGTCGGTTTTCTCGTGCGTTCATTCATTCAATATTGGGCTATAATACGGTCATATCATCAGTCAAACAGTGCAGTTATGGAGTCCAAGACAGTCAATTCTGAGCGCAATCTAGATCGTTTCGTAGACCGATTCGTGGACAGAAGTCGAGATGTTGCGACAACGGTTGTGGTTGGCGGAGTAAGTGGCAATGGCGCAGGCACCGGGGCC
>Ga0206839_1028_pt1 | contig 38891 bp, 38 predicted proteins | sample Alteio_BWOrgCont_27_FD_152883 | JGI IMG/M metagenome (GOLD analysis project Ga0206839, IMG submission 152883) | Enriched cells from forest soil in Barre Woods Harvard Forest LTER site, Petersham, Massachusetts, United States -... | ecosystem: Environmental > Terrestrial > Soil > Temperate forest >... | reverse complement strand
AATTTTAAATGAGTCATTATCTTGACTAGAGTATCTATCACTGCCAACAAACTCATTATAAAGTTTCATGAGAGGAATATAATCGGATTCAACTGCTGTTCTTATTTTCATAAGAGCCTTCTATTTTTCAAGTTTCTATATCAAAATATGAGCGGGGTACGGGAATTGAACCCGCCATCTTTTCCTTGGGAAGGAAACATGTAACCGATACACCAACCCCGCAATTAATTACCAATAATAGCAGATAAGCAATAAAAATTCACGGGTGAAAGCCGGGAGGTTAAGTACGAGGAATTATCAATACGTTCCCTGAGAAGATCATACGAGGATTTGCCAAATTATTTGCGCGTGCAATATCTACCCATTTAAATCCATTACCATATGCCCTGACCGCAACATTCCACAAGTTGTCACCATGAACAACAGTGTAAGAATTGCCGGTTATAGCTACTCCAGATGATGTATAATTTTCTTGTACGTTAGAGTTGTTAGCCTTAGCTCTATTATTCTTATTACTACTCCCAGTATTACTTGTATTATTGGTCGCAATAGTTGATGTCTTTGGTGTTACGGCTGGCAAGATAAGTTTATCTCCAACATGAATGTCACTTGGATTGGATAAATTATTTACTCGAGCTATATCTACCCAATTATATCCATTTGTATACTTTTTTACCGCAATAATCCAGAGAGATTCTCCTTTTTGTACTACCCATACATTTTTATTTGCATAATTATTTTGTACTATTTTTTTACTCGCTTTATGCTTTATAGCCACAATTTTCCTTACCGGCTGTTTAATAGAAGATGGTTTTGCTATTGCAATTTCTACATGCTTAACCTGAGGTTTAGGTGTAACCTTAGGCTGTGGCTTAACTGTAGGCTGCGCTGTTGGTGTAGGAATTGCGGTAGGAGCAACAGTCTCTGTTGGAACAGTGGTAACAGAACCATCATTTGGAGTAACTGGCGCTTGTTGAGCCAAACTCTGAGCTTGTTGTGAAAGTTGTACGGTATTTTGAGCTTGCTGATTTATAGGAGTATTGGTATTCCCGGCATTTTTATTATGGACGAATGAAAGAAGCATTGCAGTTGCAATAACAACAACGATGATTCCTAAGATAAGACTTGTATAAGATTCGCCAAAACGGAAGTAATCCCAAAAAGTGGATTTTTTTTCCACTAATCTTACTTCCTCTCCAGGTTGCATTTTCTGTTTTTTTGACGTTTTTTTTCTTGGCATTTTTTCTTAAGTGGACAGGAATTAAAAGAATAGATGTAGTCTGATGTGGAGTATACTATATTTTTAGTAAAAATTCAACCTATAACATTTACTATATGTATGCGGGATGGACGGGACTCGGACCCGCGACCTCCTCCGTGACAGGGAGGCGCTCTAACCAGCTGAGCTACCACCCCAATCTAAAATTCAAAATATAAAGTATAAAATTAAAATGTAATCTTACATTTTTTAACTCTTCGTTTTGAACCCTTAAATTGAGTCTTTGTATTGTAACCGAATCTTGCACATACGTCAATGCTCTGGTACACTTTGAACGTGACAAATGTTGAAATAAGTAAACTCTTAAGCGATGTCGCAGCGGCATATAGTATTACTGATGAAAAAAAATTTCGTTTCCAATTGCTCGCCTACGAAAAGGCCGCAGAATCTATAGAGAATCTTCCAACAGAACTTAGCGACCTTTATAAAGAAAACAAACTACAAGGCATACCTGGTGTTGGGCCGACAATACAATCGCGGCTTGAAGAACTATTAAAAACGGGTACTGTAAAACATTTTGAGGATGTACTAAAAGATATTCCTGTTGCGGTATTCCCCCTTCTAGATGTGCCGAGTTTTGGACCTAAAAAAGCATACAAGCTCGTTACAGAATTTAAGCTGAAAAATAAAGAAACTGTAATTGACGATCTCGCTGCCGTTGCTAAAGAAGGAAAAATTGCAACACTTCCCAGTTTTGGAGAAAAATCTCAATCAGATATTCTACGAGCACTTGAAGAATATAGAAAGGGTAAATCAAAAAGTATTCGTATGCCGCTCCCCTATGCTAATGAACTTGCACAAATAATGCTCACGTATCTTAAAAAATCAGATGCAGTTATAGAAGCGTATACGCTTGGAAGTTTACGACGCAGACGAGATACTATCGGTGATATAGATATAGCAGTCGCTACAGATAAACCTCAAGAGGTTCTTGATCACTTTACATCTTACCCTCACAAAGAAAGGATTATTGAACGAGGAGACAGAACGTCATCAATACTTGTCTCTTCAGGAAAACAAATTGATTTGATGGTGCAGCCTCTTAACGGCTTTGGCTCACTTCTACAGCATTTTACCGGCAGCAAAGCTCATAATGTCCACTTAAGAGAATATGCTCTCTCTAAAGGGCTTTCAGTATCGGATTTTGGTATTAAGAAAAAAGGTGAAGATAATACAAAATATAAACGATATAAAACAGAAGAATCCTTCTATGAAGCGCTCGGAATGCAGTGGGTTCCTCCTGAAATGCGTGAAGATACTGGAGAAATAGAACTTGCATTGCAACATAAACTTCCTCACATTATCGAATTAAAAGATATTAAAGGTGATTTTCACTTACACTCCAGCTTCCCTATCGAAGAAAGTCATGACGCAGGACAAAGTTCTATGGAAGAAATGATTGAAAAGGCTATAAAACTGAAATATACCTATCTTGGCTTTTCAGAACATAATCCTAGTATTGGAAACCATACAGAAGAGGAAATTTTAAAACTTTTAGAAAAAAGAATGAAACATATTGAGAAATTACGAAAAACGTACAATAAAATTATTCGTATATTTTCTTTACTCGAAACAGATATTTTGCCTACAGGCAAGCTTGCACTTCCTGACAGTGCCTTTCAATATCTGGATGCAACGATAGTTTCTGTCCATAGTTCATTTTCAATGAACCGAGATGCCATGACTGAAAGGGTACTTAAAGGATTATCACATCCCAAAGCAAAAATACTCGCTCATCCTACTGGAAGACTAATTAATCAAAGACCAGGATACGAACTCGATTGGGAAAAGGTTTTTTCTTTTTGTAAAGAAAACAATAAAGCGCTTGAGATCAATGCAGCACCCCAGCGTTTGGATCTGACTGATATTTTAGTAAGAGAAGCCATTAAACGTGAAATTAAGTTAATTATCGATACTGACAGTCACGTAGTTGATCAAATGGATCTTATGCAATATGGTGTAACTGTTGCAAGACGAGGATGGGCAACCAAAAGTGACATTTTAAATGCAATGACATATAATGAATTAGATTCTTGGTTTACAACCAATAGAAAGGGAGGTGAATGATATATGAGTATTTTACTCATAATAATTGCAATTATTGTTGTTATCGGTTTAATTTATGGCGCTATTTATAACGGTCTCGTTACTTCACGCGTCCGTGTTTCTGAAGCATTATCACAAATTGATGTGCAGTTGAAACGCCGAACAGATCTTATCCCAAATCTTGTTGAAACTGTAAAAGGATATGCAAAGCATGAAAAAGACGTTTTCGAAAATGTTACCAAAGCTCGTGCAAGCTTAATGCAAGCTGGAGGTGCTAAAGAAAAAGCACAGGCGAATGATTTTCTTTCCAACAGTTTGAAATCACTTTTTGCAGTAGCTGAAAATTATCCTGATCTTAAAGCAAGTCAAAATTTTAGTGAGTTACAGGAAGAACTTTCAGACACGGAAAATAAAATTGCGTATGCAAGACAATTCTATAACAGCAATGTTATGGACTATAATACAAAATTGCAGACATTCCCAAGCGCAATGGTTGCGAATACTTTCCATTTCCAACCGGGAGAATTCTTTGCTGTAGACGAAAAGGATAAGGAACCAGTAAAGGTACAATTTTAATAGATACCATTTCTCAATTTCCATTCACTTTTATTTTTATTAATTAACTTAAAAAGAAATGGAAAGTAGTTAATGGGGAAAAAGTAATATATGAATATCTATAGGGCTATTTCTGCGAATATCGTAAAGAGCTATATTATTATAGCTCTTTTTGTGGTGTTCGCAGGGACAGTTGCTTATATAATCGGACAAGCTACGGGATCAGGGTCATCGTGGGGTGTACTCATTTTCATAATGGCGATTGTATATAGTTTTATCAGCTATTTTTATTCCGATAAAATAGTTCTCGCGACCTCAGGAGCAAAAGAAATAAAAAAAAGCGATAACCCTGAACTTTTTAGAATCGTTGAGAATCTTTCTATCGGTGATGGACTCCCGATGCCGCGAGTATATATTATCAATGACCCTTCCCCCAATGCCTTCGCAACTGGACGTGATCCTAAACATGCCGCGGTAGCAGCAACCACAGGAATCCTGGCAAGACTTAATAAAGCAGAACTTGAAGGCGTCCTTGCTCATGAGTTATCTCATGTTAAAAACTACGATACACGCTTGATGGCAATAACGGCAGTAATGGTAGGGTTTATTTCACTTCTCACAAATATGTTTATGAATACGCTTTTTTGGGGAGGATTCCGGAATAATAATGAAAGAAACAATAATAGTCAGGCAATCTTTTTTGTAATAGCGCTCATACTGGCTATTCTTGCACCTATTATCGCAACACTTATTCAACTTGCTGTTTCAAGAAAACGTGAATTACTCGCGGATGCATCTGGCGCCCTTTTAACAAGATACCCGGAAGGACTTGCTAGTGCATTGGAAAAAATTTCTTCTGATCCGAGACCTTTAAGAACTGCGAGTGAAGCTACAGCCCATCTTTTTATTGTTAACCCATTTAAAAATAAAGGATTTAACGGTTGGGTCACCAATCTTTTCAGCACTCACCCACCCACAGAAGAAAGAATTAAAATTCTAAGATCAATGTAGATTGATATATTATTCAAGCAAATAATATATATTACCCGATGTCAGCAGGAAAATTATCAATAGAAGGATATGAATGCAAGGCAATTACTACTTTCACGAAAGTAAATCCCGAAACAATAATTTTTTCAGTTAAGTGCGCTTCATGCAAACTAGCTGATTCATCTCCTATCCCTTTAAGCATAAATGACGTGATAAAAAGAATAGCTGATGAAAAACTTAAAAAATGTAAAAAATTGAAACATGATGGTGAAAAATAATAAAATCAGCAATTTAATGATACAATAAAAGCGTGATAAATAAGTCGCTTATCTTCGCTGGGAAAACAATTTCTCAAGTCAGTAAATCTTTAAATCGCGGTAATGGTTCTACCTGGCCGGGACATATTGCCCTTAAAGGAAATAAAAATTTTATTAAAGAAATCCTTTCAAAATCTTCAACAAAAATTATTATTGTTGCAGGAACAAATGGGAAGACAACTACTTCAGCTCTTATAAAAACAGGTCTGGAAAAGAATGGAAAAACCGTACTGCAAAATGCTTCTGGAGCAAATCTTCTAAATGGCATTGCATCAGCCTTATTATTACATACGAACGCTTCCGGAAAACTTACACAGGATTATGCAATTTTTGAAATTGACGAAAATGTATTGCCTCTCGCTCTTGATCAAATCACTCCTGATTATCTAATACTTCTCAATCTTTTTCGTGATCAGTTAGACAGATACGGAGAAATTAATACAATCGTAAAAAAATGGCAAAACGCGATCGGCAAACTATCCGAAAAAACCACATTAATCCTCAATGCAGATGATCCTCAAATAGCAGCTATTCCGGTTTTCTTAACAATTGCGAAACAAAGAGTTTATTATTTTGGTTTACAAAGTGAAAAAACAACTGAGGAATACTCTCATGAAGCAGCAGATTCTATGTACTGTCCAAAATGCGGCAGTAAACTTATCTTTGAAACGCGGACATTTTCTCATCTTGGAAAATGGAAATGTAATTCCTGTGGTTTGCATCGGCCGGAACTGACACTTCAACACTTAGATACCTATCCGCTTATTGGAACATATAATAAATATAATAGCCTTGCAGCAACGCTTGTGCTGACGAAATCAGGACTAACTAATACCCAAATTGTTACTGCATTTCAACATTTTAAACCCGCATTTGGCAGACAGGAAATTATTTCATACCGCGGGAAGAATGTGCAGCTTTTTCTTTCAAAAAACCCAACCAGCTTTAATCAGTCCTTTGCAACGATAAAAGAATTAAAGGCAAAAGTAATACTATTTGTCTTAAATGACAGAATCCCTGACGGACATGATATCTCATGGATTTGGGATACAGATCTTTCTGGTCTTGAAAACCTTAAACAAATAATAATTAGCGGAGATCGGACATATGATATGTCAATACGTGTTAAATATGAACAGCAACAAAAATGGGAAAGGGAAAATAGTAGATGGAAGATAGAACCTGATTTAGTAAAGGCTATTAATTTTGCAATCCAACAAACAGAAAAGGATGAAACACTTTATATCTTACCTAATTATTCTGCAATGCTTGAGGTGAGAAAAATCTTGATAGGAAAGAAAATTTTATGAAATCCCTTACATTCATCACTGGCAATCTCAATAAAGTAAAATGGACACAACGGTATATCCATATACCCTTAGAACATAAAAAATTAGATCTCACAGAAATTCAATCACTGGATGTTTATGAAGTTGTTGAATATAAAGTAAAAGAAGCGTATGAAATAGTAAAAAAGCCTGTCCTGGTAGAAGATACATCTCTTGTATGTCACGCACTTGGTAAGCTGCCTGGTCCATTTATCAAATGGTTCCTTGAAGAACTTGGAACAGAAGGTCTTTGTAAACTTATTAATAATAATAGGAAGGCAACAGCAACTGTCGTATTTGGATTATTTGATGGGAAGAACCTTCGTATGTATGAAGGGACAGTTGATGGAACAATTGCCGAAAAACCTAGAGGACAAAATGGCTTTGGCTGGGATCCAATTTTTATCCCAAAAGGGCAAAAGAAAACTCATGGAGAAATGACACCAGAAGAAATGGACAAAATTAATATCAGAAGAATAGCATTGGAAAAGATGGAAAAGGATAAATAACTATTTTTCCTGTTTATTTTTACCTTTGGGAGACTTCCCTGCTCTTACAAATAGGACGACACCTATTAGAATAATAAATAGTGGTATTACTATACTCGCATAATGAGAAATAGTTTCAACTATGTTTGGAGGACATGAGGGTTGAACTGGGCAATTCGCTCCATCACAAGGGAGAGACATGGATTGGAGACATAATCCATAAAATGATGAAATTAGAGTTAAAATATAAAATGAAAGCCCTGAACTAAAAAGAGTAAAAAAAACAATTGAAAAGCGTCGATTCATTTTTCCATATTTCCACATAAAGCAGGCTATAATATAAGCAATATAGAAACATATTACGAGTATAAATGTAATACCATACCAATCTATATTGAAAAAGATATTGCCAATTAAGGGTAGCAATATAATTGAGAATACTATACCGATAAGAAGCGTTGTAATAATTTTTGCAAGCGTTGGTTTTAACAAAGTCATATCTCAAGTATTGCAACTTAGCTCAACACAGTCAAGGTATGATATTATTGTTTCATAAACCATACCCAGAATGAAAAATAAGCAAATAATCGAAAATCTGATGTCATTCTTTGTAGCTTCAGAAAAATTAAAAACAACCATGCGTCATTCATGGACTAGTAACAGCAGGCGTCAGGAAAGCAGCGCGGAACATAGCTGGATGCTTTGTCTTATCGCTTTGACTCTTTTTGACCAAATAGAAATAAAAGTTGATCAGTTAAGAGTTCTTAAAATTCTTATTATTCATGATTTAGCAGAGGCAATTATTGGAGATATTCCTGCTTTTGATGTCCAAGGACGAAAGAATAAAAATGAACGAGAGAAAGCTGCAATGGAACAATTAGTTAAAAATTTACCTACGAAAACAGGAAAAGAAATTATGGAATTATTTGAAGAGTATGAAAACAATACTACGTTCGAAGCAAAAATTGCACAAGCAATAGATAAATTTGAAGCACCTTTTCAACATAATATTGCAGATATCTCAACTTGGGATCAAAATGACTTTAATATTCATGGTCGGTATAAAGAAAATTATTTCGAATTTGAACCTTTTTTAAAAAAATTACGGGAAGCATTAGAAGATATGTCGTGTAAAAAAATAACCCAAGCTAAACAGCTGCATCGTCTCAAACCGGAAATTCAAGAATATTATAAAAAACTAAATAAAAATGAAAAATAACAATTTTAAACTTACGATTGGTTGGTTGTATCCACAGCTTATGAGCACGTATGGAGACCGCGGAAACATTATTGTACTCCAAAAGCGCTGTGAATGGCGTGGAATTGAAACCGAAATTATCCATATAGATCAAACAACAAACGAGCAGAAACTCAAGACTATTGACCTTTTATTCGGCGGTGGAGCCCAAGACCGTGAACAAGAAATTGTGATAAAAGATTTACAAAAAAAGAAAAATATAATTAAAAAACAGATAGAAAATGATATGCCGGCTCTTTTTGTCTGCGGGGCGCCTCAATTAATGGGACTCTATTATGAACCAGCTGAAGGAAAGCGTATAGAAGGGCTTAGCATTTTTGATATGTACACCAAACATCCAGGCCCCAAAGATGATAGATTAATCGGTAATGTAATAGCAAAAATTCAAACAAGTAATCTTTCAAGCACCTACAATCTAACATCTGACACCTATCTTGTTGGGTTCGAAAACCATGGTGGAAGAACATATCTTGGGAAAAATACAAAACCTTTTGCCAAAGTACTAAAAGGTTTTGGAAACAACGGCAAAGATGGAATGGAGGGTGTAGTTTATAAAAATGCTATCGGCAGTTATTTACATGGACCTCTTCTTCCTAAAAATCCTCAAATAGCAGATTGGTTGATTACAAAAGCACTGGAAATAAAATACAAAAAAGAAATTACATTAGAAGAGCTTGATGATTGGATTGAAAACAAAGCAAAAAAAATAATTGCTAATAGGCTTGGGATTAAGGTATAATAATCCTCATGAAGCTTAATGTAAAACATATAGCACAGCTTGCAAATCTCCCCATTTCACAAAAAGAAGAAAAAAAACTTAAAAACCAGCTTACTGAAACACTGAAATATATCGATATTCTTCAAGAAGTGGACACAAAAAATGTCAAACCAACAGCGCATGTCACAGGACTTGAAAATGTCACTCGAGAAGACATATCACAATCATCATTATCTCAACAACAAGCATTATCAAACGCAAAACAGCAATATGAAGGTTTCTTTGAAGTCGAAGCTATACTAGATAATGACTGATAATAAAAATGAGGTAACTACAATTTATGTCGTAAGGCACGGTGAATCCCAAAGTAATGTATACGCCCACGAAAATCCAGACGAGCCGGCCTCACATTATGGAGAATTTGGAAGCTCATTAACACAAATTGGACGTGAACAAGCACAACTTGTTGCCCAACGTTTGAAGCATGTGCACTTTTCCGCGTTTTTTTCTTCCCATCTTAACCGTGCAAAAGAAACAGCCGAAATAATAGCAAAGAATTATAATCAACCGGTTGTAATAGATAGAGATATCCGCGAACGTTTTTTTGGAGAACCAATGTCACATAAAAAAAAAGAAGAACTGGAAAAGGCTTTATACAATTTAAATGAACAAGAAAAGTTTTCATTTAAATATTTTTCTAACGGCGAAAGTATGTACGAAGCTGCCGTACGCTTTAAACATTTCTTAGAAAAAATTACCCCAACATATAAAGGTAAAAAAATTTTAATAGTGAGCCATGGATATGTTATGCGTTCATTTCTCATTATTGCAAAATTTGCAAAATTTGATGAATTAAAAGGAGGATCGATCAAAAATGGTGGATATTTTGTTATAAAAACTGATGGGAAAACCTTTAAAATAGTCGATAAATATGGAATTATGCGCAATAAAGGATATGACGATGAAGAATAACCTAACAACCATTTATGTCGTAAGACACGGTGAATCAGAATATAATGCACTACCTCAGGAGAAAGAGTATGTACCTGGACAATGGGGAATGCCCGGTGCACCATTAACAAAAAAAGGGATAGAACAGGCACATAAAAGAGCCGAAGAATTAAAGAATATCCATTTTGATGCTATATTTTCTTCTCCGGCATCAAGAGCGACTGGTACTGCTGAGATACTTAAACTTCAAAGAGAACTTGAAGTGCAAACAACTAAGAAACTCCATGAACGGCTTACATATATGCTACCAAAAAAATCTTTTGAAGAAACTGAACGGGAAATAAAAGAAATATTAAAAAATCTTGACGAGAAAACAAAATTAGCATACAAACCGGAAAATCAAGATGAAATGCGTAATGAAAGTGCTAACGAAACAGCAATACGATTAATTACTTTTCTTCGAGAAATCGCAATCGGTTATAAAAATAAGACTGTACTGGTGATAAATCATGCCAATAATATGCGGGCATTATTACAACATCTCGGATACGCCACCTATGATGAACTCTTACCAAAAGGATCAATTGAAAATACTGCTTATATAGTTCTTGAAAGCGACGGTATCGATTTTTTTATAAAAGAGACAAAAGGAGTTCATAAATACACGTATGCAAAATGACAATCTAACTACATTTTATCTTGTCCGTCATGGAGAAACAGATTGGAATAAAAAAAGAATTATCCAAGGGCAGACAGATACACCATTAAATGAAAATGGTGAAAAACAGGCAAAAGATTTGGCTGAAAGGTTCAAGCCACTTACGTTTGACTTTATTTTTTCTTCGGATCTTTTACGAGCAAAAAGAACAGCAGAAATAATAGCATTGGAGCGCCAACTCGCAGTTCAGGCAACTGAAAAATTACGAGAACGAAAATTTGGACAACTTGAAGGACAACCTAGTGATATGTTAATTACTCATGAAAGGTTAATGCGATCACTTAGTGTCGAAGAAAAGAAAAAACTCAGAATTGCACCAAATGCTGAAAGCGATGATGAATTTGGATGGAGAATACTAACGTTTCTTAGAGAAACCGCACTTACCTACCCTGGTAAAAATATCCTTGCAGCAACACACAGTGGAGTTTTGAGAATGCTTATCTTACATTTGGGCTTTATGAGTTATGATGAATTTGATACAATGCGATTTATTAACGGTGGTTATTTAGAAATACAAACTGACGGCATTGATTTTTTTATAAAAAGTATGCATGGATTAGTCCCCAGAGAAAAAGAACTAACTGAATGACACTATTTATATGGATATAAAAACGTTAACAATTACACAAGCAAGAAAAGATTTAAAAAGTAAAAAATATTCTTCTCTCGAACTCACACAGGCATATTTTGAACGCATTAAAAAAATTGAACCGAAAGTAAAAGCATTTGTAACCTTAACAGAAGATGAAGCACTGAAAAATGCAAAAGTTGCAGATAAAAAAATCTCTGAAGGTAAAGATCTACCTTTACTTGGAATTCCCCTTTCTATCAAAGATAATTTTTCAACCAATGGCATCCGAACAACTGCGTCAAGCAAAGTCCTTGACGAATATATACCTCCTTATGATGCAACGGTAGTTAAAAAATTAAAAGACGCTGGGATAGTTCTCCTTGGAAAAACAAATATGGATGCATGGGCCCATGGTTCATCGACAGAAACCTCAGATTTTGGAGCTACAAGAAATCCTTGGAATACAAATCATCTTCCTGGCGGTTCTTCAGGAGGAGCAGCTGCGAGTATAGCTGCCGATGAAGCACTAGGTGCAATTGGATCTGAGACTGCAGGATCCATAAGACAACCTGCAAGCTGGTGCGGAGTTGTAGGATTAAAACCAACTTACGGAAGAGTCAGTAGATATGGTGTTATCGCCATGGGATCATCTCTTGATAGCCCCGGACCTATCACCAAAACTGTTGAAGATAGTGCACTTATCTTACAAGTACTTGCCGGTCATGATCCACAGGACGCCACAACAGGCACAAATCCCATTCAGGATTACACAAAAAATCTTGCTACGGATATTAAGAATTTAACAATCGGTATCGCGGATGACTATTTTGAAGGAGTTAATGAAGAGATAAAAGAATCAGTTGAAAATGCGTTAAAAGTATTTGAAAAACTTGGAGCAAAAATTAAAAAAATACATTTATTCCATCCTAAATATGCTATTGCTGTATATACAATACTACAACGGGCTGAAGTATCTTCCAATTTGGCACGATATGACGGAATACGATATGGAAATGATAGATCATACTTTGGAGATGAGGCGAAACGAAGAATCATGCTTGGAACCTATACGCTTTCAGCCGGATATTATGATCAATACTATAATAAAGCTCTCAAAGTCAGAACTGTTATCATTGAAGACTTTAAAAAAGCGTTTAAAGAGGTTGATGTAATTATCGGACCGACAAGTCCTACGGCTGCTCTTCCGATTGGAGCATCAAAAGATCAGCCTATGTTTGGAGAACTCGCTGATATGCTTGTTGAGCCTTCATCAATTGCAGGTATTTCAGGAATTAATGTACCATGTGGATTCGCAAAAGACGGCTTACCTATCGGATTTCAGATAATGGGACCACAATACGCAGAAGAAAAAATCCTTAATGTTGCATATAAGTATGAACAAGAAAATCCATTGTATCTAAAAAAACCAAATTTATGAGTAAATATACACCAGTCATTGGACTTGAAGTGCATGTAGAACTGAAAACTAAATCAAAGATGTTCTGCACTTGTTCTGCCTCTTATTTTGGAGAAAAACCTAATACTCATACCTGTCCAGTTTGCCTAGGATTGCCTGGAGCATTACCTGTACCGAACAAACTTGCGATTGAATGGTGCGTGAAGATTGCTTTAGCACTCAACTGTAAAATAAACGAATATTCAAAATTTGATAGGAAGAACTACTTTTATCCTGATCTCGCAAAAGGCTATCAAATCAGTCAATATGACCTTCCTTTTGGGAAAAATGGACATATTGAGCTTAATAATGGCAAAAAAATCAGAATCCTTCGAGTACATATGGAAGAAGATACAGGCAAACTTTCTCATCAGGAAGTGAATGGAAAGAAAGTGAGCCTTATTGATTTTAACCGCAGCGGTGTACCGTTAGTAGAAATCGTCACTGAGCCGGATTTTGATAATGCATTGGATGTAAAAGAATATTTGGAAAAACTTCACCAGATTGTCAGATATCTCGAAGTCTCTGACGCCGACATGGACAAAGGTGAAATGAGATTAGAACCGAATATTTCTTTAACGACAATACCTGGTAAACTTCCTAACTACAAAGTTGAAGTGAAAAATATCAATTCCTTCAAATTTGTTGAAAAGGCGATAAATTATGAAATAATACGCCAAGAAGAAATTCTTGAAAAAGGTGACACTCCAGCACAAGAAACACGCGGATGGGATGAAAATAAACAAATAACTTTTTCACAACGATCAAAAGAAGATGCACATGATTACAGGTATTTCCCAGAACCTGATATACCACCAATAGTCTTGAAAAAAACTCAAATTAGCAGAATAGGAAGGGAAGTGCCAGAATTACCGAATAAAAAAAGACTGCGATTTGAGATTGATTATGCTCTTGCAACCTATGATGCCGAAATTCTCACCAGAGAAAAGCCACTTGCTGACTATTTTGAGCAAACGATTAAAAAGAATGCAAATAAACTAGAACTAAAGGCTATTGCCAATTGGATTATTAATAAAAAAGTTGATTATACAAAAGTTTCGACAGATGATTTACTCAAACAAATTGTCACAAGCAAACAAGTTGCCCAAATTGATGAAAAAGAATTACAAAAGTTTATCAATGAAGTGCTCCTTGAAAATGAGAAAGCTGTGACGGACTATAAAAATGGAAAAGAAGCATCCCTTATGTTCCTTCTCGGCCAAACTATGAAAAAAATTGGCAAGAAGGTTGACACACAAATGGTAAAACAACAATTACAAAAAGCGCTCCAAAAATGATTTTATGGTTAGAAACTTCTAAGTGGTTTTTTTAAGTTTAACCGGTTGCGCTACCGGGCAAAAGATGACTCCTGTTATTCGCCCTTTTTTAGGACCGGAGCAACTACCAATTGCATCTAAAATTTGTTGAGGAGTTCTCCTTTTCGATTCTATAACTATTCTTGAGATTTTTCCCTTCTGGCATATTAGGATTAGTTATTCTAACAGAAAGCACAATATCTTTCTTCCCAAATTTTTTTGCTCTGGATCCTTTACGAGGATCTAACTCAGCTCCCAGAACTTCTGCACTCACGCCTTCTTGTAAGCCTAAAGCAGGACAAACTGGAGTAAAAAAAGTTCTTCTAGATGGAAGATACGTAATCTGTTCTGTCATACCAAGGATTAAACTCTGTTGAGCAGTAGTATATAGATTGTTATAAAAAATTACAATATAACCTTAACACTCGACAACCGTTATCTAGCCCTTTATAATAGTATAACTCTCATGGCTGAATTTGTTCATCTTCATAATCACACCGAATATTCACTTCTTGATGGCCTTCAAAAAACAAAAAATATGGTGGCTTATGCAAAAGAACTCGGGATGAAAGCACTCGCAATAACAGACCATGGAAATATGTACGGAACTATCAAATTTTATAAAGCTTGTCTTGACGCTGGGATAAAACCAATCATAGGATGTGAAATCTATATAGCAAAACGATCATTACACGACAAGGAGGCCCAAGATAAAGATTATAATCATTTAATTTTACTTGCAGAAAATGAGACAGGCTATAAAAATTTGATGAAAATTGTAACGGTAGCGAATTTGGAGGGATACTATTATAAGCCAAGAACGGATATAAAACTTCTTGAGGAGTATCATGAAGGACTGATTTGTCTGAGCGCTTGTGTTAATGGATATGTTTCTGAACCTTTAATGAATGATCAGGATGAACAGGCTGAAGAAAAAGCAATACAGTTATCATCAATTTTTGGTCCTGAACATTTTTATCTTGAATTGCAACAACATCTTGATGTCCCCCCACAGGCAAAAGTAAATCAGAAACTTATTGCATTATCAAAAAAACTTGGACTTCCGGTTGTTGCCACAAATGATAATCACTATACCAAAAAAGATGATGCAGAAGCACAAGAAATTCTTCTTTGTATCCAAACGCAAACGACACTTCTGGATAAAAAAAGAAAATTATCAATGGTATCGTCTCCTGATTTTTATATTAAATCCGCAGAAGAAATGGAAAAGCTTTTTATTGATATTCCCGAAGCAATTGAGAACGCAAATAATATTGCTGAGAGATGCAATGTGGAAATAACATTGGGTAAATGGCATATGCCGGTCTTTGAAGTTCCAGATAGTATGACAGCTGCTCAGTATCTGACCAAACTTGTCTATGAAGGCGCTACATTTAGATATGGAGAAGTTACAGAAAAAATCAAAGAACGTATTGACTATGAACTCTCTGTTATTATCAATAAAACATACGAAACATATTTTCTAGTCGTTTCTGATTTTGTTAACTGGGCAAAAGACAATGGTATAGCTGTAGGTCCAGGAAGAGGCTCTGCCGCAGGTTCTGTTGTAGGATATTGCCTCAAAATAACTGATGCCGATCCTTTTTTCTTCAATTTGCCTTTTGAACGATTTTTGAATCCGCTGCGTCCTTCTGCTCCTGATATTGACCTTGATTTTGCTGATATTCGTCGCGAAGAAGTTATTGCCTATGTCACAAAAAAATATGGCAAAGATAAAGTTGCGCAAATTATTACTTTTGGAACAATGGAAGCAAGAGGTTCTGTTCGTGATGCAGGTAGGGCACTGGGTATGCCTTATGCAGCTCCTGATAGATTATCAAAAATGATACCTCCTGGTTGGCAAGGACATTCAATGACAATAGAGAATGCACTGACACAAAGTCCGGATCTAAAAAGAGCCTATGATTCCGAAGAAGATACTCGCCGATTACTTAGCCTTGCACAAAAATTAGAAGGAGTCGCCAGACACGCATCTGTTCACGCAGCAGGTGTCGTTATTGCTGATAACCCGTTAACAGATTACACTCCTTTGCAAAAAGAAACGAACGGTGAAAAAATTGTCACACAATATGATATGTATACCGTTGGTGAAGACGGAGTTGGATTACTCAAAATGGACTTTTTGGGATTACGTAATTTAACGATTATTGAAGAATGTCTCAAATTTATTAAAGAAAATCAAAATAAAGAAATAGATTTAAACAAAGTAGATTTAGAAGATCCCAAAACATACGCGCTCCTCTCTGAAGGTGAAACAACTGGCATATTTCAACTCGAGTCTGCGGGTATGCGAAGATATGTAAAAGAATTAAAGCCAACTACTATTTTTGATCTCCAAGCTATGGTTGCATTATATCGTCCAGGTCCAATGGCAAACATTCCTGAATTTATTAAAAGAAAACGCGATCCCAACCTCATTACCTATCCTGACCCTAGACTTAAAGATATTTTAAAACAATCATATGGTGTTCTTACCTATCAGGATGATGTATTGTTAACAGCTATCACACTTGCTGGCTATACATGGCTGGATGCCGATAAGTTCCGAAAAGCCATGGGAAAGAAAATCCCATCAGAAATGAGAAAACAGCAAGAATTATTTATTAAGGGATGTATTAAAAATGGATTATCATCAAGTAGAGCTGAAGAATTTTTTGAATTAATCGCTCCTTTCGCAGGATATGGCTTTAATAAAGCCCATGCAGCTTGTTATGCGATTATCGCATTCAGAACAGCTTATCTCAAAGCAAATTACCCAGTAGAATTCATGACGGCGCTGTTAACTGCTGAATCCAGAGGAACATCCGGACCAGTTAAAAATGAAAAAGTGGCCCAAGCGGTTTTGGAATGTAAACGAATAAATATTCCCATACTTCTCCCCGATATCAATAAATCGCAAAGTGATTTTAGTATTGAAGAAGGGGGAAAGATACGCTTTGGATTATCAGCGATTAAAAACGTTGGTGACGCTGCTATCCAAAATATCCTGGAGGCACGAAAAGAAAAAGTCTTTACCAGTTTCCAGGATTTTTGCTTGCGAGTTAATATTTCAACTGTTAATAAAAAGACTATGGAAAGTCTAATAAAGGCCGGATCTATGGACGAATTTGGTAATAGAGCCTCGCTTTTGGTAGCATTCCCGGAAATTGTTTTAAAAATCAATCAAATAAAAAAACAAAAGGCCGATGGACAGAAATCTCTTTTTGATGATGATCCTGCAGAAACCGATATAAATTCGATAGATTTTAATTTAACAGAAATTGAAGAGTTTTCAGAAGAGGAAAAACTTCAATTTGAAAAAGACTTTTTGGGAATTTATTTAACATCACACCCTCATCTGGAAAAACTTACTTACTTAAAATCTTTCGGCGCAGTCGATTTTGACGATTTAGAAACACAACAAGTTGGTTCACGGATAAAAGTTGGAGGAATACTTGATAATGTCAAAAAAATATTAACAAAGACAGGAAATGAAATGGCATTTCTTTCTTTAACTGATGAAAAAGGTACAGCACTTGAATGTGTTATCTTTCCAAAAATATTTGGATTATATAAAAATAGTTTAATAATAGATTCTGTTATCATCTTGGAAGGGAAATTAGATACAAAGAATGACAAACCTACAATTTTGGCTGATTCTGTTATGCCAATCGATACTCTCCTTCTTGACTTCCAGGCTAATACAAATTAAAATAGTGTTGCCTGGTTTTCAGGGTTTTTTATTTTATGGAGGTCTCTCTTTCTGCTGAACCCATTGCACATATTGGATCGTTTGTAATTACTAACACATTACTCGATACACTTCTGGTAGATATGATTCTTTTTACAATAGCATGGTATATTAGTAAGAAGGCTTCAGTGGTCCCAACATTTCTTCAAGGAACTATTGAGTTGGTTGTCCAGGAATTTTATAACTTGACCGAAACAGTTGCAGGAAAACAAACAATGCTTATATTCCCTTTTGTAATGACATTTTTTCTTTTTATTCTTATTTCTAATTGGAGTGAACTTTTACCTGTTCTTACAAGTGTAGGATTTTATCATGGGAAAAACTTTACTCCTCTTTTCAGAAGTGCTTCAACAGATCTTAATACAACATTAGCGCTTGCACTAGTTTCACTTGTTTCTACTCACAGTATGAGTATCTATAAACTAGGACTTAAACAGTGGGTAAGAAGATTTGTTTCTGCTAAACCACTTGAATTATATACTGGAATTTTAGAAGCAATTTCAGAATTAACTAAAGTTATCTCCTTTTCTTTTCGTCTTTTTGGTAATATATTTGTAGGGGGAGTTATTCTCAGTTTACTTTCAACAGTCTTTGCCTTTTTCCTTCCTATTCCGGTTATCTTTTATGAACTATTTGTTGGTACTATTCAAGCAATCATTTTTGCACTTTTAACAATGGCATTTATGGCAATATTTACAACGCCGCATAATGCGGAAAGCCATTAATTAAGGAGGTGATTTGTATATGACAATTACAATTACAGGAGGTATTATCGCAGCAGTAGGAGGTATTGGGCCGGGAATTGGTGTCGGTTTGATCGGTGCGAAGGCACTCGAAGCGATCGGACGAAATCCTGATGCTTCAGGAAGAATCATACCTATCATGATTGTTGCTATGGGTTTTGCGGAAGCTATCGCAATTTATGCATTGGTGTTCGCATTCCTTAAGTAAAGTTCGAAACTCGAATCTCGAAATCCGAAACAAACATAATTTTTTAAATGTACATTTATGAAATAGTTTGGTTATTATTTCGAATTTCGGACTTCGTTTTTCGAATTTAAAAGTATATGGAAATATTTAATACATTTGGAATTAACTGGACATTAACAATTGCGCAAATTGTTAATTTTTTAGTTGTTTTATACGTTCTAAAACGGTATTTATACAAACCGCTTTTTAACGTGCTAAAAAAGCGTCAAGATCTAGCGAAAGAATCAATAAAAAATGCTGAGGACAGCCAAAAAGCTTTAGAGAAAGCAAAAGAGCAAGAAGAAAAAATTATTAAACAAGCTCATGAAACAGCACAACAAATTGTGAGTGATGCTCGTGAACAATCCGCAAGTATCCTAAAAGATTCGGAAGCACAAACTAAACAAAAAACGGATCAAATGATAAAAACAGCAAAAGAACAAATCGAATTGGAAAAAGTAGAAACCGAAGCTCAATTAAATAAATATGTCATGAATCTTTCTGTAGAATTATTAAGAAAAACCTTACCAACTATTCTCACAGAAAAGGAACAAAGCGAGATTATTAATAAGACAATAAAATCAATGAAAAAACAAGCTAATTAACTATGACAAAAAGACAATTAGACGAATTATTACAGATAAGTTACAAAAATGGCGATTTTGATGAAGTAACGGTAAAGCAAATTGCCGATAGAATGAATAGGACTATGCTTAAGATGTATATTACTGGGTTAAAAAAAATCGAAAATAAAAAAATTATTTATGTCACCACACCAAAACCCCTCACCTCAATTGATAGAGAAAAAATAAGTGAACTCTTTCCTAAGAAAAAAATCATAGAACAAATTGATCCGGCAATGCTTGGCGGCATAAAAATTATAGAGAATGATGAGGCATACGATATAGATCTAAATCGAATATTTCATGATATAATAAGATTCGTAAGTAACAATGATTGACAATAAAACTATAATTGAAAATCTAGAAAAACGTCTTAGCACTTTTTCAGTAAATCCAAAAACACAAAATATTGGAATTGTTCAAAGTAACACAGATAGTGTTGTCTCAGTATCAGGACTCAGTAAAGCCTTCATGGGAGAAATTGTTGAATTTGAAGATGGTAGTAAAGGAACAATCCTCAATCTTGACGAAGACCAAGCATCTATTATTCTTTTTAATAATGGATTAACAATTCAGGAAGGACAAACAGTTAAAACAACTGGAAAAAATCTTACTGTTCTTGCATCAGAAGAATTACTGGGAAGAGTTGTTGATCCTTTGGGAACTCCTCTGGATGGTAAAGCTGAAATTAAAAAAGGAAAAGAAATGCCGCTTGAAAGAATTGCTGCAGGCGTTGTAGAACGTGAACCAGTAGATACGCCGTTAAAAACCGGTATCAAATCAATTGATGCAATGTTTCCTATCGGACGCGGACAGCGGGAACTTATAATCGGTGACCGTGGACTTGGAAAAACAGCTATCGCAATTGATACAATTATCAACCAGCGTGAAGCTGGAAAAGGACTCAAACCAGTTATTTGTATTTACGTTGCTATCGGACAGAAACAAAATACGGTCGCTCGCGTTATTGATAAGCTGAAACAGGAAAATGCATTTGATAACACTATCGTTGTCGTCTCAGGAGCGTCAGATCCAGCAACACTACAATATCTTGCGCCTTATGCAGGAGTTGCTATTGCTGAATACTTCCTGGAAAAGGGACAAGACGTCCTTATTGTATATGATGATTTGACAAAACATGCCTGGGCATATCGTCAACTTTCATTGGTACTGAGAAGGCCTGCAGGACGTGAGGCATATCCTGGAGATATTTTTTACCTACATAGTCGTTTGCTCGAACGTGCTGTTAAATTAAATAAAGAAAACGGCAACGGATCGATAACTGCACTCCCAATTATTGAAACTCAAGCGGGTGATATCTCCGCGTATATTCCGACCAACGTTATTTCAATTACTGACGGTCAAATCTTTTTGCAGGGTGATCTATTTAATTCAGGTATCCGTCCTGCAATTAATACAGGATCATCAGTATCTCGCGTAGGAGGTGCTGCACAAACAGGCGCTATGAAATCTGTTTCAGGAAAAATGAAGCTAGAAATGTCACAATTTCGTGAACTTGCAGCATTTGCACAATTTGGCAGTGATTTAGATCCTGAAACAACCGCGCAACTCGAGAGAGGAAAAAGAATTAATGAAATTCTTAAACAGCCACAATATCATCCGCTTAGCGAAGCATGGGAAGTCACAGAAATTGCTCTTGTTACCAATGGATTTTTAGATACTGTTCCTGTTGAAGATGTCACCAAATTTCTTAGTGATTTTCATCCTTTCTTTAAGAAGCATTATCCTAAAGTGCTTGAAACCTTTGCTAACGGTGAGAAAGTCAAACCTGAAGAGATTAAACAATTGGAAAAAGCAGCAAATGAATTTAAAAAGCAATATAAATAATTATGGCAAATACATTAGCTTTACTGCGAAAAATTAAAACAGCTCAAAATATTTCAAAAACGACAAAAGCAATGCAGATGATCGCAGCATCTAAATTGAAAAGAGCTCAAGATACGGCCCTTTCATCGCGTCCATATGTTGAAAAATTATTGGCTGTAACAGGTGATATAACACAACGGATAGAAAAAAATCAGCTACCAGTTTATATGAAAACACAAAAACAAAACGGAAAAACGCTGTATATTGTTATTGCTCCAGATAAGGGTTTATGTGGAGGTTTAGTAACCAATGTTGTCCGTGAAGTAACACATCTTGCAGACAATGATGACCATTTTGTAACGGTTGGTAAAAAAATTGAGTCACCTATCGCTCGTATTTCGAAAAATATTATCGCATCTTTTCTTTTTGGGACAACTTTGCCACAATATGATATCGTTTATCCAATCGCAAAAATTATAGACGAACAATTTATGAGCGGAAAGGTCAATAAAGTTATATTAATCTCGTCACATTTCATAAATCTTTTCATCCAAAAACCACAAGCGATAGAATTATTACCTATTAAACCAAATGAAGAGATAGCAAAAAATACAAGTGTTTCTGATAAATTCCAATTATTTGAACCTGATTTAGAAACTATTTTGCCTGATCTTTTAAAACGATATATGGAAATGACGTTATATCAGGAAATTCTTGAGAGTTATCTTGCTGAACAAGCAGCGAGAATGCTTTCAATGCAAAATGCAACAAATAATGCAAAAGAAATTATCGAAGATTTGAAATTAGAGTATAATAAGACACGTCAAGCAAAGATTACGAGTGAAATTCTTGACATTTCAGGAGCAACTGCTGCGGCAGCAAATTAAAAAAGTATGGCAGAAACAAAAAATATAAAAAATAAAGAAGGAATTGTTATCAGAGTCCAGGGACCTGTTGTCGATGTATATTTTGAGGGGGAGGTTCCTGAGATCTATGAGGCACTTACTCTTATCATGCCAAACAAACAAGTCCTTACTCTTGAAGTGCAATTTGAAATCGGTAATCATGAAGTCAAAGCCCTTGCTTTCGGTTCAACCGATGGCCTAGCACGAGGAGTAACCGTCGAAAGAACGTTTGATCAAATTAAAGTTCCTGTTGGGAATAAAACACTTGGAAGGATATTTAATGTTTTAGGAAAGGCAATTGATGGCAAAAAATTTGAAGATAACGCTGATTTGAGCCCAATTCACAAAGCTCCTCCTGCACTCACCCAGCAAGAAACGACGCCACAAATTCTTGAAACAGGGATTAAAGTTATTGATTTAATAGCACCATTTACCAAAGGTGGCAAGATTGGAATTTTTGGAGGAGCCGGAGTTGGTAAAACAGTTATTATTCAAGAACTTATCCGAAATATCGCAATTGAACACAGTGGTCATTCGGTTTTTGCCGGTGTTGGGGAGCGAACCCGTGAAGGAACAGATCTTTGGCTGGAAATGAAAGGTTCAGGAGTTCTAGATAAAACAGTGATGGTCTATGGACAAATGAACGAACCACCAGCAAACCGTCTTCGTGTCGCATTGTCAGCACTCACCATGGCGGAATATTTCCGCGATGTAAAAGGAGAAGATGTTCTTTTCTTTATCGATAATGTTTTCCGTTTTGCTCAGGCAGGTTCTGAAGTATCAGCGCTTTTGGGACGTATGCCATCAGCAGTCGGTTATCAACCAACACTTGCAACTGAAATTGGTGCACTTCAAGAACGCATCACCAGTACTAAAAAAGGGTCTATTACTTCTTTACAAGCAGTTTATGTTCCTGCAGATGATTATACCGATCCTGCGCCAGCAACTACCTTTGCTCATATGGATGGGACTATCACTCTTGAGAGATCAATTGCAGAACAAGGACTCTATCCTGCTGTTGACCCGTTGACATCTACATCTCGTATGCTTGACCCAAATATTGTATCTCAAGATCATTATAATGTCGCACGTGGAGTACAACAAGTGTTGCAAAAATATAAAGATTTACAAGATATCATTGCAATTCTCGGTATTGATGAATTGTCTGATGAGGATAAAAAGACTGTTGCCCGCGCCCGCAAGATTCAAAGATTCATGAGTCAGCCGATGTTTGTGGCAGAAGTCTTTACTGGATCTGCCGGAAAATATGTAAAAATAGAAGATACAGTAAGAGGATTTAAAGAAATTCTGGAAGGCAAACATGATGAACTACCAGAGCAAGCATTTTATATGGTTGGTGGTATCGAAGAAGCAGTAGAAAAAGCCAAGAAATCGAAATGAATTTAGATATTATTACCCCAGAAAAAATTATTTTTCAAGGCGATGTCGATGAAATAAATATTACCACCGCTGACGGACCTATTGGCATTTTTCCACATCATGTAAATCTCTTTACTAAAATTGTCCCCGGTGAACTCAAACTCAAAATTTCAGGAAAAGAACAGTATATGGCTGTAACAGGCGGATTTTTGGAAATCAATCATAATAAAGTAACACTACTTGCAGATTATGCTATTCCAGCTGAGGAAATAGAAATTGAAAAAGTAATGGAGGCAAGAAAACGTGCTGAAGAAGTGTTAAAACGAAAAGAATCACAAATTACTGACAGAGAATTTGCCGCAGCCGAAGCAACTTTTAAACAAGCCATTGCAGAGTTGCAAGTAGCTAGCAGAAGAAAAAAAAGATCTGTTCAATAATTTTACACATCTTAATCCCCTTTTAATTTCCCGAATTTTCTGCTATAATATTGATACAATTATTTTATCAAATAGAATTTCTTACTCTTTTTTGCTATAAAATAATCTTTTAAGTTAAACATCATTTTCAATAATTGCTGATTTCTGCAAAATAGCACTCATTATAAATAACTGCTAAACTAACAGTATAGAGTGTTTACCCTTTCCCCAAGGCCTAAATATAAAATGGATTGCTATTCGCCTCTTTATTACAACTTCCACTCTAAAAAAACAATTGATATAAAATAGTATACATTTATTCTGACTAACTTTTAAGCTTATTGCGAAGTTTATTTTTTTTCATTACAATATGAGCAATCGAAACTATTTAAAAAGTTGCCGATGTAGCTCAGAGGTAGAGCAGCGGTATCGTAAACCGCGGGTCGTGGGTTCAATTCCCACCATCGGCTCACTAAAACAAAAGTTTTCTTTTGATTGCTCGTTTATAGATTTTGCATCTATAGCCGAAGTGGTATACAATAGGTGCATAATAATTATATGGCAGAGAGAGACAGATTAGATAGTAACTTGAAAAGAAAGGCTATTCATAACATTCTTATTGTTATTTTTGGCTTTATTATACTTATTGTTGTAGCAATTATTTTTGGACCAAAATTACTTATAGACTACAGCTTAATGATGGAAAAACTCCAAAGCAATAGCAGTAATAATGCGTCAAATACAACCCAACAAAATGATACCTATATAAATCCTCCAGCACTGGATCCTTTGCCTGCTGCGACTAATAAAGCACAAGTTAATGTAACGGGTATTGGACAAAAAAATCAAGAAATTAGTCTCTACGTCAATAACCAACTAGTCGATAAACAGTCAGTTGATAACAATAGTAAGTTCAATTTTTCAAATGTAGCACTTCAATCCGGACAAAATACCATACAAACAAAAGCGGAATTAAATAATAATGAAAGCGGTTTTTCAAATACAGATACTATTTCGTATCTAAAAAATCCTCCTTCATTAACAATTACTCAACCGCAAGACGGACAGACTATCAGCAAAAGCTCATCGCCGAGTGTTAATATTGAAGGACAAGCTGGTGTTGGGGTAAAAGTGACAGTTAATGGCTTTTGGGCAATTGTTGATGATACTGGCAAATATAGCTATGCATATACGCTTCAAAACGGCAGTAATGATATAAAAGTTGTGGCAACTGATGCAGCAGGAAATCAGACCACAAAAGAAATTCATATCAATGCTCAATAATTATTCTTTACTATAAACTAATCCCGTTATCATCCACATCCAAAACATAATCTCTTCATAAAAGAGGCTATTATTAAAAAGCGCATTAACAAATAAGCCGACAGCTGATGCCAAAAAAACAATAGCATATGGATTAAGCTTTATTTTTTTACGTGCGTATTGAATTAACCTATACCACAAATAGCAATAAGCAATTAGGCCGATAATTCCTGTCGTCGCAAATACAAACAACAAACTTGTATCATCACCCGCTGCAGAATGGGATGGAAATTGAGAACTTGGGTTTATAAGATTATATTTTAACTGTGCATAGCGGTAGCTATTAAAGCCTACACCAATTACAGGATTATGTCGAATAACCTGTACAACGTTTTTAACATCTTGTAGACGAGCCAAACTTGAAGCAACGCGGAATAAATCTAAATTCTCAATATAAAAAAAGGGCGAAATGATAAGAACAAAAAGAACAATAGCACTAATGAGATATAAGATGAATTTTTTTCTTCCTAATAAAACAAAAAAAGTAATACCTGATGCAAGTAACATAATAAGTGCGCTTCTCGAATATGTCAAAAAGATAGCCACAAGTGTCGCAATAAGAAGTACTATGTATAAGATAATTTCTTTTTTCTCTATTTTTTTCCTTTTAACAAATACAAATCCTAAAATGAAAATGAAATATAAGACAAAAAAAGCACCAACAAAATTCGGATCTAAAAAGCTCGAAAACATGCGGTAAAGATGCTCATCCCATCCTTGATAGTAAAGATTACGCAAACTTGGATAGAAAAAGAATTGAATATAACCTATTACAAGAATGATTATTCCATCGACGACCAAAAAACGTATAATCTTTTTTTTAAAGTTTTCATGAAGCGGTAAAAATGCGAAAAAAACACTCATGTAGGATACCCATCGAAGCAAATAGAGAGATGATGCAAATAACTCATTTGGTTTTAACCATGTACTATTTACCAGTAAAGAGATAAGTCCTACAAGAGGAAAGAAAAAAAAGTACCGTTTTAAATGTACGCGATACGGTTTTTCTCTCCAATAGAGTACAACAGTCCATAGTAATATGAGAACGCTTATAATATCCGCAGGCTTTAATGCAATATTGTTCACTAAATTGATACGGAATATTTCTCCGAACGGAAAACAGACAAGAAGGAGAATAAGGAGTATCTTTAATAGTAACATGAGCTTAAACAGCCTCCTTTCGGGGGTTTATATAATTGTACCATGGTTTTATCATTAAAGTAGATCAATTGCCAATTCTTATATTTTGCGGGTATTACACTCTTTTGTATGGCAATATAATTAAACTTGTATCCTTTTTTTACCCAAGAATTATCAACAAACGGAAAATCTACATAGTAAAGATTATGAAAGCCATATAATAACACTGTGTCGGTAGACTTGATATGATTTTCGAAATATCCATCTGTATCAAAGAAATCTCCATAAGAAAAATTAAGATGAGTAGTGAGGAACTGACTAGATGATTCTCTGCCAATTAAAACAGGAATATATTTAGAGTTTGCGATAAAGCGGTAGCCTATTGAACTACCAGCCACAAGTATAATAGTACTAAGAACAAGCCTACGTACATAAATCCATTGTACGTCTCTTTCCTTAAGAATTGCGTAATAAATGCTACCGCATACCATCGAAAATGCAGGCAAATAAGGAAGGATAAAACGGCCTCCGCCAGTTTGAGGCGTAAAATACCATAAGAACAAACTCAGTGCACAATACCATACTATTAATTTTAATTCTCTTTTGAACGTAGAGAAGGTCACAAAAAGTAAAGGTAAAAGCAGCATATAAAGAGGGGAAATAGGATCTGAAGAACGCATAAACAAATCCCAATAGGTGCTAAAAAAACTAACAAAACTGAAAGGTGTAGGAGTTATTTTATAAAGTTGCGAGAAAAAAGGATAAACAGGATTTCCTGTGTGGATAAAAGAAAAAATAAACCATGGAAGCGGAATAAGAAGAGCAATAAACCAATAAATAACCAAACTACTAAACAGATTTTTCAACATATCTTTTTTATTACTCTTATTGAAAAATGAACTAACTACTATTAGTAAACTAAATACAAGTAAACTTTCTGCAGCAAGAACTTTTGTTGTAATCGCCAAACCCATCATAAGAGCTGAAAGAATAAGCCATTTCATACTCTTATTCTCAAACCAATTAATAAATCCCCATAATGCCAAGAGCTCAAAGAATGTTCGGATTAAATCAATATACGCAGTTATTGATTCCCAATCGACAACGAGATTTGAATAAAAAATAACAACAATAAGAATTGAAATAAATGGAGTAAAGAATTTGCGGGAGAATTTATAGAGTGCAAAAGAGACTAATAGACTGAATGTAAATTGTATTACTTTCGCTGTGATTTCATTGCCAAAAGCCAATGCGCCGACATATAACGTCTCTCCCAATTTTGGCATCACACTATAATAGAGTAATCCTCCGGGGATATATTCAATCCGATGTTGCAATAACCATAATTTTGGAAAAGTCAGGTGGTACCATAGAGCATCAAATCCAAGTTCTGGTCCTAATGCGCCAATAAGATTCACGAGTGTTTGTAAAAAAAACAAAACAGCAAACCAAAAAAAGAGATTTTTATAAAATTGCTTAGGATATTTTTTAAAAATATACGTTTTTTTAAAAAACACTTTTATATGCTTTTTCTCATATAAACAAATCGCTATAGCCCACAGAATTGTCAAAATAATAACAGGAAGTTTGGTTAAAAGGCCTAAAAGCCCCAATGCAAAAATTGCGTAGGAATAAATACCAATAAAAACAGCTAAAACAAACATACAGTGTTAATGATACTCTAGTATAGAGTATGTTACAATAAATTAAAGCTAAGCCCTTTTTATGAAAAAAGTTATTGAAATTATACTATATCTTCTCTTTTTAGCTTCTTTTCTTAATATGATAAAAGTGTTGCAATCCAATTATCTTCCTGATTTTAATGTATATTATTCAAGTGCAACATTTGCTTTGCATGGAGGTAATCCATATCTATTTGAAGGAGCATTTACCGGCGGTTTTCTCTATCCACCTTTCTGTCTTTTACTTTTTTATCCTTTTGCACTACTCCCAATACTAATTGCTTCCAAACTATGGACTGTTATTTCAATACTATGTCTTTTGTTAGCAATCTGGCTTCTCTTAAGGCTTTACAATTCAGACAAAAATAACATTATGGTGGTGGTTGCGGGTATCTTGGTATTTAATTATTTTCCGGTTAAATTCACTCTTGGAATGGGACAAATAAATATACTAATCTTGCTTCTTATTGTTTGCGCACTTTTTTTCTTTAAAAAGAATAATAACAAACAAACCAGCTTTTTTTTCGCTCTTTCCCTAATGATAAAATATTTCCCGTTCATACTTATCCCCTATTTACTGACAAGAAAACAGTGGAATATAGTTACCAAAGTATGTCTAATAGGTATAGCATTGGCAATAATAGGTTTTATAAGTCTAGGACCTTCTTCAAATATCTATTATTTGTTACATACAATACCCTCTTTAAGCATGGAGTCTAATGGATCATACTATTATAATCAAGCACTTAGCGGCTTTCTCCAACGAGATTTTGGTTATCTATCTTTTTTTCAGTTAAATGTTATTCGGGCTGTACTATCTTTACTTTTTTTAATAATTACTGCATGGATACTAATTAAAAGAAAAATAAAAAATTACAATCCCAATCTAGAAATCGGTATTGTAATAACACTAAGTCTCTTATTAAGTTCCTTTTCTTGGCAGCACCATTTTATACTATTACTTATCCCACTCATTGTCACTTATTTTGTTATTAAGCAGCATAAACTTACATGGTATTTCTACGTCATTTTAGCAATCTGTTATTTACTGACTGCATCAAACGCAAGTAATCCTTCTCAATTACCGATAGTTCTTCAGTCACATATTTTTTATGGTGCACTAATACTATGGATACTTGATCTCTATTTACTGTATAGATTTTAACCAAAGATGAAAAAGTTTCGTCAAAAAAAATACTTTCTACCTTTCTTATTTTTGCTCTTTTTTGTTACACGAGTATTTTTTATTAATCCTCACGAGGTGTTTTTTGATTCGGGCGAATATCTCCATTTATTCTCTCAAAAGAACTATCTTTATGCAATAACTGCAGGGCATTTCCCACCTCACGAAGGATATATCGTACTTTTCTGGCCAATTTATCAAGCTGCAAAATTGTTTACATTAAATGCAGCATATACTGTCATTATTTTTCAAATTATCCTCTCTTTTTTTACTCTTTATTTCTTTTATCAATTTATTGCTTATATTATCGATAAAAAAACAGCTTTTATTACAACAATTATCGCGTCTATAACTCCTCTTTTTTGGATTATTAATGTAACCATTATGATGGAGAATGCTTATGCCTTCTTTTTCTTTTTATCTCTCTTTCTTCTCATTCAGTATTTAAAAACAAAAAAACAATATCTTCTACACCTCACACTTATTTCCCTTTCTCTAGCAGTCCTAACGCAAACAATGACAATATTGTGGGCACCAATTCTTTTATATATAGTCTTTCTAAAATCTAAAAATGAATTAATTAAAATATTTTTATTATTATGTGCTTACATATTTATCTTTTCAATAATAAATATCTTTTTCATCTCTTCAATTCTTTCAATGCATCCGCTGACTGTTTTTAATTTTCTTTATCTAAGTAAAGGAGGCGAATTTGCAGAGATACCATTTAGTATAAAAGGCCTGCTTGTTGCAATAAGAAATTTTTTAATACCCCTTCTTCAAAATAACACTATACTTATTAATTTATTATCTTTAATTTCACTTTTCGTTGCTTTTAAACATAATAAAAAAATATTTCTTTTTGGTCTACTTTTTATACTACCTGCACTTTATACCAACCAATGGTGGGACTCACTTCTTAATGGGAGACACGCTCTACTTGCGGATTTTGGTCTTGCCTTTATGGTAGGCTATTTACTAAGGAGGAAAAATATTCTTTATTTCCTTTTTATTATTTGTTATATAATATGGGTATCAGTCCCCGCCCTTACTCTCTTAAAAAAACCAATTCCCTATTTAGTAGAAGCACACTATGTAGCAACCCTTCCAAAAGGAAGTTTTATTATTGAATCACATTTTGCTCGTCCGCAAGTACAAGAAACAATAAAGGGTATACCCTTTTATGTTAACGAACCAGGATATGACGTAGATACTCTTGATAAAAAAATAAACACATATTTGGCTGAAAAAAAGCCGATTTTTATTTCAAGTGCGGCTCTTTCTGAACCATATGGATTATATTCTGGTCCCTATCTACACAACATAACTCTTTCCTATGAATTTCCTTTTTTATTACAAACTAAATTAGCAAATTATACAGTTGTACAATATAAAATTATTAGTGCTGAAGACAACTTACTAATTTATAAAATCACTGCGTGGAAAAAAGCTCCTTATCCAACTGTCAAAAATATGAAAGATTCTTATCGAAGACTTGATTATACTGATCCCTTTTGGCAACTGATGTGGTGGCTTGAAAAAAACTTCATTAAATCAAATTCTACTCCCTCATAAAAATACTCCAAGATAGTTATTCCATCATCAAAAACTAATTCTCGATAATATTATTTATTTGTATTAGATATAACTTGGAAAATATAAAAGTGCCCTACTGTTTTTACACGTTTCAGTGAATGATTATGTAACAGTTTATTTATTATTGTTGATCCATTTGCAGAGGATAAATGATTTTTGTAATCACTATCGTATTGATCTTTATCAATAATGATATCCTTTATCCCTAATGCTTGAATCTGCTTTAGACTACGTTCATTTGGAAAATTCTTTTGTAACATCGATATAAAATCCTGCCATGGCGGAGGCGAAAAACCGCTATAACCATTTGCCATCGGTCGAAATTCAATAGTTGAGTAGTATTCTCTTCTTATCTCTACTGAAGATCCTGACATGTTCCAATTATACATTGGGAGTATGATAATACTTGTATTCTGAGAGATAGTCTGAAGCCAAGTATACAACGGTGGGAATTGTTGTTTTTGAGTTACAGACATATACTTGATTGGAAAATTAAATTCTAACATAACAGCAATGGTAAGGGTAAGATAAATAAGAGTTCTCCCGCGCAAATCATATCGTTTCAACAATGATGTCAACATAAGACAAATTCCAATGGAAGCACATAAAATAAATAATACTTCCCATCTTTCTGAATCTCTGAATGCCTGAAAACCTGGGAAAATATAGTAAAAAAGCACATAGGGTAATGGTATTGGAAATGGATGATGAATAGTTACTCTATTAAAATGTAAAAAAGGACCAAGACTTAAGATAAGTCCAAGTAAGCCAGTAATCATAAAGATATTAAAAAGTGGCTTACTTTTTTTCCAGTTTTTAACAAAGTAAATAATAACAGCAATTGCTAAGATACTAAATAGTAAACCCAAAAATCCGCCTTTCATCTCTCCACTAATAGATTGGTAGTGATGCATATCCGAAAATGCTAATAAGTAGGGTTCAAATCGAGTATATTGATTAGGATAAATAAAATCTTCCGGTTGTAAGGCAAAATGGATAGTATCTGTAAGAGGTCTAACGTAGTTAAATTCATGCGAAACTTGATAATAAGGAATAATTATTGGAATTATTGCGATAATGGCTAAACAAATTACAATAAGATTACGTCTTATCAAAAATAAAGCAAGAGTTTTACGTTCTTTGAACCAAAAATAGATACCATACACCAGATAAAAAAAGATAAGAAAATATCCTGGCATAAGGCTGTTATATGACTGAATAACAAATAAAAACATACTTAAGATAAGGTATCGTGTCTTTTTTCTTTTTATAAAAACCAAAAAAGCTAGTATTGATAAGAGTATCCATTCTGATGCTAACATTTGTGCGTGAACGTTATACTGAATTAATGCTGGCGAAAATATAACAAGGATACCAGCAAAAAGGGACGCAAAAAAATCCTTGGTAAGATAATAACAAAGCAGAAATACTGAAAAACCAACTAGGACAAAAGATGAAATAACGGTGAAATTAAACGTGGCAATTGGTTGCCCAATAATATGTAATGGAATAATTGCAAGAATACTCGAGGTTATAAGTAAATCAGAATATGCCCATGTGTTAGGATAAGGGAAATAAGTATTTGTATTCCAAATAGCTAAAGGATTCGTACTTAAAGAATGAATTACCCAGTTTTGAATCCAAGCTATAACAAATTCATCTCCATAACCTGTTACAATATCACCCATATGCAAAACGAGGGGGAAGGTGAGATAAACTGATACAAAAATAAATATAAAAAACGCAGTGATATATGTAGCTAAAAATTTATGGTGTTTTTTTAACATACAAAACTTATTTATACCGAGTAAAGAGATAACCAATATATTGCACTAGTATAAATAAAATCCAGATGGTAAAAAGAAAAATGAATATTCGTTTTGAGGTAAACATATGCTATGTATTTTTCTGCCACATGAGCCAAAGTTTAGACCTTACCAAAAATGAATGGAATGACATAATAAGAGCAAAGACTAATCCCGGCAAGCCATCAAGAAATCCACCTTTCAAAACATAATTTGAGACAAATTTTGCTTTTGTATAGACAAGTATTGTAAACCAATTTGATTTTACTTTTTTGCGAAATAATTCTTCAGCCCGTAGATCTGTATAAAAATTTATTTCTTGAAGAAATTCAGTAACCGTTTGATGAGGATAATGATCGAGATGATTTTTTAACAAAGCAGTTTTACCACGTATATCCCATTCTTCGTGCACTTTTCCTTTCCATTTCCCGGAATCTTTTTTAGCCAGACGAAGCAAACGTATATTTCCTGTTTCTCCGTGTTTTAAAACCATTCCCCACATTGTATCCTCACGTTTTATATAATATCCTGCAAAATCGTCAAATGAATCGCTCGTATGCTGCATAATCTCATACCAAAGAGCAGAGGAGACCCTCTCATCAGCATCTACAAATAAAACCCAATCCCCTTTCGCTTTTTCTATACCGAAGTTACGCTGATCTGCAAAATCATTTTCTAACAAACGTGGATACACTCTTGCACCCTTTTCTCTGGCGATTTCAACGGTTTTATCATTTGAATGATCGTCAATAACAATTTTTTCATCACACCAGGAAACACTATCAAGACATGCCCCAATATTCTTCTCTTCATTTTTTGTTAGAATAATTACTGATACCATAAAAATTTCATTTATTTTTTATAACTTCTTTTGTGACAACTATACTATTTGGCATTTCTTGAATAACAAAACGTAATGGCTGTTTGGTATGAGTTGGCCCATGTCTCATCCACCACGCCAAACATTCATAATTCATAGTAAATTGACTCCAGTTACCTTTTCCTACTAAATTATACTCTTTTCCGTGAGATTTACTAACAATTTTTTTGAGCAGCTGCCATTCGTTATGTCATCTGGTTTCTTGGTTTGTTCATGAAGTGAATCTAGAAATTTCTCAATAGCTATTTCTTCATTTAAAATGACTGTGATAAAAATACTCTTCATTATTTTATATCTAACTTAGATTTTATTTTTTTTGGTTTTTTATAAAATGCTACTAAGGAAACTCCAAAAGGCATATCCATTTTCTTTAATATTTTTGACTCTAAAGAAAAAATAGAAGCAAGCAATTTATTAAAACCATGAGCTCTATATACATCGTAATTCATTTTTGCATCGAAATCTGCCAAACCAGAAAAAGGTTCAAGTTTTGATAAAAGTCGAAATACGATAATGGGGAAAGAAAGAAGTGTATTAAAATACGTTATCCGATCCTCCTCAAATCCTGATGATAAAAGAATATTTCTTAGATAATTTCTGCTATATCTTCTGAAATGTCCTTGAGCATGATCATGCTTAGAAAAAAGAAAAGGAAGGGCAGGAACAGTCAATATCAGCTCTCCATCTGGCTTTAAGACTCTCAATAGTTCTTTGATCACTTTTTGTTCATTTTCTATATGTTCTAAAACATCCATGCACGATACAATATCAAAAAAATTATCATTATAAGGGAGTTTTGAAACATCACCGGTTACTACATTTTTAATTCCTCTTAAACGACAAAATTTTGTCGCAATTGACGAGATATCAATTCCATAGGTTGTCCCAAATTGATTGAAGAAAGTAATATTTGAACCAGTTCCACAACCTGCATCAAGAATTATATACTTATTTCTTGTACCTTTGGAGTTTAAGAGGGATTTTATTATATTTTTTCTTCCTATCCACCACCAATGTTTTTCTTCAACTTCAAAAAATGTTGCCAAAAGCTTTTCGCTCATTCTGGAATGATTGTGCTCAATATGTATATCCATTACGAAGCTCCTGAGATAAACTGATTGAGATATTTTTTCCCTTTGAAGTAAATAATCGAAGCAATAACAAAATAAATGATGATAAGTTTTGGATGGTAAATAATATAAGAAACTACCGCGATAGAGTTAAATATCGCGAGAAGTGCAATTTCTTGTACCAATTTGTATTTTTTCGCCATGATAAAAAAAACAAGCATAAACATAATAATGTCAGAGTACATGTATCTCATGTTTGATACAACAAAATGATAATCAGTAGGTAAGAACGAATACATAAAAAACGACGTAAGAAACAAAAGAAAACAAAGCCAAAATAGCCGTGAAGTTGGTGGGTCAACAAATTTTTTTCTTAGATTCTTCATAAAGAAAAACAAAAAAGGAATAAAAGACAAACCCCATACAAGATACTCAGAAACTAGTGCTACAAAAATAATTGCCGCATGCCCATTTAGAAGTTCTTTCCACAAAACATAATTATTAAGATTATCAATATGTTGATCTCCTTGAAAAAAAAGAAAAGGAATTGGATAAAGAGGATCGCCACGTGCAATAAGATTTCGCACATACCAACTTACGCCAATGAGCAAAAAAGGAACTAAAAATGCAAGTATGCGGGACCAATTAAGTAATTTTATAAGACGCAATCCATATATAGCTAATAAGACAAGCATATAAAAAATTCCTGTATATTTTGACCCGACTAACATACCAAATACGATACCTAAAAATAAAAAATACTTGAATGTTTTTTTCGGACTTTCCAATAAGAGAACAAGCAGAACAAACCAGACTGCCATCCACATATCAATACTTTGAGTATCCATCTCTCGTAGTACAGATAACACAGAAGTAAAAGCGGTTGCATAAATCAAAGATAATTCATTTCCTAACTTAAAATGTAGTCCCATTTTTCTCAAAAGAACGAAGAGTATAACCCATCCAAAAACACAAAATAAGGCAACAGGAATATGAAACAAAATAAAAAGTGAGAGGATTGATTCCGAAGCACCGGGAAAATTGATATATGGATTTACTTTCGCTGGGATACTGAACACTGTTCCGTTTAAGTAATCCTGTGCGATTGGCATATGATAGTCCAGACTATCTCCTAAATGCGCTGAACTTATCGAACCATGATATACATAAGAGATTAAGACAAAAAGAGAGAAGAAAAATGCAATTAATGCATACTGTCTCATCATTAAGTTATTATAATTGATGAGTGGATATAACTCAATCTACTCTTTATAAATATCTCTTTCACAAACGCATATAACTTTCTATACATTTCTCCCATGTTTGTTGTGAGCCCCCTTTCTCAATTATGGTCGTATACTCTTTTGAATAATTCATGTAAAACTGTAGTTTATCTGCCTTTTTTTCGATCGTTTTCGATAAGTATCTAAGGCTATCTTTTTAAGATAATCTTCTTTCAGTTGATTATTAAATGTTGCGCAAATTAATTTCTTCTGAATTATGGATTCGGGAATTGAAAGATATGATGATGCAAAACAATATCTGCATTTGAAATTTCTTTCTCAATATTAGCAACAAATCCGTGAACTGTGCCAACTTTTGAAGCTACTTTTCTCAATTCTCCATCGCCATACAAATCAAATGTAGTTTATTTTTCGTTTTTTCAACAATAGATAATTCATTTATTTTTAACCACTTCTTTTGTGACAACAATACTATTTGGCAATTCTTGAATAACAAAACGTAATGGCTGTTTGGTATGAGTTGGCCCATCTCCCATCCACCATGTCAGATATTCATAATTCATGGTAAAGCTTGCAAATTGACTCCAATATCCTTTTCCTACTAAATTATACTCTTTTCCGTGAGACTCACTAATAATTTTTTGAGCAGCTCCCATTCGTTGTGTCAAACTAAAATTATAACCCGTTGGATTTACCAAAAAATCTGATTGAAAGAATGAAATAATATTAAGTAACACGAATAACAAAAGAAAAATGGTACCTATAATGGAAAGGTTTTTTGTTCGTATAATCCTTTCAAACAAAAGAGCAAGCATAAAACAAACAGTCGGGAAAAAAACAATCCAATATGCACCAGAATTTGTTTTTTCTGCAATATATAAAACAGCCGGTATAAAGAAAAAAAGTGCTAGCAAAGAATATGGTTGGAGATATTCGCGCCTTTTGATAAATTCTTTATTGATATATAACAAATTAATGGAACAAAGTACCAACATAATCCAAGCAATAACAGAATTATTGAGAAAAACCATTTGCTTTACCTGTTCAGATGCATATGGCCACATTGTTTGAAATGTTTCTCCAGGAGCGTTTGGGTGAAGCTTTGGGAAACCAAAAACTGTCGCCATTTTGTATACCACCCATTCTGCAAATTTTAACGTTTGCGGATAACCATGATGCATATCATACAAAATCATAGGAATCATCGGGATAAGCCATGCTGTAAAAGCTAATAGAAGAATTTTTTTATTAAGAATTGTTCTCGCCCATTTTGCTTTTTTAAAAAATCCATAGGAAATAATAAGGAGAACAACAGGAAAGAACATAAATGTCGCGGTTTCAAAGTTATATAAAAAAGCGAGGAGGAAAATAACAACTGGAAATCCGTAATGATAACCTTTTATCCATTTATACAGCGCATAAAACAAAAGCAATGTCAGGGGTGCAATAAGAAAGATATGATAAGCCATTCTCGCGTCTAAAATAATAAGCGGTGAAGTTGCATAAATCAAACTTGCTATCAGACCGATCCTTTTAGAAAATATTTCCGAACCAATTTTATAAACAAGATAAACAGTAATTAACCCAATACTGGCAACAAAGTAGGCTCCTGAAACGGGATTAAAATGCGAAAGTTCAAGTAATCCCGCAAGTATATACGTCCAATAAGGCCCCTGATGTAGCCAAACATGACTTGAAGTAATACCCACAAGTGGAATTTGTCCGTATAGAATCATACTCCGCGCAGAGAGATAAAACCATGCCTGATCACCGATAAATTCCATGAGTGACGAGAGGCGATAAAAAAGTAAAAAAGCGGCAAGAAGCAGAATAAAAATATATACTTTATTTTGAAAAAATCGTATCATAAAACGTCCTAGATATTATACATGTACTTCCCGTAAAATTATATAAACATAATATACAATCACAGGCAGTGCCACACATGCACCCAAAAGGGCGGCAAGTCCGGCCCCCACTATACCAAACATATGAATAAAAGGAATAATCGTTGCAAGCATGCCTATAATAGTAACGAGCGTTACTACCATTGTATAGTTTTGTTTTTTCCTACCGACAAAAAGTGACGAAGAAGAGTTTGAGATAGCTTTAACCATTCCTAACGTAACAAGGATAGGAAGAATAGAAGTTATTGCGGACCATTTTTGCCCTAAAATAAAAACAAATATTTGAGGAACCAGAGCCACCAGTAATACATAGGGAATGCCTATACAAAAAATGCTGAGAACTATTTTAAAATACGCTCTTTTTAACCTCATCGTGTTCTCAGAAAGTCTGGTGAGAACAGGTATGGTAACAAAAATAAATACCGTACTAAGTTCTGTCAAAGGAACGACGGCCAGCGAATAGGCAAGCTGATAAATCCCTAAAGATCCAGCTCCGAGCAAACGGCCAACAGCAATATTGTCTGAATTAGTAAATAAGTAATCAAAAATTGCACTCATTGTCACCCATTTACCACGATGAAAAATCTTAGAAACATACTCTTTTCTAAAAGTAAATGTCGGACGAGGTGATATAACGAAAAAGGAAAGTCCCAGCTCAACAATTACACCTGCCAATAAACCGATAACAATGCCAATCGGTTGTTTTGTTATATATGTAATTGTAATAGAAGTTACAGTATCGATAAAAAGAATAATTGCTTGATACCAAAAGTACTTTCTAAACAGCAAGTCTTTTTGAAATGTAACTACCGATGGATTAATAAAGCCTCTCAAAAATGGCGCTAAACTAATGAGTTGCAAAAGAGTCAATGACTGTGGTGAATGAAAAAAATTGGAAATTATGGGACTTGAAAAATAGAGAAATAACGCGATAACAAGTCCTCGTCCGATAGAAACTAGCCACGCGGAGCTGATGTATGGATCTGTCTCTTTTTCTTGAATGAGTACAATGTTAACGCCAGTTTCCGTCAATGTTTCAAGAAGACCCAATGTTAAAAGGGATATACCATACGCGCCGAATTGAGATGGCACAAGAATTCTTGCCAAAATAATTGTTTCCAGAAAGCCTACAGCTTTCGTTAAAAAACTGAGTGTCCCTGCCCACGAAACTCCTTTAATAACATCTTTTGTATATCCCA
>Ga0206839_1027_pt1 | contig 39396 bp, 34 predicted proteins | sample Alteio_BWOrgCont_27_FD_152883 | JGI IMG/M metagenome (GOLD analysis project Ga0206839, IMG submission 152883) | Enriched cells from forest soil in Barre Woods Harvard Forest LTER site, Petersham, Massachusetts, United States -... | ecosystem: Environmental > Terrestrial > Soil > Temperate forest >... | reverse complement strand
AACGACAAGCGTAGAATCTTACAAAAGGAGATATTATGGAATCGGTGAATAGTATGGAAAAGCTTGGTTTGCTCGAAAAAAAAATAGTTCAATTATGTGAATTAATTAAAACAGAACGTGCAAATACAGCGCAACTTGTACAAGAAAAAAATGAGCTTCTTTTAAAATTAGAACAGCTCGAGACATCGTTACTTAAAGGCGCTCAAAATCTTGATGAATTAAATCAAGAGAGAGTTCTTACAAAATTAGTAGTCGATGAGTTAATTTGTAATATTGATAAGCTGGTAGAACAAAATCAACCGTGAGTATATCGTGTCTAACACATTAAAAAAATGTAAGGTTTCGATTTTCGGTGAGCATTATATACTCGTAACAGACGAGACTGAAGAGCATTTGCAAGCAGCTGCGCTTGTAGTTGATCGGGTAATGCGAGATATTGCGTCAAAGAGCCAGCTTACTGATTCAAAAAGAATTGCTGTTCTTGCAGCTTTGCAAATAACGAGTAAAGAGCTTTTGTCGCAACAGAAAAGTGATAAGTTAATCAATTTATTAGATGCGATGCTATAGCGTATAGAGTAAAATATATAAGTATTGGCGAAAGTTAAAAAGGTAGGATATTATGCTTCCTACCTTTTTCTTTTTTGTATATTCTTAGCTTGGTATAACTTAAATTTGATATTAAGGAATATAATATGATAATAGAACTTGGACTCGTGTCCGGTGCATTATTGGCAGGAGCCATACTTATTTGTTTGGTTCTGCTCCTATATGCATATAAAAATAAGTTTTCTGCGCAGCAGTTGCTTACTGAAGCGCAACGAAAATTCGAAAATGCCAAAAAAAGAGATAGAAGCGGAAAAGCGGGAAGCGTTACTCAAGCTCAAAGACGAATTATATAAAAAGCGTATAGAATTTGATTTAGATCTTAAGCGTGATCGTGCAGAGTTAGAACGTTTACAATCAAAAGTTAATTCGAAATATGAACTTATAGAACAAAAAGATGTTCGCCTTGAAGAACTACGCAAAGAACTTCAGCAAAAAGAGCGTGCTATTTCAAGAACTACTGATATATTGCGGGTTAACGAACAAAAATTAAAAACGCTTTATGACGAACTTATTGTAAAGCTTGAATCGCTCAGTGGTATGACCCGTGACGACGCAAGACAAGCGCTTTTTGATACACTTGATTCTGAGGTGAGATTATCTAATCAAAAGTGGATCGCAAAAGTAGAAGAAGAAGCTCGTCAAATTGCAAAAGATAAAGCTATTAATATTGTGGTAAACGCGATGCAACGGTACACTGCTGAACAAGTTGCCCCCCATTCGTCTGGAATTGTGCACTTACCAAACGAAGAGATGAAAGGGCGAATTATTGGCAAAGAGGGAAGAAATATAAAAGCGCTTGAGCATGCAACGGGCATGGAGTTTGTGATCGGCGAAACCCCTGAAATTATTACGATTTCTGGCTTTAATCCCATTCGAAGAGAAGTAGCTCGGCGTACCCTTGAAAAGCTTATTCTTGATGGGCGTATAAATCCAACCCGTATCGAAGAAACGGTACAGTTATGTGAAAAAGAAATTGACGAAATGATTCAAGAGTATGGCAAGAACGCCGTTTTGCAATTTAATTTGCAGGGTGTAAAGCCGGAAATTATGACACTCTTGGGCAAGCTGCACTTTAGAACCAGTTTTTCTCAAAACGTTTTATTACACAGCATAGAAGTGGGCTTATTTGCTCGCATGATAGCAGAAGAGCTTGATTTGCCCCATCCTGAAATTGCGCTACGGGGCGGCTTATTACATGATATTGGTAAAGCAGTATCTGCTGAAGTTGAAGGGCCTCATGCAACTATTGGGGCTGAAATAGCGAAGCGTTGTGGAGAAGATCCACTTATAGTCAACGCTATTGCTGCTCATCACGAAGAAGTGCCATTTTTATCTGTATATAGCCCCATAGTCATGATTGCAGATATGTTATCAGCATCACGACCAGGTGCACGACGGGAGACACTGAGCGCATATATTAAACGGCTCGAAAAACTTGAAGAGATTTGCCATTCTTTTGATGGCATTAAAAAAGCATATGCTCTCCAAGCAGGCCGTGAAGTGCGTGTTATTGTCGAAGAGGATTTCTTGGATGACGAACGGGCAACAATGCTCGCGCGCGAAATTGCTCGCAAAATAGAAAAAGAGATGACTTTCCCAGGCCAAATTAAAGTGAATGTGATACGTGAAAAAAGAACTATCGAATATGCTAAGTAAACCAGAAAATAGCTTTCGCGTATTATTTCTCGGGGATTTAGTAGGCGCGCCTGGCTGTGGCATGCTGCAAAAGCATCTGCCCAAATTAAAACAAGAATTAGCGCTCAATGCAGTTCTCGTTAACGGGGAAAATAGTGCGCATGATGGCAAGGGGATAACAACCCGCACTATGAAATTCTTTAAACATAACGGCGTTGATCTGGTGACTTCAGGTAATCACATTTGGCAGAAGCGAGAAATCTATGCATATCTTAATGAGCATAAAGATTTAATACGGCCTGCCAATTTTCCTGCGGGTTGCCCGGGTGTTGGTTCGGCAACGTTTACCAGTGGGCACTACACCGTTGGGGTTATTAATTTACAAGCACGCACGTTTATGCACCAGCAAGTTGGCTGCCCCTTTAAAACAGCTGATTCGATTTTAACGTATTTAAAAACAAAAACTAATATTATTCTTGTTGATTTTCACGGAGAAGCTACCGCTGAAAAATTAGGTCTTGCGTACTATCTTGACGGTCAAGTAAGTGCGGTAGTTGGTACACACACACATGTGCCAACGGCTGACGAGCGAATATTACCAAATGGCACAGCATACGTAACAGATCTTGGCATGGCTGGTGCGCTTAATTCTATGATTGGCATGAAGAAAGAGCCGCTTATTCAGAGCATGCTCTTACAAATGCCTACAAAATTTGAGGTTGATACCCAAGCACCTCTCTGGATGACCGGTGTGGTAATCGATATCGATCCGGCAACGGGCAAAGCCCTCGCTATCGAACGGATAAAAATAGTTGATCATGAGTTTACGTTAGATCATACGCAAGAATATTAAGAGCGCATTTATTTCTTACCAAATGCAAAGTGCACTTTACATTTGGACGGGATATTTGCAAAGTCCACCTTACATTTGGTAAAGATCATATCTAGATAAAAATTATGTGTTTATAATGTGAATCTAAGATGCGAGGGGCTGTGGGTGGCGTTTGCATGTGCAAATACAACTTGTATGCTTATAGATATGCTTGAAATAATACAAGCGAAATTAAAAAGCCTACCATCCAAATTACTCCGGAGCTCGATTTTTTTCGGTAGCGTTTGCGCCCGATGGAAATTATATAGTTTTTGGATCATGGGATAAGAAAGTAAAAATTTGGCAAACGCAAGAAACTGAACTCAGAAAAAGTTATATTAAAAATGGGTATATTGTTAAAGATTGGGACAACCAAGAAGAAGTTTCGTCAAATTCGAGTTGTGTTATTTTATAAAAAGAAAGTGAGAAGATTCTTATGTATAATTTTAAAACGATCAGCAAACTGTCAGTTATGAGCCTTATTTCTTTGCACTGTATCTCTACGAACGGGATGTCAGTTGACCTGAAGACTACCGTAAATAATTTAGACGAGCATGGGGTAGCCATAGCACTTATACTTTCAAAACCATCTGAAAGTGATATTGCCCAAGCGCTTAAAGCATTACAGATAATAGAAAAAAAAGAAGAGATCGCGCGCGTTGGTCAAAAAATTGGCGGCGCTGTGAAAATTGGATTAGGGGTGCTCGCAACGGGTGTTGCAGCGCATTACGCGTATAAATCTTGGAAAGACCATCAAGATTATTCTCCTGACCAAAGTGACTCTTATGGCGAATTATTATCTCGATTAATTTTGGGTAGATCGTCGAAATTGGCCAATGCGCATTCTGCCGCGCACGGTATATCTGTACCGGTAATTCACGCGCCTCTTACTTTTACCGCAGGTGCTGTTGGGGTGGCTGGTATCTGGTCTGTAAAAAGCGGGATAACTAATTTGATACAAAAAGATAGGCTTGAGAAAGTTACGCGTATTCGGGAATTATTAGAAGCGTATAGCAAGAAAAATGGGCAATAAAAAAAGGGAGTTTGTTGACTCCCTTTTTAATCTTAGCGTTTTTTAGCCGCTGACTTTGTAGCTCTTCTTTTTGGAGCTGCTTTTCTCTTAGCAGTACTCTTACGAGCTGCTGCTCTTTTTGGCGCAGCTTTTTTAGCTGTTGCGCGTTTTTTAGGAGCCGCTTTTTTTGCAACTGCCTTTTTCTTCGGAGCAGCTTTTTTTGCTACTTTTCGTTTAGCAGTTGTTGCTGCTTTTTTCTTAGCAACAGGTTTTCTTTTGAGGCCAACGCGAAGCGTTGTTAAGCCTGAGCTTGGAGTCGCTGTTCCCGCTGTTCCAGCTGTTTTTTTTGAAATAACCACAATTCCCCCTTTTTGGTAAAAGTATATGCATATCTTTCAATTTTTAGGGTAGTAGTTTTTTTTAATAAAAATCAAGTTTTTTTTATTTTTTTTAAAAATATCGAATTACAAATTTATTTTATTTGTGTATGCTTAAGTTTTAATCTGCTCGCACCCTTCGACTTCGCTCAGGGCGAGCGGTCTTTCAGAGCTTATTTAGATAACCGACGGCTCAAAGCATTAAAATGCTTCAGGAAAAGATATTCTTTTAGTGAGCGGGGCGGGAAACTAAGCGATTATGTGGCTGATCTTTTTATTATATGCAATTTGTGCGAGCATGTTTACGATAAGTAAATATGTGCTCGGTTTTTCCCAACCAATTTTTTTTATGGCCATACGTATGATAGGGGCGGGGATTATACTGGGCGGATATTACTGGTTTAAAAATCGCAGTTTTATGCGCCAATATATAACAAGTAGCTTTACAGACTGGTTTTTGTTTCTCCAAATAATTATTTTTCATGTGTATCTCACGTATATTTGTGATCTTTGTGCATTGACCCAGTTAACAAGTATAGAGTCAGCTTTTATTTATAATCTCGCGCCGTTCTTATCTGCATTATTTTCTTATTTTTGGTTTGCAGAAACGGTGACCACAAAAAAATGGGTTGGGTTATTCTTGGGGTTTTCGAGTTTGCTCCCCGAATTAATAACTGAGCCTCTTAATTTCAAGCATAAACTAGCCCCCATTTTTATAACTATTATTGCTGTTATATCAAGCTCTTACGGCTGGGTTATTGTGCGTAAACTGGTAAAAGACAAGCTGTATTCCCCCCTATACGTAAATAGTGTAGGCATGTTTTTTGGTGGATTGGCTGCGTTAGTTACTTCTGTTTTATCTGAAAGCTGGTTGCCCACACCAGTGCATAACTGGGTAGGATTTATACAAGGCACGCTCTTAATAATTGTGATCGCTAATATTATTTTTTATAACTTATATGGTTTTTTACTTAAAAAATACACCGCAACATTTCTTTCGTTTGCGGGCTTTCTCTGTCCCGTTTTCACGGTTATTTTTGGCACGTTATTTTTGGGTGAACAAGTACCAACTCATTTTGTGTTATCGGGCCTATTAGTCTTCACAGGTTTGTTTATTTTTTATCATGAAGAATTAAAACAAGGTTATATTGGCGCGTAAAATCTGTACAGCGCGATAGTTATTTTACTATGCTCTGAGTAAATCTGTTAATCTCAGTTTTTGTAAAGGAGCCGTATGAGCACAAATGGTCTTATTAAAATAGCTTTGGGAATATTGCTATTACTTGCGTTTATACCGTCAGGTTATCTGGGACTTGGGGGTACTTTGCAAACGGTCTTAGTAATATTACTTGCTATTCTTGGCATTAAGCTTGTCTTTGATGGCATTAACGAAATATAACTAAAAAAAATAAAAGCCGGGCTAAGTTGCCCGGCTTTTATTTTTTGCTCAAAATCCCGTAAAAAATTTTTATTTTTTTAAACTATACTGATGTACAGTTACGTTACTTGACCACGTCATATCTAAATTATGCTTTTTATCAAGCAAGAAGTGTTTATCTAAAAGTTCATTTTGTAATTTTTTATCACCATTGTCATGGCGTGGAAAATCTTTAAGCGTTAATATAATAATATTGCCCACGTGCTCCGGGAAATCTCTTTTGCTGTCAGCGGCTAATTGACCAAAAATTTGAGCAAGATTATTTTGCAATTCTTGCGAAAAACAGGTTGAGCAAATCCATATAAAAACTCTGCCGCCACGAGAGACGGTATCAAAGGCTTCGCGCCAATTTATTTTTGTTATGTCTTCATGACGAAATTCGAGCTTGCGATTTTTAGCTGTTAGATTTTGATGTACCTCCGGTTCAAGCACATGGGATTTATGCTTAACTATATGATCTAACCGCTTTTTTGCGCCGTGCGCATTTTTTACACGCCCAGCTGAGAGCTCTACGCCAATACAGGTCTTGATCGGTGTTTCGATAAAAGCTTGTGAAAGTAATTTGCCGACGCCGCAGCCAAGATCATAAAGAGTATCTTGAGAAGAAAATTTGAACTCGTCTTTGAGTTTATTAACTGCACCGGGCGTAACTTCGCCATATGTGGGATTACCACCAGCCTGAGTAACTTTTTGTGTATCTGATGCATCTACGTTAAAGCCACTAATACCCTGATATATTTCGTCAAGAACGGCAGTGCTATTCTTATAAGACGGAGTAATCTCAATATGTACCGGTGTCTTGTCAGGACTATATTTTTCAAGAATTTTACTCAGTTCTCGCTTCAGCTCTTTTTCTTGATGCGTATCAAGTAATTTCCCTTCGGTAATTATGCGCACGGTCTGTTCTGCGTAGAGATTAATAAGAGCGCTTGTACTGATCAAGCACGTATAGATAATTTTTTTCATAAATACTCCCATAAAATAATAAGATATACAAAAACGTACAAATACTATTGCGAGCGGTACTGGTATACCTTCACGTTATCAGACCAACTCATATCTATTTTGTACGTTTTTGCTTTTTCAAAGTGTACCTCAAATTCAGGATTTTGGGGAAATTTTTTGAGCGTGAGAATAATAACTGAGCCAATTTTTTGGCCCTGGGCTAACGCTTTCACTTCACTCAGAAGACGAATGAGTTGAGCTTCTAGCCGTGCTAAAAATTCTGTTGTCATGCAGGTAGATGCGAGATATACAAAAATCGTGTTGCCTTCTAAGAGCGGAAAAATTGCTTCCCGCCAGTTGACGCGTAAAATATCTTGATTGCGAAATTCTAATTTTCTATGGGGGTGCAAAATAGTGCGCACGGTTTCTTGTTCCATGCGATCTTTATTTTTTTTTACGAGCTCAATAAATTTATTATGGGCTTGCTTAGCCATATTGTATCTGTCTTCAGAAAGCTCTATGCCGATACTTTTAGCAATAGGAGTGCGGGCAAATATTTCCAGATTAAATCTGCCGACGCCACAGCCGAGATCGTAGAAAAGATCTTTATTTGTTGGTTGGAGCTCAGAAATTAATTGGCATATCCCATTAGTTGTTATCTCGCCGTATGTGCTATTTGCGTGCGCTTTTTGTAATTTTCTTTCATCTTTTTGGGTAATCACAAAGCCATTTATATTTTTATAGAGCGTGTCGATAAGATTGGAAAGATATAACGGCGGCTCATCAAAGATAATTTTTACTGGTTTGCCCGTATATTTTTGTAAAACTTTACCAACTTCACGCTTTGCGTTATTTTTATCTTTAAATTCTGTAGTCGACTGAACTCGTACTTTGTCTTCTGCATGAATAAAAAAAGATAGTAATAAGCTGATAGCAAGAAAGATCATAAAGCTCCATGGGAATACAAAAAATTTATACGCAAAAAAATTATAGCATAAGATTAATTGCGCAAACAAGTTCAGACTCGATAGATTTATTAAACCCGCTCGCACCCTTCGACTTCGCTCAGGGCGAGCGGGCTCCCAGAGCTCGCTGGAGACATATACCAGTATTCATATTGGCTATGCTTGCAATTTTTTGGACAAGCCTGGTGCATAGTATAAGTGTTCCGTCCCGCATAGTTGCGCTTGATAGCTTGCAAAGAATTGTGGTTTGTGCACAGTCTTTTAATGGCAGTAATTTTGATATGGCTGTTGTACGGTATAATACGGTTGGCTCTCTTGATCTTACATTTGGCAATATAAACAGCACAGGAAACAGATTTCCGGGCATGTCTACCGTTGATTTTAATCATCAAGATGACGATGCGAATTCGTTACTTATAGATAATAATAATAAAATTGTTATTGCCGGATACGCAACGAATACCAAGATTGATCCAACTACCGGTATTTTGCTTGAATTTCAAAATTTTGCATTAGCCAGATTTCTTGCTCATGGATCTCTTGATCTCACGTTTAATGCAAACAGCTCTTTTAGTGCAAGCAAACCGGGTACGGTTCAAACAACTATTGGAGTTACTGCAGAAGCTAACGCATTAATTCAAGATTCGAATCAAAAATTGGTTGCTGCTGGATTTTCTAACGCAGGAACTCCAGACCAAAATTTAATTGATTCGTTTACGCTTGCTCGTTATAATCCCGATGGCTCGCTCGATACTACATTTGGAACGAATGGCATCGTAATTACTGAATTTGACGATGATACGGTTATACAGGGGCTTACCCAAGATAGTAGTAATAATCTCGTTGCAGTTGGTTCACTTGGGGCTACTGATTTTTTAATTGCCCGGTATAAGCCGGACGGAGATCTTGACGATACGTTTAATGCAAGCGGCGATATACCGGGGACTATCGATCTCGAAATAGATGATCCAAATACCGGAGATCCACTCTCGTCAGAAGCATATGCGGTGATAATCGATAATGCAAATAACATCGTAGTTGCCGGTGTTGGCTATCTTGATAATACCGCGTCTTTGATAGTTGCGCGCTTTTTACCTGATGGCACTTTAGATCCCAACTTTGGAGACTTTGGTGATAATGGGGGTTTGCAAATAATTCCTATCACGTCTGCTAATATTATTGTCGATTCTCTTACGATAGATAGTAATAATAAAATTGTCGTATCTGCGACGAGCCGAAATCTTGATGGTTCTGACTATAATTTTAATGATCCATTTGCCCTTTTGCGGTTAAATAGTGATGGTACTATCGATACGAGCTTTACCCAACATGATCTTGTCGTGGTACCGTCTACTAAGATACGTGCAGAAAACACCGTTTCTGTCTCCAATTCAGTTATTATTGACGCGCACCACAGAATATTGGTGACCGGTTTTTTTAACCAAAGCAGAAATATAAACACCATGATCTTGGCGCGCTATAGCCCAAACGGCGTATTTGATCCAACATTTAATCCTTTTGGTTCACAGCCCGGGGTGGTTATCACAGATCTGTTTTTTGGAGCAAGTACTCCCGATCGCTTTGTCCAAGTGGGACCCCTTAATAAGATTTACGCCGCAAAATTGTCGTTTAATGGGGTCAGTTATGATATGGCATTGCTTCGATTTAATCCGGACGGTTCGCTCGATACCACATTTGGCATACAGCTTACGGCATTACAACTGGAAGCAGAAGATACCGTCGCCAATCCGCCGATTCCCGGTCAAGTAACACTCGATGTTTTTGGTGGTAATGACGTCGCTAACTCTATGGTTGTTGATCTCAATTTTCAGCCAGTAATAGCTGGTTTTGCTGGTATCCCACGCCCCCTCCAGCCATTTGCCCAAGTTGTCGATCTCTCTTCCACTTCGACGGTAAGTATCGGTTCGGGAGTGAGTGAAATAATTACCACGTCAACTGAGATTCGCCAATTTTGTCTTGCACGATATCACGAAGATGGTACGCTTGATGCCTCTTTTGATCCAGCTAATCCAGATGAAAACGAATCAAACAAGCCAGGTGTTATTGTAACGGAAATTGGGCGCATTTCTGAAATCGAGGGGCTTATTATAGATTCGCAACAAAATTACGTCGCAGCAGGGTTTTCTAACGAAGGTATTGATGAATTTGATAATGTTACGCTTGCACGCTATTTGCCTGTTGATGGTTCACTTGATAAAACATTTGGACCATTTGGTGATGGCACGGTAATTACTGAATTTGATGCCGACAGTATTGCATATGGTATAACTGAAGATCAAAACGATCGCTTAGTTATTTGCGGAGCGATCGATTTTGCGCGAATTTTAGTTGCGCGGTATAACGCCGACGGGTCGCTTGACGCCACGTTTAATCCACTGAGCACTAAACCTGGATCACGCATACTTGATATTCCCGGATTTCAGGCAGAGGCTTATTCAGTTTCAGTAGATCATGCGCACCGTATAGTTATTGCAGGGGTTGCCCAAAATGGCATTGCTGCAAATTTAGTTATTATAAGATTCCGGCCCGACGGAGTCCTTGATCATACGTTTGGAACAGCTGGTATTCGTACTATTAATGTACCGTATTTTAATATTATCGTAGACTCTCTTGTCATTGACCAGGACGATAAAATTGTCGTATCCGGAACTTCCCGCAACACGGACGTGACACTTAAATCTGCTTTTAATTTTGCAGAACCGTTTATTGCAATTCGTTTAAATTCTGATGGTACTACTGATACGACATTCCAGACACATGGATTCGTTGCGATGCCAACTGCAGTGCCACCCGGCTTGCAACAGATTGGGCTCGGTGAAAATACATTTACGGACGTTTCAAATACCGTGCTTATAGATAATCAAAATCGAATTTTAATGGGGGGATACTTTAACGAACGGACAAAAGTTAACGATCTTTTGCTCGCCCGCTTTCTTCCAAACGGCCGATTTGATCGTACATTTAATCCGGGCGGAACTGATACCGGAAGATTGATCGATCCAAATAATATTACGAACAGCTCTACGGTTATACCGCCTGGTGTAGTTCTTGTCAATACGTTTGTTGATACAACAACAACCCCACCCGGCGGGAGTCCTTCGCCAGCGCTATCGACAACAAGCGCGCAAGAACAGCCTCTTACAAAAGAAGAAGCACTTAAATATCCCCATAAAGCAGTTACCGTTAACATAACTCCAATTATCGAGTATCCACAAAAGGGCATGTTGATTAACACTCGATCTGCTCGATTTACGGGGCACGCACGTCCTTCCGGATTTATTTCGCTCAGTATCGATAATAAAATAGCGGCAATTATACCAACTAATACACTCGGCGAATGGGATTATTTGGCTGACCTAACTGACGGTAAGCACACGGTTATCATTAGTAATTTAGATACGACCGGTAAATCGACGCTCACTTCAGAAGCGGTAAATTTTACTGTTTCAACTGAACCATTACAAGCTCCTGCTCTTATTACGCCTAAAAATAACGAAAAATTAAAAGAAAGCACCGTTGCGATTACTGGTTCAAGTAAGCCAAATGTGCTTGTTGCAATTTTTATTGATAATAATTTAGCAGCTTCAGTTCGTGCCGATTCAAAAGGTTCTTGGTCGTATGAACTTGATTTAAAACCTGGCGATCATGCTATATATGCCGCAGTTACTGACGGCATAAGCAATATGAGCCCGTATTCAAGAACTATAAAATTTTCAGTCGCACCTGCTCAGCTTAAACCTCCCGTTATACTTGCGCCTATTCACGATACTGTGATACGTTCTGGTCGTGTAGATTTTAAAGGCACCGGATTAGCCGAAAGCACGATAGCCCTTATACTTGATAATAAAGAAATTGCGCGCATAACTACTAATCGAAAGGGGGAATGGAGCCATACTGCGCATTTGCCAAATGGTCAGTATACCATTCATGCATTTCAGGTTGATAAAGAACATACGCAAAGTAAGCCTTCGCCTGATACCATTTTTACCATTGATCGTCGCAAAAAAACGAGACAAAAAAATAATATGCCAAGCATTCTTACTCAGAACACAAATCTTTCCGGCAAAGCGCATCCAGACTCTGATGTTACTATTTTATTTGATGGAAAACCAATAGCTACTGTGCAGAGCGATCAATCGGGCAAATGGTCTTATAATTTCAGCATTAACCAATATCACGATGGGGAACATGAATTGGGATTATTAGTTACTGATAATAAAGCGCATCGAACCTGGCTCACCACGCGAAAAATAACAATCAAAAACGAAGAGAGTGCAACTGCTTAAGAGAATTTTCTATTAAATTTAATCAAATTCTCGTATTGGTAGTTGAGAAAATCTAAATGCGATGGCGAATCCATCGAGCTAAATCACACATCCGCTCACCCTGACCCTTCTTCGCTCACTGAAGTGAGCTCATCAGGACTGACACATTACCCATCTCCAAAACATTCACCTGAGTTGATTTTTATTCGTGTTTTTTTCTCTATCTAGTCCGGCTTCTCTTTTTCAGCTTCGCCGGATCTTTTTGGTAGTTGAGAAAAGCTAAATGCGATAACTAGTGAGACAAAAGATCAAGAGTGGAGAAAAATTTATATAATTTTGCAAAAATTATCAGACATATAAATAATTTGCTTCTCCCGTTTATTTATATATAGTAAGTATAGTTTTATTCACCTACAAAAAGGAACACCATGAAGAAAAAGCTCGTGATTTATAGCAGCGCATTCTATTGTTTATTAGTACTAACCGGCTGTAACGTAAACGTTCAAATGAGCCCAATAGAACTAAGTATGCGTAAAAATATGCAAGAAGACATAGCGACTTCTGTTGCTTCTGCAATAACAGCACAAATACCAGAAATTAAGAAACAGTTATTAACACCAACAGATAAAGCTCTTGATAACAAAACAAATATGATAGTTGTGGATCTGAGCGATAAACCCGCAGGAATCACCGGCGCATATCATGTATCACCAAAAGATTTTGATGGATTAACGAGTCAAGCTGAACTGCTCGATAAAAAAACGCCTGTGCTTTTATATTCAGCAACACATAAACCAGAACTCATACAAAAAGCCACAGAAAAATTAGATAAACTCGGCTTCAAGCATGTAGGCGTGTATACCGGAGCTCCCGAACTAATTAAAAATATACGGTAATCAAATAAACTAAACGCCCAAGCTGGAAACCCGATATTCTCCGGCTTGGGAGATAATTATGCGACATAATTGCGAATTTATTAAAAATATATCCAACTTGAACTAGGGCTACCTAGCCCACTCGATTTAATTTGCATATCTGCCAAAATTAATAAAATTATAATTAACGATCTCTATTTTGCGAATATTTATTTTTTTCTTACAATCACATTGCCCAAATTAAAAACGTTTGTCTTAAGTTATTTTTATTCGCAATTTTTTGACTCACTTTTTTAATTTTCAAATTTCAGGAGCATGCTTTTTGGGCATACATTTCCAACTTAATTTCAAAGTTCTTCTTGTTATGCACTCAAGTTTTACTATACATGTCTGCAATGTCTGCATTACAGACATGAAATCTATCTAGAAAACACTTTGACTAAACTTAAACAAACTTAAACTATTTGTCCTGCAAGCGTTTGGACTAACTGAAATTTGTCATTATTTTTTTGCCAAAAAAGACAACAGAACATATGCAAAAGTCATGGCCAATCTCAGTATTAAGAGCTTTTTCCTATTTATTTAAATAACCTAAAATTATCTGCTGAATTCCAGAAATTGGAATATACACATCTAAATGCACGCAGGTTTGGGTAGTTTGTTTTTTTGCAGGGAGCAAAGCTGTTTCTTGGCTTGCGTGAATTATAACATTAAATAAAAAGCTAGCGACTATTATTTTTATTTTCATGATCTTGCTTTCTTATAAAATAACGCATTTATTGGATGCTTTTAAATTTGCCATTTGAATGCTTGGCTCAAGATTTTCTCAGCGCCTAATATAAGCTCAATTGCCTGGTTGTTCCATATCTTTATGGTGTTATCAAAAGAGCCAGAAGCTAAATAGTTGCCTGCAGGTGAAAATGCTACTGAACTAACGGTAAGTTCATGTCCTGAAAGTGTTTGAAGCAATTCAAACTTGCCTTGCTTGAGCTCCCATGTCTTTATGGTTTTATCGCTTGAGCCAGAAGCGAGATATTTGGAATTTGGTGAAAATGCTACTGAATTAACAAAATTCGTATGGCCCCTGAGTGTTTGAATTAACTCAAACTTGCCCTGTTTAAGTTCCCATATTTTTATGGTTTTATCTTCTGAACCAGAAGCGATATAGTTACCACCTTGAGAAAATGTTACTGAATTAACATAATCTTCATGCCCTGAAAGTGTTTGAAGTAACTCAAACTGATTCTGTTTAAGTTCCCATATCTTTATGGTGGTATCATCTGAGCCCGAAGCAAGATATTTGGAATTTGGTGAAAATGTTACAGAAGTAACCCACTGTTCATGGCCCTTGAGTGTTTGAAATAATTCAAGCTGACCCTCTTTAAGCTTCCATATCTTTATGGTTTTATCCCAAGAGCCAGAAGCGAGATATTTGGAATTTGGTGAATATGCTACTGAACTAACATAATATTCATGCCCTGAAAGTGTTTGATGTAACTCAAGCTTGCCTTGTTTAAGTTCCCATATCTTTATGGTGTTATCCAAAGAACCTGAAGCGAGATATTTGGAATTTGGTGAATATGCTACTGATTTAACCCAATCTTCATGCCCTGAAAGTGTTTGAATTAACTCAAACTTGCCCTGTTTAAGTTCCCATATTTTTATGGTTTTATCATCTGAGCAAGAAGCGAGATATTGCAAATTTGGAGAATATACTACTGAAAGAACAGTACCTACATGCCCTGAAAGTGTTTGATTTTCTTCCCAGTTATTTAAATATCCTAAAATTATCTGCTGCACTCCAGCAATGGGGATATACGAATCTAAATGCGTGCAGTTATTGGTTGTCTTTTTTTTTGCGGGTACAAGTGTTGTTTCTTGGCTGCCGTAACCAAGCACAAAGAATATCGTACTTACTATTATTTTTATTTTCATGATTTTGCTTGCTTATAAAATAACGCTTTTATTGGATGCTTTTAAATTTGCCATTTGAATGATTGGCCCAACGATTTTCTGAATGTCTAATATAAGCTCAAGAGCCTGATTATTCCATATTTTTATGGTGTTATCTCCTGATCCAGAAGCTAAATAGTTGCCTGCAGGTGAAAACGATACCGACCAAACATCATCTTTATGCCCTAAAAGTGTTTGTAGTAACTCAAGCTTGCCTTGTTTAAGTTCCCATATCTTTATGGTTTTATCTCCTGATCCAGAAGCGAGATATTTGGAATCTGGCGAAAATGCTACTGACTGAACGACCAATTTATGCCCTGAAAGTGTTTGCATTAACTCAAACTTATTTTGCTTAAGTTCCCATATCTTTATGGTCTTATCCCATGATCCTGAAGCGAGATAGTGAGAATTTGGTGAAAATGTTACTGAATAAACATAATCTTCATGTCCTGCAAGTGTTTGAAGTAATGCAAACTTATTCTGCTTAAGCTCCCATATCTTTATGGTGTTATCTGCTGAACCAGAAGCGAGATAACGAGAATCTGGCGAAAATGCTACTGAATGAACCCAATCTTCATGTCCTGAAAGTGTTTGAAATAACTCAAACTTACCTTGCTTAAATTCCCATATCTTTATGGTTTTATCATCTGAGCCCGAAGCGAGATATTTGGAATTTGGTGAATATGCTACTGATTTAACCCAACCCTCATGGCCTGAAAGTGTTTGTAGTAACTCAAACTTACCCTGGTTAAGTTCCCATATCTTTATGCTTTTATCTGCTGATCCAGAAGCGAGATATTTGGAATTTGGTGAATATGCTACTGATTTAACCCAACCCTCATGGCCTGAAAGTGTTTGTAGTAACTCAAACTTACCCTGGTTAAGCTCCCATATCTTTATGGTTCTATCACGTGAGCCAGAAGCGAGAAACCGGGAAGTTGGTGAAAATGCTATTGACCAAACATATGCTTTATGGCCTGAAAGCCCCTGTGCTTCTTCCCAGTTATTTAAATATCCCCAAATTATCTGCTGCACTCCAGCAATGGGGATATACGAATCTAAATGCGTGCAAGTCTCGGCTGCTTGTTTTTTTGCGGGTACTAACGCTGTTTCTTGGCTTGGGTGAATTAAATTACTCGTTAAAATACAGGCGATTATTATTTTTATTTTCATGATTTTGCTTTCTTATAAAATAACGCACTTATTGGATGCTTTTAAATTTGGCACTTGAATGCTTGGCTCAACGTTTTTCTCAGATGCTAACATGAGCTCAAGAGCCTCATTATTCCATATTTTTATGGTTTTATCTGCTGAACCAGAAGCGAGATATTTGGAATCTGGCGAAAATGCTACTGACTCAACACTATATTCATGGCCTTCGAGTGTTTGAATTAATTCAAACGTGCCCTGCTTGAGCTCCCATGTCTTTATGGTTTTATCGCTTGAGCCAGAAGCAAGATATTTGGAATTTGGTGAAAATGTTACTGAGACAACATAATCTTCATGCCCTGAAAGTGTTTGAAGTAACTCAAACTTATTCTGCTTAAGTCCCCATATCTTTATGGTGTTATCTGTTGAACATGAAGCAAGATATTGAGAATTTGGTGAAAATACTACTGAGACAACATAATCTTCATGCCCTAAAAGTGTTTGAAGTAACTCAAACTTGCCTTGCTTAAGTTCCCATATCTTTATGGTTTTATCTGCTGAACCAGAAGCGAGATATTTGGAATTTGGTGAAAATACTACTGAATAAACGCCCAATTGATGCCCTAAAAGTGTTTGTAGTAACTCAAACTTATTCTGCTTAAGTCCCCATATCTTTATGGTCTTATCCCATGATCCAGAAGCAAAATATTTGGAATTTGGTGAATATGCTACTGATTTAACCCAAACATCATGGCCTGAAAGTGTTTGTAGTAACTCAAACTTATCCTGGTTAAGCTCCCATATCTTTATGGTTCTATCAATTGAACCAGAAGCGAGATATTTGGAATTTGGTGAAAATGTTACTGAACTAACATCATTTTCATGGTCTGAAAGTGTTTGTAGTAACTCAGGCCTGCCCCGTTTAAGTTCCCATATCTTTATGGTATTATCCGAAGAGCCAGAAGCGATATAGTTACCACCTTGAGAAAATGTTACTGAATTAACATAATTTTCATGCCCGGAAAGTGTTTGATTTTCTTCCCAGCCATTTAAATACCCCAAGATTACCTGCTGCACTCCAGAAATGGGGATATACGTATCTAAATGCGTGCAGTTATTGGGTGTCTTTTTTTTTGCGGGTACTAACGCTGTTTCTTGGTTTGCGTGAGTTAAGCTTGATAGAATTAGAGCTAACTCCATTATTTTTTTCATATTTGTCCCAAATATCTCATGTGCTATTACATTACAAAATTTATATTAGAAATATACACAAGGTGGCAAGTTTGTCAACAAAACAACGGGGTTGTATTGCAAAATGACGTCGAAGTTGTCATAATGAGACTCAAAATGACGAAATCAGTGTCATTTTGCTAAAAGGGGGTTAAGCATGAGCTTCAAGTACATAAAGCGCGTATTTAAAGAGCCATCAAGAAGTTACTTCTTGTTCGGTCCCCGGGGTACGGGAAAGTCTACCATGGTAGAAAATATTCATCCGCAAGCTCTTTTTATTGATCTCAGGGTTGCTGAAACTAAATATCGTTTAACAGCCCAACCTGATCAACTTGAAGAGCTCGTTCGCGCGCAGCCAAATGGCACTACTATAGTTATCGATGAAATTCAAAAAGTACCTGAGTTATTATCAATCGTTCATAAACTTATTGAGCAAAAGAGAGATTATAGATTTATCTTAACTGGTTCAAGTGCACGAAAATTAAAGCGCCAAAGTGTTGATTTACTTGGTGGACGGGCTTCACGAAAAGTATTACACCCATTTATGGCATGCGAACTCGAAAAAAAGTTTAATCTTGAAGATGCATTACAGTACGGTTTATTGCCCTTGCGTTTTGCAACAGATGACCCTATAGAGACACTTCATGCCTACATTTCTCTCTATCTTGAAGAAGAAGTAAAATCTGAAGGCTTAATAAGAAATTATGAGCCATTTACACGCTTTTTACAGGTAATGGCTTTATCACACGGCGCCCTTTTAAATGTGAGTAACGTCTCACGGGAATGCCATGTTAAGCGATCAACCGTTTACGAGTGGATCTCAATTTTAGAAGATTTACTTGTTTGTTATCAAATTACTATGTTTACTCATCGAGCAAAGCGTGAATTAAGTGCTCATCCTAAATTTTATTTTTTTGATACGGGAGTTTATAAGGCCTTACGCCCGCGATCTTTAAAAGATACAACATCTGAAATTGATGGTTCTGGCTTGGAAGGGCTCGTCGCACAGCACTTAGTTGCCTGGCGCGATTATACATCAGCAAAACATGATATATATTTCTGGCGCACGCGCTCGGGCGTAGAAGTTGATTTTGTGGTTTTTGGTGAACTTGGTCTTTGGGCAATCGAAGTGAAAAATAGTACCAAAATTCGCCCCGAAGATCTACGTGGTCTGACTACATTTAAACAAGATTACCCCGAAGCGCAGGCTCTATTACTCTATCGAGGCACAGAACGTCTTTTAAAAAATGGCGTACTCTGTTTGCCCTGCGAAGATTTTCTGCGCAATCTTGTACCCGACAAAACGCTTATTTAACTGAGCTTTATTTTTTTGCGCGGAGGAGGCGATGTTTCTTGTTCTCTATTCAAAAGCGTAGTAGATAAATCAATTCACCACTTTACTTTGTGATTCTGCTTTTACCGCGAGCATAAGTTCTATTGCCTGATTTTTCCAAATCTTTATGGTTTTATCATCTGATCCAGAAGCGAGATATTGAGAATTTGGTGAAAATGTTACTGAACGAACACCATATTCATGGACTGCAAGTGCTTCGAGAAACTCAAACTTACCCTGCTTAAGTTCCCATATCTTTATGGTTTTATCTGTTGAACCAGAAGCAAGATATTTGGAATTTGGTGAAAATGCTACTGAGACAACATAATCTTCATGCCCTGAAAGTGTTTGAAGTAACTCAAACTTACCTTGCTTAAGTTCCCATATCTTTATGGTATCATCCCAAGAACCTGAAGCAAGATATTTGGAATCAGGTGAAAATGATACTGACTCAACAGAACCTTTATGCCCTTCAAGTGTTTGAATTAATTCAAACGTGCCCTGCTTAAGTTCCCATATCTTTATGGTTTTATCTGCTGAACCAGAAGCGAGATATTTGGAATTTGGTGAAATTGCTACTGATTTAACCCAATCTTCATGCCCTGAAAGTGTTTGAAATAACTCAAACTTATTTTGCTTAAGTTCCCATATCTTTATGGTCTTATCCCATGATCCTGAAGCAAGATATTTGGAATTTGGTGAAAATGCTACTGAATAAACATAATCTTCATGCCCTGAAAGTGTTTGAAATAACTCAAACTGATTCTGCTTAAGTCCCCATATTTTTATGGTTTTATCTCCTGATCCAGAAGCGAGATATTTGGAATTTGCTGAAAATGTTACTGAATTAACCCAACCCTCATGCCCTAAAAGTGTTTGCATTAACTCAAACTGATTCTGTTTAAGTTCCCATATCTTTATGGTCTGATCCCATGATCCAGAAGTAAGATATTTGGAATTTGGTGAAAATTTTACTGAATTAACCCAACCCTCATGGCCTGAAAGTGTTTGATTTTCTTCCCAGCCATTTAAATACCCCAAGATTATCTGCTGCACTCCAGAAATGGGAATATACGAATCTAAATGCGTGCAAGTTTTAATTGCTCGTTTTCCTTGGGGTGCAAGTGTTGTTTCTTGGCTTGCTTGAATTGCGCAGGCCATTAAAAGAGTCAGTACGATTATATTTTTCATCAGATTCCTTTTATTTACTCCTTTTAAAAAATTTTATAATAGAAATATACCAAGTTCGAGGAATTTGTCAAGGGCTAACAGGGTAAGCGGAGAAAAATAAGGAGAAATCATGCTCTACCCGCGCAGCGGGAGACATGCATTTCTCCTTATTTGCTACATGGGGGCTTTAAAAAATTATCGGACAAATTTATAATTTATTAAATGCGCCAAAAATTAATATATTATAAATTTGGATTGGCGCTCGTGCGCGGTTCGCGCGCAAATAGCAACCACCCTGCTCCGTTCGAGTACACAACGATGAATGAGATTTACCCAGTTGATAATTGCCCCCCAAAAGCTTGATATTAACTAAACTAGAACAGATCGATTATTTCAAAAAATAGGTTATTTCGAAATAAAAATGCAAAACATATAAAATTATTTCAAAATAAATAGGCCCTTTGAAATAATATCAAGAACAAAAGGCTTTTCACGACAACTTACCCCCCTGAGAATAAAGAAAATAGACTTTTTCTAAGACTACCAAAATGTAATCCGCACCCATTCGACTCGTTTCTTCGAGACTTCGCTCAGGGCGAGCGGGCTTGTCGGTTAAAATTATCAGACATTTTAATTTAAATCTAGATAGTATCTTGCTAAAACCACCCAAAAGCAAAAATAGTATTGCACTCTAGATCTCACCTGTAGTATCATTAAAAATAATGCATATTAAGAAAATAACAGGAGAAGCCATGCTTAAAAAAGTCTTATTTTTTGTACTGATCATACCAGTTGCAACTCATGCAGAAGAGCTTACGGGCAAAAAAACGCCCGTAAATTACGACGCAACTCAGTCAGGAACAAATTTTAATCGCGATGGAGCAGCAATAAAAAGACAGCTCGATATTACCCCGGAAAATAGTTATAACGTCTACCAATTAGCACGACATAACATATTAGTAGATAATGGCCCGGCGCAACGTGCTTCACAAAAAATGCAAGAACGTACGTCAATTCCAGATGCTCCAGAAGAAGAGCCTCAAGAACAAGAAGAGCAAGAAAATAAACAAAACAACGGACCAATCATGCCCGCAAAAAATAGCTACAAATCTTACATGGCTATGAAAATGGGTCTTAAAATGTATTAAGATATACTCAAATAACTCTGAACGCTTTAAGAGATCTTGTAAAAGATCTCTTTTTTATTGATACTAATACGAAACAAAAATTATCTATCTCAAGCGAGCAGATATGAAATCATTTGATTACAGCACGTATAGCAAAACAAAGCTCGAACAGATATTTAACGTCTCGAGTACGCAGGGCCTCTCTAACGAAGAAGTGCGTAGGCGCCAAAATATATATGGCAAGCATCGCATTGCCGTACGTAAATATATATGGCTCACTATTTTATTACGCCAAGTACAATCCCCATTTGTGTATTTACTTATTATTGCAAGCGTAATCTCTTTTGCATTGCATAATACTATAGATGCTCTTGTTATATCTGCCATTATCACGATAAACATAATAATCGGGTTTATCCAAGAATACCGAGCAGAACAAGCTCTTACTCTCTTGCGGGAGCAATTTACTATTGACGTGTTAGTGACGCGAGAAAACAAGCAGTACATAATTGATAGTACCGAACTGGTTCCCGGGGATATTATAACTCTTAAAACAGGTGATTATGTGCCTGCAGATCTGCGCATACTTGAGACCCAGAATCTGCAAATAGATGAATCGATGCTCACCGGAGAAACCAAAGGGCTCTACAAACAAAGCGCGCCACTTAAAGAACCCGCACGCTCTGTATACGAAGCAGATAATAGTGCTTTTTGGGGAACACATGTAATTTCTGGCAAAGCTACGGGAATTGTTATAAATACGGGGACCCAAACGGTGTTTGGAGATATTAGCCTACTGGCTCTTAATACCAGCAGATTAAGCAGCTTTCAAATACGCATTGCTCAATTAAGCCGTGCATTAATATATATCGTTCTTATTACTGTTATCTGTATTTTTGTGCTCCATGCGCTTATTAAACCCGGTGCAATAGATATTATACAGTTGTTACTTTTCTCACTTGCTATCGCCGTGAGTATTATTCCCGAAGCGCTCCCCTTAGTAACCACATTTGCAATGACCGAAGGAGCACTTGCTCTGGCGCGAAAAAATGTCTTAGTAAAGCGACTTTCAGCAATCGAAGATCTCGGCAGCATAACTGTTTTGTGCACAGACAAAACAGGAACTCTTACTGAAAATAATATGCTTGTGGAAAATATATACGCATATACAAACAAAGATCCCATTTTATATGCCCTGCTCGCATCTGATCCACAAGAAATAGACCCACTTGATAAAGCAATTAAAGCTGCGTATATAAAAAATAATAGATTGCCCGAATATACACTTATAAAAGAGATTCCGTTTGATCCAAAAAGAAAAACAAACACCGTTCTGGTCTCTTATAAAAACGAAAATCTACTTATTGTGCGCGGCGCCTACGAAGAAGTGGCTCAAAAAAGTGTACCCATAGAAGCTCATAATAATAGTATTAACGGCGAAAGTTGGATTGCACAACGGGGTCTCGAGGGCAGACGAACACTCGCCGTTGCGATAAAAAAATTACAGATAATAGTTTCTGATATTACTCAAGAAGAACATGATATGGATCTGATTGGTATTATCGCTTTTGAAGATCCGATAAAACCTCACACAAAAGAGGCAGTAGAAAAGGCGCATAAACTGGGCATCTCAGTTGTGATGCTCACCGGAGACAGTAAAGAAGTTGCTTATGCAATAGCTTCGAGGTTAGATATTGCGCGTGATCCGGCACAGGTTATTACCGGATTTGATTTTGTTAATTTACCCGCTACAGAACAAATAGCGCGCGTAGAGCACTATACGGTATATGCGCGCGTGACCCCTGATATCAAATATCAAATTATTAATTTGCTTGAAGAAAAACAGCGCGTGGGATTTTTAGGCGATGGTATTAACGATGCTCCGGCACTGAATGCGGCACACGTGGGCATTGTTGTAAAAGAAGCAAGTGCACTCGCTAAAGATGCTGCAGATATACTTATTTTAAAAAAGAATATATCAGTAATTATAGATGGCATTATTCAAGGCAGAAGAACTTTTGCAAATACGTTTAAATATTTACGCATATCACTTTCGTCTACTATGGGAAATTTTTATTCGATGGCTATTGCATCACTTTTTATAAATTTTTTACCCCTCTTGCCCTTACAAATTTTACTTACTAATATTTTGTCAGATTTGCCCATGATTGCGATCTCAACTGATACGGTGAGCCGCGAAGACTTAAAGACGCCGAGCAGTTATACCGTTCGAGATCTCGCATTAACAGCATTTTTTTTTGGTATGATCAGTTCGTTTTTTGATTTTATTACGTTCGCCATATTTTATTCGAGTGCAGCACAAACACTTCAAACAAACTGGTTTCTCGAGTCTTTAGTAACAGAATTAGTATTTATTTTTTCACTGCGCACCCGTTTGCCATTCTATAAAAAACCTTGGCCATCGGCAAAGCTCAGTTTATTTGTGCTCTGCTCAGTGATACTCACGATCGCGCTCCCCTTTACGCCTATGGGCCAAGAGTTATTTAGATTTGTCCGGCCCAATAATCAGGACTTACGCATAATTATCGTGATAATTTCTGCATATTTTATCGCAACCGAACTCATTAAGCCGATTTTTTTTCGATTTTTTAATGCGCGCAAATAAAAAAAAGAGCGACGAGTAATAACTCTCATCGCCCGTAAAAAACTTATACAAATTATTAATGTTCTTGTGTATTGTGCTCTTTATCGATAATATCGAGCAACTTGCGCGCAGCATCAACAACTTCTTTATTATTCTCTTTTTGAGCCTGCTCAAGCGCAGCTTGAATGCCGTTACGATGCACAATCTGCAAATCCCCATACGGGAAAAGATATCGATCTTTATTGTTTCTATCTATTTCAGTGTTTTCAGCTAAGAACCATTGAGCATATTCGTTTATATCGTGAGTATCTAAAAATCGAACCGTATCGTTACGATTTGCTTTATGTGCTTCCCAGTTCCATTTTTTGCCATATTCGACTTCACCAACTTTTATGAGTTCAAGCGCATGCTCAAAACCGGTATGGTTAAATTTAATTGCCATAGTCTCTCCTTGATAATCTGAATTTAGTTTGCAATTATTATTATTTTAATTAATAATACCGCAAAACTATTTACAATTGCAATAATTACCAAGTGGCTCGTATGTATTCTAGATAGAACACCTGCGCACTGCTATAATTTTTAAGCTTGTTCGAGTAGACTAAACTCAAGAACCCCCAAAAGAGAGAAAACATATGGACATGATGCAGTTTGACCAGTATCTTGCAAAATACCCAAAAATCTCCCCCGTTACGAAACAAGCATATAAGCAAGATCTTCAGGATTTTTTTGTTATGCTGAGCCATAAAAATAAAGAGCTTATTCAAATCGAACCAGCTGATATTGGCGAATATGTTTCTGAAATTATCCAAAAAACCGTAAGTTATGCGTACGGCATACGCAAAGTTGCTGCGATAAAACTGGTTATAAAGTTTATTCAAGATAACTCTGGTCGTGATCTCACGAACGCGATCTCAAACGTATCAATTGCACGCTTTCCGGTCTTTTGCACTAACGAACATATTAAAACAGTACTCGCACAGTATACCCACGTTACCAGCTCGAAAGATCTACGGGATAAATTAATTTTGGTATTACTTTATCGCTATGGCCTTTCGGTTAATAAACTTATTCAGGCACAATGCGAAAAAACACCAACTCATAGTTATTCAACACGCATTCGCTTTACCGATCAATCAGAGCCCCTAGAACTCAAAACAGAAGATCACAAATTACTCATTTCTTATATGACAACCCAAGAACCAACTTCTTTCTTGTCTGGCAAAACATATATTTTTTCAATACAGCACGGCCCAATTATCAAACCAATTTCACCAAATGCACTCTGGTCTATCATAAAAAAAATGTGCGCGCCATTACGTAAACTGCCGGCAAATCAAGTATATTATGATCCCGAAAACAGAGCATATGAGTCCCATCGATCTATATATTTAGAAAGACACCCGAGGGGATAGGGTGTGATTAAAAGTGCGACTTGCAGTACTTTAGAGCAATCGGCCTTAGTGGCATCAAGAAACCCTTCCATTCCGCTCGCATCCCTCGACAGGCTCGGGACGAGCGGGGGATGGTGCTTATTTTGAAGCTGATAGATTTTTTATGACAAGAAAGAAACAGCTAACAGTTCTCTTCACATCCCCAAAGCTAAGTAATAATTGCCTAAATCAATACGCTTGGTATACTAGAGAATAAATTTTGTGCACCATGCAATAGGTAGATACTATGACAAAAAAACAGTTTACCGTTGATCAGAAACTACTTCTTGGACTTCTTTCTTCAATGCAACCCATTTGTTCTAAGAAAACAGCGCTTGATGCAACGAGCTCAATATTATTTCAAGTCGGCTACAAAGAACTCGTATTAAAGAGTACCGATTTAGAAATTAGCTTACAGGCAAGTTGCTCGTTACTTGAAAGCAGCATTAAAGAGAACTGCTCATTTCTTGTTTCTGGTAAACGTATTTTTGAAATCGTTAAAGAGCTTGACGGCCCTATTACCGGAGATATTACCCCACAACATATTACGTTTCAAGCGGGCGGCGTAAATTTAACGTTACATATTAAAGACGCGCAAGAATTTCCGCCTTTTCCTGAGCGTATTGAAAATCTTATGCATCTTGATGCAGGATTATTACGCAAAATGCTTGATACAGTAGCATTTTTAATTCCCCAAAATAACGTAAATCCCGCACTTAACGGCCTCTTACTTGAACTATCTCCTGAATCGTTAATCATGACCACAACTGACGGTCACTGCTTAGCGCAAGTAAGTACTTCCCGCACTTCACTCGCAACTTCTCGCACTTGGCTTTTACCCCGCCGTGCTATTTTTGAACTGAAAAAAATACTTGATGCTTCTCAAGATAGTACGTTATTTTTAGGCATCTGTGGTAACCAATTGGTCTTTTCAGGCGAGCTTTTTAATTTCTTCACGAAACTTCTTGCAGATCAGTTCCCACACTATAAGACTATCTTAGACAAAACTGCTTTTTTACCGGCAACGATCGAACGTTCACGTTTTGTTAAAACACTACGTCGCTCGTCATGTTTATTATCTGGCCAGTTTTTAGCAACTAAATTTTCTTTCGAAGAGAATCAAGTACGCGTATCGATACACAATAAAGAAGTAGGCATGCTCGACGAGCAAATAGATCTCAAAGAAATAGTGCATAACAAATTAGATATTAGGTTTTACGCACCTTATTTACTGAGTGGCTTGCAAGCATTTAACGATACTGATGTAACGTTTTATTTAAAAAATAGTGTAAGCCCCATTATTTTCACGGGATCTACTGAAGAATATAGCATGACGTATTTAGTTATGCCGGTTTCTCCAACAATACCGTAAAATAATAAAATAAATCGTGCATATTAAATCAATTCAATTAAAAAATTTTCGCTGCTTCTCAATGCTCAATCTCGATTTAGATAACCCATTAATATTCTTAATGGGAGAGAATGGCATTGGCAAAACATCGATACTCGAAGCACTCCACTATGCATGCTACTTAAAATCATTTAAAACGCATATTCCCAAAGAGCTTATCCAAATTGAACAATCTGGCTTTTCGATACACGTAAGTCTCTCTGACAAACAAGATATGCGCGATGATATAACGATCGGCTTTACGGGTACTAAGCGATCAGTCAAAATAAACCAAAAAGCGGCACAATCATATAAAGAACTTATTACGCTTTATAAAGTTATTACGCTCACCGAAGATGACCTGATGCTCGTTAAAGGGGCGCCCAGCATGCGCCGCAGCTTTCTCGATCAGCTGCTTATATTGCTCGATCCTGCATATACTGAATCGATACGAAAATGTAAAATAATTCTTGATAACCGAAATGCGTTTCTCGCATCAGGCACAAAAGATCTTGAGCAATATTTACTTTGGACAGACCAGTTACTTACCGTTACGAAATATATCCAGAAAAAGCGCACCGAGCTGGTGCATGAACTTAAAACTCATGTCAATCAGCTGGGAGCGCATATATTTGCCGGCTCTGATCTTTTTGCTCTTACGTATAAGCGCGCAGGACCGTATATACTTACAGATAATATACTCGATGGAACGAGCTTAATTGAAAAATATCCCCGCCTATTTGGGCATGAACACGCATTTAAACGATCACTTTTTGGGGCGCACTTAGATGATTTTCATATCGTATTTCAAAATAAAATGGCCCGGCTCTTTGCTTCTCGCGGCCAACAAAAATGTATCGTATTTCTCTTAAAATTGGCTCAACTTAAAAGCATACATACACATGAAAATAGCGATTCTGCTATTTTTCTTATTGACGACTTTATGGTCGATCTCGATAAAGAAAAAATGGCGGCGTTAATTCCATTAATTACACAGCTCTCACGTCAAGTAATTATTACCTCACCTATCGAACAAACTATCCTAAAAGATATCTTGTACAGCCATGAACCAGGATCTAAAATTATCACGCTTTAACTTTTCTCTTTGGATTTAATACACGTAAAATTTGACAATACACGTTAAATATTATACTTTATTAGAAATAATTTAATAAAAACAGCGGTATATAAAGCAACTATTAAAAAAACAATATTTGACTTTTTTGAATTTTGGTTCATACTTACTAACAACTGGCAGAAGTGCCAGGGCTTAAACAAGGCTTCATTACTACTCTCCTTTTTTCCATCGCATTGATAATTCTGTCAATGCGATGGTTCTTTTTTAAGATAGAATTACAAGCAATCTAAAATTTTGCATCATGCAATTATACAACCAGGCTTTGAAGAATCGATTTTTGGCAAAACAGTACTCACTGCATTACCAGACAGAATCTCCCGCGCTTGATTTTTCCAGACAACAAGAGAACCATCACGGTATCCAGCTGCCAGGCACGTGCCATCAGGAGAAAAAGCGAACGTTTGGAGTACTGCGTTTTTACTTATATCTTTTTTATTTTGAATTTCGTACCGTAAGCACTGCGTATGTGCGCACCAGATTTGCGCGTTATTACCGGCAATAAGAGCAAAATATTTCCCGCAGGGGCTATATTCTAAGTAATTGCCATCCAACCATTCGCAATCCATTTTATCTGAACTATATAATAATTTATAAGAATCAGCGCTCCAGATTTTAAGTGTTTTATCGCCCATCGCTGCAAAATATTTTCCATCACGAGAATAGGCAAGTGAAAATGGCCCTATATGCTCAAGAAAAGCAACTTTACGAGCCGTTTTAATCTCAAAAATTTGTATGCCCTGTTGACAAGTTTGTACGAACTGTCCACAAGAACGAAAAGAAGTTCTTGTTGCAATGAAGCAATTATCATGTGAAAAAGCAGCATCGTAAGTACCACCATCGCACGAAATTACCTGCTCAGCAATCATACATTGGGCATTCATCACGTGCAGACGATTACTCGAACACAAAGCAATCTGTGCGCCATCAACAGACGAAACAATATTACGAACACTATCTGGAAGCACTTGTTCTTCTGCCAATTTTCCTGTCAGATAATTCCAAAATTCAATAATCATGGGATAGTGAGTTAAATTTTCTTTATTACTTAATAGAGCTATGCAATCATTCTCATGCGCATGTGAAACTGCGTAAATTATGCGCTTCACAAAGGGATCGGAAAAACGAAAATTACGCATAAGATCAAAATTTTTCGCTTTGCGTGTTTCGATTGAGCCATCTGAATATACTGCAATGAGAGACGTGCCATCACGGGAATATAAAAGCTTTGTAATAGTTTTTTTGATACGTGTGTGAGTGAATACTTTTTGATCGTAGTGATCAAGATACCCTAAAATAATTTCTTGAATGGGTTGTACAATCGTAACGGACCGTAAAAATGGGCAATCACGTTGCGCAATACCGGGAAAAATTATACATACAAGAGAAAAAAATTTTTTATACATGAGATATACTTTCGCGCTCTATTTAAATTATATAGCTGAAATTATATCACCGGTCAAACAGTTAGTCAAAACGTAATCTTGCGTTAAGACATCCACCAGGCCTGCGCGCTTTTCTTGTCAGCATGCTGTGCAAGATAATACTCAGGAATTTGTGTAAACGGCGGTTTTTGTGGAAAAAAACGTATATCTCGATCAAGTAAATTAATAATGCATTCTTTGGTAGCATCAAAGCAGAGAGACCAGCCACGTACTTTTTGGCCATTACGTAAGCCCGCTTTATATGCGTTACTTGCTTGATTAAGCTGAGTAATTACGCACTTACTTTTAAGCTGTTCAAAATCAAACCCGAGATCAAAGACACCCAAATTACCAATGCGAAAACTGACGTGAGGGCCTAAAAGCTCTGGTATAAACTCAAATGTCTCACCCCGCTCGATATATTTTTCGAGCTGCGCTAAAACGCCCGGTGATATATACTTACTGGCGAGCTGATTAAATAAACGCGCAGAAAACTTTTCACCTGTCTTTTGGGTGTGCGCAAACAGATCTTTCATAAGATTATCAAGCGAGCAGTTATTCTTGCTTTGTTGCTTGATTAAAAAATTTACCAACAAAGCAAAAATAAACCCACGATTATAGGCCAAACGATTTATCTCGTCGGTCTGCCAAAATTCTTTCGATATTTTTGCATTAGGTGCGTTAATAACGCGTGATGTGTAGTACGCAATACAAAGCTCATGGCACATCGCAATAAAGTCAGTAAAACTGAACAGGCCGGATCGCAATGCGGTAACAAGCGCGTAATACTCAGTAAACCCTTCAGAAAACCAAAAATTTTGTTCGTCAAAGCTTGAATTTATTTTATTGCCGTTCCAAGCATGAAAAAATTCATGTGCACATAATTTTTTGAACGCACTGAGCGGCGTATTTTGGGTGCAAAAAAGATCAATAGCGTTATGAAAACAGGTGCCCGCTGATTGCCAACTCGCACTATTAGTCTGGTCTAGGGGAGGTACACACACGAGTAAAACCGTATAAAACGGAAAACTATGATCGTTAAAAAACGCGCGCTGGCAGGTAACAATTTTTTTTATTACCTCCCCTATTTCAGCATCAGGCATTTCAGATTTGCCGTTAATTATTACTTGTATATTCTGGGCCCCTACGGCACAATTTAATATGCGCGACTGCTCAGTATTACCCATGATTATAAAACTATTTCTCAGAGCCTGGGGGTTGCCTTGGTACATATGCGTACGAGAATCACCAAAACTTGAACGGCTAAACCAGTTATGTGGCAATCCTGCAAACTGAAATGTAATTTTCATGTGGGGATTAAAATAAACGGGCGTAACCAAAGCGCATGCTGCACAAAATTTAATCAGATTTTTTTGAATATATGCTCTATGGCGCTTGTAACTCTGCACAGGCCAATCTTGCACTAATTCGTAAGAGAGCCGAATATCTTGATTTGGATCATGCGTAATTATCCATTGGCCCACCTGACACGAAATATGCCGGCCGGATATAAGCTTTACTGAACGTATTTGATTTGATAATTTTGATTCGCTAAAAGCGCATTCAGGTGCTTGCAGTACTGTTCGTCTGGAATGATCAGCCCGAAATGCCAACTCTACGTTCACGATGGGCTGCGCCTCTTGTAAACGTACTCTAAATGTGTACTGTAAGTCGGTAAGCGCTAAACTATAACTAGAGGCAAAAAAAATAAGAGCTCGAAAGCCGATTTTTAAATTAAAGATCATAAATACGCTCACACCCTTAGACTGTGAACAGGTTGGTTGGTTTTCCATAAACCACAGACAGCAATAGCCACAGCGTCAGTGATATCTAACTTATCAGGCATCTGCATGCCGGGAAATAATCGTAGAACAACGTCAGCAACTTGTTCTTTAGATGCAAAGCCAAAGCCCGTGAGAGACATTTTTATTTCTGTAGGCGCTAATTCAGTGAGAGCCAATTTATGCTTCGCGGCAAGTAAATACAAAATGCCCCGCAAATAACCCAGTTTTAAAAAATTTTGTGCATTTTTTCCCATAAACGGGGTCTCTAAGCAAATTGCCTGCACCTGATGGGCCAAAATTTTTTCGGTCATAAACTCGTGAAACAAAAATACGCGCTCAGATAAGTGCTTTTGCGGGTTTAATCGCAACGCCCCTTGATCGAGCAAATACGCTTTTTGCCCATCTTTTTTTATAATCCCATAGCCCGTTATACGAAATCCTGGATCAACACCTAAAATAACCATAATTAGTCCGGATCTATAAAAAGAGTGAGATCATTCTGAAAGTGCAACGGTACGGTGCCCGTTGGGCCGTTGCGCTGTTTGCCAATAATAACTTCAGCCAGATTTGGATTTTCTGTTTCTTGGTTATACACAATATCACGATATAAAAACATAATAACATCAGCATCTTGTTCTATTGCACCTGATTCACGCAAATCTGAAAGCATAGGGCGCTTATCAACCCGACTATCTACGGCGCGAGAAAGCTGTGATAACGCAATTATGGGAATATTGAGTTCTTTTGCGAGTGCTTTAAGTGAACGTGAAATTTCAGATACTTCTTGATGCCTGTTTTCATGCTTTTTTGTGCTGTGTAAGAGCTGTAAATAATCTATCACAAGTAACTGGAGATTGTGTTCTGTTTTTAATTTACGCGCTTTGGCACGAATATCCATAATATTTTGTAACGCCGTGTCGTCAATAAATAATTTTAAATTGGAAAGCTCCCCGGCAAAATGGGTAAGATCTAACCATTCGTCAGAAGTAATATTCGCATTACGAATCTTATGATGCGGTATACGTGATTCTGAAGATAACAGTCGTAAAGTTAATTGTTCTGCTGACATCTCAAGCGAAAAAAAGCCAACGGTCATGCCCGCATGGGCAGCATTTCGAGCAATACTCAATGCAAGTGCAGTTTTGCCCATAGACGGCCGTGCGGCGAGTACAATAAAATCACTATTTTGAAATCCAGACGTAGATTCATCTAGCTTTTTATACCCCGAAATAATGCCCGTTACCCCTTTATTATGAGCTTTAATATCTGACAAATGCTGAAACGTTTTTTTGAGCCAAATATTAAGTTGAACAAAAGCTGATTGCGCTTTACGCTGAGATATTTGAAAAATTGAACGCTCAGCCTCGTCAAGAATCGTTTCAATTTCTTGATTTGTTTTGCTATAGCAGTGGGAAATAATACGGGTTGCCGAACCAATAAGCTCACGCAGCACAGATTTTTCTTTGATAATCTGTGCATGTTGCTCGATTAAACCAATAGCCGGTATCTCTTCTTGCAAAGATAGTAAATACGTAAGCCCCCCCACTATTTCAAGGTGCCCTGATTTTTCCAGCTGATCTTGGAGCGTCACAATATCTATTTTTTGATGACGACCATGAATCTGTATAATAGCTTCGTAAATAAGTTTATGTGCGGGGGTATAAAAATCTTGAGGTAACAAAATTTCTACAATTACCGGCAATTGGGCATCGTATAATAATAACGAACCCAACACCGAACGCTCCGCTTCGATATTAAAAGGCAAAGCACGGCCTAATACTTTTTCAGGCGATGCATAAGGGGATTTATTTTCTGTTTCTATTTTTCGTTGCATGAACAGGCCACTATATTCTATTCAGGAACTATTTTAATCTTAACGGTAGGTTTGAGCTGCGTCGATAATTTTATGGTAAGCGTATAACTGCCCTTAGATTTTATCGATTTATCAAGTTCAACTTGGCTTTTAGAAATAGTAATGCCATGCTCTGCAAAGAGTGCTACGATTTCGCTATTACTTATTGCGCCATACAGTTTACCATCGTCATGCATTTTACGTTTTAACACTAATTCTAATGATTTTATACGTTCCGCTAACTGGGATGTTTTTACTGCTGTTACTTCTTTTTTTTCTTGTGCAACTTTGATTAAGTTACTTAAGTTTGCTTGGTTCTGAGTAGTTACTTCTACACCCAATTTACGGGGAATTAAAAAGTTGCGCGCAAATCCATCACTAACTGAATAGACATTTCCCGCTTGCCCTATATTAGGCACATTTTTAAGCAAATATATTTTCATGAAACGAACCTTTCGCACACAGATAAATTTGGTATTGCACCAGTATACTCGAAAACTAAAAAAATGGTAATTCGAATTCCCGTTGTTCATGATCGATAAATATCCCGCGCGTATGTGAAACATAAAGTACCGGCAAACCGGTGCACCGTGCCTGTAAATAAACCGTTGCATATAATATTTGGGGCAAGAAACTATGACGGCACCACGCGTCGTTAATAAGGCACAGCATAATCTGTTTACGCCCTACGTAATTATCGTGCTTTGGTGAAAAAAAATTATCAGAACAAATAAATGGGATAAACGAAATATCTTTCCAGTTAAACAGCTCACGTGCCTGCTCACTTTGCGCAAATAATCTATGGCGCTCAACACAAATATCAGCGCATGTAATATATCTGCTCCAACTGGGCACTCGTTCGAGCCATAAGAGCCCATGTTGCTTATCGTAATAATTTTTAATAGCACCCTGCGCGATATAATAACAGCTGTTATAAACATGCGATCCCACACGTCTATGCGCACCGATAATAAGCCCAATATCCGGAGAATCCGAACGCTCACTTATAGTTTGCCAATACGCAAGAACTTCTGGGTATTTATTAAGCTCGTACTGAAATGCTGATTCCGGGAAAATAATAAGCTCTGCGTGTATATTATGAGTAAGCGCTTGTTCGATCAAGTTTCCCAACGCACGGGCACTTACCCAGGAGTATTTTTCTGGCTCAAAAACCCAAGGGGGCGAAATGCGTATAACGTGCTTAAGCCAGGCAGGCGCCTGTTCTTGCAAAACCTGAGAACTGGTGCGCATAATTATAAGCGCATAGCACACCAAAAAAACTCCCCCAAGAGCGCTTTTCTTATGCATAAAACTAAGCGAAATTATACCTGAACAAAACAAAAGTAATATAAACAGTACAAAAGATTTACCCGAAAAAAATACGTAAGAGGGCAGAAAATAGACCAAAGGCACGAGGGGATATATACATGCGTACCCTTCGAGTAAGCCAAACGGCCATAAAAACATAAGATCGAGCCAGGTAAAAAAAATTAAGCTTATAAGCACCGCTGGGCACAGCTTATACACAAAATGTGTGATGCGTGCAGTACTTAGTTGCATAAAAAAAAACCAAAGACCAGCATAGAAAGCTGTGTAGATCACCATAATAAGCCACACGAGCACACGGGGAATTATCTGGCTTATTACGGTACTTGTGAGATATGCGATAGATAATAGTGGCAAAATCTGAACGGTGTACACTATGCAGCCCCACAGAAAGCCAAGTTTAAAAGTTAATTTGTTTTCTAAGAGTGCTCCAAAAATAAGTATAAAAGAAGCCGGCATAAGTATAATACTCGCCGGCATAACAAAAAAAGAGAACGAAAAGCACAGGGCACTTACTATAACTCGATAGAACATGTTAGTGCCCAACGCGCCAATCGGTAATAGTACTTCTGTGTAAAAGCGTATTACGAGTTATCACACAACTATGCACTTTCTTGCCTGATAGATTTTTATCCAAAATCTGCGCAGTTATTTTAACCTGATCAGAACTGATCTGCGAAATACAAACAGAACCCGGTGCTTGCTTGCCTAAAAATGCGCCGCTAACAGAGCGTTGCAAAGCAGGCTCTGTTATATTTTTTTTATACAGCTCTACACCGTAAGCTAATAATGCTTCGGTTTCGTAAAACTGTATTTTTTCTTTTTGAAATGCATATATTGCTTCCCGTGCGTAATACATATGGTACGAAAGAGCTGTCAAGTAAATTAGTATGCTGCCACTGATACACGAGATGACAAATGTGTTCATATAACTCTTCCCACTCGCTGCGCTGCAAAACCGGTAAGCGTTAATTTCTCAAGCCCGACCAGCTTCGCGCAATACCCAACGCCGTATATATTACACGAAGAGCTTGCATAGTATGTAAACTCGAACAGTGCACAATTTGTAAAAACAGTGCTCAGTACGCGTCGATTATGTTCTTGTAAGCGCATAAGTTTACTGCCCGATAAGAACCAACTTATTTTTTCATGCCCGGGCGTTAAGACATAAAGCACCTGTTCCTGCTTATTTTTGATATCTGGTCGTACCGCCCCGCACTGAATATCGTAGCTTAAGCGATCAAAGCCAAAAGCTGCATTAAGAACGTGATCAGTTTGATTGAGCGTTCTTAAGCCTGCACCGTATAAATTGCCTAATGCGGGATAAAGAACAGTTGCAAGTAAGATCGTGCAAGAAATATAGATAATTACTTCAAAAAGAAAAAATGCTCTTACGGTAAGGCAACTACGAGCGCGACTTGATTGACTCGATCTTTTTCCTGCCATACTACACGAACTGTATACCAGTTAATACTATTATCATAACGCCCTCCGTGTTTTATATATATCTTAAAACAATCTTGTATCTGTTCCCCGACTGTGATACGCTGGGTACCATAAGCACGTTCAGCACACGCACATGCAAGATTAATCGCTTGTACGCGACGTATTGCATATACCTGAGCAGAGCTTACATGCATATACCAGGTTATAGCAAAAAAACTGACTAAAGTTATGATTAATAAGCTTAAGCCGATATCCCATAAGATAAAACCTTTTGCGTAAGACATTGACTTTACTAAACTATCGAATTAAAATTAAAAATAGACATATTTATTGTACCTTCTGTATGCTGTACAGCTGAGAATACAATACTCATAACATAGAAAGAGAAACTTATGAAGCTTTTTAGATATTTTTTACGATGTGCTTCACTCTGTTTGCTTATCGGCTATGCTCAAGAAAGCATATCAGCTCCAGCTCCTGAAAAGATTCAATTAAGTGAAGAAGATATAGCAACATTAGAGGCAATGGGTTTTTCCCGTGCTGAAGCGCTCGAAACAGCAAATTTAATTAATAACATGTCTCCTGAAGAGCAGAACGCACTTGCTCAAATTGGCCAGCAGGTCGCTCAAGATATGACCAAAGCGGGTCTTGATCCAAACGATCCTGAACAAATGATGAACTATATGCCGAAAGCCGGCGGCAGACCGCACGCTGAGCCTACCCCCATGCAAAGACAAGAGCGTCCATTTATGCCCGGAGCTGAACAACCTACTGAAGTAAAAACAGCGCCCGAACCAACTAAAAACCCCATGGCAACAGGGGATATCGAAATTATGCTCAAAGAGATTCTTAAGCATTTAGCATCGTTACGCCAAAAGCGACAAACAAGCGACAAATTAAATAGATTCGGCCCCGAACTGGACGCACTCGCTTTTAATCTCGATTTTATTAATCGGCCCGAATTATTTACGTATATAACGAGCCAAGAGTTTTCTCACTTATATGCACTGCTCGAGCAATTACATAACACATTGGTAAACTTTGAGCCACGTATTACGGCTTTTCCATTCTTTGAAGAAGATGAAATTGAAAATCCGTACGAAACATTAGAGCTACCCATAAATGCACGCTCAAAAGAAATCGAGCAGGCATATCGTAAATTAAAGCAAAAAACTGATCCAGATATATTAGCAAAAACTGACCGGATAAAAAAATTACGTAAAAAAGAGAAAGAGCGGGTCTTAACTGAAGCAAAATTAGCGTTTATCGAAATAAAAGCTGCTTACGAAAGCCTTAAAAACCCCAAAGAAAAAGCAGCAATCGACCGCGCTCTTGCCGAATACCAAGCACTTGAAGACAAAAACGAAGAACTATCTGATCATGCATTTATAGATCTGATTAGAAAGATCGAAAATCTCGTTTTACGACAATCGCTTCTAAAAGAGATTGCCGCATTACTTAAAAAATATGCGCCCGAAGAAAAGAAAAAATTAGACGAATGGGAGAAGCAGCGCCTTTCTGCTCTTGATATGAGTAAGAAAGAATACGAAAATGCTCTTGCTCGCGGCCGAACTCAACGAGTGATTACTCCACCTCATAAAGAAGATATTGGAGAAAAGTTCTGGAGAGAGTTTAGAATACCTGAAACTTCGGGAAGATCAGGCGGCTATCCAAGCTTTAGTTCGTCAAGCTTTGAACCAAGCAGACCTTCTGGCGGGCATCCATTTGGACCTGAACCTGATATGGGCAAAAAATCAACCGCACCTGAAGCACCAAAAAGCAAAGAAAAAGAGAAAGAATCTAAAGAAAGCAGTAAAGATTCGGGCGATAAGAGTTCGAAAGAAGAAAAGAAAGAGATGGCAAAAGCAGCCGGTGAAAGCCCTAAAGATAAAGAAAAAGAAGGGGGCTTAACCAAATCTGAAGCTGCTTCTATGCATTCGCTTTTTGAGAACTTTACTGATTTTAAAAAAGCTTTTGATAATCCGGCGAGCGAAAAATTGATTGGAATTGACTTACCAACGTATATGTCTAAAGCGCCCGTACCACCAAAACCGGAAGAAGAGCCGACCGTCGATCCAAGCTTGAAAAAAGTAGATGATCTGATACAAAAAACACAATTACATAAAATAGAAAAAAGCCTGACCGATTTACAAAAAACAGTCAGTGATCCTAAATTAAAATCAGGCAAAAAGAATGAATACAAAGAATTTTGGAAAGAACTGAGTGAAAAATATATGCCAATTATTAATAAGTTTCAAGAATTAATTTCAGATAATCTTGATCCCCTTTTTGCAGCTAGTCGTTCAAAAGCAGGGGGGCCACATTTTGAGAAGCAACGCTTTGAGCTGCTTAATCTCACGGATCCCGCACAAGCTAAGAGACTTAAAGAAATAAAAGATGCAAATCCAGATATTAAGCCAGGGCAAGAAGGCTTCTTGGGGAACTTTAAAGAGACCGTTAAGCGCATTCACGAATTAGCTGGTAAAATATCGAAAGATCTCGGCGTATCAGCCGAAAAACCGGGTGGTAAAAAATAATAAACTTGTATATTAAAAAGAGCTGTTAGATACGGCTCTTTTTTTTATTTTTTATGCTCACTTTTTTGGTGAAGCAGCAGATCATAAACGCGTGAAAAAACTTTCTTGCACTGATTACACGGATATTCTTTTTTACTATTTTGCAATGCTGCTGCGTACTTCCCATTGCTCGAAATCACTTGATCTGCTTGACCTGATTTTTGTGGGTGTGGTTTTTCTTGTAATTTTTGCTTAAGCGTATTTTTAACTGGATCAATTTTTTTTGAATCCTGCTCTTTTTTGTCTGCCGGCATAGCCGACATCGTCGATGCCGCCGGCACGAGTGGTGCAGGCCGAGCATTACATGCTTCCATATCTATTATTACTAAGAAATGGCTAAAAATTGATAATTTATTGTCTTTGAGCCCGACAGCAAGATATTTATTATCGGGTGACCAAGCAAATTGCTTTGCAATAAGCGGCTCATGCGCGGGGGTTTTTATATAGGCTAAAATCGATTCTGTATCTGGAGACTCTTGTGCGTTTAAAATAGGTACTTGATGTGCACCATTATTTTTTTTGAGGATTTGACATAATTCACTTAGATTTCCAAGTAATTTTTTCTTTATATTGAGCTTGATATCATAAAGAACAAGCTCATCCAATCCAGATGTTATCACTGAGCTATTTTGTGGGGATAAAACACAGTCAGTAAGAAACGTTGCACGCAATAAACTCTGCCAATTATGAGTTTTTATCCCCTCTTGATTATACAACGAAATAGTACCATTCATAAAAAATGAGCAAAGACTTTTGTAATCTGAACTAACGCCAATTGAGCTCAGGTCATCGATTACATTAAGTTGCTTTACAGGTGTTATCGCTTTAGCTTCAAGATCAACGTCATAAAGACCAAGAATAGATTTACCTGTTTGCTTTTCAGCTACTATAAGCGTTCGGTTTAGGGGCCATTGCACGCCTACAATTTCACTTGATATAATTTGCTGCTTAAGCAACTTTGATTTAGCAAGAGACCAAAAATTTAAATAACTATCTGTTTGGGATTTTGAGAGTGAAAAGAGCGTTAATCCATCTTGAGACCAAATCATTTTTTCAACAAAATGTTTCCCACATAGTTGGGCTGTTTTTTGTTTTTGCTTAATATTCCAAAGCTCAATCGTACCATTTTCTAAGCCCAGGGCTAGTATATCGGGATCTGTTGGGGAACTGGCTATACTCGTGATAATACCCGCTGCTTGTAGTGAATCTTGCTGCTCACCATTATTTTTCCAGATAAAGCACGTTTGTGAGAAAAATTTGGTAACTATGAGAAACTGGCCGTTACGAGTCCAGGTAAAGTTATTAATTTGAAGTGCCCCTGGCTCTCCCCCCGCGAGTAAGCGTATGTTGAGCATTGCATTAATTTGAGTAGACAATAACATAACAAGCATACATGCACCCATAAAGCTGCGCCATAAGCAGATCATAAAGAGCCTTTCAATAAATATTTTTA
>Ga0206839_1025_pt1 | contig 39728 bp, 38 predicted proteins | sample Alteio_BWOrgCont_27_FD_152883 | JGI IMG/M metagenome (GOLD analysis project Ga0206839, IMG submission 152883) | Enriched cells from forest soil in Barre Woods Harvard Forest LTER site, Petersham, Massachusetts, United States -... | ecosystem: Environmental > Terrestrial > Soil > Temperate forest >... | reverse complement strand
TCTTGCCTACATATTGTTATTTATTTTAAAAAGTACTACTTTTAAGATTAAAATAAAAACAATGAACCCTATGCCTAATCGATATCCCCTCTTGCTGTTGTTGCTTATTTTAATGCTATCATTTACAGTAAACGCGCAAACTGCTGGGTGGAAATGGGGGCAAGGGAGCCGCAATAGTGATATAGAAAGCTACCTTGTTGCTGCTGATGCTGCTTCAAATGTATTTGGGGCAGGCTGTGTCTTCATGGGCGACTCCACTATTTTGGGCCCATACACCTTATATGATTCCAGTAATAAATATCAATTATTTGTTACAAAAATGGATTCTTCAGGCACTTACCAATGGATATTCGGTACGCAGCATACAAGTGCCGTCCCTGCTGGTATGGTTACAGACAAAGCTGGTAATCTTTATTTATTGGGGTTATATGATACAAGTACATGTACGCTTGGGGCCATTACATTAACGGATACATTTCATAGTCCGTTGGGATTTATTCCAATGTATTTTTTAGCGAAATTTTCGCCATCTGGTACTGTTTTGTGGGCTACCAACATTGCCCCGGATGGGGTTTCCATATCTGCTGCTGCGCCGCCGGCCGGGTTGGGTGTTGATAGTGCCGGAAATGTATATGCCACAGCGGCATTCAGCACACCCAGCGTGGTCATAGGATCCACAACTCTTACTAATGCTTATTCCGGAGGTTACAAGGATGATGTTTTTATCGTTAAATATAATTCACTGGGAGGTCTGTATTGGGCAAAAAGCTTTGGCGATGTAAATAATGATGAGTCAGTAGGTATCGCGGTCACTGCGGCCGGCAATTTTTATATTCCGGGAAGATACACTACTGCTACTAATATAGCCGGTATTGCGCTTATTGATTCTGGTAATTTTTTAGCAAAATTTGATACGTATGGTAATTGCATCTGGGCGAAAAATATGCGAAAACCATTAGCCATTTCTGCTGCGGCAACCGATACGCAGGAATGTATTTATTTAACGGGTGCGATCTCGTCAACTATCATAATGGGCACAGATACACTTACGGATGCAGGTATGGGAGACATTTTCGTCTCGAAATTTGATTCCTCCGGTAGTTTGGTTTGGGCAAGATGTGCCGGTGGTACTGATCCCGACATGGGGTACAGTATTGCAGTTGATTCCGCCAGGAATGTTTGGATAAGTGGCACAATGGGGCATACGCCGCCAGCAGCATATACGATTACGTTTAATGGACATATACTCGCTCAGCCACCCGGCCCTCCCGGAGATCCTATGTTTATGGCGGAATATGATAATTGCGGAAATTATCTGAAAAGCGTTGCATTAAAAAGCGGTGGCGATGATAACAACAGTATTGCACTCGATGGCAGGGATAATATTTATGTCTGCGGCGATTTTACCTATGATACGGTACTTATAGGCCCGGATGTGTTGATACCATCTTCCGGTTTAGAGTATTATTTCGTCGCAAGATATCATTATGATCATGTGTCTGGTATACCATCATTCCCTGAAAGAAATCGAAGTTTAGACATTTGCGAAAATTCGTCTGCAGTCTCAGTCGATTCTTTGCTTGCCGTTAATTTTGGAGATACAGGTATTGTTTTAACATGGGCGCTTGCCACCCCTCCGGCACATGGCAGTGCTGTAATTTTATATAGTGGCAGCTCACCGGGTGGTTTGTTTACTCCGGCAGGGCTCACTTATACGCCAGCACCGGGATACTATGGTTCAGATTCATTCTCTGTCATAATAGTTTTGTGCAACGCGCTAGTCCGCGCCGTTGTTAATGTTACTATTGACACCTTCCCCCACATAGGGCAATTTGAAGGAAAAGATACTGTTTGCCAGGGATCAGGTATCACCCTGGCAAATACAATTCCGGGTGGCACATGGAGTGCGGCAAATACACATGCAGCTATTTCTGCTGCCGGTGCGGTTTCCGGAATATCCCCGGGTACTGATACTATTATTTACACTATTGCCAATGCATGTGGTATTGCAGACACCTTCATGTCAATACAAGTATTGCCACCCGGCCAATGCAATACATTTGCAGCTTCCTCACTTACTGCAACACCTGCATTTAAAATAATCCCTAACCCTAATCCGGGTATATTTACCGTTAGCCTGTCGGCAAATGCTGCGGAAGAAGTTCATATTATTATTACAAATGCCATTGGCAGTATTTTCAAAGATATTATAGCAGATACTCACCATGATATAACATTACAGATGAATGTGCCCGGTGGCGTTTATTTCATACAGGCAGTTACAAAAGATGGCAGATATTGTGAGAAACTCATAGTGGCTCATTAAATACTTCCACGATGTAAAACGGTTTTCGTGAAATATTATAAAGCAATTAGGAAAATCAACCCCGTTAATGCATATTTGTGTAGTAATAACATTTTATGCCTGCATATCTCATCGCAGACAGCGGATCTACTAAAACAGACTGGTGCCTGCTAAGAAAAGGAAAAAAGCCACAACGGTTCAGCACACAAGGCATTAATCCTTACATACAAGACAAGGAAATCATTGTGAACATTCTGCGCAATGAGCTCCCTTGGGATAATGCAAAATATAAAGTGGATGTGCTCCACTATTTTGGCGCCGGGGCTGCCAACCCGGAGAAGCAGGCATTCCTCGAAAGCATATTGAAAGCCCATTTTAAGATTAAAAAAACGGAGGTGAGGAGTGACATGCTTGCCGCAGCCAGGGCATTGTGCGGGGATGACAGTGGCGTAGTCTGCATATTGGGTACAGGTAGCGCAAGCTGTTATTACAATGGCAAGAAAATAGTAGAGCAGCGCCCTTCGCTAGGCTATATAGCAGGCGATGAGGGTGGCGGCAATTATATGGGCAAGCGCATATTGCAATACTATGCCTATGGCACATTTGATGCCGAACTGAAAATGGGCTTTGAAATGAGATTTGGCAATGATATCAGGCAGATCATTAATAAGCTATACCATGAGCCGAACCCTAACCGTTACCTTGCCTCATTCGTTACATTCCTCAAAGACACTCGTGGGCACTATATGGTGGAGAATATTATTGAAGATTGCCTGAACGACTTTTTTCATACCAGCATACTCAAGCACCGCAATAGCTGGAACCTGCCGTTATACTTTTCCGGTTCTATCTCCTACGAGTTCCGTGATGTCCTCGACAACCTTTGCCACCAGTACGAACTGGAAATAGGCAAAGTAGAAAAAAGCCCTATGGAGGGGCTTATAAAGTATTATAAGGGGAAGCTGTGATAAGCATATTCTTATCTAATCTTTAAAAAAATACTTTCTCCTACTGCCTCTGTATCCTCAAAAGAATTAGACAGCACTACTACAGCAATATGCTTTTCAGGTGCAATAGTGATATTAGTGCTACAACCACCTGTTAGGCCGGAATGAAAGTAAACGTCATCAGCCTGGCTGCTTAGATGCCAGCCAAGCCCTACAGCCATTTCTTTTCTGCTGGTTATTTTGTGCGTCAATTCTATAGCTCTTGATAATAAGGTAGTGTCTCTGGTTACATTGGCGTGGGCGTACAGCAGCATATCATGTATGGTAGATCGTATAGAGCCTGCCCCGGCAAGCGCATCCATATCCCACATGATGATCTGGTCACCTTTCCCATTATGCACGGCCACCTGATTGTTTGTTTGCTCTTTATCAGGATGTTGGTAAGTACTGGTCATGCCCAATGGTTGGCATATAATGGTCTTTACCATTTGCTCATAACTAAGGCCGGAGACACGCTCCAGTATAGTACCCAGCAACCCCACAGCAAGATTAGAGTACGCATACTTTTCTCCCGGTGTCGATTCCAGCTTACAATCTTTCAGGTATGCAAACAGTTTTTCTTTGCTATAGGATTTATAAGGGTTCATCATATCAGCTTTGGTCAGCGGTAGATTATCGGGCATACGTGTCAGTCCGGATGTATGGTTAGAGAGCATTTGCAATGTGATCCCTTGTAGGTTTTTGTTCGTAGCAACAGAGTCAGGCAGGTATTTTGTAATAGGGTCAGAAAGGGATACTTGATGGTTTAGTACGTAATAGGCGAGTAGGGTAGCGGTGAATGTTTTGGTAATCGAGCCTATCTCATAGATACTGCCTGCGCCGGGTATTTGATGATTATCTTTAGCAGTAGTGCCATATCCGTATATGGTTTCTCTGCCCTCTTTTAGTATGCCAATGCTTAGCCCCACCGTGTTTACCTTATTGATATATTGCCGCGCTATAAAGTCCACCTGTGAGTCAAGTGCGGTTTTCATCGGGTTGTCGGTGGCTACAGTATAATTTTTGGTAGCTACCGGTTCTTTATAAGGTAGGAACCGGAATCCTGATATCTTGCCTTGGGTATCTGTACTTATCCTGAATTCCAGTATTGCCTCCTTGCATATTGCTTTATAACTGCTGGTGCCATCCTTATAAGTAAGGAAAAAAGTTTGGCCTATAGTGCCATGCGGGTATAAGTTGTTTTTAAGGATACTCGTAAACTGGTCCTTGCTGAACTTTGCTTTAAAACCATCACCCAGCAAAGCATATATGGAATCTGCGTTTTGTGCGTTTATCATATTTTTCACTATCCGGAACAAAGAATCATTCCGTTCTTCCGTATTAAGTATAGCTGAATGCCCCTCTACGCGGGTCATGCATAATAAGAAAAAAGATAGGAATGAAATATACAGGAATTTCATAAGCAGTGTGTAATTAATAAATACGAACGATTGGAATGATTACGAATGTACTCAATTTAAATAATCCGGTTTAAATATTGGATTTTCAATAAACTCACGAAAAAAATCCGCCATAGTCTGCCCGCAGGTAGCCATGGTCTGTACACAGACTATGGCGCCAAATAGTTACACCACTTTCAAAATTCCGTTCAGAACTTTGTGATGCATCCCGCGGGTGCTGGAAAGCAAATAGCAATAAACAATTCCTTAATGCTATAAATTCTGGTTAGGCAATAAATACGCTAGTTCATGTAATTCCTTTAATCAGGAAAATCACGGTTCAGGCACCTTTATGTAAAAAAACTTCAAAACCACTATTATATGTACCAAAAACCTGAAGACAAACAAAAAGCGGAATTCCTCTATCTCCATACCGATCTCTCGCAGCAGGAAATATCAAACCTCGTAGGCGTGAGCCGCCGCACCATATACACCTGGGTTCGGGAAAGCAGTTGGAAGCGCGCAAAGTATATAGCTAAAAACGCGCCCCTCCTCCTTGTAGAGCAATACTATAATCAGCTCGGCGCCATCAATGCCGCAATAGCCGCCCGCGCGGATCGCCCATACCCTACCCGTGAAGAAGCAGAGATAATCCGCAAACTCACAATTACCATTAATCACATGGGCGGGGTAGAGAATACCATCTCAAATGTCATATCCGTGTTCATGGATTATCACAAGCACCTGGCAAGCCTCGACAATGACCTTGCTAAGCAGCATATAGGCCCCATGGACGAATATATACAAGAGATAGTGCGCCTAAGCGGTAACAAAGACAATATTTGGAGTGACTACCACCGGCACGCCGAGGAAGATCAGGAGTTGGAAGAAGAGATGCGCATGCAGCAATCCGAACAGACCGCCCGTGAAGCCGCCCGCAAAAAAGCCGCGGATGAGCAATTTGAAAATGCAGATGGGAACACCAATGAGCAATTTGAAACAAACAAAACAGAACACAAAGAATTGATTATCAGCACAAATGAAAAAACACCTGCGAATGAAACTGCCCAACCTGCAATTTCAGAAAAAACGGGAAAATACCCTCCAGGCTATAACCCCGGATACCACACCGGCGGCCAGCAGCCAAAGTACAATACCAGTTCAACATGAAAAAAACACTACTCAACTCCATTGCCCGGAGCATAGTTGGCCTGTGTGCGCGGCTGCGACAAAAAACAATCCCGCATAACACTTTAAAAAAATAGTGTAGTTTAAAAGTTCTTCTATGCAACAAAAATTTTGGTCATTGAAAATCACTTATTACAAAATTAAATAGTTGCTATTAGCGAGACATAAGCCCGCTTATAGGGAGACTAAACGGTATTTAAAGGATGTTCAGTAGTTGTATGAAATAAATTCCATAAGTATTCGTGTCGCACCCTCCACCGTTTCCGAATCAGACCTGATAATAAGATCGGGCCATGCAGGCGCTTCAAAAGGGTCATTCACGCCCGTAAGATTATGTATTTTTTGAGGGTTACCATCCGGCAGCAGTGCCCGTTGGTAGAGGCCTTTCGTGTCTCGGCTTATCAGCACCTCCAGCGGGCAGTCTATAAATACCGTTTTCACATTTTTGTAAGTGGCGGTTATCTCCTGTCTGATATCTTCATAAGGGTTAATGGCGCATATTATGGCTATAATGCCGTGCTGCGATAATCTGCTGGCCACAAATGCCAGCCGCCTGATATTTTGGTTGCGGTCAGCTTTGGAGAATCCCAGGTCGGCGCAAAGCACCTTGCGGTATTCATCGCCATCTATTACCTCCACAGGCCTGCCCTGTTGCTGCAAGAGCAGTTTCACTTGTTCAGCCAGCGTAGTTTTGCCACTTCCGGAGAGTCCGCAAAATTGGATGATCATTTTTCAGTGATTTAAATAGGTTCATTACTGGTTTAAAAAGTAAGATAGGTAAAATAACCGTAATGCTCAAAGCCACCACGCAGATAAATGCAAAAAATCATGAATTACCTTAACCCCCATAAATTAAGGTTCAGGCTACCGTATCAGCATCACATCCCCCTTCAGGAAGCTGGTTTTGTTGTGGATATCCGTAAAGCTGATTTCCCAGAAGTAGGTACCCATTTCGGCCTTTTCCCCATGAAAGGTACCGTCCCATCCCTCTTCAAATGACTGGCCGTAAAACACCTGCTGCCCCCACCGGTTAAACACCCGGAAATAGTTGATTGTTTTATAGCCCACGGCTAGTGGCCGGAACAGGTCATTCAGCCCATCACCGTTCGGGGTGAAAGCGGATGGCACAAAGAATTCGGGCTGATTCACCACGCCTACTTGTATGGTATCATCGCCATAGCATCCATAGTCGCTTTTCACGTTCACGGTATAAGTATAGATGCCCGTATCCGGATAGAAGCCAACCGGGTTATTGACACTGGTGTCACTGAGATTCGTAGGAGGAGACCATGCATAAGTGGTGCCGCCCGTAGCATCAAAATAGATACTTTGCCCTTTAAGGATAAACGTATCATTACCGGCAAACGGCTTGAAGTTCTCTATGGAAATGTTCTGTAGCACAGTATCCACGCAGTTCTTTATATTTTTTGATATCAGTGTCACATCATAAATGCCGCCATGCTGGTAGGTATGTGTCGGGTTTTCATCAGATGAAGTAACACCATCTCCAAAATCCCATAGCCAGTAATTCACAGGTTTTATGCTTGCGCTGGAATGGTCGGTAAAGCTGATAAGCATTTTAGGGCATAGAAGGCCGCTGTCTGTAAAAGCAGCATGGAAAGTGGGGTATACTTTCACCAGCCGGGTAATGCTGTCAGGGCAGGTAGAGGCAGGATTAACTACCAGCTTCACGGCAAAAGTGCCAGTATCCGGGTAGGTGAAGGTAGGATATTCTGCTGCAGAAGTATCAGATGCCACATCCGGTAATCCGAAATTCCAGTGATAGGAGAATCCCCCGGTGCTGGTATTCTGAAAATTAACGGTAAAATCAGTACAGCTAACAACATATGTATTTGGGTCGGTAGAATATTGCGGTATATCTGCCACTACTTTTTTGGAGCAATCTGTAACCACAAACTGGAATTCTCTTTTCACTGTATTGATGATAGCGCCATTACGCCATTCATTGCAGCATACAGTAACAAGATACCGGCCAGCAAGGTCAGGGGTGCCGGTAATAAACCCGGTGGTGGCATCTATTTGGATAACAGGATAGCCGGGAAGTGGCTGTGTGGAAGAATACGGAGAAATATAGGTTACACTTTTATAAGGGGGTGTAGATTCAGGGAATGGCTTTACGTTATCGCTGCTTGCCCCCAATACAGCATAACAGAACTCGTAACTCAACGAATCGCCATCTGGGTCTGTGGCAGAATGATCATAATATAATGGCTCATTGCGGCAGATGATCTGCGGCGGGTAATTCTTAAATACCGCACTGCTATTATAAAGGCCTGCGGGGTTGTCTGCACTGTTTGCCGGGGGAATGGTGCAGTAATAAGTAGAGCCAGTATTCCCGGGTTCAAAAATGTTAGCAACGGTATTATTCCTGCAGCATCGTTGGTAGGAAATAATATATCCTGATGAATTAGTAGGTAAATAATAGGTTTTTACAAAGGTCCTTTTGTAGAGGCATGTAGGCGGTACATTGCTGACACAAGAATTGCTGAAGTTGACCGGTACGGTAATCAGTGGATTGGAATGTAATCCGGTATCCCCGCCTATGATGGAATCACGGCCATCAAATATTGTCAGGTAAGCAGGGTCATCAGTAGCTATAGCATCTGGTTGCCCATTAATGCAGTCTTCATATATGCTCAGGGTTATCTGGTATTTGTGTAAAGTATATATACTAACTGTGGTATCCCCTACGTATTTATAATAAAACTCACCACCCACAATATGAGAAGCGTTCGCTTTGAAAAAAGTGAGCGAAAGGGTTATTAATAGTATAGTGAATATCCGGTTATTCATACTAAGCAATATTAGTATTGATAACAATAAGTACTAAATTGTTTTAAATCTATTGCCAGTGTTCCTGGTACTTCCAGCATACTCATATGTCCGCAGTTATTATAAATATGTACAAAATTAAGGCCAGAAACGTGGCTTTTTACTATATTTTTTTTGTAGGGTATAACATTATCATCATCACCGCATATCCATTGCAATGGATATGTTGCTATAGTGAGCAGGTAATTGCTGTCAGAGCGCATCATCATAGCCTTGTAAAAATTGACGAGGCTTTCTTCCGGTGTCTCCATTGATCGTTCTATTTCCTTTTTGACAACATCCGGGGCAGATTGTTTAAATGCGGGAGAGAACAGATTAGGGATCATTTGCTCAATAAAGACTTTTTTACCACCATTTTGTATGAGATCAATAGATTTTGTCCGCATTTTTTTCTTGTCTTCATCGTCCGCATCAGTAGTGGAGTGCACTAACGATAATCCGGCAACACATTCCGGGTACAAGCCTGCAAATGCAAGCCCGATATATCCTCCCATGGAGTGCCCGGCTATCACTGCTTTACCTATATGCTCTTCATCCATGATTGTTTTTACCATTTTTGCCATACCAGTAAGGCTCATCTCGCCTTTAAGCGGGCTATTGCCACTACCCGGCAAATCGGGAATAATTAATGTAAACGAATTTGATAATTCATCTGTTATGTTATTCCATAACAAGCCATTAGCAGGAAAACCATGTAGTAATATTACAACCGGTCCGTTGCCGCATTTGCGATAAAATATTCCGGCAGCACCGGTTTTATTTTCATACATTATATGACTTTATTTTGTTTGATTGCCGGTAAATCTTACCATATACAAATAGCAAAGCAAGCAGTAAAGGTATGAATTCGGGTATAAGCCCCTGTATTTTAAAAATATGCAGCAGAAAAGACACCAATATCAGCAGCATGGCAATGAGTGCATACCGTCCCTTTCCTTTGGGGTTAAAAAACGCAATAACAATGTTAGTAGGTAAGCACCACAGGATATTAAAATTGTTGCCGCATCCCTGGTGGTCTGTACCGAACCACATGACTAATATAAGACATCCCAATAAACCCGTCACTAACATCAACAAAGAACTCATCACTTTGCCAAGTACACGTAATTGCTTAAATGACAGGCCGGCAAAGGTGAGCAATGCGATAAAACACATAAGTATAAACGGGCCATTTATACTGCCACCTATGGATTGATTACCGGGTAAAATCAGAATGGGGGGAGCCGCTATTTTATTGCCATTAACCGTAGCTCTTTTTAAGCCATCCCGCAGGTAATCGGGCAGGAACATGATATCGGCATTGGTCATTACTTTATCTATACGGCTGCCCAGCAGGATATTTACTCCTACACGTGTCCAGTGATCACGGTAAAAATATTGGTTAATGATGTCCCGGAATGTAAGTGATTTGCCGGGTGGCAATACATTGCCGTATTGAAAAGCCTTCCCAAATACCTCGTCCCGTGGAAAAATGTCACGTATCCGGGTAGCACAATTATCAAAGAAAAAATCGTATTTGTAATTTTTATTCTCCGGCTCTGCATTCCAGTCAAGGAAATAAGCGATTTGTTCCTTCTTTTTCCAGTCAATAGTTAATACCTGCTCCTCCACACTTCTTTTTGCCTGTATATATTCCTCCATAAAAACACGGTACGGCTCCACAGATAAACAGTACAGTAACTTTCCCCTCATAAACTGTATTTCAAAATCAGGGCCAAATTCAAAAGTGCCGTAGTTATATACTTCATCTGTATGCTGTACACTATCTATGATTCGGATAGCCGTATGTCCGAATACTTCATAAATTTCCTCGTCCCCCGGGCCGCAAGTAAGCAGGCTGATGCGAAGGTGGGAGCTATCTATCTGCCCTATAGCAGGTAAGTATACAGCTAATGCTATTAAGAAAATAAGCGATTTGCGTAGCATGGCACAAAATAACAAAAAGAAATACAACCCTTTACCCCTGAAGGCAGATCACTAATAATAAATTAACAAAAAAGCCACTGAAAAAATCAGTAGCTTTTGAAATAAAATGAAAGAAAGCCCCTTTAGGGGTTTGGGGTGTTTTATTCACCGCTTCCAGATAATATCGCACCAATATATTCCCTATTGAGACGGGCGATATTTTCAAGCGAAATACCTTTAGGACATTCTGCCTCACATGCACCTATATTGGTGCAGCTTCCAAAACCTTCGGTATCCATCTGGTGTATCATATTCACTGCACGGGTCTTGCGCTCCGGCTCTCCTTGTGGCAATAATGCGAGGTGCGCCACTTTAGCTGATACAAACAACATAGCCGATGTATTAGGGCAAGCAGCCACACATGCGCCGCAACCAATACATGTAGCTGCCGCAAATGATTCATCTGCTTTTTGCTTTTCTATGGGTAATGCATTGGCATCCACTGCGTTACCGGTATTTACCGAAACATATCCTCCAGCGCCAATAATGCGATCAAAGGCAGAGCGGTCTACCACAAGATCTTTTATAACTGGGAATGAATTAGCACGCCAGGGTTCTACCACTATGGTATCGCCATCTTTATACTCGCGCATATGCAACTGGCAGGTAGTGGTCTGGTGCCAGGGACCATGCGCACGACCATTGATATACATGCTGCACATACCGCAGATACCCTCCCGGCAATCGTGGTCGAATGCAATAGGCTCCTTGCCTTCCGCCACCAACTGCTCATTCAATACATCAAACATTTCCAGAAACGACATTTCAGAAGAAATACCTTTTACCTGGAAGGTTTCAAAACCACCTTTTGCCTTGTTGTTTTTTTGACGCCAAACTTTCAACGTCAAATTCATATTATAGTGCTGCATTGCCTTATATTTTCTCTACGTGAGTAAAATTATTGCCTTTATGAACTTTACAGAATTCAATATCTTTTTTAATAATTCTTCGAACTTTCCTATAATAGGTACTATTAGTTATTTCCGGTTGAGGTCCTTTTGGTGATATTACCCTCGCTTCAATTTCGAAATTTGGAATTTGATTTTTAGTCCTATCAATGGCATTGTATAGTTGTTCACACGCCTCATCAATGTTTATTCCTTTTAATTCTACATAATAAGCTTTAGGTTTATTAGTAATTCCATCTTTGTTTGGCACTAAAAACAACCAATCACATTTTCTGATTTCTTCCTCTTTTAATACGCAATCATCTATATCAACCACCTCACAAGCAAATTTTTTGTTTGACTGTAAAACGAATGTTTTTCTCTTTTCCGTTTTTGAAAAACTTTCACCAGTTCCTGTTTCTTTACAATCATTTAGATTCTTCATCAACTCCCAGTTCTATGTCCATGATATTGTTGAACTTCTTGTTAATTGCTTTACTCACCGTATCTATCTTCTCCGCATTTATTAATCCCTCCTCTCTATCAAATATATCTTCATAAGAGCCATCTGACTTTAGCATATATGCTGAAACTTCATCCGAATTTAACCAATATTTCTTATCGATTTCTTGTGATACCTTTTCAGGGTGTTTTTGCCCCACTTGGTATGCATACATCAAATTATTCACAGATGTAAGTGTGTAAGGACTATGAGTAGTCATCAGTACCATACTATCAAAAGTCTTTGATTGCTCAGATATATACTGGATAAGTTTATTTTGAGCAGCAGGAAAAACATCTAATTCTGGTTCTTCGATGAGAAAGGTTTTTGTTTTCTTCTTTAATTCCGTATAATATTTAATAGCTAGCACTATTGGAATCATGGATTGATAACCACTTGCTGCGTTATATAAGCTATAAAATTCTGTTTCATTAGCTTTTCTTATAAAACCATGTCCATTTCTATTAATATAGTATATATCTAATGGCTCAATGTATGTTTCCTGCTTATATAAACGGGCAATACCGTCCATTTTGGAAAGTTGATTAAACAGGGCACTTGATAAATTTTTTATACTATTTTGGCCAATATCAAAAATAGATTGAAGGCCGCGTTGCGTCGGTAGATAAAATGGGTTATCTAATACTCTTTTAACATCATTTAGAAAAAAACTTGTTGGAACAATAAGAGAGCCATCTTTCATTAATTTGTTTAATTCCAAAAGCAAATCACGAAACTCATCAGAAAAAGGGATTAATTCAGGAGGATAGACAGTTTCTTCAATTATTTCTTCGTTGATAATAGGGTTATAGTTATCATCAAATTCATTTACATTGGACGATGTTAATTCTATTTGCAAGGCTTCAACGGTTACACTATAGTGTTTATTTTTATAAAACATATAGCTCTGGGAATTAACAAATTTATCTAATCCCCATGCAGTTAATCCCACATAAAATGGTCCTTCAATAAAATCATTGAAAGTATTGGCACCTTTAACTATATAAGAAAAATACCTGCATACAGCCAGCACTTTTGCAACAGTACTCTTCCCGGTAGCCTGTTCACCAATAAGAATTGTAAACCTACCAAGGTCTAAATCAACCTCTTTAATAGGCCCAAAATTCCTTATGATGAGTTTTTCCTTTTCCAATTACTTATAGCTTCTTTGACTCGGATGTACTACCTCGTAATCCAGCGTTTCCTTATGCAATTCAAAATTACTTTCTCCCTTATATTCCCATGCGGCTACATACATGAACTTATCATCATCACGCTGTGCTTCGCCATCGGGTGTTTGTGATTCTTCGCGGAAGTGGCCGCCACAGCTTTCTGCGCGGTGCAGTGCATCTATACACATCAGTTCGCCCAGTTCTATGAAGTCAGCTACACGGCCTGCTTTATCCAGTTCCGGGTTGTATTCTTTTACTTCGCCGGGTACCCTCACATTGCTCCAGAATTCCTTCTTTAAAGCCTGTATTTCTTTTATAGCTTCTGTAAGCCCTTGCGCGTTACGGCCCATGCCGCATTTGTCCCACATGATCTTGCCGAGGCGTTTATGGAAGCTCTCCACACTTTCTTTTCCCTTTATACTCATCAGTCGGTTAATACGGTCGCTTACGTCTTTTTCTGCCGCTACAAATGCTGGGTGGTCGGTAGGGATGGCCTTGGTGCGTATATCATCAGCAAGGTTATTGCCAAGTGTATAGGGTATTACAAAGTAACCATCTGCTAGTCCCTGCATGAGTGCAGATGCTCCCAGGCGGTTTGCGCCGTGATCGCTGAAGTTGGCTTCTCCTAATGCATACAATCCGGGCACAGATGTCATCAGCTCATAATCTACCCATAACCCGCCCATTGTGTAGTGCACTGCCGGGTAAATGCGCATAGGCACTTCGTATGGGTTTTCGCCTGTTATCTTTGCATACATATCAAACAGGTTGCCATACTTTTCCTTTACTACGTCCCTGCCTAATTTCATTATGGTATCCTTATCAGTATTATGCAAGCCTTGTTTATGTGCTTCCACTTTACCATACCTTTCTATTGCAGACGCAAAATCAAGATAGACAGCCATTTTAGACGAACCCACACCAAAGCCCGCATCACAGCGCTCTTTAGCAGCCCGGCTTGCCACATCGCGTGGCACCAGGTTACCAAATGCCGGATACCTGCGCTCTAAGTAATAGTCGCGCTGGTCTTCTAGTATATCTGTTGGTTTTCTATTATCTCCTTTTTCTTTTGGCACCCATATACGCCCGTCATTACGCAAAGACTCAGACATCAGTGTCAGTTTCGATTGGTGGTCGCCGCTTACGGGTATGCAGGTAGGATGTATCTGCGTAAAGCAAGGATTGCCAAAGTAGGCTCCCTGTTTGTGTGCTTTCCATGCCGCCGTCACATTACTGCCCATAGCGTTGGTGGAGAGGTAAAACACATTGCCATAGCCGCCTGTGCAAAGCAATACCGCGTGGCCGAAATGGCGTTCAAGTTCGCCGGTTACAAGATTACGGGCTATAATACCTCTTGCTTTGCCATCTATCATTACAATTTCCAGCATTTCGTGGCGGGCATACATATCCACATTGCCTAATGATACTTGCCTTTCCAGCCCTTGGTATGCGCCTATTAATAGTTGTTGTCCGGTTTGCCCGGCGGCGTAAAATGTACGCTGCACCTGCGTGCCGCCAAAAGAACGGTTGCTAAGCAGTCCTCCATATTCACGGGCAAATGGTACGCCTTGAGCAACGCATTGGTCTATAATGTTGGCGCTCACTTCTGCCAGGCGGTACACATTGCCTTCACGGGAACGATAGTCACCACCCTTTATGGTATCGTAAAACAGGCGATAAGTACTATCACCATCGTTCTGGTAATTTTTAGCGGCATTGATACCACCTTGCGCAGCAATGGAGTGCGCACGGCGTGGACTATCCTGGAAGCAAAATGCTTTTACCTTATAGCCCATTTCGCCAAGCGATGCAGCGGCAGATGCCCCGGCTAGACCGGTACCTACTACTATTATTTCCAGTTGGCGCTTGTTGGCCGGGTTCACCAGCTTGCAGGTAGATTTATATGTTTTCCATTTGGAATCTAATGGACCGGAAGGTATTTTAGAATTAAGCGGCATATACAGAAACCGGATTATTTTAATGAAATATTTTTATCCTTATTTTACCATGCTGGTTACAGGTTCCGCCAGCCAGTGCATATAAAAAGCTATTGGCATCAGCGCAAAAATTATCGGTACAATGATAGAAAAACCAATACCAATACTCTTTATAATTCCTTTGTATTTATGCGTGCCTAAACCTAAAGTCTGGAAGGCACTGTAAAAACCATGCAGCAAGTGCCATGCAAGCGCAAAAACACCTAAAAGATATACAATGAGTACCCAGGTTATCTGGAATTCATCAAACATCATTTTATACAATGGCAGTTCACCATGACCCGTAGTTTGCGAAAAGCGATTAGGGCCCCAGAATTTCGATAAGTGAACGATGAGAAACAATAAAACCAATGTGCCCAGCAAAGCCATAGAGCGGCTATACCAGGGGCTGGTTTTGTTACCTGCAGCAACGCTGTACTTTACTGTTCTTCTTGCCCCGTTTTTAGCCCACAGCAATAGTCCTTGTACAATATGCAATATTAAAAAAGCAAACAGACCGATCTCTACAGTGCGGATCACGAAGTTGGTACCCATAAAATGGGCAGCCTCATTAAAACGCACTCCGCCGTCGTTGTAAAATATCTGCGCATTTATATAGCAGTGCACTAGGAGAAATAGGATAAGAAAAAGCCCGGTAAGGGACATTTGCAACTTCTTGCCGATAGAAGTGCTGAAAGATTGTTTCCAGTTCATAAGACCCGGTAGATTTAATATGTATTTTTTGAAATGCGGTGCAAAGATACTACGCTATTATTTAAATCCTAACGAAGCTTAATGATATGATGCACTTACGCACAGGTTATTAACCAAATATCTTTAATAATTATCACGGCATCATACGTATGTTACTCAATAGTAATCTGCTGGGTGTACCGTTTTTTTGTTGTATTTATTGAAATAAAATAAATGCCGGCCGGTTGATTCAGGTTGATTGTATTTTCTTTATTAGAATTAATAACCAGCTCTCCAACCTTTTCACCCATAATATTGGTAATAATTACAGGTACTTGCTCATCGGTACCGGATGATAATAGTATAGTAAAACTTCCTTTACTGGGGTTGGGGTATAGCTGTAATGTTTCGGAGAGCGCCGGGGAGGCAGATACATATAGATGCTCCATTGAATCGCATTGCGACAAATTCACAACAAGGATCGGGAAAACTGTTCTTGCCGTTCCACAACCTGTTGTGACTGTATATCTAACTGTATCCCAACCTGCATCATGCCCAGTAATCAGGCTGTCTTCCATATCAAGGCTTGCGCTATGGTGTGTCCATACGCCGCTGGGTGCAGAACTCACCAAAACAGTACTGGAGTATACACATATATATGGCGGTCCTGTTAATGTTCCCGCGACGGGCGCCGGACTCACCGTAACTGTTGTAATAGCCGAAATTACTCCTATGGTATAAATGATAATCGATGTGCCCGGCGTAATCGCATTTACCATACCTGCCGCGCTAACAGAAGCAACTGCCAGAGCAGAACTACTCCACGTTCCACCGGGGGAAACCGGTACGAAAGGTGTGTTGCTCCCGGTACAAATATTTGTACCGCCTGAAATACCACTTACTTTTCTGACATTATCATTTCCATAATCTGCTATATACAGGTTACCACAAATATCAACATCCATTTGCTGCGGCATCAAAAGCTGGGCAGACTGTGCCGGGCCACCATCACCTGCAGTACTACCGCCGGGATATGAACCCGCATAATCATTAATGATGCCGGAAGAATTTACTACACGTACATCACCTTCTTCAGATATATACACATTCCCACTGGCGTCCACACACACACCGAATGGGTAGACAAATCCTGCACTCGTTGCCGGACTACCATCTCCCTTATGAGAAAAAGTACCATCGCCTGCAAAGGTGGAAATAATGCCGGCAGTATTTACTTTTCTCACTACGAAATTACTGTAGTCAGCTATATAAACATTGCCGGAGGCATCTACGGCAACATCAGTTGGCTGGTTCAATTCGGCATTTGTAGCTATTAAACCATCTCCGCTATATCCCACTGTGCCATTTCCGGCAATGGTGGAGATAATGCCCGAGCTATTTATTTTTCTTACTTTATTGTTTCCGTAATCTGCAATGTATACATTACCGCTTTTGTCCACCGCAAGACCTTGACAACGATTCAGCCCGGCGGCAGTCGCCGGGCCGCCATCTCCACCCGATAGGCTTCCATTACCAGCAACAGTGGTGATAATATTTGATTTATCAATTTTACGGACCTGGCCACCTGTTGATATATACACATTACCTGTAGCATCTGTTGCGATACCGTTCGCTGAAGCTATACAAGCTGCTGTGGCAGGCCCACCTTCGCCGAATGGTCCATATGTCAAGCCGTTACCGGCAAATCTGCTGATAATACCTGATGGATTTACTTTCCTGACTGTATTGTTGCCGTTATCACTGATGAATACATTTCCGCTGTCATCCACTGCTACTCCTACAGGTCCATTTAATCCGGCAGCTGTGGCAGGTCCGCCATAACCACCCGAAAGTACCTTCCCGCAGGCAAAAGAAGTAATGACCTGTGCCTGTGTATAAGAAGTAAAAATGCATAGCAGGCAGAAAAGTAAATCTTTTTAGATGAGAATGGGAAATAAAGATGGATGTACATATAGTCAATTGTCATGTATTTTTTTGCAATATGCAAAGCTATCCATTAAATTTCAATAAAATTTAATAAAGCAAATGCTTTTCCGATTTTATCGAAACGTTAGCATTTATCTAAATTTAAAGGAATATCTCATCAGGGTTTTGGAGCGGTATGTTTTTAATTACATTTGCTTACTCCAAATTTTGCCAATGACAATATTATCTATTTTGCTTCTCCAGGTTGATACCGCTGCGCAGGCCGCTGCTGCGGCTACAGCAGCCCCGGTGGAAAAAATCTCGCTTTTTCATTTACTGCAGGAAGGTGGCGCATTAATGATACCATTGCTGCTTTGCTCTATTATACTGGTCTATGTGTTTGTGGAGCGTTTTATGGTGATACGCAAGGCATCTGTAGGCGATATATCATTTATGGATCGCATCAAGGAGCAGGTGCAAAGCGGAAATCTCACCGGAGCTACAGCTACTTGTAAGAAATATAATACTCCTGTTGCCCGTGTTATAGAAAAAGGTATTAGCAGGGTAGGGAAGCCGCTTGATTTCATAGAAAAATCAATGGAGAATACCGGCAAGCTGGAAGTGTACCAACTGGAGAAAAACATATCTGTTTTAGGTGCTATTGCAGGTATCGCACCTATACTTGGTTTCCTGGGTACCATCGCCGGTATGATCATATTGTTCTTTAATGTACAGCACCAGGGCTTCTCATTAGAAACTATTGCAGGCGGTATCTATACAAAAATGGTCACGTCGGCTACTGGCCTTATCATTGGCCTGCTTGCTTATGTGGGGAATGCATACCTTAATGCGCAGATCAATAAGAATATTAACCGGATGGAAACTGCCGCTGTTGAATTTTTGGATATTTTACAGAATACAAGCCAGGCTTAAACGATGAATATTAGAAGGCATTCATACCATGATCCGCAAGGGCATTCTTCAGCACTGAATGATATTTTATTCATCCTGCTGTTGTTTTTCCTCATTATATCCACCCTTGCTAACCCAAATGTTGTAAAACTCAGCATTCCGAAGGCAAAAAGTGACACAAAAGCCAAGCAAACGGTGGTGGTGTCTATCAACGACAAGCAGGAGTTTTTTGTAGGTACAAAAGCGGTTGGTGTCGACTCTCTGAAATCATACATCTCCGGTGCCATTGCAAAGTCGCAGGATGCCGAACCCACTGTCGTGATCAATGCAGATAAACAGGCCACAGCAGATAATATTGTTGCTGTAATGCGCGCTGCCCACGATCTCAATCTCCGCACCGTTCTTGCCGTGGAAAATAACAGCAGGTAGCAGTTTTATTGCGAATATTCAGAGCGAGTTAATATATTTACTCCTATGAAAACTGTAATAAAATACCTGCAATTTCCATTTGCTTTTTCAGTAGAAAAATTATGCGATGAGCTAAATGCTCTTTCAGCGCAATGGGTATTACATTTCAATAAAGCGCATTTCGATGGTGAATGGAGCGCCATACCATTAAGGTCGCTCAATGGAACACTCGGAGATATTTTTCCTGAGAATCGCATTAATAGTACATTTCAGGATACGATACTCATGGAACAATGTCCCTATATAAAAAGTATACTCGAACATTTTCCCAGTGAATTTAAAACTATAAGACTTTTAAAATTAGCACCGGGCGCAATTATCAAAGAGCATAAGGATGCGGAGTTGGCTTATGAATATGGCGAGGCACGAATACACATTCCAATACTTACTAATCCTGACGTGGAATTTTACTTGGATAATGAACGGGTGGATATGAAGCCGGGCGAATGCTGGTATATGAATTTTGACCTGCCACACCGCATTATTAATAAAAGTGCTACTAACAGGATACATCTTGTATTTGATATCGTTGTAAATGACCGGATACGGGAAATGTTTGAGGGCGTAACACCTGAAATGGAAAAAATAATACCGGTCAAAGAACAATTCTCAACAAGTGAAAAGATGAATATTATCAGGCGATTAAGAGAGATGAATACCCCTGTTTCCCTTCAGCTTGCGGCAACGATGGAAGCAGAAAATGAATAGCTCAATTAAATAGGAACAATTTAGTAATAACTCAAAAAATCACCTTGCAGAACTAATCTTTTATAAACTGCTGGTTACACTAATTACGGTAGTGGTGCTTTGAAGCTGCCGGTAAAATGTATGGTATCACCCTGGAAATCGAAGGTGCCATTCATGGTATGAGTGGCAAAGGCAGTAATGGCTATTTGTCCGCCATATCCGTATACATAATCGGTAATGCCTTGGTATGCTGCACTGCTACCATAGCTATTACCAGGTACGGAGCCACCCCCTATATAATAAGTTTTCCGGCCATCCCTGTAGCCATTTAAATCGAATATCACTTTTTCGTTGGTAGCTGCATTTATAGCAGTGATCTCTACCACAGAATCACTTTGCTGCACGGTTGTCACATTAGTAGTTGTCCAACTACTATCGCCGTTCTCATATAACGTAAAAGAATTATAGTTTACATTGCTTTTTTTACAGGCAATCCAAAAGAGTATGAGCAGCAGGAAAACGAAAAAACACTTTTTCACAAAAAAATCTTTCCGCAAATTTAAGATTGTTTTATTAACCCATAAAAGTTAGTGTTTTTTCCCGAAGAGGCGCTGGAAGAAGCCCTTCTTCCGCTCTTCACCTTTACTGCTTTCTTTGCCGTCTGTTATATTTACCAGGTTCTCATTGCGTACGGCAGATTTTTTAGCAGCTCTGTAAATGTTTTCCCACAAAGAGCCTATAAACCCTTTTTGAGGGTCACGGGCAAAAGATGTAGTTACCTGCCGAGGCTCACTGCCGGGCATGGGGTTGCTCGGGTATAAAATCAATGCGCTGCCCAGGAATGAAAATGGCCCATGTTTCCCTTTTCTGAAGTTACTTTTAAATTTTAGCAATGAGATTTTAAGGTCTTTGTACAGTACGGTAAAGTTGCCTTTTGCGTAGCTGCCATCCCCTTCGATATGCATATCCATTTTGTCAAGATGAAATGAGGTAACTTCTACAATGGTGAGTGCTTGGGCTTGTTTCATTACATCTTCCCCATCCAGGTTTTCTAAAATGCCGTCCATTTTGAAGCGCCCGGAAGTATCGCCGAGGTAGAAATCAAATGTGCTGGATACATCACTTTTGTTCATGTACTTTCCTTTTAGTTTTATGGTACATGACTTATGCTTTGCAATGATGCTAGTCATATTGGTTATGTTCGTAAAATGCCCTTGTATATTAGTAAATTCTATAACAGCATCACCATCTTTTTTGGTTACTTCCGTGTATTTAAAATAGCCATTGTGTATATTTATTGTAGCAAGGTTTGTCTGCAGCCCTACCTGTAATAATAGCTGGTGAGGGTAGCTACCCATCTTGTTTGTTTGGGGCTGATTTTTATCAATGTAGCGGATATTCATTTTTGGGTCAGTGGCTATCACATCAGAGGTTTGCAATATGCTTTTATTGATGAGCTGGTTCCAGTTGAAGTCCATTAATTTAATTGAAGGTAGGTCAAAATCATAGATTTCTTTTTCACCATCATTGGGGTTGTGGTCCACCATTTGTTTTAATTTTACATCTTTCAGGGTTATGCTATTTAGCGTTGTTTCAAAGTCAAGTAAAGGTTTCCTAACCGTGTATATACCTACTTTTTTACGAAAGATAAAGGTATCAGGCCTGAGTTTGCCACTCCTGGCATATAGGAACAAGCTGGTGTCTTGGCGCTCGTCAAAATTGTAAATGAATTGCTGCAACGAGGCCTTGCCACCTCTTAAGAATGCGGAAAAACTATCTTTGATACCTTCATAATGATAGATAATGTTTGGGCTATTGAAATCAATATGCTCTGCCCTGATGAGGCTTATATATGGTTTTTTCTGTTGATCGTGCTGCAATAAAGAATCCTGCGGATTTGGCCTGCAAACCATCAGCCATTTTAATTGATGAACTGTTACATTTCCGCAATCCAGTATTCCTTTGTCTATAATATCTTTCCATACAAGCCCCGAGGCTTCGAGTAAAGGTATAGATACGGTAGAAAGCGTAGGAGGGATATGGCGGTGCGCTGATTTTAGTTTTTCTACCTGTTTTTGATCAGGCCATAATTCCAGCCCTGTTAGAGTGATGTTATGTGTGAATATATGAACATGAATATCCCGGAAAGAAATATGATAAACACTGTCTGTCGATTTTGCAATCATTAACGGTAGCCGTTCCGCCAGTATTTGTTTGTAACGGTATGATATCCATACGGCAAAAGTGCAGCAGGCAATAAGCAGTATAAGGATAGCAAATGCTATAATACGTGCCAGCTTATTTTTCCCGTTTTTGGACATGATATAAAAAATGTAAAATCATGCCAATCAGGAATTTCCAAAGGATATAAATAAATTATAGAAGTAATGGGAGTGTCATCTATCCTTTAGGAACACGACCAATCCCGGCAAATGTACTTTGGTAGTAATCTTCGTTGAGGTTGCTGATCATAACGCCATTGGTGGTAGAAGCATGGACGAAATAATTATTTGCCAGGTAAATGCCCACATGGGAGATATGTCTTTTGTTGTTGATGCAAAAAAATATGAGGTCACCCTCAGTCGCATCCTTTATATGTTTAATCCGTTTGCAGGATTTAAACTGGTCAATAGAAGTACGCACAAGATCTACTCCATAAACATCGGCATATAGTTTTTGTGCAAAACCGGAACAGTCAATACCTGACTGATCGCATCCACCCATGCGGTAGTTGGTACCATACCATTTGTCTATAAAGCGATATAGTGCCAGGTTACTGATTTCCTTAGGCGATATACTGAGGATCTCCGCATATTTTTCAGAAATAGCATTTGCCTGTTCATTGGAATAGGATTCGTGAGCGGGTAGCGGGATATTCTTTACCGGGTAACTTCCTTTTATGTATGTTTCCCTGGAGGTGTTAGCTGCAATTAATTGTGGATCAGTATGTTGTAGTTTTTGAATTTTTGTTTTTTCAAGAAGTTTTTTAGGTTGAATAGCATTGGCAGTAGCACTGGTTTTGCTATGATTATCCATGTAAATATTATCAATGAATTTTGGTTGAGGTGACTTGCGCGAAGTTGGCTTCGGCGAAGTGCGCATAACCGGTGCTGGTGGTTTATGGGTACTATTATTATTGGTAGCTTCCTTGCTGGTGTGGCAGCTCGCAAAAGATAAAATAGATAATAAGCATGCAGAGGTAAATAAAAGTAAATTGTTTCTCATCAGCATGTTTCGTTATGCTGCGAAGATAGTGTATACAGATAGAACTAACAACTGCATATGATATAGTAAATATTAATTTTTAATTATTTTTTACGATATAGTGCTGGTTTTCAATCAATAATGTGGTATACCGAATATAAAATACGGAGTATGCTCCATTTAAAAAGAGTAGTCGGATTATATCCACACGGCACTTTCCGGCATTTGCACCGGTTTGTAAGCCATATATTGTACCATGCGGGGTAATGAGCCTTTATTAGGTGTGGCGCAGTGGGGCAGCGCCTGGTGCCAGATGATAAAGTCGCCAGCGTTACCAGGAACTGGGACTGGCTTCAATTGTTTCACAGCTTCTTGCCTGGGGTTGACATCTGCAGGCAGGCTTGCCAGCCATTCATTTATCTGTGTATGAAAACCCGGTACACAATGAAAAGCACCATCGCCTGCAGCTACATCATTAAGGTATAGTAGCCCCTGCAATACAAAAGGTATAGGTAACTGCAGGCTCACATCCCAATGAAGAGCACTGCCATGAAATGAGTAACTACCCCTTTCCGGCGGATTGAAACTTACCTTATCTACCAGCAAATAAATATCCGTTTCCCCATAAAGTTCCTGGTACACTTTCCTGATCAGGGGTGAATTGCGGTTGTTTGCCAGTGAGGAATGCTGAAACAAATGCAGCATCAACCCGTTTTTACCGTCATCGGCTTTATACCAGCTTTCGGGATCAGCAATATCTGCATCGAGAAATTCCCATATTGCTGCCTGGGCTGCTTCGCATTGCGCTGCAGGTACCGCATTTTTTACAACGAGATAACCGTTACTATTCCAGAAATCCCAATCTTCTTTTGTAAGTACATTCTCTTTTGGGAATTCCATTTTTGCAGGCTGATGCGCAAGAAGTATCCAGTCGACAAAAGCCTCATAAGTAGGTTGTTTGGAATAAAGAAAATTTAAAGTCTCCTCACCCCCTCTTCCATATAATGATAAATGATAAGCCTGTTCATTCCACTCCCCCGGTTTATTGGGTTTAGTGACTATGCGGGAATTCTTTACTATTTTTTCCCAAAGCTTGTATAGTGGTTCGTTTTTTAATAAGTCTGTTTTCATACGCAATATCTGAAGAGCAGGATTTAAAATTATCAATTTTAGACAAATTCTGGCAGAGAATTCTAATTCTAAAAAATTCTATAAATGACTTATGGTTTTATGTAAATAAAAATAGCGGCAGAAAATCCGCCGCTATTTACACTAAGCTATTTCATTATTGAGCTATTCAGCTATTATTCCCTAATATCCATTTCCTTGATGAGGTTATTAGCGTGCCCCATTTTGTCTATGAGGAACAGAATGTAGCGAATATCGCAAACAATAGTTCTCTTATATTTTTTGTCAAAGGCTATATCGCCGCTCATGGCTTCCCAGTTGCCATCAAATGCAGCGCCTATCAGCTCACCATAGGCATTGATCACCGGGCTGCCGGAATTGCCGCCGGTAATGTCATTGTCTGTAATGAAGCAGGTATGTAGCGTACCATCCCTATCTGCATAGGGGCCATAGTCTTTTTCATTGTATAAGTCTATCAGTTGTTTGGGTACATCAAATTCATCGCTGCCGGGTTTATACTTAGCCATAAGGCCATCAAGTGTAGTGAAGTAGTTGTCATGCACGCCATCCTGCGGGTCATAGCTCTTTACCTGTCCATAACTGATGCGCATAGTAGAGTTGGCATCCGGGTATAGGAGCTGATTTTTTTTCTGCATCATTATCTGCCGGAGGTATTCCCTGCCCAGTTCTGCTTTCTTACTATTGAAGGCATCCACCTTTGGCTGGAAGTTTTTAGTGTAGTTGTTTACAAAGCTCATGGCATAGGTTACTGCGGCATCGCTCTTTAATTTTGCAAAAGATGGGTCTTTGCAGAAGTCATTGAATTTATTGCTGTCTACGAGGAAGGTGTGCGCAAAAACGTAATCCGCATAGTCACCATAAGATTTGCCGGTATACGCATTTTTGTCTTTTGATTTTTTAGGGTGTTTAGGGTCGTCCTTATGCAGTATCACTTTTGCATAAATATCGGGGAGCTGGTCGGCAGATACATTGTCGTGATACAAGTGAGTCATTTCGGCAAGCATTTCTTTTTCTGTGCCTGGGTCGAATTCTTTCATGTTGGCCCTGTAAGCAGTTCTTGCCTGGTTTACGTATTTATCTACAGTATCCTTGTTGATAGTCGTCTTGCCTTTTGCATCAGTATTTTTTTCGTAAGCGTCATAAAGCGGCTTCAGCGCAGATGCCACTCTTGCTACAGCAGAAGCCCTGAAGCATTCGCTGTAATAAACGGAGTGCTTCGCATAAGGCTTGTAGGCTGTATAGATGCTGGCAAATTGTCCCAGCAGATCTGTGTTCATGCCATTTTCGCGCTCCCATTGAGAGAACTTATCTTCTTCTTTCCTTTTTTGGTCTACTACGTCCAGGCGTTTTAGTTGTTCGGTCTGGCCTATGAAATATTTCCAGTAGTTGGCTATGCGGGAGTAGAGGGAGGTAAGTTGCAGGTAAGTACCCTTATTCATATCCATATGGCGGCGCATAATGGAAAGGCGCAGGTCGCGGCAGGCAACAATGGATGGGTTTACTACACTGATTGCAAGGTCAACACCATAAGATACTTCATACCGGTTAGTGCGGCCGGGATAGCCGAAGATCATAGCATAATCACCTTCATGCTCTCCCTTGATAGATACCGGCAGGAATTTTTTAGGATGGTAGGGCATATTGGCGGCATCATACCCTTTGGGCTGGTTATTTTCATCAGCATATACCCGGAACATAGAAAAATCTGAAGTATGGCGGGGCCACATCCAGTTATCCGTATCGCCTCCAAATTTGCCCAGCGATTTCGGCGGGTTGCCCACCAGCCTTACATCCGTATACCTTTTATAGATAAGCAGGAAGAATTGATTGCCGTTAAAATAGTCTTTTACATTGGCTACATATTTTCCTTTCTGTCCTTCTTTTTCCTCCAGTTCTTTCTTAAATGCTTCAAACTTTTTGGTGTATTCTTCGCCGGTGGCACTGCCTACAGCTTCTTTTACCTTGTCGGTTATATCTTCCATTCTTTGCAGGAAGAGGGCGGTAACTCCCTTTGCAGGCAGTTCTTCGCTCCTGTTATGCGCCCAAAATCCATTGTCGAGCAGGTTCCTGTCCACTGTGCTCAGGGTGGCAATGGCATCATAGCCACAGTGATGGTTAGTGAGCAGCAAGCCATCGGCAGAGATCATCTCGGCTGTGCAACCGCCACCAAATTGCAGGATAGCGTCTTTAAGGCTGCTATGGTTGATACTATACAGGTCTTCTTTTGATAGCCGCAGGCCCAGCCGCAGCATTTCTTCATAATTCTTCCCTATGAGCATGGGTATCCACATACCCTCATCAGCCTGGGCGCACTGCAGCGATACTACTGCAACTAATAGTAGCAATATTTTTTTCATATACATACTGTTTTACAGATATGAGGGCAAATGTAATTCTACAATCTGATAAATTATACTTAGTTTGCTCTTTGCGCACTGAAAGTATCCTATATTGCGTTATACACTTAATTATGTGGATAAGTATAAGGAACTCATTTTCATTTATTTGAAGATGGTTGTTCACTGTTTGGAAGTTTCACATATATTTGCAATAACAAGGTATGAAGAAAGTATTCGTGGTATTGGTTATGCTGGTAATTACAACCAGTTTATCCGCTAAAGAGCGGGTAGAGCAGGATTCTATTCCTAAAAATATTCCGCACCATTTTTTGTGCACAGATCTTGTTTATGACGTGGAGTCTATACCTAATATAGGGTATGAGCATTTTTTCGTCAGAAACAACCGGTTAAAAAGCTGGCAGTTGTCTATAGGGTACCAAATGCATTATAGTGATAGTTTCGGAGTGCTTCTTTCGCATGGTGACAAAATAAGTATAGGAGTGTACCAGGGGCCTGCAGTGAAGTATAGTTATTTGCTTTATAGCCGCAAACACAAAAAACATTGGCAGAATTATTTTGCGCCGGCGCTTTGTGTTAAATATTTATGGTATGACGATGAATACGTGAAAACAGGGAAAAAACGCTACGACCCATCCTACCGTATACAGTCAGAAAAATGTTATGCGGCAGTGCCTCAATTCTTTGTAGGTGCCAAGCGCAGGAATAAATGGTTTTGCGCTGATTTTTTTGCCGGTGTTCAATTGCCTGTGAAGCTGCGCGATAAGACAATTACACAGGAAGGTAATGGCTATGGCATGCAAAACCCATATGTACCTTATACAAGCAACCCTGTAAGTATGGCTATAGCACCGGTATTCGGGATCAAGCTGGGGTATATTAAGTAATTTGGGATTAGGGATTGGTAATTTGGGATTTGTATTGATCTTGATTTACTAAAGTGCCATATCCTTCCCAATTCCTAATCCTGTAGAAACCCAATTCCAAAACTATATAACCTGGTTTCTCAGCAAGTCGTTGAATACATCTGCCTTGCGTATCAGTTGCGCTTTCCCATCTTTTACCAATACTTCAGCCGGTTTCAGGCGTGAATTGAAATTACTGCTCATTTCAAATCCATAAGCGCCTGCATTGTGGAATACCAAAAAATCCCCTTCGCTTACTTCATTCAGTACACGGTCCCATGCGAATGTATCTGTTTCACAGATGTTACCTACAACCGTATAGATGCGTTTTGCCCCATCGGGGTTAGATATATTAGTGATGCGGTGGTAAGAATCGTAAAACATAGGCCTGATGAGGTGGTTAAAGCCTGAATTAACACCCACAAAAACAGTAGCCGTAGTTTGCTTTATCACGTTTGCCTTTACAATAAGTGAACCACATTCGCTGACAAGGAATTTACCGGGCTCGAACCATAATTCTATTTTGCGGTTATACTCTTTCTCGAATTCGTGGGCGGCGAGCGCTACTTTCTTTCCCAATGCCTGTACGTCTGTTTCCTGGTCGTCTTCTTTATAAGCCACTTTAAAACCGCTGCCGAGGTCTATAAAATCAAGATTCTTATAGTGGGTGGCAATGCCAAACATAATATCCAGCCCGCGAAGGAACACATCAATGTCTTTTATTTCGCTGCCGGTATGCATATGCAGTCCCTGCACGTGCAGCCCAGTGGCTTTTACTATACGCTCTATATGCCGCTGCTGGTGTACGGAAATACCGAATTTACTGTCTATATGCCCGGTGGATATTTTATAATTACCACCTGCTTCTATATGAGGATTGATGCGGATGCAAACAGGGTAGCTGCCGCCAAACTTATGACCAAACTGCTCCAGAATGGAAAGGTTATCGATATTCATTCTTACTCCCAGAGAAGCACCTTCAAGGATCTCATTAAAATCTACACAGTTAGGTGTAAACAATATTTCCTCCGGCTTAAACCCTGCCATCAGTCCTAGCTTCACCTCATTTATGCTCACACAATCCAGCAAGCCGCCGAGGCTATGCATATACTTTAATATATTCACATTCGTGAGTGCCTTGCAGGCGTAGAAAAACTTTGTGGGGTGATCTTTAAAAGCTTCTGTAAGCTTGCGGTATTGATCTGCTATTTTTTCTGCATGATACACATATACCGGTGTGCCAAATTCATTGGCGACGGAAATAAGCTGCTGGTTGGAGATTGGTTCGTACATAAGGGGTGCAAAGTTAAATGATTAGTTTATTATTTGAAGCGATCAAAAACGAGAAATAAACATTGTGGATATGTTTTCTGGTATTTTCCGGGCAGTTGCTTTGGAGAAATCAAAGTTTGCTATATCTTTAACCTTTCATAAACACAAATACACAGCTAAATACCATTTTATGATGCAAAGAAGTATCTGCATTTTATGTCTCGCTCTTTCTATGATTTGTTTGGTGCCTCGCAGTTTTGCACAGCAGGGGAAAAGTGAAATAGCAGTTGGTTATGGCTTTTATAGTTTTTATTCGTTTTTGAATGAGGGTTTGCATTATAATGCTCGCTATACCAATTCTTCAGGTACATCCGTCCTTACTTACAGATACTATATTACCAAAGATGTTACGCTCGGATTGGGCTTTGGCTATGAAAATATCAGTATCTGGGGCAGTTTCGTAACATTTTCCCCTGAAGTAACCTTTAGCTATCTTGATACCCGTAATACTACAGACACACGCGTAAAATTATACGGTGCGTTTTCTTACGGTATATCCATTTTCCAGGATGCTAACGTAGGTTACGGACATGCTGATCAATCTGGCGGCAAGCCATGGGCATTTCAAGCTACTCCGTTTGGTGTCCGTGTAGGTAGGCAGATAGCAGGTTTTGCAGAAGTAGGTTTCGGTTATAAAGGAGTGATCAATGCTGGGCTTGCGGTTCGTTTCCCACGGAAACTGGCCCACCATGAGCATCATGTCGAATAAATACCGGCGTTTGGCCTGGTATATTTCTTCTAAGCTTTTGAAGTTACTTTATCAATAGCGGCAGCGAGTTTCCTGTCACTGTCTGTTATCTTATTCCCTTTATCATGGGTGGTGAGCCATATTTCCACTTTGTTCCAGGTATTGGTCCAAGTAGGGTGGTGGTCCATCTTTTCAGCTATCAGAGCTACATGTGTCATGAATGCGAATGCCTCGCCAAAGTCTTTGAATTCAAATTTGTTGTATAGCGTATTGTCTTTTTCTTCCCAGGCCATATTAGTGGTTTTTATATTGTAAAATTAAGAACAGTATTATTTATTTTCCTTTTTATATAGCCCCACGAGTTCGCCTTCGGCTAATATATGACCGCTCATTGCTTTTTCAAGAGCTGCTTTATCGGTATTTTTAGTTATTTCCAGTTTTGTGTCAAGGGCGTAAGCTTTAAAATAGTAATGGTGTATGCCTGTGGGGGGGCACATGCCTTTATAGCCTGTTTGCTTCATACCGTTCAGGCCCTGCTCGCCATCTTTAAAATTTTCAGCGATCATGCCGTCTGTGCTTAGGTTCCACATTACCCAGTGTGTGAACCCGCCTTTCATAGGCGCATCGGGGTCATGTACTATAAGCGCCAGTGATTTTGCGGTAGATGGGATATTGGTAATATGTAATGGCGGGCTCATTTCCCCACCTTCACAAGAGTACTTAGAGGGTATCATGCCATTGTTCTTAAAACTATCACTCGTAACTTTTAATGTAGAACTTGTAGTAAAAGAAACCAGTGCGACCAGGATGATCGCTGTTAGCAATAAAAGTCTTGTTTTCATAAAATGTTTTTTAGTGTGATAAAAATTTGGCTTACTTTTTGTTGCTCTAAAATTATGCCAGTAAAGTTTAAACTATTTTTTAAATAATGGCAATATTGATTGTTAATTTATAAATATATTATTTATGAGGATAATTATTACTTTGTTCTTATCTTTTTTTACCCTCGGTGTTAATGCCCAGTATTATTGGTTTGAATCTTTTGAAGCACCTACAGATGCATACAGAGTCCGTTTTGTAATAGATACTGTCAATTATCATCATAATATATGGGAGATAGGCAAGCCACATAAGACTGTGTTTGATACAAACTCTGCGTATTCACCCCCTAATGTAATAGTTACCGATACCGCGAACCCATATCCTAAAAGTGATACATCTGTATTTATTGTGAAGCATTATGTGGTGTTCGCACCCGGCATTTCATTAAATTTTATGTATAAACTGGATATTGATTCTTTGGCAATAGCAAAAGTGGAGATTTCAGGGGATAATGGCGTTAACTGGATAAATCCTATTACAGAAGATACAACGTATATGTTTTATTGGGGGTATACCAAGCCGAGATTAGACACCTCTTCCCTTGCCTGGATGCCATTCCAATTAAATATGGATATGTGGCTAAATGCTCACCCTGGCGGTACTGATACTTTCCCACATTACCGTACTTCGGATACTATGTTGTTCCGTTTCACTTTTATTTCAGACACAGATACCGTTTATCATGACGGATGGATGATGGATAATTTTTATGTGGAAAATGCTATTATGGAAGGAAGCGTAAACGAGGTATTGGATAATGGGATATTTGCTGTATACCCGGTTCCTTCAAAAGGGAATATCTATTATCATATCAACGAAGCATATTCAGGTAATAATACCGTCTCCATATGCAATATGAAAGGGGAAGAGGTGTATAAAGCACAAAATATTGCTTCTTCAGGTTTTTTAAATTTACCGCTGCCATCAGGCAACTACATTGTCAGGTACAGCAATGGTAAGTATTATTCACTGAAGCGAATCATTATTGACAGATAGGAGCTAATCTGTTATAACCATCTTTTTTGTGCTGGAATATCTCCCGTTTACAAGGTAGTAATAATAGTTTCCCGCAGCAAGCGTACCCCTGCTGAATGTTATTTGGTTAGTGCCATTGGGGTATTCCTGCTTAGTTATAGTTTTTACGTGCCGCCCGTTCGCATCAAGGAGCAGTATGGAAACAATGCCGCCTGCAGCATTAAACCTGATAACAGTACTTTGGGAAAAAGGGTTCGGGTAATTTTGAAATAAAATATCATCGTTGCTTATTACAACAGGCCCTTGTTTATCCTTTCTGAATATCGGTAATACAGAGAAATCCTGCATTAATACATCGCTCATTACAGCAGGTGATACCTGGAACCAATCTGAAAGTATAGCAGCATAAACCGAACGGTAATCATTTTGCATATCCAGGTTGTCAAGCACAGTGGCTTGTTGTGGTATTGCCGGATTGGCCCCGATAAATCCGGGATTTACATGGTTCCCGAATACCATAATTGGTTGTGCCGTGCCATGGTCTGTGCCCAATCCGCCATTTGAAATAATGCGCCTTCCAAACTCAGAAAATGCCATAGCGGTAACGCGGTCATCAATTTGCAGGAGTTTGCAGTCGTCAAAGAATGCTGTAATTGCCTCAGATACCTTCTGTAACAATATGGCGTGTGATCCCTGCGTGGGATCTGCAGCATCAACCTGACTCACATGGAAATCGAAACTCCCAAGGCTTACCATGTATACGGGCGTTTGTAACCCCCCGGCAATCAGCCGGGCAACTATTTTCAACTGGTCTGCCAATGAATTTGGTGTTGCCGGGTATAGCTGCGATAGATTTTTGGCTTTATTCGCAGCGGCCTGCAACACACCTGTATATTGCTGTGTTTGCTGCGCTATATATCGTAAGAATGTAAGCTCATGCCCGGCTTGTGTGTCGGGCGCCGGGCTCACCGTATTATTGACCAGGTTGTAAAAGCTGTCAATATCTGTTACACTCATTCCCATGCCCACATTGGGGCCAATTAGTGCAGTGGATATTGCGGTACCGATTTCTATTGCCGGAGGATCGGGGGATGTAGTACTGGGATAACCCATAGGATAGTCGGGATATTCATCAGCAAGACACCTGCCCAGCCAGCCATCATTAAGATATTGTGTAGCATCAGATGCTGTAAGCCATATATCTGTGGCCCTGAAGTGAGAAAAATTTGGATTAGGGTAGCTTACGCCCTGCGTTATATTCACCAGGCCGTTATTATACATGTTTTGTATTCCTGGAATTGCAGGATGCAGTCCTGTATTTATGGTTACTGTAAGGGGTAGTACTTTACTTTCTGGTATGAGGATATTGGGCCGGGCATTTGATAAAGCGCTGTACTGATCAAGGGGAATAATAGTATTGAGCCCATCGTTTCCTCCTGTAAGTTGTATCAATACAAGCACCCGGCCATTGGAACTGCTTTGATTGCCCAATAAACGAAGCAGCGGATTATTTGCAATTGCCCTGACAGGCAGGCCATTTATCATTAATGCCAGCGCTGCAGACGGAGTTATTTGCAAAAAATCTCTTCTTTTCATTCTGAATATTTTATATCAGCACAACTGGTGCTCTGGCAGGCGGAGCATAGTTGTCAATAATGAGCTTAACCTTGAATATATAATACTGGTATTTTCTGTATTGGGGTTGGCAATGTAATCCTCCCAGGCAGCCGTCCAATATGCATTCGATGTTTGCCCGGATAGTAAAATGTTTTTGAGATTATCATGCTCTCCGGGCGAAATGTCAATTCCTGAAAACAGGGATGCAAAATAATCCACCAGCATATCAGGATCAGCAGCATCTGCATATTGTTGCGTAAAGCCTGGAATATCGATGGATAGGGTAGTACCTGTACCTGCATTAAAGCCTGAACTTAACATCATATCAGTAAACTCCATCCGGAGCGGAAATGTGCTGGAGTTGATCCATATCTCATAATATGCTGGTGACTCATAAAATGGCTGCCAGCCTGCTACATTTGGGGGGTCACCCAGATCCAGCCCTAGTTTCCCTCCATATCCTACGAGGTAATTCCAGAAAGCATAAGTTTGGTTGGCACTTAAAGTGGGGGAAATAGTTATATTAAATGTGCGAAAAGTGCCGGCCAGGAAGTCCAAAGGGGTTTTAATATAGCATCCTATATTATTAACATCATAAAAGTGCTCACTTTTTAGCAGGCATTGCAAAACAGGTTTGATCTCAAAGTTATTATCTACCAATAGCTGTGCGAGTGGTGTTATTACATTGGCGTCAATATCTGCTGTAATATTATAATAAATAAAAAAGCGGTATAGTTTAGTGCATAAATAATGGGCGGTTTCCATTTTCGTAAAGATCATATCGATCAGGGCGTCTGTTTCACTTGCCCCATCGGCTCCACTCAAGCCCTTAATTACTGTATTATTATAAAATGAAGAAAACTGCTTGTCAGTTGTATCATGTTCTGCAGGTATGAAAAAGCTGGAAAGCGTAGTATTGTTTACCTGCCAGCCGGTAAGTACTCTCGATGCTGCTTTTACATCGTCCTCTGTATAATTTGGCGTATTGTATTTGCCTACTGTGAATAATTCCTGTAATTCGCGGCCATAGTTTTCATCAGGGTTATTTTTTGTATTCTGACTGCCATTCAAATACATCAGCATGGCGCAATCCTTACTAACAGCTTTTACAAATGTTTTATAATTGCCCAAAGCATTGGTGCGCAATAAGACGTTGTGGTTATAGCTCATTCGCGCATCGCCCACTATGTAGGTTTGCGTGGCAAAATGGTTGTGCCAAAAGAAAACCATCTTTTCAATGATGCTCAGGTTTTGATTGAGCGCCTGACCAAACCACCAGGCTTTGTAAGAGTATCTCCTGGTATCGTTCAACGTACCATCTCCCACGGGAGCCGTTACCCATGTTTGTCCTGCCGGTACTCCGGTTATATCTGCAGTGCCGTTTGCAGAATAGTTATTAACCGGTGGCAATGGCAGAGCCGGTATATTATTCAACAGATAATCTACTGCATCACTCATATTCATAGCGAGCATTGCCTGTACATCAGCAGGTCTGATTCCAAACATAGTGCGGCGCAGTAAATGCCTCACAACTTGTTCATTCCATGCCCCGGTATATTGGTTTAAATAAGAAGTGGTTTTGTATGCTTTAGGGAGTGTTTTGTTGGCATACGTAGTAAATATGGTATCGGGCTTTGCAGGAGATTGTTTCATTCCTCCTGTTTGTGTAGCAATAACTTCTTCCAGAAATCCTTTCCGGGTTAATCTGCCCATTTATAGCGTCTTTAAATTTATTTACCCGCAAATAACTTGCCAAAAAAAGAAATTATGAAATATTTTCCTTTTAGTGTTGTGTATGTAGTTGTAAGGATTCTATATGTACTTACTGTGATTGATAAATGCAATGTTATGTGGGGATGTTAACATTCATTTTGTATTAGTAATAAGCCCCTTTTGCAAGGTATCCGCTTACATACTCTTTTACCCCGTCTTCCAATGAATAAAATGGCTGGTTATAGCCGGCAGCATGCAGCTTATGCATATCTGCTTCCGTAAAGTATTGGTATTTGTCGCGGATGTCTATGGGGGTGTCTATGTATTGGATGTGTTCCGGCAGGTGCAGGGTATGAAAAATAGCATTTACAAGGTCTTTAAATGTGCGTGCCTTGCCGGTGCCTGTATTGTAGAGTCCATTGGCAGGCTGGTGCTGCATGAGCCATAGGCAAATGCTTGCTACATCTTTTACATAAATGAAGTCGCGTATCTGCTCACCGTCTTTATAGTCGGGGTTGTGGGAGCGGAATAATTTTACTTCGCCTTTTTCCTTTATTTGGTTATACGCATGAAATATTACGGAGGCCATGCGCCCTTTATGGTATTCATTCGGGCCAAAGACATTGAAGAATTTCAATCCTGCCCAGAATGGGGGAGCTGTCTTTTGCGCCAACGCCCATATATCAAACTCATTTTTTGAAACCCCATAAGGATTCAGAGGGTGTAATTTGGGTACAATGCTGTGGTTATCGCTATATCCCCATTCCCCATTTCCATAAGTGGCTGCCGAAGATGCATACACCAATGGGATATTATTTTCAGTGCAGGTTTCCCAGATGAGTTTAGAGTAGTCGAGGTTCCATTTTTTATGCACCGCATAGTCCATTTCAGTGGTATCTGTGCGTGCACCCAGATGGAATATGTACTTTACAATGCCCGGATTGCTTAATTGCCAGTCAAAAAACTGTTCCCGATGTATTTTTTGGATAAATCGCTTACCGGCAAGATTAGGTGATTTCAATTCGTTGGAGAAATCATCTACCAATATTAATTGCTCAAACCCGTAGCTGTTCAGATAACCAGTTAGGTAGCTGCCAATAAAACCGGCTGCACCGGTTACAACAATTACTTCATTGTTACTCATTGAGCGCTTTTAGGAGCAGTATCTGCTGCGGGAGCCTCTGTTTTGGGCGCTTCTTCAGCTTTCTTTTCCATTTTTTCTTCAGGAGCTACTGTTGCCTTTATTTCCGTGGTTTCTTTAGCTTCGCCTTTACCTTCTTCGGCACCGCTTTCTGCCTGCACAAAATTAAGTGCGGCAACGAAAAGCCCGACAAGAACGACTACCAGCCAAAAAGAATTTTTGAAAGATATGATTGTTTTATTTTCTGATGAATGTCCGTGATTTGTATCGTGACCCATGCGTTAGTATTTTTTACAATGGTGCAAATGTAAACCATTGCCCTCATTTTTTCTAAATGTTACCAGAAAAAATGTGTGGTACGCAAGAGTAGTATTATTTCACAGTTTGCTCATATATATTATTAAGGATAAAATATCCATCCTTGTCTCTTTTGGCCAGGTTACCGTGTATTTCTTCCTTATCTAATTTTTTTGCGTTACTTACAAATTCAGGATATTTCACAAAATCCTGTTTCAGATTCCGGATATTCAACCGCTGAATGGGTGCAGTAGGGGTAACACTATAATAATATTCGTTACCCCCCACAAAAACAGATGTGTAAATAACCAGGTGGTGGTCTTCCTCTATCCTGTAAAAATCCTCAGGGGCATAAAGCCTGCCACCGGGAGAATACCGGAATTTTTTACCACAATCATAAAAACCATATATAGTGCCTTGTTTGAACTTAAAAACAGAGTCGGGTGTTATGATTTTAATGGTCAGTATCCAATCCGCGGGTATGGGGAATTCAATCTTATTGCCTTTAATATCTTTATTTATTTCATGAGATAATTTATTGCTGATAAAATCTTCTTTGGTCAGGTACACTCCCGCATGACAGGCGTCTTTGTTTTGAGCAGCAACTACTTGCACGAAGAAAATTAGCAGAGCTATGAATATTGTCTTTTTCATTTGTAAATAATTTCATGGCTCCCTGTATTATTCAGTTGCCTTTATATCGATGCTTACATTCAAATTGTCTGACATCATCATACTTTTTTCACCCACACCGAAATCTCTCCGGTTAATGGAGAAATCACCTTTAAATTCTGCATTTTTACCTTGTTGATTACATTCAAAAGGAATGGTTATTTGCTTGGTTACCCCTTTTATGGTCACGTTAAACAGGCCTTCATATTGATTTCCTTTTTTAGAGAGCTTAACGGATGCTATTTCAATCAGTTTATATTTATCTGTATTGAAGTATTTTTCTTCCTGCAGGTCTTTATCCCTTTTATCAATACCGGTTTTAATGGTAGCAACTTCTACGGAGCCTTTTAGGGACGAGGCTGCCAGCTTATCAGGGCTAAATAGCAATGTTGTTTTTAATCCACTAAACCGGCCTGTGACAGTAAGTCCTGCATTTTTTATTTTAAATGATACTTCCCCGGAGCTCATTTTCCAGTTGGTCTGCCCTAAAGACATAAAAGGGAGCAGCATAAATGCGATAATTGAAGCTATGATTGTATTTTTCATATTTTTTAGTTTATTAAATTTATAGTTCTCTGGGTTTTACAAGCACAAATATCCGGGAAATGTTGAATCCAAAATGCAACTGGCCTTTACTCCAGCTATCGGTTGTTTGGCCTATGAACGAACGTTCGGTGATTCCCTGCGCATTAGTGACGAGTAGCTGGAACACATGCCCGCCTGATTCCACTTCAAACCCGGCTGATAGCGTATTGTATGTGGTTGCGCCATTATACAGCATATCCTGGTTGGTAACCCTGTAATAGTATTCACCTGTTATAGCAACACGTTTCGTTATTTTTATTTTTCCCCCAACGCCAATTGCTACAGTATTGTTGGAGAACCGGGCATCATCCACAATATTATAATGCACTATGGAGGGCATTATCTGTAAAGATATACGGTCAGAAAATCTTCTTGCGATCAGTAATTGATTGGCATAATATAGGCGGTACCGGTACAGCCATTTATCGCCTGCGGGTAATATAGGGGCCAGCGTGGTTTGCACCGACATTTCTCCCACATAGCTAAGGCTTAGCGGCATACCATCCCTGCGTTGGCCCAGGAGTTTTATTTTCGTAAACCCATCATTTTCTTTATTCAGCACGCTGTGCCCTATACCCACCATGAGCCAGCGGGTAATTCCATAATCTAGCCCGATTCTTGTGGTGGCATCATCCAGGCCGAAGAAATTCTGGCTGCCCTCACTGACCCTGCCAAACCGGTGAGCAATGCGGAAATCCAGTACGCCGCCATCCAGGTTTTTAACGGTACTGCCATCAACGATACGGGTGGCACTGAATGTATTGTAAGCAACATCTTTTCGCACAAGCGGCGGTGTTTCCGCTGTATCATCCTCATTATCAGCTTGGGCATTGGCAACGTTGCACAATGTTTGCAGTAATAAGACCATTAAAATTATTTTACGCATAAGATGATATTAATTATCGGGCGCTCCCTCGTTTACCCAACGGGTTATTTTATCAATATCACAATCAGGTAATTTAAGGCCGTTTTTAGGCATACTGTTATGCCCGGCTTCAGGTATCCAGTTGATATCGGTTATTATAAAATCGTATGACGCAACTGCTTTAATTCCGGCATAAGTAGTATAATCATGACCGCTGATCAATGCACCTGCTGCATCATGGCAGCCTCCGCTTATGGCACAATTAGCGTTCAATATAGGGACTATGTCTTTGGAATAACTGACATTGCTGGTATCGCAAACAACCGTAGGGAATAATGTACTGTACTTGTCATTGTAGCAACTGCCCAGCAATAGGAACAGCCCAACTATAAGAATCATTTTTTTCATCAGTATTGCATAAAAAGAATAAAGTCAATCGTTTTAATAACAAGGCTCAATGAGCAACCACAAATTCTTGCTGATAAGCATTATTGCCTTGCCGGGCTATTAAAGTATAAGTGCCGTTTGGTATGTTTTGCAGATCCAGGTCGGTTTCATCTATTGCGCTGTATTCTTTTCTTATTACTTGTTTTCCGGTCATGTCCACCAATGTTATAGATACCGGGAGCCAGTTTTGACTGAATTTTATATGCATACTACCGGGCGCCGGGTTGGGGAAAATACTGAACAATGGAACTGTATTTACCTCAGACACACCTGCCGGGCTCACTACCGTAAAGCTGGCTATCATTATCGTGGGGTGGATGGTGCAATTATAATTATAGGTGCCAACAACCGCAGGTTTATATGTAAAGGATATGGTGGCAGAAGTAATGTTGCTATTCCATGTTGCTGCCCCGGCAGGAATGATGGCATTTGTTGTAGTGTGTGTGCCGCTTTGCCACATCCACATTACGTTCAAGAAAAATCAGGACTGGAGCTATACAGATGCTGCACTGGAATCATCGAGCTTTATGGACCTGAACCCATTCATGCAATGGGTTACCGCCAATATTGGTTTTCACCACATCCATCACCTGAATTCCAAAATTCCTTTCTATCGCCTGCCGGAAGCTATGGCAGCCATCCCGGAATTGCAACAGGCAAAAATTACTACACTTAAAGCATCTGATATCTCCGCATGCCTGCGCCTGAAAGTATGGGACTCTGAGCAAAATAAGATGATTGGCTTTAAAGAAATGGATGAGTGGCCATTATTAAAATATTCCGATAAAAAGCCTGCATAGAAAGACCGATTTTCCCTGCATCATTTTACATAATAAGAAATCCCTCAGCATCAGTTAGCCGGTGTTTCCAATTGGCCTATCGTATCGTTAGCCCTGTGAAGCAACAATAATTATTGCATAATGCTATATAATAATAACAGCAGGAAATTTTAATCCCCTGCTGTTACCTAACTATTAAA
>Ga0206839_1024_pt1 | contig 39743 bp, 31 predicted proteins | sample Alteio_BWOrgCont_27_FD_152883 | JGI IMG/M metagenome (GOLD analysis project Ga0206839, IMG submission 152883) | Enriched cells from forest soil in Barre Woods Harvard Forest LTER site, Petersham, Massachusetts, United States -... | ecosystem: Environmental > Terrestrial > Soil > Temperate forest >... | reverse complement strand
ACCGTATGGGTCAATCACGTTCAAAAAAGCCGACGGGATAAAAGAATGTTTGTAATCTGACAATAAAGTTGTACCACGTTAAAAAGAGGCCACCAACTCTTCGCAAGAACATAATATGACGCGTTTGCGACTGTTTGAGCCGGGGCCCGCTGAGGAACTGCTGAAACGTGAGCTGAACACTTGGCGCCACAATTCTCACGATCCTTGGCTGCATGTCATCATAGATCATGTCGACGGGACGTTTGACGCGTATTTTGAGGATACCTCCAGCACCGGAGGCTCAACTAGTAGTTGGGATCGCCCTGAAGAGATGTCGTGCATGGGTAAGATCATCAAGGGCAAAGGCTTTAGCGTGAAGCGCTGCGGTCAAGAAGAGGGCTACCGCAAGGATACGGACAGATCTCGACTCATACGCGTACTGCGACCTACCAGCACCGATATTTGGATTCACCGCATTCGCAAATGGTGTGAAATGTCCAACTCCAAGCTGCTTGCCGAATTGCGAAAGATCGCCCTCGAGTACCAACAAAAGGAGCAGCGTGCGGTCCGTCGTTTTATTGATAAAGTCAATGCCAAGCGCGCAAAGGAGTCCAAAAAGCAACGTCGCGACAACAAGAACAAGAACAAGAACGAACCATCGCACAAAACATCCAAGAAGCGTCCAAACAACCCTTCATCATCAACATCGCTTGTAACATGCGTTCTACCCAGCCTAAAAACCAAGCGCAAGTGATCAAGGACAAGTTGCATCATTAAAAAAATAGCCTGCTACATCTTTTCCTTGCATGTCTTAACGTTCTAGAGTCGATCTTCCTCTTCCTCTTCCTCTTCCTCTTCCCCTTCTTCTGTTGGGTCTTCCTCTTCCGAGTCTCCTTCTCTTTCGTCTTCTTCTTGTTCTTCTGGGTCTTCTGAGTCTTCTCGCTCTTCTTGATCTTCGGGTTCTTGTTCTTCTTGCGTCGCTTCTTGGTCATCATGTTCTCTTTGCGCTTCCTCTGCAATGCGTATCGCGTCTGCTCTCAATATCTCTATAAAATCTTGTTTGCTTGGTAGGCTATGTCTAGTGGCGCGAGAAACTTGAGCCATATCGATAGCCCTCGCGATCGGCAAACCGGTGTGCTCGTCGAGGTAGACCAAGATGTTGGACGCGTGCAAATCTCGGTGCCACCATCCTGCTCTCGTCCAGCGATCATACAAAGACTCGAGAGCGCGTTGCAAGTCGGCGGACCATCCGGCATTCTCAAAAATGTGCTGCAATGTTTCGCCTGTCAAGCGCTCCATTAAAATAATTCCATAGTCGATCAGCGGGTCTATATCTCCCCAAGACGAATCGCGTGGGTTCCAACCTTCGCACATCCAAGCGTCGTAAAAATGAGGACCTAGTCCAAGCCTGGACATTTCTTTAGACAACTTCACTTCCTCGTCGAAAGCGGCAGTGGTCACGTAACTGCAGTCTTGGTGCGACTTAGGCTCGCTCAGTCGGCAATCTTCCGTGGCTATCAGCGTGTTGAGCGGAATAATCTTTAACGCAGCGTGCTCTTTGGTGTTTGGAAGTCTCGTACTGAAAACTGAACCGTTGCTGCCAGTTCCTATAGGGCTTTCCAGACTGTGTCCTCGAAGACATTCAGTGTCCAAACAATAAGGAATGTTGTATCGCAAAAAGCACAGCTTTGGGATGGAGGCGCCGTGCTCCCTAAGAAATTGTCGTTCTGCGTCTCTCACTTTGTCCACATTGGATCGGGTGCATTGTTCTTGTAAATGCCGGCGTGCGCCACGCAACTCTGACAGTTTGCGTTTGATTTGTTGCTCGGATAGCTCTGTCGTTGTCATACCTTCAACTCTTTTCTTCCGGCGACTTGTAAATTGGCCAAAGAATTTGTGTGAGATAATCCTGACACATTGAGAACCGAACCGACGGGGGTCTGCGCGTGCACGTACGACAATTTCTATGAACTTCATTTAATGCCTCAAGTGAGAAATGTATCCTTCACATGTACAGGATTCCACCAAACAGTTACGACGTTGGTAAACAAAGATATTTTGGAAAACATTGCCTCGTGCGCACATTTCAACGCGCAAGGGGTTAAGGTGAATACCATTCGCCTAACCGCTGATTGCAGCTTCCCTCAACCAGTTGTGCGCTAATAGATGGCCTGCGTCAGATGTTGACATATATCACCGCGCAAGGAGTTCAGAGGAAACTGCAAGCGTCCCTTGTCCTGTCGCTAATCGGTCGCGTCGCGAGTCCCATCATCATAGCTTCGCGATGCGTTTTGAGGCTGCTGCGACTTCTCGAGAGAGTACACTGCATTCATCGAGACCGTTCCTCCACATGCAGGGCGGCAAAAAGCAGATTTGGAATAACCAGTGTCAAAATAGCCCCAACGACCAGATGCACACGTGACTTGGTTGGAATCCGTTTTAGCGTGTGACACTTCGAACGTGATTTCTCGCATGCAACGACGGAAGTCTTGAATGGTCGCCGGTACAGGTCCAAATGGCTCAAACGCGGAATGCTGTATTTGAGCATTTGGTAATTGTGCGATTTCTTCAGCAGCCGCCAACACGATATCCTTGGCTTGAAGATCGCTTTTGACGCTCAGTGCCCCACCCATCTTACCCGCACACGTGTGTTTGTGTTCCGCACGTGGTTTTCCAAACTTTGGACAAAGGTATGTTTTTTTGTCAACGGTCCAGTACTTGTATGGTACAAAGTTGGATTACATGATGCCACGGTACAAAACACATTAACCACCCAAGGTACCCCAAGTTAGATCATTTATGTAAGCACAAATGGTAATGTAAACGCGTATCACTAGCGCTCGCATTTTAAGGTGTAGCGATAAACTTGTCACGCATCGTGTAGGGCAGCATGAGCAGCGGCAGCGAAAGCAAGGAGCAACTGATAGAACATCAATCTCAGTCGCCTCCGTCACCTAAGGTGCAGGTTAATGTTCAGGCTACCGTAAGCGAGGCCAAGAGCGTGGATGGTCAAGTTCAACAATCGACTACAACATTTGTGGGTTCTCACGGTTCTGTTGATTTTCTCGAAGCGGCTGTAGCACAAATCTGCGCGCACCACAATGAAACGTGCGTATTCAAGCCGCGACTGCAGTTTTCGGATGCTGCACGCGAAAAGATTGCGTTGGCCGCTGATATTCAGAAGCCGAACACATACGCATCCGTTGCGAGCCAAACGTGCAAGAAGTCTTGCGTAACCCTCATTCACTCGTGCGATCAGTTTGGAAACGACCCCGAACCCGCTTTCCTGATCATGATTCAGTACGTGCCATGTGTTGATTTTGTTGATTTAATGATTTAATGATCTCTTGTGCCATGCGTATACCAAAAAATAAGTTCCGTGTATCAAATGGTGAAGAAGGCGTGCTCTGACGGTAAAGAAGGCGACTCGGAACTCGTTCGGCGTATTATTGACGAAACTGCTCGTGCTCTTGACGCCTCTCGCCGCCTTGCACGATTATCCGTGAAACATGGCACCTGGGTTAGTACTCTTACACGTCACACCTGCATAACTTGTCATCTTCTTCTTATCGTTGTTTTTGGGACGATATTAGCTTGCAGCTTTTGAGGCCGCGATACAAGACGCCTGAGGGCTTCCCCTTGGACCCCTTTCGCGTTTACTAGTGTAGCGTTTTGTTCAAACAAATGATGTCTTTTGAAAACGCGTTCTCTCGCTTTGTACTTGGTTTAATGTGATTGCGATCATGTCCAAATGCATTTGTGGCGGAATGCGCGCTCCGCCCACAATACACAAGCGTGGGGTTACGGGGCGGCGCAACGCCCCGCACGTGATTGATTGTTTTTAAAGTGGTGGTCGAAAATGGTGACCGTTTGGTGCTACGTGTAGTATCGTGTGACAAAATGACCCTGATTTGTTATATCGTTCAAGGATCAAGGAATGATGGCCGATTGCATTGACAAGGCAAGGAGAGCAGTGCCTGGATGGTCGGGTAAGTAACCACGCTGTTGTGTTGAATGATCGGGTAAATATACTGTTGTTTTGAATGGTCGGGTAAACACACACTGTTGTGTTGAATGGGAATCGCCAAGGATTTTATGGGGATCTTGTGTGCTCGTCCAATCTTGAGTGAATCTGTCCATTATTTGTGTTGTGTTATTCAGCGCACCCCGCGGATTTGTTCAGCGTGCAACCTATTGGGCAAGGCTTATCCAATTCATTGTATTTTGTTCGTCGATTGACTCCATCATCTGGTGCAATGTTTGCCGTCACGTTCGATCGTCGTCGCTCCAAAGATTTGGGAGCTATCGAGGGTGACATTGGTGGTGGCGAAACACCAAAACATCAACAACCATCCCCTGATGTGGTCGTGCTGCGCAAGTTTGGTCATGACATGAGTATCTTTATTGATACTGCGATAGAACGCTTTGTATTTCGCATCCTGTCCGATCGAGGTAATGTTCCCTGTTAATAAGGCGGTCTTTGGATCCATCACTGATTGCATAAACGCTTTTAATTGATATACTGTTGATACTTGTAGGTTTTGGACCCAAACTGCTTGCTGAATTCGCAGGCGGTCGTTTCGAGGAATGCATTGCGGGACGGTCTTTGACACTTTCTCAAATGAGGGAGAGTGGGATCAGTCTTCGAATTGCCGAACTGACTGCATCCTTGCACGTGCAATCTGTCGGCAGCGCACTTCCAGTCCCATCACTTCGAGCCTTGTCGTCCGATTTGACGTCCAAAGACATTGCTCAAAGCGACAGCAAGGATGATGCCAAAGATAAAGTGCACGCTCGCAAGGATGATAAGGATACTCATAAAGCAAATGATGCCAAGCATAGCAAAAGTGATGTCGATGACAAGGAGGAAGCGTCCATGTATATTTCTCGCGAACCGAGCCTGTTTGTTAAATTGAAGGAATGGTTGGCACGTGCCAAATCAGTGCGCTTCGCTGTGCCGTCTGATGTCGGTGATGAGTTGAGTCCTCAGCAAAAGGATCAAGTTCGAAAGCAAGCGATACTCGACAGTTTCCATCTGCAAAGCAATGTGATTGATCGAGAACTGGAGTGGTTGCACGACTTGTTGGCTCCATTTGAATCGCCCGTGACGTTTTGCCACAATGATCTTCAGATTGGAAACATTCTGCTCCTTCAACCTCGTACGTTTTTGAATTTCTTGTTGTGATGCGTGTTGCGTGCACGTGTGCGTTGATTGATTTCATTTATTAAAATGCTTTGTATCCCGCTGCCCATTGATCTGTCCTGAATGTTGCAGAAAACCCAAACGATTTGGTTGGCGAACCTGATGGTTTGTCTAGTTTAAGGGGCCACTCAACATCTTCCGAAGGAAAAGCGACCACGGCCGATGAAAGCGTGGTTGCACGCGCTTCAGCTCGTCCTGACACTCTTCCCGTCTCGCTTTGCTTTATCGATTACGAGTATTCGGGATACAATTATCGTGGTTTTGAACTCGGCAATCATTTTTGCGAGACTTACATTGACAATGCCGCATCGAACTCTCCGTTTTACTCGCTCGACGTGTCATCATATCCAAGCGACCACGATATGGCTGCGTTTGCTCGGCGCTATCTAGAGTGCCTCTGTGGGAAGGCCGTATACGCGCCAAGTGGTAATGTTACAAGTTATTTTGGTTCTAGTTTGAGTCCCGTGTCTGAAACGTCGATTCATGTTTCTGCCAAAGAAGTCCATCAACTTGTGTGCGAGATCAAGGCTTTTATGCTTGCGGCACATTTGCTGTACGCGTGAGTCTTACGTGTTACGTGTTCTTATGGTTTGTGTCGACGCAGGTGGGGCTTGTGGGCCATTATCCAGGCAAAACTATCCAACATCAAGTTTGGCTACATTGAGTACGCCCGTGATCGTCTTGCTGAATACGCGCGGCTCAAACGGCAGTTTGCTTCTTGATATCTCCTTGTTCGTTCAATGCCAAAAGCGAACCTGCATCTCCATTTATGTTTTTTTTGAAACTGTCGGAAGCGTCGGTGATTTATGCGTTCAGTGCGTTTCCGTCATTGTGATTTGATTATCGATTTGATCGTGTTAGAATTACAAAAATTAAACATGGCAAAAGAGATCACAAAAGAGATCACAAAAGAGATCACAAAGGAGATCACAAAAGGGATCATAAAAGAGATCACAAAGGAGATCACAGAGGAGATCACAAAATCGAGTGCCAAGATTTGCGCGACGAGGCATACTTACCCAAATGAAACCAAATTGTCCATTTTATCAATTCGATTCGGGTCAGGCGAGGAAACTCCTCTTCCGTGTGTTCAGCCGCTGACTCTCCCGTGCGCGTCATCGGCGATAAAATTATCAATTTTCGGAATTGATGTGCCAAGCCAAATATCTAATCGTATGCTTGGGCTCTTCTCAAAGCCCGTGAGTGAGCAAGAAAAACTTGACTGCCATCGATTCGCGCATTTTGTTCTTGACTTACCTGAGAAACCCCAAACATGCACCATGAAGCGACCAAAACCGTGGTCAGCTATCTATTTCTTCCGAAATAAGCGAGAGGCGTCTGTTCATACAGCTATTTTTATCAAGAAAAATCTGCTACTCAGCAAAATCGGAGATAAGCCCCTGGTTTGGGTTGTAACAAGTTTGGCATTGCTGCACAACAAGTACGAAACGAGCTTTTGCGAGATGACAGCCTGAACAATGACGCGCCTTTGTGGGTCCGATTAGGACTACGGTTCAACTACCATGTACTGCTGGATACCCACGAGATCGACCAAGATCGACCATTGCAATGCAACAGGTAGTGATTTCTGATTCGAGTACGATAGATGTGACCAACTGCGAACGTTGAGGTTTTCATTGTCGTGCAGCACTAATAAATGAATATCTCACTCTTCCCTTACGTCTAATCCGAGCTTTTCGGATAGGAATTGCTCTTTGGAAAGCAACGCGTTTTGCTCGGCGTTCGTCTCCTCGCACCGAATGGCCGTTTCGTACATGTTGTCCAAGACAAACAGCAACTGCGCGATCGCATTGCCGCCGGCTGCAGCTGAATCTGTTGTCGAGTCTGTGGTGGTAAGCGAGGTCGATGATCCCAAAAATGTGCTTGCACTCGTTGCTGCAGCAGCGGCAACAGCCGATGATTCGAGCATTTTGGTGATGACTGCCTCGCTGCTCACCATTTGCAGATTGATGGCTTGTTTGATTTGGCGGCAATGCGAATTCAGTTGTAATCGCTGCATTTGCTCGACCCACTCATTGGCTTGCGTTTGAGCGCGCGACAATTCGTCGGCAGCGTGTGTATTCTCGCGTCTCAAGTCATCCTGCAATTCATTCAGCAAAGCTTGTTCGGCTGCGTATTCCCCTGCTCTGGCCTGCTGCATCACGCCCATTTGTCGCACAAATTCACGGTGGATCTCGCCCAAACGATGGAACACGGTGCTTGCAAACAAATTGATAGCGGCCAGGAGCGTATCGAGCTGACCAGTCACGAAAAAGTTCCACTCTACAAATTGCATCGCAATGTATCGACTGTTGGCGCGACAAATGTCCTTCCAGTTATGAACGAACGCTCGTTCTTGCCGCACATTCACCTCCCAATCACGACTGATGGCTTGCCATTGACGCAAAAAATCAACAATGTGTGCCAATTCGACCGTTTGCTCTTGTGTTCGCAAAAAATCAGGCTTGACCTGATTGAACAGAGTAGTCCAAATGTGCGACAGTTGTGCCTCCATGTCACGTCGTTCGCTGCTCATTCGCAACAATAACTTGATAACTTCTGGTGATGGTGATTGACCGCTTGACGATACTGCCATCATTCCCATGGCGCCATCACCGCCCGCACCCATGACGGACGCGTGGTGTCGAATGTCGGGCAATTGCACCACATGGTGTTGTGGCGCAGTAAATGTCGCAGGAGGAGGCGTTCCTGATACTTGTGCAAGTCCTGGTCCCGGTGATGTGGCAGCACCATTAGCGGATGCAGAGGACAAGTCAGTATGAACATGTTCTGCACTCAAGTCCGAGGCACTCGCGTTTTCGCTAACATCGGCGCCAAGCGAATACCATCGTTGTTGGATCTCGTGCGCCTTGGCCACTTGCTCGCTAAGACGGTGCCAACCCGCGTCCAATTCTGAAATTTGGTGTTGCAAACGCTCCAAATTGGCTCGGTTGGTTTGCAAATAAAAATTGTGGAAACTGGTCACCAAGTCATTGACCACGTCGTGAGACGGATGGTGAAGGGACGATGCAATCGAATCGGAAGCTTCAGGCAATCGTGTGGGTTGCGTCTTTTCCAAAAATCGCCTCAGCATCGACGTTTCGTGTGTGGACTCGCGTGCAGTGGAACTTGCAGAACCAGAACCCATGGCGCTTGTCGCGTTCCCTCCCATGTTGGCCGTCTTGGCAATGCTTGTGCGCTTCTGTTCCTTGCCGTCACCTACGAGCACAGGCATGCCGGGAACGGTAGCACGATCTTTTTGTTCACCATTGACCAAGGCGATTGGAGCGGTCGAAACGGATGCGGCTAGCGGTGCGGGTGATACAACGTCCAAGCTGTCATCATCGTCGTCAATTGGAGAACGTTGCAATTTGCCTTGTTGTCCTGCTAGCACAATCATTTCGTCAACCAAAACGCGCTGATAATCAATCAACCACTTGCGAATACCACGGTAAAATCCGTGCGACAGAGGTTGAAACGCAAACGTTTGACTCGACTGTTGATAGTATATCTCGGCCTCGACAAATAACATTCGAATGCGCTTCTGCAACTCACGAACACGCTGCTCAAGCTTGTACCGTTCTCTTTGTGGCAGTTCGGCCATTTGCTGCAACAAAACAGACATCATCTTTTCTGCAATGTTGCGCTGATCGCGAACACGCGTGAACATGCCTTGATAAAATGTGCCTTGTTGCTTGAGCGCCTCTTGCTTCTGGTGCGCGCAGAATTGCTCAAAGCGACGAATGTATACATTGATTTTGGTCTCGTAGAAATCGCGCAACGTCAACGCCATTTGGTGTACATCGCGGAAAAAGGTACGCGCCAACGTTTCCACCAACACTTGGTGTGTATTGACTGTCGCCTCACACAGAGCATTTTCGCGTGCCCACACGTCATGTGAGTTGCGCGCCATGCCATTGAGTGTGACAATGGCCTGGTGAATGCGTGTAGAAACGATTTTATTTTGCGCATGTTGGTTGGCCAGTTCACGCAACGCAATGAGCGAAGGGAAAGACGGCGCCATCAAGCCTGCCGCCGTTGTGGGTGGTTGCAAGTTGGTGTCGCATATGTCACGCATTCCAAACAACTTGCCTTGCATGCGTTCGAGCGCCGTTTGGAACAAGCGTAAACGATACGACTCGCCTGAAGGGATTGAAGGTGCGACTGAATTCTCTGCACGACCAACCCCGCCACGAACTGCGCCAGAAGGTACATCGGTAACGAGTTTGTAACGCAAACGCTTCACAAACGATGGCAATGTTTCGTGATAGTAAGCGGGTGACATTAGTTCAATCACCGTACTATGCAGTTCCTGTTCGAACGCGTCCAATTGCCTCACATATTCTAGCGCGGATGCGTCAAACAATGACAAGTCCATGATGCACTGTTTTCAACCCAAAAAAAACTGTTGAAGGAGCGAATGTTACCGCCCTTTTCTTTTTCTCGAGAGTTGCACTTTTTGACGGCTCAAAGTCTGCATGTGCTTGAGAGGGCACAGTATATGTATCGAAGTCTGGCGTGTCCATGGGACGTGCGACGCTCTCTGAAGGCGCCTAAACCCCTCGCGCATTTCAGACCATTGTCTTGGACTTTGCCTTGAACGCATGTGTTTGAATGATTTTTAATCCGTCACCGTGCACGCAGGCGTTCCTGACGACATGAAGCGTTATCACATTCACCGCATCGATTAACGTAGTACCAAGCGGATATCTAATATCTCGGGAGACGCCACCATTTTCGCGCAAAGCAAAATTTGCGTACTCACAGTGAGCGTGTCAGAAAGAAACGAAACGTCGCCGTGTATAGGAACCAATCAATACCACCCATTTGGCAAGGTAACGCATCATGAACTTTGACCCAAGTAACCGAGTTGCGGGGTTGGATCCTGAGAATCAATCGCATTATTACAAGGCAGGCGAACCAAAGCCCAAGCGTGGTGGGACAGAATCGGATGATTATTCTTCGTGGAACACTTCTGCTGCTGTGCCGATCAATGCGCACGTATATGGTCGTAGCATGGCCACACTGGGTGCTCTGACTGGAATGACGGGAAGTATAGACGAAATGGGCGTCTATGGAAGCGAAAGTGATGCAGGGGCAAGTACAACGAGTGGCGCATCAGGAGTGGATACTGATGATGAAAATGTTCGCGAGCACGAACGGTCTCGCACGACGACGCCAAGTTATATGGAAGCCGATGATGCAGATCACGTCCGCACAACAGGCGCAGTCCCGGCCAGGCCAACACGTTCGCCTACTTTTGTCCCGCAAATGAGCAGACCCAAGATCACAGCAAAACGCGTACCGTATTTGCCATGGGACGAGTCCATTGACGTGGCAAAAGTTTGTATGGCGGTTTCTAGTCAGCAAAACGCCAAGGGTGTTTGCAATGCACTCACTGAGTGTGCCAAACAGTACGTGACAATGGCAGACGTGACGCTCAAAGCTTATCAAATTTTTTGTAAGGCGGATCAAAGTAGAAAGTTGGCAGTAGACGTGCTCAAAAAACAGAATATCGCGTTGCAATTTCAAGGTAAACTCGAAGCACTTCTCATGTTGACAGAAAGCGTCGCTGCTCCCGGCATTGCAGACGGCCGAGCCATCGCGAAGCGGGTGCTACAACGTTTTCAAACGCCGCTGTCGGAAGTGTGTCGCGAAACCTTGAATATGCTCTCGCAAGACTGTTGACCCATCCGCGCTGATAGATGGGTCGATTGGGGCGCCCCATATCCCAATGGGACCGTGGGTTGCATTCCTCAATGCCAATAAACGAATCAATTCGAACGTGGACATGTTAAGGGGGATCCCCCGACATTTTTTTATTCAAAGGAACATGGTGACTATCACTCGAGAACAAGATAAACATATGCACCATGGCGCTCACCCACTATCGCAAAAACAACGCCAAGGCGGTGCGGAACGACTTGCAAAGCGGTGAAGTGGATTTAAGAGGTCAATTGGATGCGCGCAAAGATGCACGCGATGGGTCAAGGGGATGTGACACACATCCCCTGTTGGTAAAAAGCGAGAGCGACCGGGAAAACGCAAGGCTTCAACGTCAAGCAGCCCAGGACCACAGAATCCAAACTTGGGTAGTCAAGACGTACATGAGCAGTCTTTTTTGGAGGATTTTGCAGCGTAACCATGCGCTCTAAACCATCTTGGGCAATGTGCCGGTAGCAGTCGTCCAACGAAATTTCTGCAGCATACTCAGTGTTGTGCAGGATACCAAGGTAGCTGATGATGCGTATTACTCGCTGTTCGAATGACAAGAACTTGCCAGTCGACCAATTATAACCAAGCGTGAAGGACAATACCAATGGAGTTTTCGCATCAGGCATCAACGCACCTTGATCCGTGTTGGTACAAGCTGCCAAAAACGTCTCTAGGATCTTCGTCTCGACCACACATAGCCTGTTCTTTTTGGCTTGCAATTGCTTTTGAGCTGCAGCGATTTCGGGTCCAAGCCGGTGATACTCCAACGCCATGTTCTTCATCACATCGCATTGCGCAGTCACAGCTTCTTTACATTCCGTCTTTGCATTTACACTTGCACCAAGCAATTCGTGATCTCGAAGTGGTGCTGCTGCTCCTGCTCCATCATCATCTGTACAAATTGTACATTGGGATGTCCGTGCGAAACAAAATTCAGGCATGAACGATGTCATAAACGAGGTGGCACACAAACCATCAATGGCTCGACGATCTGCCGCCATGACAATACACTGACTGTCACGTGTCGGATCATCACATGCTACACCACGTTCACATTGCTGTTTGGCTGTGCAAAACCAGTGTCCCAATTGCGTCCCAATTGCGCTTAAGAACGATCAAAAACTCGAAAATCACTTGGACGAATTATTTTAACCAAGTCACGCCGCAATCGTGCATACTAACTGACACACATCCACGTATCTACGAGCGAGAATCATGTATGTAATGCGTGCACTATTGTGCGATATCTAAACATACGCACGCTACCGCGAATGGAGGTCATCGGGACGCGCAGTGACTGCACGCGACGAGCGCACACGCCATCAAAGTCCACCAAAGGGCTTGGTTTTGGCTTGCTCGTCATCATCATCGCCGCTGTCAGAATCCTCCTCTCGCTTATCCGATGCCGCCCATGCTTGAATTGCCTTTTCAGAGGAATTAAGAGTTGAGACACACACACTCGCTCTCACAATGCGTGCAAACCAAAAATTCCGATGCGCTGATGACTTCTTCAGTTGGCTCAGTCTTGTCTTTTGCCCCGGCCGCTAGAAGCGCCTGAATTCTCATCTCTCGACGCTCTTCCTACCACGCCACATACATTTTGCACCATGACCATGACGAAACAAACACACGAAAAACCTTGCTCGTGTCACTTGTCCGACGCATCTCCTCTTTAGGACCGCCGAGCGGTTCGCGAGTGCCACTTTTTTCCACAACGCTGTCCTGCGCGGTGCCTTTTTCAGGTGCTTTCTTCGTTTCGACGTTCTGATGGAAGACAGAAACGATTAGCTTGAGCCAGGATAAACAATAGCTCACAGAAACCGTCTTGTCATCGAATTGTCGTGAAACTTGAGCCATAGCAAGACCGGCTTGCGCCGCCGATACGTCGTTCTGCGTTTGACCGTCCTTGCCTTGCACAAAGCATAAAAGACACGAAGAACAGTCACACGCTGTGCCAAAGTAAGCGAGGCGAGGCTCAGTCGTTTCGAGAATGGTCCCATCAACACGGTGTGCCCAACTGTGTCCACGCCACAATCCATCTTGAGATAATGCGTATCCCGTACCAACAAAAGCAGCCTTGCCATTGCGCAGCAAGTCGTGTGCGTTTTGGTGATACTGACTGGCGCTACCAACACATGCTACAGCATGTTGTGCATCCAAAAATATTCCACGCGCCGCCAAACGTTCCTCGCTTGCTTTGACGGCGTAGGATGTTTGTAAAGGTCGTTTGGAATCGACAACCAGAACGGTGCCCGCAGCAAAGGATTGTAATTTCTTCTCAACAGCGGACTCGTGTGACAAACGAGTGCGAGACTGGAGCATTCTTCGCCAATCTTGATTCGATTCACGTTCAATATCAAAAAGCTGCGATTTGCGGCTTGACCACGTTTCTGTCATCACCAACGCCTTGCAAGCAACATTGAAACATTGACAAAGCCTTGTTTCGAGTTCTTCGTAACGTATGCCATCACTAAGCCCAAAAACTGCATCTAGCTTGCCTTGTACTCTCTCCATCTTTGGGTAATTTTATACAAAAATGAAACTCGCAGACATGACAAGAGCACGTGCAATGGAGCGTGTCCTTTCGCGCTTGAGTAGGGGACGCCTGCGGCTTCCCCTTCGCCCCTTGCCCTTTCAAAGCTCTAGAGATGATATATCAACGCAGAAGGGGCGAAGGGGAAGCTGCAGGCGTCCCCTAATATATTTATTTGCTAAAAGGCGTTTCGAGTTCACGAGCGGAGCCGGCAATCATTAATGAGCATCTTCTGTTCGACTTGCAGACAATAACGAGCCATCCAAACGAAGCGCAAGGGGTCGAGGGGAAGCCGCAGGCGGCCCCTTTAGTTACGAATGGTGACGACAATAAACAGAGCAATCACGGCCAAAATGGCCACAAGCATCATACATCCATGCTGGCTGCTGGTCATGACCTCGTGCGCATTTATATGAGCTCTGTGCGCGGTCTTGTACTCGATAAGGCGATCGCAGTCGCACCGATAATAGGATTCTGTCTCGTGAGCGTGCGTTGAAGAGTAACCGGCATCCTTTAGTTCGACATCGAAAGCGACGCCATTGGGTAGACCGATCCAATGTGCGCGTCCACACTGGCAATGTACATACCATGCGACTCCAAATTCATTGCTCGTTGAAGACCACGTTCGCAAGGAACTTGAACTTTCGCCAGTACTTGTGATGTTTGCCGTTGCATTATTACTAGGGTACTGATTTGTCTGTGGATCACCCAACGACACGGCAACTGCATTCGCAGCCATTACCTTGCAAAATCTCGAGTACAAATATGAACTAAAACATGTGCCATGTTGACCTTGGCGTGGGGTTGCAAGTGGAAACGGTACCAAGAGGGTTTATGAGTGTGCTACGAACCATCAGCCACCGCCAAAGGGGTTTGATTAGGGCGCTTCGTGGCGCGGAGCTCCTGTTAGTACCAAATTATACCATCTTGCATGTACGTGCTTAGCTCAGCACGTTGTGTAAATCAGTGAACAACAGAGGCGATCATCATCATTTGCAAGGCGCGACATATCGAGTTGGCATCGAATACCTAATCTTTTTGCGTCGCCCACTCGACCGCGCCGAAGCAATTTGATATTTCGATTGCGCTATTGTCAGGTCCGCCCCGTACCGTGTTGAGACCAAATAATTTGTTCGACAAAGTGATTAAAACTAACACATCAGTACGCGTTGCGCGTTAGCGGTTAGCGGTTATCGGTTAGCGTAGTTTTCCCTCGAATAAATCATCCAATGCTGACGTGGTCATAAATTGCAATGGCTCAGGTTCAATTAAACCATGCGCGCCCGCGATTTTGGAAACTGCTCGCAAGTCCTTGGTGACGGTTTGCAACTGCGACTGCCCTGTCGCGGTGTTGTGCGGTCTGACATGCACAAATGAAGTATCGGAATTTGCATGCATTGACAATTTCGTAACGTCTAAGCGAGAACACGATAGCGGTGGTTCCTGTCCAATTTCGTGTACGAGAACAATGCGTGGCGCAACTGTCGTGCCACCAAACCCCGACCGCGGGGGGACTATGCGAACGCCGCGACTTTGTCTCCCACACGACCGTTGCGTAGATCCAGAAATATCAAGCAACCCCAGTAACGCAAAACCCGATCTATCGGCGAGTAGATAGCATGCACGAGCGCAAGTATGGTCGTCGACAACAGATGCACCGCTCGTTGTCTGACCGGATAATGGGACCGTCAAGTTCCAAATCACTCGAAAACAAACACCAGTCGCACACCGGAAAGCTTGCAATAAATCGTCAAATGGCAGAACCTGTTGTGATTGGAAGGCAGGATGGGTCGATTCGTATGGAGTGACGCCGACACCCGATCCACCCTCAGTACAAGGCGTGTAGGCCAATTGCGCCAAAGCCCTGCGAAAGTAGTCCTTGTAAGCGCGTTTGGTTAGCCATTTGCCGTCAACGTTCCGAGGATCGAGACGGCCTGCTGCATATGGAACAAGCAACGATAATGGCGAATTCACGATTGAACTCGCTTGCGTTGTGGGCAAAAGCAACGTTGATGGTGCTTGCAACAATGTGCGTTCAATTTGAACGAGAAAGTTGTCGACATGATGATACGATGGCGATGATGTCGTACTCGGTTTTACATTCGTTGACCCGCTCCTCAGCCCCGCATCTTCTGCGTTGCCAACAACAGAGGGCGCATTACTTGCAATTGACTGATTAAGAGCATAGGGCAACAAAACATCAAAATCACCGTGGGTGGGCCAGTCTTGTCGTACCGAAAACGCAGATATAGTTTGCTGAATTTGCAGGCGCACTCGTTCCTCAACGCGCAATGCGAAATATTCATCCTCATCGTAACGTTGCAATACTGCGTTCGCAACGGTTCGGCGAAGTCGATGCTCTGTCCATCGCTCCTTGTTGCAAGCGAGACTTCGACTTGTATTCGCCGTTACATGACGTGAAGAGTGGAGTTTGGATGCTTGATCGATCCTGAGTGCGAGTGCGATGATATGGAATATGTTTTGGCAAGCTTGGGTTTGTCGAATCCACTTTGTTGCTGCTGCTTTTGATCCCACATGATCCTGGGTTTGTGTGTTTAGCACAGACCAAAATCGTCGATGACTAGACATTGCAATGACATTCGCACTCTATCCTCGCGATTATCACTCGATCGCTTACCGCCCTTTATACTTTTTTTTGTCAAGACCTTTTTTTACATTGTCGCAGGTGGATTGTCTGCTCCCGCTTTTTACAACAACTTGTTAATCACTTACGCGGTGTGCGCGCCAGAATGTGCCTCTACCAACTCCAAAAGCTTGTCGTGCGACTCGTTCTGAACAATGTTTGGACTCACTCAAGGTCTTACGTTAGCACAAAACTGGGGTTGCAGTTGCATCGTGTTTGTTCAAGGGTGCATTAATTTACAACGCCGCTTGATGTCATACAATCACCACTTTGGGCTCCACGGCCTTTTGGACTGGCAATGTTGCTCTGGCCTCGGATTCCTCGGCATTCGGCTCAATTGATTGCAAAAGTGCTTGTTGTGCCTGCTTTCCTGCTTGGTTTGTTCCTGATCCTGATGCTGCTACGACATTCGTCGCTGTTTGCGATGTAGGGATGCCCGACTTGGAGTTCGTCGGTTTTGAGGATGTCGTTTCGGATGGAGTGCCGAGTGACGACGATGGCGATGTGGAATCGTCTGCATCTGCGTGGTCGGGCGGAGGACTCTCGCCACCATCGTCTTCGTTGACGTCCTGAGCATATTCATTTGGTTCATCCATGATACCCTCTCCTAGGGCGTCGTCGTCGTATCCATCGCTATCTCTACCAAATTCATCACCGTCCTCAACGTCGTCGCCTGAGGCCGAACTCGGTTCGTCGTAAAAGTCTTCAACATCCACCTCATCAACGCTGCGCTTGCTCTCACCCGCTGTCGCCGTCACAGTCGCGTTCCCGGTTTGCACAGATGGCTTTGCAGTTGAAGCAGGCGCGGGACCATTACCAGAAGCGGATGATTTGTTGTCCGACTTGGTTTCTGTGCGTAGGTACGCGCCTGTTGTCGCATTAACTACACCTACACCAGAACCAGAACCGGAACCCGTAGCAGTATGCGTGTTCGCAGCCATTGTACTTGGTGCCGTATTTGCAGAATTCGATTTACTGTTGCTACTTCCGGCGCCGGCAACACCTTGAGCAAAGAAATCGAGCACACTTGCGGCAGATCCAAGATCCACCGCCGACGTTATGCCAGTTCGTGAACCTGCTCCAGGTCCCGATCCTGACCCTGATCCCGCACCTTGTACTTGCGGATGCGAGCGACCGTTGCTTGAAGACTGCTGACTTGAGGCTTTGTCGCCATAAATACCGTCAGCATTTCTGTCCAATTCGCGATCTCGATCACGCTCTCGTTCCTGTTCTCGTTCTCGCTCACGTTCTCGCATTTGCTGCATGGTTTGCATTCGATTCAGTTCAAACTGCATGGATTGCATCAATTTGGCGTTTTGGCGTTGTTCCTCGCTTCGTTGTTGTTGCATGGATTGTAACTGTTGTTGGATATGCAAGCGTTCACGTCGTTCCTGCTCGTACGACGCCATTTGATCTCTTCGTTCGCGTTCGCGAGCCTGACGCTCTTCCTCGTATTTTTGTTGCTGCTCAAACAAGGTGCGTTCCAGTTCGCGGTCTTTGGCTTGAGCTTGCTGTCTTTGGCGCTGCATGTCTTGCTCTTGACTTTTGGAGTCCCGCTCCTGACTTGCAGGTCGCGAGCGTACAGCAAGATCGTGATTACGATCGTATGATTGCGACTCTTCGGCGTTGGCAAGCTCGCGACCACGTTCGTTCCTGTTCTGCGACTTTGGTGGAGATCCTCGATCTCTAGTCTCTGATCGAGTGTGCTCGTTTTGTTGCTGTTGATGATGCTTTGAATGGCCATGTGCGGACGCAGGGTGATGCGGTTCTTCTTGAGGTTGAACATCAGCACCATTGTTTGAATGTCCTTGATGATACGAAGGTCGCATAATGGGCACCGCCGCGGCTGCTGCAAGTTCTTCATTTTTGTCGCGACCCTCTCGTTCTGTGCTGAACGGGATAGGTGGGGCGTGGTAAGGATCTCCGGTACCTACGTTTGGCAGTTCACCAAACGTTTGCAACGATTCTTTACCCCATGGCGCAGCCAAAATGGCGTCAAACTGCATATGTGCGTGGACCGCCTCAGTAATGGCATGGTCAATCATTCGCTTGCTTTGTTCCAAACACTGCATTTTGCGCGCCGGTGTTTGATATTGGTCGAGCAGGATTGGGTTGTCGGTGAATTTGCTTGCAATGATGCGGAACAACGTTGCGACCCATGCGTCGAATGACACTTGGTGTTGTTGTGCATGGAATGATCCCGAACAACGCTTGTGGCGATAATAGTCGCGCGCAAACGACACGACAATCTCTTGTGGCATGCGTGCGACACTGGCTCCTTTGCTCTTTAAGTTCAGCGATTCATAGGCAATCAATTCTGGTGCTGCACCACTCCGAATCGTACTCAACAATTCTTGGAACTTGGCGACCGTTTGAATAGCAAGTTGTGCCGGTTCCAAAGGGAGCTTGCAACGCTTGAATTCGGAAATGACCAAATTGCTCGCGTCATTGTAAATCCCAAACACGCTCGAGTACAATGATTCGCGCAGCCTGCTTTGTAAACACGCCAACAAACTAAGCGCATAGCTTGGCAATCCCACAGCAGCGTCCATGGTATATATATGACTAGGTAAGGATGGAGTTCGGGATAATGCGCAATCGGGTGTTGCGTGTGTTTGCCTTCACTAGTGCGTAATGAATATTAGGATAGCGTGTATTTATTACCGCAAACTACAAGTGCTAAGTGCAAGTGGTATGGGCGCACGGGATACGATTGCACCAAATGGCAAAACCTTGCTTTATATTTTTTCTAGTCAACTGTCTTGCGTTGATTGGATGTCGCACCGCTTCCGCTTTTGACTCTGAGGTTCCCTCTGCTCTTGACGCGAGACTGAACTTTTTTGAATCGTAGACGTATATTTTAGCCTTGTTGTGATGCGAACACGTATACGTGCATTCGCATTGGCATCGCCCGTGAACGTCCTAGTTCATGAAACTTTGCCGTTGCAAACTTCCACCATCAGCACCACTACGAGGTTCAGTCAACGGCTGCGGCATTTATAGTTTTGCACATGACGTGACTCTTGCTGCGGAAATACACATGTTTCAAAACAATCTTTCTTGTTGAACCTTGCCTTGTTGTTGTCGTTAGTGCTTACAAGCTCTCAAAGGTGAATTGCACCATCTTTTTACACGCTCCAATACATTAACATTAGAAAGCCGCCAACAACGAGATGAGTCGCGAGACCAAAGAAAGCAAATCGTCCAACCTAGATTTGGATGAATCAAGCAAATCGTCCAATCACGCAAGTTCAGGCGCTGCTGCCGCACCAAGCGCAATGTCCATGTCACTTGATGCTCCTGGCAATCAGGATGATCGCAAGCTCGAATTGGTCACCAAGGACAGCAAACGGATACCCATGATCGTGCGCGACCTCAAGTTGTCGACTGTGATTATGACCGCCATCGAACACGATCACGAGGCCGCGGATTTGCCACTGACCATTGCGTTCCCAGTGCTGAGCAAGGTCTGCTCTTACCTTGAATATCACAAGGGTGTGCCTGCCAAGGAAATTGACGCGCCACTGCGTTCAGTCAATATGCGCGACGTTGTGGGCGACAAGTGGGATGCGGGATTCATTGATGACATTTGGTCCCGTCGTAAGCAGGACTTGTACGAAGTGATATTGGCAGCGAATTATCTCGACATCCATCCATTGCTGCATTTGGGTTGTGCAAAAGTCGCATCATTGGTCAAGGGCAAACCAATTGACGCGATCAAGACCATTTTGCGTGCCGAAGAAGGTGGCGCTTCCGCTTCCGTTGGATCCGCAGAACGACGCAAAGTCGAATCGCTCGTTTCTGATTACTCCAAGTCCTGATTGCCTCGGCACTCTGCGTCGAACAATATACGTTTCGGTCAATAAGCCTGGTAACAATGCCGAAATAACTGGTACACGGTGGCTAAACCGCACCACGTAGTGTGTGCGCATGCGCGAAAGTGTCAGAGCGTTTCGAACTTTTGACCCACGCAACGATTTGTATGCACGTTTTGATCTTATGTCTTTGCATACCAGTACACGTAATATAACACACCATTCAAGAATTGGTTTGTCAAATACTAAACGAATCCTTCAATGCACTCTAATCAAACATAGCGTCACGCTATAAGTCTCAGGGGGTCAAGGGAATTCCATGGTCAAAGGGTCTCAAAGGGCGCTACCTGACGTGGCGATCCCATTAGGCAATGGCCATTAGTCGTAGGCGCGTTACGGGAATTCCATGGATTAAAATATAAGAGGGTCTCAAAGGGCATTACGCGATGTGGCGATCCCAGTAGGCATTAGCCATTAGCCAATAGCATAAAAATAGACCATAATACCACGACCGAGCTTGTGTACGGCTTCTATGACGGCTTGTTTGAACCCGTCGTCGTAATATCCAGTGTCAGCACCAGGCAAAGTCAGACTTGTCAACGCGGGCAGCTGCGACAAGCAGTCCATTAACAGCTGCATAGAGACATGCAAGACTTGTGGTCTTTCACCCAAAGCAGACGTGCAAGTAGTGAAACTGAGTTCGCGTAAATGCTGCAGGTGTCCACCGAAAGCGGCCGCTGTGATGCTACTCATAATTGCATCTTCGTACATCATTTCCAAACGAAGAACACGCAAACACGGCAAATGAGTCAGGGTGCATTCAAGATGCTCAATATCGAGGCCGCAATTGGACATGTACAATTCCCGCAGAGCATAGTCGTGCATCAAACGCGCTTTGCTTGCGATGACATGCTTTCCAAATATACGTAACGTCTCCAACACTGGACACGCAGCAAGCAACGAGTCCAACGTCACGACAGAGGGTATCGTGTGGCCATAATCAAACTCTCGCAAAGAAAGCTTGCGCAGGAAAGGGAAACGTACGCCGGAAGCAAACCAATTTGTAGGCACGTATGTCGTCGAGAACCTCACCAAAGGGGAGCGGTGCTCGCTCCCCTTGACCCCTTCGCGCTTCCGTGCAGAGCTCGAAGTGGCGAGTTTGGTCGGTAACAAACCTTCATTGGTGTTGGAATTGGCATAGACAGATGCAGACCCTTGTGCGAACAACGAGACTGCCCCATCCTCGAGACAGGATTCACGCATTTGCGGCGATGACGACGATGAGGTCAGGACGTTTGGACCAAAGATACGCAGCGAACGCAATTGTGTGTCAAATATGAGTGTATCCAGTTGTCTCATCATATCGACATCCGGGTTGCCGTGTAAACGTGGCACGGTCAACTTTCGTAGAAGGGGTGCGCGCTGTACAATGGCTTTCAAAACTGCCATGTCGACCGCAGAACGAACCGGCAAACGACACGTCAGCATACGCGGCCAAGGAAATTCGGCCAAGACAGCATGCCATGCGAAGATACTCTGCCCATCTTCCTTGCTCTTCACACCAAGTCCAAAGTTAATGTCACAAAGCCCCGTGATAGAATCGCATTTCCACATTAACGTGCTCAAATTATGCGCTTGCCGAGCAATCTCTAGCACACCACGAGCGTGGCAGGTGCGCAGGTTAACGGCAGTGAGATGAGGAGCATACATTTTGGGCATAATAGCAAGTTCGAGTGGACGGCCATTCGCATCCGTTGCGTTAAGCGTGAGGATCTTGACCAAGGGTAGTTGCCATGTCTCGGGGACCACTGACTCGACAACCGACTCGCAATACCAAGTTTCTGATGGGTGCGACGATAAATCGTACATGACGGGAAAAGCAATGGCCACATCCACCAAGTGACGTAACGTTGCCAGAACAGGCGACATCTGGTCATATGCTACGCATAAACGTTGTGAAGGAGAAGAAATGTCCAACTTCAATTTTGAGAGTCCAGTCAGCGCGGATACGCGAGTCGCCTGGGCAATATCAATGTGATTGAGTTCAAGTGATTCCAGTGATGCAAACCACGAACGCCCAAACAAGATGCCGTTAGCAACAGTGGCACTGATTCGTCCAAATAGAGGTATGCTCTCATCATCGTGCTCGCCCAGTGGGAAAAACCCATCTTTGCTTTGTGGTTGCGCTACATTCAATGTTAAAGACCGTAACGCTGGCAAAGGCGTCATTTGCAGCCAAATTTTCGTAAACGTATCGCACTTGTATTGCTCATGGAAGCCGCTAGCAGTGTCGATGCGAATGTGGGATAGGTTGATATCTGTCATTGCTCTGCATTGAGACAAGCTGTGCAACAAGGGCATATTGAGAGCAGGGCGCGATCTCCACCGAAAGGATTGCAGCGTTTGTCGGCTCGAGAGCAGTGATCGAGCTAACCATTGTAACGCAAACACACGCTGCTTGTTGTCGTAAACCGAGATTAGTGGAAAATGATCAACATGCAGTTGCTTCAATGGCACCTTGGACGCCAAACAAACGATAAAACGCGTATTCGCAGCTTGAACATGGTTTGGGAAGTGCTTCTCATTTAGTGCAGGACGGCAAGCCTCAAAGTATCGCCGTACGACGCGGGCCAAAGAACGATTCGCGAAAAATGTTTGCGCCAAATCCTCAAGCGTGAGCCACTGAAGTATAATTGATTCCGCGGCGCGGAACAAGAGTTTGCCGTGCAAGTACAATCCATCATCCTCTACACGCACGCTACTTTTTGGTCCAACAACAACGGCAGCGTTCGGGATGCCAAACCCATCACGTTGCGAAGCCTCTGTTTTATATAAATATATTCAGTCAACGTTAGTCGGCATATTAGCACATTACCAAGAAGTACAAACAAAAGTGCACGCGCTCGATCAAGGGCATACTCGATTGGTCGACTGTGCCAATCCTGATCCTTTTCGACACTACGGACATGTTGCCTAGGTTTGTCTCGCTTGCCGGAGCGTTATTGACACCAAGTGCAATTGCACGTGCTCACAATGTCAGCCATTAGTTGTTATGCGTTTCGTGAACTGCTACTCTCTGTGTAATAACTAAACTAATTATGATCATCGACAACAACGGCCGCAGGTGTTTTTTGGGCGCAAATGGCTAACAAAGAGCGAAGCAACAAAAATATATTTTTCTGGCAAGTCGAACATCTATAACGCACAAGTGATCGAGGCGCCTTGGGCGAGCGGCACGGATCCCCTAAAACTCCCAAATACAGGAGCGCACAAAAGCAGCCGCTGCGCTGCAAGCGTACTCGTGCCAGTATTTTGTTGAACCAGCATCGCCAGCATCAAGTGTACTCAGATCCGACACGCCCTTGGCTACCAACACGCGAACACCTTTATACCGTGACCCGTTGGCGCACTACAAAAAATCCATAGTTGATAAGCGCGCACGTACATGACGAAAATATTGTAGACTAGCGCGAGCGCGAGCGTGAGCGACGAATACCTGAAACAGTGACATCGTCTCAATATCAACCGCGCATGTATCCGAGTGCAGATCCAGCAATCGCTGCAACAAAAGGTACATTGAGTGAGCCGCAAGTGCCAAATTTGGCAGAAGAGGTTATACTGGGGCAGTCTTGGCCAAGTCTCCTCGCTCCGTAGTACCGGAAGCAAATGCGCCATAGTGAATAGTGACTTGCGTCACTTGCTTCTTATCAGAAACAGGGAACGCGGCGCCGACATGCTTGTCGCTTTCTTGCCGTTTCTTCAACTCATCGATGCCAAGCGCAGACAATGAGTAGCCAGTCTTCATCGAAATCTCAACCCAAAAGGAAACGCTTCGCATTGCCATAAATACTGCGCTAGCCATTCTGATGTTATCATAGGAACCGAATGAGTTGAGGAAGCCTCGCACTTGCTGCACGGCGATGAACGGCGTCTCGGCCGAAGCAATGATGTGCAATATGCAAGATTCTATCGCTCGTCGAGTGATTGGGCGTTTGTATGGGATCAATGACTGGAGAGGAATCGCCGTCTTGCAACTTCTGAGATCGGCGAGCTTCTTCAACACTGACTCGTCGGCTCGATACATCTTATTTTCACAGCATTGATTCTCATTCAGGCTCTCGTAGCCCCACGCATTCATTGCAACACACACGTCGCCAAGCTCCACATTGGCACTCCTGTGAAATGCCAAAACACAAAATAAGCAACAAGACATGATTGGACAACAAATGCATAAAGTGCACAAAGCGCCATTGCGTTATTTATTAGTGCACAGTTTGACAAAGCGTTATTGGTGGTTATTCGATTGGAACACGCAAGGGTGGGCAAACCTGGAAGGAATGCCACATGCTATACCCGTCATTATGAGCCAGTCAAAGGTCCACTCCTTGTACAATTTATCCATGTAATCACCCGTGCCAAAATGAGTCTGAAATGCTTGCCACCCAATGACCACTCTCAATCTTTGCTTAACCTTGTTTAGCACAGTCCCGATGTAGTAGCTCTTGCCGACAGGTTTGTCAAACGGATCGACCACGAATGTCAATGCTTCGACGCGATTTTCAAACACTGCAAGCGTATATCGAGCATCCTCGATAGAAGCTGTCAGGATAAATATATCTGCCTTGCTTGCAAGTCCAGTGGTATCATCTGTAACAAACATCGAAATGTTCAGATTCAGATTAAACTGCACGCATCTAGGTGAAAGCGCAATGTTAACGGATAGATACCATCAACGACAACACCTTGAGGCTCAGGCGACAACGCACGCTCCATACCGGAATCGTCGTCGTCAACCACAAGACCACCAGGAGGTGCTATCTGAGTCTCGCTCTTGTCCGAGGAGTGCATTTTCTTCGCTGGAACCCCTTTTACTTCAGTCACCCCATCGTGCCGTTTTCGTTTGTTTGCTAAATCAGCGACGACGGAGGAAGATGACCCATCCACTCTTACTGCGGATGAGTCAACCATTGGTGTCATCACTCCTTTGCGAACAATGTCCTTCAACGGCACTCCATTGATTACAGGACCATCAGCAAAATCCACGCATGAGCCTTCGCCAAACGTGGCCGAGTACGTGGCAAATAAACCCGAAACATATACGTTCGTGGCCATACTTTATCGTCGTCACACTCTAGATGCAAATATAATCACGTGTGTATTATGTTTTCGCGAAATTTGGGGACGCGTGCCACTTCCCCATGGCCCCTTGGGCTTTACACACTGACAAGTAAAGTAAGCGGTCGCTATGGGTAAATTAAAAGCCGCAGGGGTCAAGGGGAGCGCGCTAGGGCTCCCCTAGGTCTAGTTCGTCAAATTCAACCTCGATGTCCCGACCCAATTCACGTACTTGTGCCTGAATGTTGCGTTGCGTGTCGTAATCCTCCAAATCCGGCAAGTACAACCGACGAAGGTTCGGCAGTTGCGATACACAATCCACCACTTGCGCAACAGAAATGTGCAACATGTTGGGCTCGTCAAAAGTATTACGCAACGTTGAGTATGATGTCGTCGTCATAGCAAAAGTAGGCGCATGTGTCGCCATAGATGTGGATGATGTGGACGTGGATGCGGGTGCAGAATCAAACAAATGAGCTGCGAAACAAAAAGACACACAACAACACATGATACACGACACATAACCACGACAAAAAACACATTCCATTTGTATGTATGTGAGGCAACGATGGGGTGACAGCTAAAAATGGGGAACACCTGAAGCAGAGACGGAACCCGTGATCATAGACGTTTGTGTTGGGACCAAGCGTGAAATTGTCAAACGGATTTCCTTGACTTGACGCAAGTAACCAGCCATTGCAGCAGAGGAAATGGCGCTGAAAAAGGCGGAACTCGACATGCCTTCCAAATGCAATACACGCAGAGCTGGCATATTGGACAGTGAAACCTCAAAGTCTTCCAGTGCCGGCTCGAAATGACGCAAGTAGAGTTTTCGGATGCCACATTTCGACGTCAATCGAATTTGGCCACGAATGCCTCGGTAAATGAATTTGGTCCCATCGGCATCTCGACCGGCATTTGCAGTGTCTCCATACAGGTGCAAAATGTCTAGAACAGGACACGCCGATACCAACGAGTTCCAAGCATTTGGCTGTTGCGCAAAATGGCAAGCGGCACAGCCAGACAAGGCAAGATTACGCAAGTGCGGAAAGCGTCTATGAGTAAACCAAGTTGCCGGAGCGTACGTACTGGAAAATCGAACCAAACGCGAACACACTGGTGGTAAAACATTCAAAGGATCCGTGCATGCTGCCGCTCCTGCTCCTGCCCCTGCCCCTGCTGCTGTTTCTGACACTGCTTCTAATTCCGCCTGCGCTTCCGCTTCGCGGGCAGAAATATCGGGGACGGGCGACATGGCCATGGATGTGGACTGCATTGACGCGGAAACGGAAACGGACGATGACCGAGGTGATGTAACCACGGAGCCGGACGCTCTTGGGAGCGAGGAGGATCCAGTAACGCGCAACGAACGCAAATTTGGACTAAACACCAAGTTTTCCAATTTGCGCAAGTCGAACGTATAGTTGCGGCGAATGTGCGGAACAGTTAACTTGCGCAAGTCCGGTGCACGTTGTGAGATGATTTCCAAGACATTGAAATCAACAGTCAAACGAATAGGAAGACGGCAGGTCAACATAGAGTGCCAAGGAAAATCGGCCAATGTGGCACGCCAAGCTTGCGCACTTGCACGATCTTGGTTTGGCTCGACGTCACAATGGTCTTCTGTGGCCGTCCAAAACAATGTGTGCAGCTTGGGAGCCTGCAGTGCGGCTTCAAGCACACCACGAGCGTGAGAGCAACAAAGAAATAGCAACCCAAGTCCTGGCGCACAAATCTTGGGCAAAATAACAAGTTCGGACGCGTATCCGTCGGTGCCCGTAGCAGCCAATGTGAGAGCTGTAGCAGACGGCAGTTGCCATCCAATGTAATCCTTGGATTCGTACATGGATTCAGTGCGCCAGTTCAGCAACCGCTTGTGAACATTGTACAATACCGGAGCGTTGATTGTCACATCGGTCAAATTACATAATTTGCCAAGCACAGGTGACAACGTGTCGTATGTCATTTGTAAACACTGAGCAGGTGCAGAAATTCCAAGAATGAGCTTTTGAAGCTGCGACAAGGGAGAAACGCAGACGGCGGTGTTGAGATGAATGCCCCACAGTTCAAGTGACCGCAACGTTCGACAAAATTGGTGTTTTGAACGAATTAAAATGTCAGCTATACCAAACGTCGTCATGGGTACATAATAGTTGGACGCCACGTCACCAAAATCGTCACTATCGCCAAAGTCACCAACGTTCTCCGCGTACTGATCCACCGCGTTTGCGTAGTTTGCATCATCATCACCCAGGTCATCACCCACGCCACCCGCGTCATCATGATGAGTATCATCAGCACCAACATCGATGGCAACATCGGCCGCTGCAACGCGCGCATTATGGCCATCGGGAGGTAGCACAACACGCATTGTGAGAGATCTTAGCGACGTCATACGTTCCGAGGCCAACCATTTCTTACAAAACAAGTCACCCAAGTGCATCCCTCGACAGCGGCCAAGGTCGCGAGCAGTGTCTCGGTCTAGGTGGATCGCGGTCATGTCAAGATCAACCAAACATTTGCAGAGCGATAAGCTTTGCAGCAGAGCCATTGTCAATCCAAAACTAGACATCCAACGAAAGGATTGTAGCGTGTGCCGGCTCGAGATCAGCACGCGCGCAAGCCAAGATAAAAGAAAATCACGTTGCCCGCCAAAATTGGACGATATCAATGGGAAAAAATCAATGTGCAATTGCCGCAGTGCTCCCGTAGAAACCAAATGCACCCCAATGCGCGCGGCAAGAGAGTTTGGACCATCCAATTGTACGGGAAAGTGCGCCTGTCTCAATACGAGGTGCGACTGCTTGAAATATCGACGCACGCCACGCATCAGTATGTTACTTGACAGGAAAACATGCCCCAACTCTTGCAGCGTGAGATAGCCAAACACCAATCGTTCAGCATCAGCAAACAGCGGCTTGCCACGTAAACACAATCCACCATTCGCAGATATTCTGTTATCCTTTGACGACACATCCAATAATGCAAACGGGCTTGAGCGCATGTCTGTCAACACATGACCCAACGAAAAAATGAAAAAAGTACGCGCATGATCCATCATTCAACGTGGTTGCTAACGTATGGAGTATGTTGTGCACACATCATCAAACGCGTTGCAAATTGCCGCACACACTTGTCATCAAGGGTACCTGATGTGGCATTGGACGCGGCAAGTCGAAGCTTTTTGGATAAAACCTGACACGAATCGTTGGTAGTGCCACACAGCATCGAATGAACCAAAACAAAACACCAACACGATATGCGTCACGTGCTCACGAAATGAAAAAAACACATGCTTGCAATCTCGCGTTGAGTTAAACCTCGGGGTTTTTTTTGCCGTGGATTGGATACGCTGCTTGTTGTTGTACTGTAAATTACATGCAAGGTAACAAGCGCGCATCTGAAGGCCTTGCTGTTGATCGTAGCGCGAAGCGATTTCGTGGACGTGCAGACCAACATAGCGCGCCACTAAGTGATACGGACACTAATGGGAATGGTACGCCACCATTGGAAACCTCTTCGGACGCACAGTACCGTGTACCCTGCGAAGTTAAGGCCACAACAGGGTTCCGGGAGGTTTCTCGTTTTGCGACACCATTAACGACGACATTATTATCATCACCGCCGCTGCCGCTGTCATTATCGCATCATAAAACAACACGGGGGACTGGCGCCTCTCTGCACGTCTCGTCAGAATCGTTATTGCAATCAACAAATTCGCCACTAGCATCCAACTCTCTATCACTGGCTGCAGCAACGCCCTCTTTGTCCAGTTCAATGGTTGCAGCACCTGAGCAGGACTCGCGCAAACGCACACCCAAAGAAGTATGGACGGATTATTGTGCACAAGCTTACGACCAAAATGTGAACATTTTCTTTGACTTGGCTGACGCCACACCGCATCACCGCGATATGATTCGTATTATGTCGTGCGAATTTGCGTTACTGTCTCCACTTTTGCTTGAATTACTGCCTCAACTCGTTGGCGTTTTGCTTTCAAGTTCATCGTCGCATGCTCCCTATACTTTCAAAGTGTCATTGCTCTATCCTCCACAGCTTACGACACGGCTTTGTGACATGTCGTTCTGCCAGTCATTGCGCTTTTTTCTACTGCTATCTTCACTATGCTCTGACTTTAAGCTATGCTGTGGCAAGCACTCCTGGCATTGTCAAGCGAACACTGGCGCGCATTGAATCAATACACTTTAATGGAGGTCATCATGTGTACTACACATACCTTTTAATGGTCATCATACGTACATGTCTCACAAAATTTAATGTATTTACACCCTCCGCGCGTGTTACCCCCGTAGTAGTGATCGGGGACAGTTTTGGTCCTCAAATCCGATTCGATGCAATATAGACAGTTGATTTAAGTAACGCGGACATTTTGTGACACGATAAGCAAATATGATGCGAGATCAAGCACGTGTTAATTAGAGCACGTGTCGTGTATGGTGTATCGTCGTGGCTTGAAGAACCTGCGTGGCGTGTAATCGGGTACTCGTTAAACGAATACAATCACTGACGTATCACATCATTGCGTCTGTTTGGTTACATAGTGGCACGTGTTCCAAAAACGACTGGACAGAGGTCCAAACTGTGCGTGCAACATGATCTATTTCGTCACCAGTGTGTCGTACTTGAGCTTCCTGTCGTATCGGCCAGACATTGATGAGTTTGCGCGGCATTTGGGTCTACCGCGCATTCGGTGCTTGTGCACTCACTGTTTGAACGTGGTCGGTCATGGAAAAGTGATGCGCTGCAAACGATGTTCGGCAGTGTACTGCTCCAAGGCATGTCAAATCACGGACTTTGATACACACAAGCAGGGTATGTCGTCGCGCGCATATCGTTTGGGGGATGCTTTTGTTGTTACCCCTGTGTGTTATTAATACGCAACGCATTTCCATTCGTTGTGTCCTGTCGTATGTTTAGGTGTGTGTCGAGCCAAGGGCGTTGATATGCCTGAGCGGCGGTATGCGGAAAAGGCATCGTGTTTGTTCGTGTCGGCTATAAATTACTGGCATCCATTCAACGCGTTGTTTAGTCGAGTTGCCAAGCGAGGTTATGCGGCAAGTGGTCGTGGCATCGTTGGCATTCTGTTTTACAGTGTCAGTGACGTGTTTCGTCTCTTAAACGCATACCACGACAGCAAATGTCATGGACCGGTTATTAGTCCTTTTCACCAGTACATCAGCAAGGCGCGTCATCAAATGATGAAAGCTTCTGGTCGCCAAAACGATCGAACAGCGCAACGTGTTCAAGAACGAATGGAAGAATACGATCCCAAGACTGAATTTCTGATTTGCATTGTCATCCGCAACCGTGGTCTCGGGACAGGCGTGGATACGATCGCTACAATGACCTTTAACCCTTTTCGCAATGCTTGAATACGGACACGCACGCGCCGCAACGAGTTTAGAGTTTAGGATAACGTAAAAACGATTTATTTATTTGTAACTGTCTTGCAGCGTTCAATTGCGCTCTATAAACCAGATCATTTTACGTTCGTTGCGTTCACATAACGTATTCAAAAGAATGACCCGCATTGTCGTGTGTCGCAGAGGAATCAGACTGCACTCGTACAACTTTGTTGATTCAAGGTCCGCTCCAGCGCAAAGGACAAGGCACACCAAATATGCAGGTTTACGACGCCGTTTCGGTACTTGCTTTCCTCCTACGCAAGGCTATGGGATGGGCTGCGCTAAGCGTAACGGTTGCCAAACGCCGCTGCAGCCGCCGTGGCCGCAGCAGGAGCAAAAGCCGATTTCAAAGGCACTGCGACTCTGAGCGCACGGTGGCGGTTGTAACGGTCACGCAAAATTTGCGACTCGATGTACTTGAGCACGGCGCCAGTAGTCGACTTGGGCGTTTGCGGCTGCGCAGCGTGATCGGTGTTGCAATTTGTCAAGACGCATTCTTTCGGGTGCGATTGCGTTGCTACCAGGCCCGTGCTGATGTTGGCAACCGTTGTCAACGTCGTTACTGATGTGTCATTCTGATTGAATGAAGATTGTGCGATCTTGGCGATGGTGTGCGTGTCGAGCTTCAACTTGTAAGGCTTGACTCGCAATCGGTTGACGGCAGTCGTTCGTATCGCCCACTTGTGCGGCTTGGTGTACACACTGAACGCACCATCGTTGTCATTATCGTCCCGGGTGGAACGAAACACGGCGAACTGATACTCGACTTGACCAGTGTTCTTGTCGAAACGATACGCAAAAGCAGTGTGACGAGTGCCTACGTGGTCATAGCAGAAACGCGTGTTGGGTGGCAGTTCCCGGTTGATAAAGAGCTTTTGTCCATGCACGATCACGGTTTTGCCCTTGCGACCCGGGCGGGACATGCGTGACAACTCAGTCGCACTGCGCTTTTTGGATTTGGAAGATGATGATGGAGACGGCGCGACTTGATCCTTGGCACTACCGATCCTAACGGCGTTAGCATTGATGTTGTGATTGTGGTTGGTACCACTATAATCAACGACAGGTTGCTCGCCGTGTGGCGCGCATTTGCCGCCGTGTCCGTGGATACCGCATGTCGCGGTTACGCTCATAGTCTTGGTGTCGGTGTTTTTGCTCATTAACGCTTGATACAGAGTATTGCGCGAGATGCGTATCGTAATGGTAGTGCTTGATTGCCAAGTGAGTCAAGTGGAGACGTTGTGAGAAAAGTATTTTCGCCTCAGAATTCATGTTACATTCGATTGTTCCGTTCGCATGTTCGTTACTGCATCATCATAGGAAGACTGTGACTGCGACTCTGCGTAGCAGGCACTGGTTTGGTTATCAAATTGACATTTGGCATCTGATCGGCGACGATAAACACTTAACACTTAAGTCGAATGTCCCACCGCTTTCACGCAAAACACAACACATGTTGCGCACGTTCGTCCACCTACGATGACCCATTCCGCGTACACTCGCCTTTTATAGTAAAGCATACATGCACTATATCTAACATGGATTGTAGCACGAATCGAATCACGTGACCGCATTACAACAAAATGCGCGAACAAGCGCGCGCGAACAAGCGCGACCAAGTCATCATCAGGTTGGACAACAAATCATTAAGTATTTTGTCTTTCAAAGAGAGTTGTTCTCGGGCTTCACCACCACGTGGAAGCAATTGGTGGTACATTGATCAGCATCATCACAAGCCTCGCAACAAATGCTAGTCTTCCCCACCAAAAACCGCTCCACCGACTGGCTGCTCGAGAAATGAGCCAATGTGCGATTTACATATATATGGTTGCCGGGGACGAAACTCTCGCGAACACATTCGAACGATCGCAAAGAGCAGTCGTCAAAAGCAGTTGGCGAAACAAACGACACCAAAGCGCCCTGTGCAAAATCGTGAGACCCTAAAAGGCGAAAAACCAACAAAAACACAGTACCTCCGAATCTGTCGAATGCACAACTTGATCGTCAGGTACAGTTACAATGGGCGGAGTGGAATCGACGGCATTGAAAGAGAAGGAACAACTGGCCGTGTTACCATCAGGATCCACTGCTGAACACGTGCCGATTATGGGACTACCATTCTCCAGGTGCGAGAAGGGCGGCGAACAAGAGGTCTTGACGTTTGAACCATGACACGCGTCATGGGCTTTGGCCTCGAATGCTTGCGAAATGGGACAACTGGACGTGCTCTTGGTGGGACAAACAATCAAAGGCGCAACGTTATCGATGACTTGCACATAAAAACTGCAACTGGCCGCCACAGAATGAACCAAGTCGCGCGATATTATTCGCTTGCATTCCACGAGCGTTGATCCAAGACGAAATACGCTTCCGCTGCTCGGAAAGCACTCGACGTTGTCGCCGCTCAAATCAAGAGCGCCGCTGTCGTCTGTACTGGCCACATCAAACAACGCGTATGCGCCCTCGTTGACGCACGAGTCGATGATGATACTTGCAGGACACGATATCAAAGGCAACGATGTTGCCGTGTGACAATTCGCTCCAAGAATAAGGCACAGTGCAATCAGTACAAGCGTACGACTTGCCATTTTGAGACTACTACAACAACAAACACAAGGCAACTTGTTGAATTAGATTGCTGCCATGCGCATTAAAGATCACAAACATTAAATTGGTAGAAGAATGAACGAAACACACGGTATGTAGTACGTGCTTCAAAATAAAGGGCAACGCTAAAATTCGTCACTTGACGTCATAAAACGTGCGTCGTGCAATTTGGAGGCAAAAATTCGGCGATAAACATCAGAGTGACAAATTGCACGCATTGGGTTTTATATCAAGGATAACTAAATGAATAGAACCCATCAAGACCCGGCATACGCCGCATACAGCAATACACAGAACAGCACGATAGAGCACCGCAGATCTGTGTGTCACTTCGGAACGACAAATGAATAAAACTCACAAGAACCTGCATTGTTATGCCGCATACCGTAACATACAGAACAGCACGATAGAGCACCGCAGATCTGTGTCACACCGGAACGACGAATATCAAGACGCGGCATATGCCGCATACCGTAACATACAAAACAACGCAATAGAGCACCGCATATCAGTGCGTGTCACACCAAAGCACATCACTCGTTGCTTGGGATGTCACTGTTGATAAATCGAATTGCGTAAAGTATTTCATCCTCTTGAATAGCATTCAAATCTTCGTAAACGCCTTCGTTCTCGGGTTTGCGCAGAACATCGTAATCGTCATCTTTTCTTTCCTCCCACCATTGTCTGCTCACGTAACGTTCCGGATCCTCTTCGATTTCATTCAATCTTCGGTGCCATTCTCTTGCCAAACGTTCGGCTTCGTTGTTGAGTTTTGGCAGCTCTCGTTTGTATGTGCCGCCGTTTGGAAACTCTTCTTTTTCAATGTGCCATGACTCCAATGCAGCCTGATTTCGTTCCTCTGGTGTTAAATTCGAATCGAACACGTTTTCCAAAGCGGTTATGTACGCGTTCAAACCAATATCAAATTCGTTCCACTCTTCAATAAAATGTTTGACTGCACTGATCAGTTCTTCCACTGACCACTCTTCAATGTCGTCTTGTTCCATTCCGTTATTGCCTTTTGCTTTAAAGCAGCTTTTTGTTGAATGATGTCGTTGCCGTTTTATTTTGAGAAACTACGTGATCACGTAGCATGTCTTGTGACATGATCCTTTTCGCGCGGCGTTGGATACACGTTCGTTCTCAATGTGATCCGGGAAGTTGGGAGTTGACGCAAAACATGTTTCCTAGGGAACTAGCAAAGCGAGGTGCTCTTTGTTCGGTGCTTTATATTGAGGGAACAACGCCTTGTTTGCGCAAATGGCCAGTGTATCTTTATATTGGTCATTTCGAGTGATTATTTTCATCATTTGGATAAACAACACACCACGAAGCACAGCGTGCCCAAGTAGCGATTATTGGTGCACCACGTCGGAATCTTCAGATGGATACGGCGTGCGAACGATCGAGACCATCAGTGAGTGCCAAGCCTGTGTTGAAAATACTGGCCTGAGCTGCGGTTGGCTTATTCTCAATGACAACAATGCGGTTTGCACAACGGCAAACACCAACACTCCACCTGCTCCTTGCAACATCACTGGCTTTTCTGGTTTGGTTTCATTTTTTCTGTGCCTGGTGTAACGTTGGATTGCCGACTTGCGCGTGGCGTATTGCACGTGAACATTTTTTGCACGCAGGACTCGGTTACCAGTCGTTTATTGTGGATCCAGACTATTGCCCTGCCAACACGAAAGCTGCCGAGGTTGGGGTAGGCCTACTGGCGTTTTGTTTGGTGATTGCGGTGATCATACTGATCTACGTCGTACGACGGTATGTCGGTCATCGTCTCGATGCCGATCAAGGTAACCTTTTTTTTGATCTCGTGGTCTCGGGCCCGGCAGCAATGCGTCTTTTGCTCTCGTCGCGTTTGGCCTGTGATTTTTGTTTCGAGCGCGACACCCAAATAATAGCATTCATAAAAATGCGAAATCTGTCACTAAGCACTGCCTTCATGTGTTTGTGGTTTACCGTTTGTGCGCACAGGGGATTTGTTGGAACCGGAAATGGCAAATGAATGCGCTGAAGTCGAATTTTACACGAGGACATCGTTGTACACGCGCAACACACGGCCAAGCGTCGATGTGGGTGCTGCAAACGCGACGCCATCGCAAACGAATAATTTTGGTCAATTTGCTATTCATTACCAATACGATCGTGGTTTTCGCCACATGATCGTGGCGTTGTCCATGTCGCTAGTACTGATCGGCCCGGTTCTTCTCGCGGTACTGCTTCAGGGAGAACATTTTGGAATGCAAACGTCAATGCTTCGCCTCAATTTGACTATGCTCGTTGTTGCGGTGTTGGCATCGTTCTTGTTGTTGGTTGCTGCGTGTTCTACGGGCCAAGATTTGATCATCGCATTTGATGCACAGTCTGGCATTCGACGTTATTTGCGCATCGGCATTTGTTGTCGCGGCAAGTTTTACCGTGATCGCAACTTCCATCAGGTGTCTCTACAAGACGTTACAAACGTTTACTTGCACGAGTGGTCGTACTCTGCCACTGACAGTGACGGTGGATGGTATACGGTCAATAAAATACGGGTGCGTGATGCTTCCATTATTTTTGTGCTGCACACGATGCCGTGCGTTTTGTGGTCACGGTCGTTGACTTGCTGTGCGTGCGTGCATGCTTTTGGTTTATTTGATACATGCATTGGCAGATCGAAATGTCTTTGCGCAACGGTCAAATGTTGTATTTGGATCAAGATACGAGTTCATCACAAGCTCGATATGTGACGGATCAGTTACAAAAGATGTGCGAATTTGCGCGCCAGTCTACTGTCAAGGCTAAAGACTGTGCGGGGGTGCTTAGCGTCATTATGGAGGAGGACACTATGGTCGATGCGGAACGACCACGGACAAGCAACGTGAATTCCTCTATTGACATTGTGGCGCGATCCGGTGTTGGTGTGATTCCAATCGAATCACGTCAAGATGCACGTGCGCATTCGGACTCGATTGCAATCGAGTTGACATCGCAACCTGTACCTGCAACTACAACGCTTCACGACGTTAGCGTGTCGGGGACGACGTAAACGCTTTCTTTGAGCCGTTTGACGCGTGCAGTTGAGTTGTTGAATGTATGTCACTCATATCACTTTCAAACGATAGCCGATAGGATAGGCCTGTAAAATGGTAGCGGAAAGTTAAACATATTTGTTTGGCCATGTTACTTGTGCTACACACTGAGCAACGCTGCCGATCGCATTCTTTTTGTGGCGTGGTGTGTAGTTGTAGTCTGTAGTCTTATTTATGCCATTTTCAGTCTGTATTCTAGTTTGATTCGTTCCTTGCCTTACTACGTCAAAAATGGAGAAGCACATGCTCGAACTTACACGTGAATTGTTTTGAACAATTTCCAAGCACACAATCCCTGCCACATCAACATGGACAAGTCAAGCGAACTAAAGTGCCTCAAGGACCGCAGCAAGGCAATGTTCAAGTCAGTTATTCCAACCGTGGAACAAATCAGACTGATCAACGCGTCACGCGAGCGATTCGATGCGTTCTGCACCCAAGCACTTGCCTTTTTCGGAGACGATGAAAGCCCCGAAACGTTGAAGAAGCTCAGCGCCTTTCTTGATGCAATGGAACAAGCAAAGGATCAATTGGGCCGAGCTCTCGCTGATGCAAGGGGGCCGGGATCCATTTGACCCCGCGTTGAGTGACAATGTTGTGCATGTGATGGTGCATATCGTTTTTTGTTGTGTTGCAACGTTTTCTCAGTAAGTGTTTCTATTTTGACTGATGTGCATGAAGGAGGAGGGTAACGCTTTTATGTTTGCTCGAAGCTTTTTGCCTGCAAGGATGGATGTGAGGCTACTGTCCGTAGACCACGTTTACATAAACCTGAACATATTTTGCATCGGTCTATGCTTTGGTTTGATGTGCTCGCAGTGAATATTAATTCGGTGTGCTCAATCCTGCGGAATAGAATACGTTGTTGACACCCGTGTACACTGCCGAGAAGCGTGTCAAGCCGAGTGTTAGGGATCAATTTGGTAGTAGCCCCTTAAACCCCTAAGTCAAAGTCATGTACCAAAAATAGTGACACAAGCCGTATGGAATCTTTGGCGGGAAATATGATGCAGAGTGATGCAATAAAATGCTGCGAATTGATGCAAGCTCAGGTTGTGATCAAACAAAACAATATTGCGAGACAAGAAAAGAGTGTTCGTGTTCGCGAGTGCGTGATAGGCGTGTGTTCTAAGAATATGAATATGGAACGGCACGCGCCCAAGACGTTGTGGGGTACAATAGAGGAACCTTCCAAGCACGATTCCGATTCTATTTTGGAAATGTCATTGGATGTGGCGCGGTTGGCAGCGAAAATTCCCGAGACCCTGGTACACGACTTGTCATGGAAGCCTGTACGTGATCAAAAACGTTCTTGTGCATGTGTGCCAGCCTGTATTGCTGATGTCATTGACTGGCACAATTTTAATTCTTTTGTTCGAGACGGTCGTCCAGTTCAGCAAGCATCAAACACTGGAAAGGACGTGGGAACGTCCGCAAAGATGCTATACGACATGCGGAGCGTGCTGACGCAAAAGGGCAGTTCGTGTCAAGAGTCACTCCGAATCGCGCGAGATCACGGCTGTTGGCCTGCAAGTTTGTATACCGAATTTCGACGTTTGGCTGCGTCCGTCAGCACGAATACGACCACTGTCGTGATGAAGCGAACTAATGATGCCGACAATGGAACTACTCGTACTCCTGCTTCTACTGCTACCGTGACAATGAAAGATAAAACCCACACGCTCGCAAATGCCAACACCAACGTAACCGCGACAGCCAAAAATAATTCGAAAACAACGACGGTACCAGAGAACTTGTCATTGTCTAAAATGTGCCACATCGTCGGAATGATACCAGGCGCTGTGCGAATTGCTGCCTTTTTCCGCATCAGCACATTAAAAGGGGTCAAGGTGGCGCTTGCGACATTTGGACCCTGCATCCTTCTGACTCCATGCTATAACACGTCACCGACATTTTGGCGACCGAGTCGCAAAAACTACGAACGCTACCTGCAGCGTGGGAAGAAGCTCCATTGCGATCCGTCTGTTGTCTTGGCCGGCGGCATTATTGGTTCGACGCAAGCGGTAGTGCCTTTGACAACATCTGCCCATTGCACCGTGTGGCGTGGATTTGGGCGTGAAACCACACAAGACCAATTGGATGACCAAATCACTGAGATAGAACGATTACCCGATTTAATACCAACACCTCGCAAGTACCACTGCGTTCTGGTTGTCGGTTATGATAAACACGGTCTGCTCATTCGAAACTCTTGGAGCGCGAACTGGGCTTCAAATGGAAACACACAAATGCCGTACGCCGACTTTGACAAGTATGCGGTTGAGGCTTGGGTGATTACAGGACTGGCTCGCGGTGATGGCGTCGCGCGATAACTTACGTAACTTATGTTACTTTCGTTACTTACGTTGCTGACAGAACTACTTGGGCCTTGCTAAACATGCCAGATCTGTCAACGAAAGAAGTGTCGAACCGAGTATTAGTTCGGTACTGCGCCAATCCGCGCGCTACGGACCAAATTGCCATCGTACGAAATAGTGAAACATACGCAGCCTGTGCTGATCTGGCGGTCGCGTTAGAACTGACCCATTAAATGCCCAAAGTGCAAAATTGACCATGCAAAACGGTCTCATCGTCCTCGACTAACGGCACGTGTCCAGAACTTTATGCATACGCCATTTAACATGTCACGATTTCAGTACGCGCTTTTGCGACTGCTTCCAAAAAAATCCAAAGAGAACCGTACGCGCAACCACAAACGCGTTGCACGAACGAACGGGAGCGAATATGCAGCTCAACATGTCGGCGCTCACCAAGCAACGACGAGCCAAGTTGCTGCTATGGTTGGCGCGCTATGCCAATCATTGGGATTTTCACGAACTTGCGATGCTCACGCTTCATTTTGACGCGGGCGGCTTCTTTGTTCGTGACACGTTGTGCTTGACGGTAAGATTTCCTCTCGTACTGGCAGGGTGGCAGCGCGAACCAAATAAAGTCGCGGATTTTGCAATGCATTTTGCATCGTGTTTGCAGCAAAGTGTCCAACCCAATATTCGTTCTCAATTCTCCGACCTTGGGCCTGAGGCCATCGGCCTGGCACCAAAGCCCCAAAATGCTTCAGTGCTGCAACACGATGATTTGCATGGCGATTTTGCAGCGCGTGCTACGACACTTGATCAAGAATCGAGCGCCGATCGATCTATTGGCACTGTAGTATGCAACGGTGCGATCAACGATGTGGATCTTATCCGTGATACAAAATGGATTGCAAAAGATGTGTTGCAGGCACATCCGCTATTCAGAGCACCAACGAACGTAATGACAGAAACGAAACAAGGTAGTGAGAACCAAAGCGCAAACCTCCAAGGCGATGCGCATGTAATAAATGAATTTTCGCCTCGCCAACCATTCTTGCCCGATGGCTGTCCCGAGTTCGTAACCAATCAAATCCCACTTTTATCGCCCAATATCTATGATACGGCTGCAGGCATCGTTGAGCATGCAGCGATTGTCACGCCGACACTCGCGACAATGGATGGAGATGCAGCAGTAATAGGATTGACAGAAACAAAACAGTCCAAAATTGCACCAGGTATGAATGGCGGGTGGACAGTTCGCGTTTACGAAGCACGTGGAGTGAGCTTTGCGTTGCCAACGCTTCAAATGGA
>Ga0206839_1023_pt1 | contig 39815 bp, 41 predicted proteins | sample Alteio_BWOrgCont_27_FD_152883 | JGI IMG/M metagenome (GOLD analysis project Ga0206839, IMG submission 152883) | Enriched cells from forest soil in Barre Woods Harvard Forest LTER site, Petersham, Massachusetts, United States -... | ecosystem: Environmental > Terrestrial > Soil > Temperate forest >... | reverse complement strand
CAAGCTCTTTTTCTATACCAGACCATGCATCCTGGAGCATGGAGCAGAGTTGCAGTTCAAATTTTTTATTACCGTATCTTTTGTATTCTGTAAGGGCTTGCCTGTTAGGTTTTAAATTCGCAAAATATTGTATGTGGTTATAAGAAAATGTATCTAGGCGATTTTTCTTTTTATCAATGGATTTTCCATTAGCTATTTCAAACTCGTTGCGGAGAATTTCGGTAACCTGGTTTACGGTATCTTCAAAGTAGGCAATAATCCTGATAACAGGCATGTAAGTATCCTCCACACCCATATGCGGGTTGTGCTCCATATGCGACTCGATCCTATAGTAAGGAATGCCATTTTGGATGGCAATTTCCCGTACTAGATCTTCAATTTTTACCATGAAAGACGTGCTGCTTTCGATGGCTGATTGATATTTACTGGATAGCATAATGCTTTATATTAATCTATAAGATTACACAAGATTACGGTTTTTTTTTAGTTATCCACAAATTCACAACCCACTTAACTATACCTTAGGAAGGCCTTAACGCCCTCTTAAAGCTATACAAATATAGGAATTATTAGAAAAAAATGACAATAATGTAAAAAACTATTGATTATAAAGTTGGAAAAACTAAATATTAGTATGCAGGGGAGGTTTCCATATATCTTTCCATTGCTGTGGTGTAAGAGCTTCATTAACATTGAAGTTGCCGATTTTTGTTCTTCTTAACTGTTGCAGGTAGGCGCCGCAACCGAGGAGGGAGCCAAAGTCATTTGCGAGTGATCTTATATAAGTACCAGTGCTGCAAACTACCCTGAATGCCACTTCCGGGAGGTGAATGGACAATATCTCAAACTCACTGATAATCACAGGTCTTGCGTCCAGAACCACTTCTTTACCGGCGCGTGCAAGATCATAGGAGCGCTTGCCATCTTTTTTTATAGCAGAGTGTATGGGGGGCACCTGCATTATATCGCCCGTGAGCTGGTGCACTGCATTATTAATGTGTTCTTCGGAGATACCTTCTGTGGATTTAAAGTCGGAAGGTTCGCTTTCCAGGTCGTAAGTGGCGGTGATGGCACCGAGATGGAATATACCGGTATATTCTTTAGGCAGTTGCTGGTATTGGGATATTTGTTTGGTCATATCGCCGGTGCAGCAGATGAGTAGGCCGGTAGCTAAAGGATCGAGTGTGCCGCAATGCCCTATTTTGGCACGTAAGGTGATTTTCATAAGGTTTACCGCATCAAATGAGGTCCACTTATATGGCTTGTCTATAAGGATTACGCCGCCTTTTTTGAGCTCAGCGGGCATAGGTCTTTTCTGCATTGCGGCAAAGGTAGGGATAAGAGAGGAATTGAGCATTAGTGGATGGTGCAAAAAAGGTAACTGCCATAGCAAACACCTATACCACTATCAGGGTGCATGTCTTTGTAAGGTGTAATTTCACAACGCAAAAAATTATACACATGGAACAACAAGAAATAGTCGCAAAAATTGTACTCGATAACTGGTTTAACACCGTCTCCAACACCAACAAATTATTGAATTCCATTACTGACGAACAGCTACAGGCTGATGTGGCTCCCGGCCGCAATAGCGGTATCTATCTTTTAGGCCATCTTACGGCTGTGCATGACCGTATGCTGCCGCTGCTCGGTTTTGAAGACCAGGCTTATCCGCATTATAATGAGATATTTCTCACAAGCCCTGACAAATCAGGAAAGGAAATGCCAACGGCCAGTGAATTGCGTACTCAATGGAATGAAACAAACGCCAAGCTGGAACAGCATTACAAAAGCCTTAAACCCAGTGAGTGGTTTCAAAGACATACCTCAGTATCTGAAGCTGATTTTGAGAAAGAGCCACACCGCAACCGCCTGAATATAGTGATAGGCAGAACAACACATCTATCCAATCATTTAGGACAGATGCTATTTTTGAATAAGTAGTCTTGTTTGCCTGTTCCTGCTGTAGTACAGGCAACAGGAACAGGCAAAATATTGATTCAGCTCATTATAATCTGTTTATTTAATTATTTTCGCATTATAACGCATCAAATAATTGACTAAGCAGGAGCATATAGCATATTGGGTCAAAACGGCTAACGAAGACTGGAAAGCTGTTCAGAAATTATATAAAGCTAAATTATACTTACAGTCTTTATTTTGGGCGCACCTCGTTTTGGAAAATTAGTTAAAGCACATTGGGTAAAAGATAATGAAGGGAACACACCACCAAAAATCCATAACTTGCTCTATATGGCAGGAAAAACCAAGCTTTCTCTCACTGAAGAGACAACTGAATTTTTTTACTTAATGAATCAATTTCAATTGGAAGGCCGTTATCCTGACTATCTTCAGGATACTTATAAGAAGTACAAAGCAATACAGACAAAAAAAGTTATAGAACAAGTCGAAATTCACCGAAAATGCTTACTCAAAAAGCTGTAATTGGCATAATAAAAAAGCTGGTAAATGAAATACAGCATTCAGGCTTGCACCTTAATCGTGTAGTGTTATTTGGCTCGTATGCCAAAAAAACACAACATGAATGGAGTGATATAGACGTGGCTTTTGTAGCTGATGAGTTTAAGAATATAGGTTTTGAAGACGTAAAACTATTTGTAAAGCAACTTGTAAAATATCCACACCTGAATATCTCTCCCCGCACATACAATACAAAAGATTTTTCATCTGATAAAGACCCTTTTGTAGCAGAAATATTAAAGACAGGTATTGAAATAGAGGCATAATACCCTTCGTTTGTTATAATAAAATCTTTCTATTCCGATTTCAAAAGCACTCCGATTTTTATTGTTTCCACCGTTAGTCAAAACTATGCACTTTAGTGCAAGGGCTTCAGTAATACGAAAAAATCTAATTTTAAATATGAGCAAGAGTATTTTAAAGTTCAAAAAAGCAAAATGTTATATTCGATGGCAGGAATTCATTCCGGCATTTATAAACCTATGCACTTTCAGTGCAGAGTGATTTAGTAAAACCATTCTATTAGCGCCAATACCTCTTTACATATAGAGAGGTATTGGCGCTAATTTTTGAAGTTTAGCTATACTGCCCACTCTTTCACATTACATACATCTGACTGGCGCGGGAAAATCTTAGTAGTAAGCACCCGGTGTACCTCCTCATCTCCATCAGCGCAACAATCGGCTATTACGGTGAGGCGGTAATCTTTATCAGCCGCTTCACGAATGGTAGATAATACTACTCCGCTGGTAGCAACACCCGTAAGCACCATGTGACGAATGCCCTTAACACCACTTCGAGGTCGCTGCCTGTAAATGCGCTGATACGGCGCTTTGTAACAGTAACTTCACCTTCCAACGGCGCCACATCAGGATGAATTTTCACAAACTCTTCGGTGCCTATGCCGGTAAACCTTTCTTTGCTGGCAGCGAAACTTTTATTGTTCATATTGATTTCCGGCGCGCCGGTTCTGAAGCCTACAACTACATATATGACCGGTATCTTATTGTGTCGTGCTGTAGCTATGGCCTTGGCAACATTGCTAAGGAGTTGTGTTGTATCCGGGAGATTACGGAGAATTGCTGACTGCATATCCATTACCAGCAGGGCGGTGTCTTGTGTGTTTTGTTCCATTTTTTTATGTTGTTTTTATGAATGATTTGATTACATTTCTTCTATCACTGCGTCTTCTTCTTCTTTAATCTGCTCTATATTCTTCCTGTCCAGCTTGTCTTTTCTAAGGAAATTAGAAAAGACACCAACAATGATCAGGGCCAGGATGCCCTGGCAAAGTATGGCATTAGGCGCACCCGTGAGCTGCGATACACCGCCTATAAGCAGGCTGCCAAGCGGTAACATGCCAAAGTAAGCCATTGCCACATAACTCATTATCCTGCCTCTCATTTTTGCATCTGAGTTAACTTGTATGATGGTCATCATAATGGTCGTTTGCGACATCATACCAAATCCTGTTAACGTGGCAAAAAACATAGCAAGCGGAAAATTACTTATGTGGGAGAAGAACGCAAGGGAAATGCCAAAAATAATAGAGTTGCCCAATAGTACAATTTTAAGATCCGTTCCCTGCTTTAAAGACGCGAGGAATATAGACCCACTCACTGCTCCTAAACCTATAAAGCTATTGATATAACCAAAAGTAGCGGCATCTCCCTTAAAGATGACCTTGGCAAATACCGGTAAGAGTGTGTTATAAGGCAACACCAGCAGGCTCACTAACGCCAGCAGCAACATGATCCTGTTTATGGAAGGCGTATTTTTCAGATAAACAAAACCTTCCACCAATTCAGATGTGACTTTCTTTTTCACCGGAGTGGATATGTACCTGGGCAGTTTCATTAATAACAAAGAAGTAATAACAGCCACAAAGCTCAGTGCGTTTACGCTAAAACAGATGCCCGCGCCAAATTTCTGCAGTACAATGCCCGAAAGCGCAGGGCCAACCAACCGGGCAAGATTTACCATAGAAGAGTTGAGCGCCAGTGCATTGGGCAGGTCTGCTTTGTCAGTTACCATTTCATGTACAAGCGGCTGCCTTGCTGGTACGTCAAAAGCATTGATGATACCGAGTATCACACTTAGTGTGAGTATTTCCCAAACCGTATAATGATTGGCAAACACAAGTATAGCCATCAATATCGCCTGCAGCATAGACAATGTTTGCGTGAGCAGCAACAATTTGTACCGGCTATACCTGTCTGCGGCTATACCACCCAACAACGAAAAAAGAAATGACGGGAACTGTGATGCAAATACGGTAAGCCCCAGCATAAATGCAGAATGGGTAATAGTATAAACAACCCAACTCACGGCGGTGCGCTGCATCCAGGTGCCAATCTGCGAGATGGACTGGCTTATGAAAAATAATCTGTAATTACGATTTCTGAAAGCGTTAAATGTGGTAATACTCATATTGTGAGCGATGCTCTTTGCCATTTATCACTGCTGCTAAAACTGCATTTGCTTCTCCACAAACGCAATGCTTAACATCCAACTCATTGCCACGATACCAAGAAAAAAGACAATGAGCGACATTACTTTCTGGTTGGAAACCTTACCAATACGCATAAGTATATAGCCAACTACAAGATTAAAAAGGCCCCAAAAAGTATTGACCGTAGGCGACGAAGGTCCTTTTCCCGGAGGAGTAGCAAACGGGGTAGGAAAAACATCACCGGAAACACCATGAATAAGATGTGGAACCGTATTAGCGATAAAGAGTCCCGCAAAAAAGCAGGCGATATAATGATACCATTTCATAAGTGAATATTTAGCATTAGTGATTTAAAATGCAAAGGTGAGGCAAAGATGTGACATAGACCCGTGACAAACGTCACAATCTGTAATCTTAATCTTTTTTTGCCCGTATGCGGCTCAACGTTTCGCGGGTTACACCTAAGTAAGACGCTATTTGTGAAAGAGATATGCGCTGTAATAATTTTGGATTATTTTTTTCGATGTACTTGTAACGTTCTGTAGGAGTATATAATTTGAACAGATTACTATGTTCCTCGGCAGCCAACAATATGTGAACCGACAGGCGCCTGATAAACAGTACAATTTCGGGATGCGAGTTAAACTCTCCGGTTATCACGTCCAAATTAAAAATCCATACAGACGCTTCCTCACCCGCTTCTATGGTCAGATCTGACGGTTTGCGGCCATTCACGCTTTTTAAATTGGTGGTAAATTCCCCTTCAAAAGTAAAGTTGAGGTTAATAGGTGCATTGCCTTTATCATAATAAGTGCGTAAATAACCTCTTTCCACGAGATAAAAAGAGCGGCATACTTCCCCTTCTTTCAGCAATATTGCACCCTTTTTTAATTCCCGGTTTTGCGCACAGCTCATCAGCAACGGAATATCTTCATCAGATATCCTCCTGGAAACTTTTTTTATATACCCGGAGAGTGTATTAAGATCCATTCACATGCGTATAGCTGTACAAATATCTTTATTCCCGCAACAGCGTGTGAAGGTTAGCAGATAATTTTTCAGAACGCTTAACTATTTTCACATTTACTTCATCAAAAAACTACCCTTTCACCACGCCAAGTTCCTTACCTACTTTTATGAAGGAGTCGATGGCTTTATCAAGGTGTTGGCGCTCATGTGCCGCAGATATCTGCACGCGGATACGCGCCTGTCCTTTTGCCACTACCGGATAAAAGAAGCCTATTACATAAATGCCTTCTTCCAGCATACGGGCAGCAAATTTCTGGGCTATTACCGCATCATAAAGCATAATGGGGGATATGGGATGTGTGCCGGGTTTTATATCAAAACCAGCATCCGTCATGCGCTTGCGGAAATACAATGTATTATCCTCCAGCTTATCGCGGAGTGTCGTAGTCTCACTGAGCATATCCAGCACAGCTATGGAAGCACCCACTATAGATGGAGCCAATGAATTAGAAAACAGGTACGGCCTGCTACGCTGGCGGAGCATGTCTATCGTTTCTTTTTTGCCGCTGGTAAAGCCGCCGGATGCACCACCCAGGGCCTTTCCTAGTGTACCGGTAATAATATCTATCCGGTCCATGACGCCACAAAGCTCATGCACACCCCTGCCGGTAGCGCCCATAAAGCCCGATGAATGGCTTTCATCTATCATCACCAGCGCGTCATATTTATCGGCGAGGTCGCATATTTTGTCTAACTGGGCTATAGTGCCATCCATAGAAAATACGGAGTCTGTAACGATCATTCGGGTACGGGCATCCATATTAGCCTGCAGCTGCACTTCCAGGTCGCCAAGGTCATTGTGCTTGTAGCGGCCACGGCGGGCTTTGCACAGGCGCACCCCGTCTATAATAGAAGCATGGTTCAACTCATCTGATATAATAGCATCGTCTTCTCCCAGCAACGGCTCAAAAACACCTCCATTGGCATCGAAACACGCCACATAAAGTATGGTATCTTCCGTGCCTACAAAACGGGATATTTTTGCTTCCAGTTCTTTATGTATATCCTGCGTACCGCAGATAAAGCGCACAGAACTCATTCCGTATCCACGATGATCTATAGCCGCCTTTGCAGCAGTCACCACTTTTGGATGGGAGGACAGGCCAAGATAATTATTGGCGCAAAAGTTGAGTACAGTGCGTCCGTTTACCAGAATCTCCGGTCCCTGCTCTGATTCTATAATGCGTTCGTTTTTAAATAGGCCTGCGTCTGTGATCTCCTGCAATTCTTTTTGCAGGCGCGAATAAAAAGAAGGACTGGACATAATTTTATTTTAAACCCTGGATAAATTTAGTATGTAATTACTTGGAGAGTGTTGCAGAGCAAGATTCTGATACCGCACCAGATACAGTATAATATACGTTCATGCCACTGGACGTGAATGTGCCGCTACCCTGCATAGTGATACCATTGCCGATATTCTGGCTGGGTATATACAGCGAATCAATATCACAATTGAGCGATATATTAACACTGGTATTGGAACCATATCCGCCAAAGTTATTCACTGTTAATACATTAGTTGTGCCCGACGAAACCCCGGTTACTGGGTATGTGTAGCTCCTTGACGTACAGCCATTGGAGCCGGTAAGATTGCCAATAAATAAAGACGCGCAATCTGCAGGTATTACTATAAGATTGTAGTTATATACCTGTGTTGCGGTGCCTGGCGCTGTGGCTACTATAGATATAGGGTAAGTACCTACGGCAATATTATTAGCAGTGTATATATATTTATAATAGTAGGTAGGTATTCCTGTAGACCTTTGCGGAGAAACAGTGATGCCATTTGGAATGCCCTGCACTTCCAGTGTCACAGAATCAGGTGTTCCGCTCAAAAATTTTACAGTAAGATCTACATATGCTTTGCCGGTCGCGGTGATATAGACGTTCTGTGGAGTAGTGTCTTTTTCATTTTCAACAGTATAAGACATAGGTACTTTTACAGACTTGGTACAGGAAACCCCCACCGCGCAAATCGTGAGCAAGAATAGAATAATTCTTTTCATACGGTTAAATTTTGAAGCGGCAAGATACGAGCATTATATTAAAATTCATAGGCATTCCACCTTCATTTAATGACTCCCTTCCCGCTATACTTTTTAAAGAGTTAACAAAGGTAATGGGTAAATATAATCAATGAATAACGATTTTTATTTGACCTGGCATAAATCAGCGCAAGCATATAAAAATGACTAATCTATGCCAAGGTCCTTGTGATACATTTCTATTTTCATTTTCCCCCAAAAAATCAAATGATTGTTTTTTGGATCTTGTACCCTTACTACTACCTCATCTTCTCCCTTAGTAAGAGTGCCCACATCCACAATGATGTCTTTAAGTACTCTTCCTTTTTTATTCCTGATCTCCGCATGGCCCGCAGTGAGCAAAAATGCGCCAACGGCATTTTGAAGTATAGGCTGCAATGTATTAAGATATTCTGTACCTGTACCTTCATATAGCTCAACGGTATAATCCTTTCCAGTATCGAGACCAGAAGATAAGCCATAAATAGAATCCCCGGTTTCCGCGAGCAACTGCAATGCCTTATTAATATCTTTTAGGGTAAAGGATAAGGTATAACCCTCAAATATTACATGTACGTGCGGCTGCTCCCAAAGGTTCCTGACCTGGACATTGTGCTGTGGAAATATAAAGGAGGAAAGAAGAAACGCCATTAAAAAAAGCAATACATTTTTCATCATTCCTTTTTTTTAACTGCCTAAAGTTATGAAAACCGCTAATTTTGGCGCCTAAAATATATCCTCATGAAAAGTTTTGCCAGTGATAATTATGCAGGTGTGCTGCCGGAAGTGATGGAAGCCCTGCAAAAAGCAAACAGCCTTCATGCGCGTTCGTATGGAGCTGATGAAATCACGAAGCGTGTTACCCGGTTATTCAAAGATATTTTTGAAGCAGATGTGGATGTGTTTTTCGTATTCAATGGTACGGGTGCAAATGTGCTGAGCATCAGCAGCGCCACCCAGTCTTATAATGCGATCCTGTGCTCCGATACCTCACATATATATAACGATGAATCCTCCGCTCCTGAAACATTCACTGGCTGCCGGTTTTTCCCACTACAGGCAAATGATAAAGGTAAACTGGAGATAAAAACTATCAGCGACAGGCTGATACGCAAGGGCGATGTGCATTATCCGCAAACCGCTATGCTGTCTATAACGCAGGCAACTGAGTATGGCACCGTTTACAAGCCGGAAGAAATAAAAGAAATAGCGACACTTACAAAAGAAAACGGAATCTGCCTGCATGTAGACGGTTCCCGGTTTTTTAATGCGGCGGCCTCGCTAGGCTGCAGCCTTAACGACATAAGCGGGAAAGCAGGCGTGGATATATTGTCATTAGGCGGCACAAAAGCCGGTATGATGTTTGGTGAAGCAGTTGTAGTGTTTAATAAACAATTGGCAAAACATATTGCATACAAGCAAAAACAGGTAATGCAACTGGCCTCGAAAACGCGCTTCATTGCAGCGCAGTTTGAGGCGATGCTCCACAATGAACTATGGCGCAAAACAGCAAAACATGCCAACAACATGGCGGTGCTGCTCTGTAAATCGCTGACAAAAAACAGGAACATAAACATCACCAAACCTGTGCAGGCCAATGCCGTATTTGCCGAAATACCCCGCAACTGGTATGAACCGCTACAGGAACATTATCCTTTTTATGTGTGGAAAGAAAGTACCCATGAAGTACGTCTTATGTGCTCATGGGATACTAAAGAGGAGGAGGTTGCTTCATTTATTAATGCAATAAATGAATTGCCGCAAAATATTGTTTAGGAACGTTAATTAAATAAAGTCTACCATATTGCGCAGTTATTTTTCTTTTTTTCAAGGCGGGGAAACCGCGAATAGCAGGCTATTTAAGGCTTTTCCCAACGTAGAAAAAATGGAAAAGAACAAGTAATATGGTAGACTTTATTTAATTATCGTTCCTTAATTACCGCTACCTGGTTGCGGTGCTGCAGTTTTTACTCCTTTATGTGCTTCCATATAATGCCTGATGATACCATAGGTAGCCGGGAGGATAAGCAACACAATAAATATTATTACTACAAACACACTTTTTAATTTTACAGAATTGGCCACTTTATATAATTTTTCAGAGTTATTTTTGATTGAGTTGTATGCCCTTAATATCATTTACCAGGTATGCGCGATAAAGCGTCATCTGGTTGGTAAGTATTTCCATTTTTTTTGTTCCGGTGATGCTGTTTGCGCGGAGCAGGTATTTGCCGGAGCCGCCACAAACAAAATAATCTTCGCCGATTTTTTGCACAGACCCCTTGGTATTAGAAAACTCTTCCGGAATTTTCCATGCTTTAAAAGAAATGATTTTTTTATTTTGCTCATCCAATTGGAACTCCACCACACGCGAATACGGACGAATAGCATACACCCCATTATCAAACAACAATAGCTTTTGATTCTCTATGAATGTAGGATTGTGCTGCCCCATAAATTGCTGATCTGCTGTCAAAGGAAAATCAGAATTCTTTCCGCCCAATCGCCACATAATATCTCCTGTATGCCTGTTTATTTTTACCAACTGGTTTTCATTCCTGAATGATAAAATAAGATTGCTATCATGGGGGTCTATAACCATAGCGTTTATATGCACATAATCCTGCACAGCAGTAGTATCATAAAATTTATTGAGCATCTGGCTGTTCAGGTAAAATTCGGGGAAGCGGGTAGCATCCCACTGCCATACCACCGAGTCATTTTTTATCTCCTCTACGATCACTGCTGCTACCTTTATATTGGGAGATGGAAAGAGGCATGTGGGGATATTATCTACGCTTTTTGTGTACGCTGTCATTACCATAAAATGATCATCTCCCAGCATAATGAAATCATGCACATCAAGGTCTTGTTTTTTGTCTGTAGTAATATCATTGAAAGGTAATAAATGTACCTGCCTTATTTCATGAAGCGATGAATCAAGTATTACAAAATGACCCGTGGAGCCTGCTATAGCCCTTGTGTTTTTATTCGTATCGCTTACAGCATAGGAATAAAGTGTATGCCCATTAATATGCCATTGGCGAAAATCACAAACCTCGCCATTTACGCCTTGCTTAAAAATGACATGCCCCGCAAGATCCATGATGATCAGTTTTGCGGATGGTACGGAACTGGTTGTTAAAATATACCCTTTTTGTGACGGATCATCCGTTGTGAATTTATAATCAAATATCTTACTGTACTTGTCTTCCTGGTACTTCTTTATCCTGTATGAAACAGACCTGTATGACATGAACAGGCCATATAGTACACAAGGAATAACTACCGCAAAAACAATTGCGATTTTCAGTAACCCTTTTATTTTTATTGTGATCTGCAATTTTTTGTTTTAAAAGAATACGATATTTTTTATGAACAATTACCTTCGGTGAAGCAGGTCTATCACTCCTTCTTTCTGCAAAATACGATAACCGATACGGTCGTTTGAAATACCCTTCTTCAACTCATACGTGAATTTATAGCTTCCATCTTCCCCAAGGTTGGTAACAAAATAAGAAAACAGTATTCGTTCATTGCTGCTGAATTGCTGCGCCACTTCATATAAATGTGTTGATAAGATCATCAGGTGATTGGAATGATTAAACAAGCCCTCTACTACCGCTTTTGTGCATTCATAAGCGTCATGCACATTGGTACCTTTAAACAATTCATCCATAAGTACCAGGTGCGGCGCTTGCAGGGATATCTTTTCCGCTGTCTGCTTCATCCGCTGCACCTCCGCGTAAAAATAGCTCTCCCCGCTGAGTATGTTATCCTCTACCTGCATATTGGTAATAATGCCCTGTAAAAAACTTATCCTGAGCGATCTGGCTGGCACACCCATGCCCAGGTGTGCCAAAAGCGCGGATACTCCTATCGCCCGCATGAACGTCGTTTTGCCAGACATATTGGCGCCGGTAAGCAACAAAAAATTGTTGTCTTTACCGAATGATATATCATATGCAATCGGCTTCTTCAGCAGTGGATGGCTCAGCCCGGTTGCCTCAAAGCATACAGGAGCAGCTGGTAATAGCTCCGGAAAAACCCAGTTATTTTTAACAGTCGCTTTGGCCATAGATTGCCAGGCGTCCAGCTTTGCATAGCTATTTATCAGCCGGTAAACCATGTTCTTTAATTCCCGCCGTGCCTTATAATTCAGTTGCGCCAGTTCTCCATATTTTGTTTGCTGGGTGATGTTCATTAATTGTGCGGTAAGGCGGTGCTGCAATTCTTCTTTCATTAATTGTAGCTCTTGCAGCAGCAGTACCGGCACCTGTTCCTGCTTATCTGCAATATCGGCAAGTTGCTTACAGCCTTTCAGAAAATCGGATAAGTGGGATAAAGAAAACTGTATGAAAAAATATTCCTGCTTATTCAATAATTTTTGAAAAAGGCCATTCAGCGATAATAGCAGCACACCCGGAGGCGCTGAAACATGATCTGCGGATTCGAAATATTTATCCAGCATTACCAGTGTGCCATTCAAAATAATATCCGGCCACAGATCCAGGTGCTCAGACCAAAACCTTATGGCATCTTGGGTCTCTTTCAATTTCTCGAAACTGGCCGGAGGCTGCTGTATATACTTCCGAAGCATATCTTTTCCCGCCTGGGTACTGGTATGGTCTATTAATGCGAATACATCACCACCTTCCGGTGAAAGAAAAGAAAGATCCTTTAATGTGGTTTTATCGTTCTGCATTTATATTTAATGGTATCTCATACAGTATAAAATCTATCTTCCTGCCAGTTTTGGGGATTATTCACAATATATTGCTGTATATGCAAATGTGCTTCCTTATCCCGGATAATATGATCATGGTAACGTCGCTGCCATCCGAAATAGGAAACATCTGTCCGCACCTGCTTACTTACTGCTGATTTGAAACCACGTACTATGTATACAATATTTTTAGATTGGGGGCCGAAAATATTGCCTGCGTTAATGGATGTATTTGTATCGGTGTTGATGGTAGAGACGCGATGCATCGCGTCTCTACCATCAACACCGCGAATATCATGATTACCATTAATACCATGAATTCCACCAAATGAATTGTACCTATTTTTACCAATATTAATAATTGCATGAAAATGATTAGGCATTACAATAAATTCTTCCAGGGTCAAATTCATATCAGGCCGGATACCCGGTGTTTTTAACCATTCATGCTGCACAATTTCACCAATGCCATTCAATATCATTTGTCCATCCCGTATTTCTCCGAAAAAATGTTCTCTATTTGCACAGCAAATAGTTATAAAATACAGCGCCGATGACCCATAATCCCAGTTTTTCAATCGGGCTGTTTCCACCCTGTATTTGTTTTTAAACAGCGTCACCGAAATTTTTGGTTTTTATTAATTGTGTGATTGTGGTAAAGACGCGATGCATCGCGTCTTTACCACAATACGTCCCTAGAGATAACAAATCATCTACCGTTCAAATATCAACCGTTGTCCGCGCACCGCATCATTTATTTTGCCGTTTTCATAAGCGATTTCACCATTCACAAATGTATACCGCACAGATGCAGGAAAGGTATGTCCTTCAAAGGGCGACCAACCACATTTGTACAAAATATTTTCTTTAGTTATTGTAGTGCGGTCATTTAAATCTACAAGCACAAGATCCGCATGATATCCTTCCCTGATGTAACCACGCTTTGATACTTGGAAACATTGCGCAGGCGCATGGCACATCTTTTCTACTACTTGCTCTATAGTGATCCGTCCTTCCTGTGCATATTGCAGCATCAGCAGCAATGAGTGTTGCACCAATGGCACACCTGATGGCGCCTGCTGGTAAGGCAGTTGTTTTTCTTCCCAGGTATGGGGTGCGTGGTCAGTGGCTATGATATCCAGTCGCCCATCCAGCAATCCTTCCCATAGTGCAGCTTTATTTTCAGCAGCTTTTATGGCCGGGTTGCATTTTATCAGGTTCCCGTAACGTGCATAATCATCCGCTGTAAAATGAAGGTGGTGCACACATACTTCAGAAGTAATACGTTTTTCTGATAACGGCAGCATGTTGGAGAACAATTGCAATTCTTTTACCGTGGATATATGGAGGATGTGCAGGCGGCTGTTATGTTTTTTTGCAAGCTGCACGGCAGCAAACGAGCTTTCAAAACAGGCTTCCGCGTCCCTTATCAGCGGGTGAAAGGACGCATTATCCGCATCGGCGTATTTTGCTTTGTTAGCCTTGATAATGTTTTCATCTTCGCAATGAGTGGCAATCAGCAATTCTGATTCTGAAAATATTTTTGTCAGCGTCAGGTAATTATCTACGAGCATATCGCCTGTGCTGGAACCCATAAATATCTTCACACCGCACACATCTTTCTTTCTGCTATTGGTACGCAGCACTTCGTCTGCATTGTTATTGGCCACCCCCATGAAGAAAGAATAGTTAGCCACAGATCTGGCAGCGGCAATGTCATATTTCTGTTCTAAAATTTCCTGGGTAAGCGCTGGCGGATTGGTATTCGGCATCTCCATGAACGAGGTTACCCCACCGGCTACCGCAGCCATAGCTTCAGTGGCTATAGTAGCTTTATGTGTAAGGCCAGGTTCCCTGAAATGCACCTGGTCGTCAATGGCGCCGGGCAACAGGTACAAGCCTTCTCCATTGATCTCCATACAATTACCTGCCACCTGTATATTATTGTCTATACGCTCAATAAAGCCATCTTTTATTAATATGTCTTTTTGGAGGCGGCTTCCTTCATTGACAATAGTGGCATTCTTTATTATTTTACAAAACATATTCCTAATTTCGTCCGGATTGATGTGGGACAATTTTTTGTTTTGCAAATCTACCATATACACATCTGAAAAACTTCGTTTATGCTAAAAAAAGCTTTTTTGCTTTCCTGTTCCGTTTTCAGTATCCATACCTGTTTTGCGCAAACTACTTTTCTGCCTTTAGGCTCTGAAGATTACCATGTGCTCGACCGTATAGAAACACTTTCCGGCAGGTTATCTGATAGTATTTCCAATGGTGACAAGCCGGAATCAAGAAAGAATGCGGTGAATTATATTGAAAACCTGCAATCAGGTCAAAAAGCAACTACAAGCAATAACACTGCTCCAAAGGCGAAGCTGAGCAACATAGACCTGTATAATATGCAGCAAATGATCTCTGAAAATGGCGAGTGGACACCGAATAGCGAAGGTGCAATAGCATCAAAACACCCCTGGTTCCACACCTTTTATACTCGCCAATATGATTTCATCTATGTAAACACGGAGGATTTTGTATTCGACAAAAATTTCTTCCTCATCATTAACCCGGTAACTGACAATATCGTAACGATGCAGCATAATGACCCGCAGCCTTCGGGCATTTCAAAGACGGTATTATATAGCAGCCGTGGAGCGGAATTGCGCGGATGGATCAGTAAAAAAGTAGGGTTTTATACCTCTATTACCGACAACCAGGAGCAATTTCCTTATTATATCTACAATTGGGCGCAGAAGAAACAGGAAGCCGTGCCGGGCGTAGATTATTTTTTGAAACCTGTTTCCAAATATGGCACCTATGATTATATGGTGGAAAGCGGTTATGCTAATTGTGAAGTGGTGAAAAACTATGTTAATGCCACATTAGGTTTCGGCAAGCATTTCATCGGTGATGGTATTTCCAGCTTGTTCCTCTCTGATGTTTCGTCCGGCATGCCGTTCTTCCAGTTGCAGACACGTATCTGGAAAATAAACTACGAATGCCTGTACCTCGAGCTTACACCCCAATACGCCAAAGACTCCGGCGACCAGGTACTCACCCATAAATTCTCTACAATACACTACCTCACCTACCAGCCAAACAGGTGGCTGAATATCGGATTTTTTGAAGCCGAAGTATTTGACCGGCCAAATGATTATGAATTATCTTACCTCAATCCCATCATTTTTTCCACAGCCATAAACCGCTTTAATGGTGCGGGTGATAAATCGTTGCTGGGCTTCAGCGCAAAAGCAATCGCCGCAAAGCATTTACAGTTTTATACCCAGGTCGTGTTTAATGAATTCCGGTATAAGGAGCTGATCAGCAGCAAAGGCTGGTATGGCAATAAATATGGCATACAGGTAGGAGGCAAATATTTTGATGCCTTTGGTATTAAAAACCTGGACTTGCAGGGAGAGATAGACGCGGTGCGCCCATATACCTATACCGCGCAGGATACACTGGCAAACTATACCAATTATAACCAGCCGCTTGCCGATCCGCTTGGGGCGGGATTTATTAAAGCAATAGGCGTGATCAAATACCAGCCTTGCAGAAACCTATACCTCACCGCTAAAGCCACCTACTATATACAGGGCGTAGATACCGGATCTGCCAATTTCGGCAACAATATTTTCGAGAGCTATATTAATGCGGCACACCAGTATGGGGTAAAAATGGTAAATGGCCCTAAAAGCACTTGCGAGATACTCAGCCTGAATGCCTCTTACCAGATATTCCGCAATGTATTTTTAGACCTCGGCGGTGTGTACCGGAAATACACCAACAACTCCAGTGTTTACCCGGACTACTCCACGACTGGCACCGCTTATGGCCCCCTCACTACCAATTATATTTATTTTGGCTTCAGAATGAACGTAGCAAGACGGGAATATGATTTCTTTTAATGCTAAAACTGGCAATAAAAAAGCAATAACAGTTTACATTAAAATGCTCATTCAAAGCTTTTGTCATCCTGTAAGGATCTGTGCGGATTACTAATTCGTTCTCATTCTATGAATCTTTTCCGCTTCCATACCCATTCAAAGCTTTGTCATCCTGTAAGGATCTGTGCAGATTACTAATTCGTTCAACTGGTCTCCTGTAAGGATCTGTGCGGATTACTAATTTGTTCTCATTCTATGAATCTTTTCCGCTTCCATACCCATTCAAAGCTTTTGTCATCCTGTAAGGATCTGTGCAGATTACTAATTCGTTCAACTGGTCTCAGCGTTTCGCTGAGTCCTACCATGAGGAAGCGTCCCGCTTCCATACTAGCAAATTTTATAGTTTATTTTTCAATTACGATAAAGTTATTGAAAGCTGCAATTTCCCGCCCAGGCCCAGCTCTACGATTTTTTGAAGTGTAGAAATACGAACCTCTTTAATATTGTTTTCAATTTTTGAAATGTAGGATTTTGTTGTGCCCACCTTCTCTGCAAGTTCTTCTTGTGTCAACCCTTTTTCAAGACGAGCATCATGGATCAAAGTGCCTATTTTAAAATTCTCATATCCTGCTTCCAGTTTATCCCGTTTTGCAGTTCCTGTTTTCCCATAGTGTATGTCCTTAAACTGCTCAATCGTCAGGATATTATTTTTTTCCGCTTTCATATTAGTAAATATAAGAAGAGTTGCCCTAAAGTGAAACAAAATAATTTATATATAGAGCCTGGTTTGCTTCGCTTGCGCTGCGTTCCCTCCCTATCAGCAAAAAATCCGCGCCTTTACCTGTCAACAGGTAATTACGGTCTGCCCGCAGGTAATGGTGCGGAATAATTCCGTTTATTTTAAAACTTGTTCCGAACTTTGGGGCGTTATATAATCATACAAGCTCTTTGATTCCTGATACTTGCTTGATACATCCCGGAAAATGGCAGTGGCTGGTAGTGAAGTAAACAAAAATTAGGATTATCTATAACCAATGTATACCTATTTCTAAACGATGTACTCCCCTTTAGGGGTCGGGGGTTGGCAAGAAATTGGAAAGAATTGACAATGTTTTTTCCACATTTTTATTGATTATCAACGAAAATCGTGAAAAAATAAGTGGCAAAAACAATAGTCATACTGATGATACATATATCACACATACCCCATGATTTCAATCGTGGGACAAAAGCGATGGCAAGGACAATGTTTGGCATGATTACCGGCAGCAAGCCGCAGAAGATCGGAGTTGGAAGAAGAGATGCGCATACGGCAATCCGAACAGCCCGTGAAACTGCTCACAAAAAGCGCAAATGGGCAATCTGAAAATGCAGATGGGAAGACAAATGAGCAATTTGAAACAGGCAAAATAAAACACAAAACATTGATTATCAGCACAAATAAAAAAACACCTGCAAACGAAATTGCCCAACCTGCAATTTCACAAAAAATGGGAAAATACATCCCGGCCATAGTCCTAGATACCGCACCGGCTGCCTGTAAGCTTTAAAAAAATAGTGTAGTTTAAAAGTCAAAACAGTATAATAGTAGCTTATTGTATAATGTAAATCATTTACTCATGAAAATCTTTACGGCACTGGAATGATGCAACAACCCGTTTTTAATACCGGTCTTGCACCCACTATATACAAATTCAAATATTTTACTAATTTTAAGCCTCTATGAAGTACAGACTTTTAAAAATAATGGCTATCCTGTTTATTCTTATCCAGTTGAGCAGTTGCATAGTTCATCACAACACACACAGGCATTATCCCGGTTCTGGGCGTTATCGTGGTGCGGGTCGTTTCTGGTAATTATCTATTCTCATTAAAAAAAGTCAGGCAGTATACCAGGCTCATATAGCAAGTTTATGGGGCAAGAAACCAATTATATTGTTTACCTGTGTTATGGCAATGAAGGTACGCTCCATGAATGTGCTTTTTCATTGTTATCACTATCCCGGCTATATTCATCTTCGGAATTATCCGGTACGGAGATATGGATCTATACAGATAATCCCGGTTTTTTCCAGTCTTTTAAAGATGGTACATTACCACTGCATTACCGGGCTATTGACAAGCAAATTATTCAGCAATGGAGAGGTAGCATTGACTTCACACACCGGGTAAAAATAGAATTGCTGAAAGACCTCCTGAAAGATAAGACTGGCAATATTCTTTACCTCGATTCTGATACCGTATTCACTCACCGGGCAGATAAAGTAATGCAGGACATACAAGCGAAAAAGCTGTACATGCATGTGATGGAAGGGATTGTAAGCGATTGCCGCAACCCGGTAATGACCAAGCTGAACAATTACCTGCAAAAAAACGATTCCTTAAAAATAAACGAAAAACCTCTTTACGATCTTGCTATGTGGAATGCAGGTGTGCTCGGCTTCCACACAGCATACACTCACCTGCTCGATAAGGTATTATCATTTACTGATACGGAATATACCCGCTTCCGGAAGCATGTGGTAGAGCAATTCGCCTTTTCAGTATTTATGCAGGAAGCCGGGCCGGTTAAAACTGCGGCACCTTACATTCTCCACTATTGGAACCTGAAAGAAGCACGGACCGTGCTCGCATCATTTTTCTCACATTTTAAAAATGCAAGCTGGGACGAGTTAACCCGTTATAGCTTACTGATACAAATGCATGTGCTCATGCAGGAAAAAGTAAATTTCCTGCACAACAGGGGCTACTTACAAAAGCTGCAAAAGAAACAATGGCAACCGGTAATTCCTGATTGGAATGAGGCAGTAAAGCAATTATAATGTCTATTTCATCAGCTTTATAAGCGTATCTATAGCGGCCTGGCTACCATAGTTATTGATAGATTGATACAAGTCTCTTTTTTCTTTTTGTGTCAGGTGAAAATTGAGGGCTGCTACTTTTTTAGACTCTTTGGGCACATACTGGAGCGTTATAAACCGCAGCTTTCCATTTAAAAACCAGGGGGCATAATTTTTTATAAACCCATGCGAGTATGACTGGAAAGCCTCCCATTTATTTTGTATCACAAACAAAGGATCGAACAGCATTTTGCTCAATGAAGACGATTCATCCGAGTTTTCAGTTACATCATTCTCTCTTGTGTCCCTTATCTCCAGGAAAATCACCTGCCGTGTATTTTTCTCCAGCCAATCGCGCATTACATACAAATACCTGCTTGCCAGCTCCGTACCGAAATTATCCCTTAATCCCGCATCCATCACATCCATACGGGGCTCACTGGGCAGCTTCACTACCGGCAATACGAAGGGGAAAGTAGCATTGAGCCGCAGTGCAGATGTAAGCCGCAGATTATAGGGATCCTGCCCTGAGAAAAATGCCGCAAAATCTACAGCATCTATAGGCGGGTAAGCCTCCTCTAATGAATACTCAGGCTGCGTCAGGTAAGCAACCGGTTGATCAGAGATCATGAGTTCCCGGCCATCATTGATGATAGTGCCACATACGATCATTTGCGGTATATAGCCATCCGCCTCCCGCTTCCTGAAGTAACCTATATTTTTGTCGAGCAGGCCATCTGTGTTTTTTATCATTTCCTGCTCCATAGCATAGCCCCTGTCTCGTGTATAAGAATACCCTGCAATAGATATTTTATTGAATGGGGATATGAGATCCACGCTTGCAAAAGAAAATATGATGGCATTCAGCAAGTCCTTCCCTATATTTGTCTGGTATTGCCGTTCATAGCGGTCTTTTATGGCACCCCGCTGCCAGGCATCATGTACGCTTCGCCAGTATGCCGCTCCAATCATCCCCCCAGACGCGCCGGTAAGCAATACTGTATTTTCAAAAAGCTTACCATTAGTAACGCTGTCTATATACTGGAGCGTGCGAAATGTCCAGTAAGCTGACCGGGATCCTCCCCCGCTCACTGTAATAACAATAAGTGGAGGATTATTGTCACCGGTTTTGTTTTTCCAGTTTTTTAGCCGGATTTCCTCTGTTTGCTTATCCTGCTCAAAACGCTGTGGTGTAAACATTTTATGGAGCTGCTCATAATTATATACAGGTTCTTTTTCTTCGGGCATATGGTAATTAAGCCCGTAGGCAATACTGCGCAGATCAAAGAATTTATAATTCACCATTATGCCCAGCAATACAACGAATACTACCCAGCCTATAGCCTCCCAGCTTTTCAGAAAATATTTAAACGCGCCTACCACTCCCATTATGATTGCAAACAGCAGCAGGAAACCAGCACCGGCAGGAAACCTCAGTAACGGCTGCTCCATAAAGATACCCATGAGCAGTAGCAATACGTACAAAATGATGGTAGCAAATATTACGTTACGGTGATGACGGCTTAAAACCGTATTCATCACACGCGGATGATAGGGTTGCTTTTCCGTACTTTTCTTTATTTCAAAATCGCCTGAAATGTAAGAGTGGGCAGGGATCATATCCACTTCATAATCAAGCGAGTCGTATGGAATAAGGCCGCGAATGCGCGAGGGGTTAGTAATTTTTACCAATACAGTTTTAAAAAAATCACGGCTTACCCTGAAAAAATAAGCAAATGAAACAAGTAATACCAGCAAAAAACCAAAATAAAAACCAAGTTGCAGTAATATTATGCTGCCTACCGGAGGATGTTCATCCTGCCATTCAAAACGAATTGTGACCACCGAATAAAAAGCAAGAAATGCCACCGGTATCAATGAGTTATTAATACAGTAGACCAGAAAGGCGTGCCGGGTAGCTCCCATATAAGGCATACGCTTGCTATGAATAATGAATGTAGTGATGTGCCACATCATAGTAAAAACACATGTGGCGCATCCCAGCAAAAACATGCTTAAAAAAGAGATTTTTCCCAGGTATTCAGGTGCGAGGAAGAGGGAGGAAGCGCCGAAATGAGCTGCAAAGTTTCCCGTAATGGTAAGCAGTAATATCAGCCAAAAAACCAACAGCAACTGGTATTTGCGGAAATGCAACAGCACCAATTGTATGGGTAAAAAATAGTAAATGCTTCTCAGCACGGCCTTCATTCAGCTAAATTCGTTTATTCATCAAGCTACATATTTTTCCCGATAAACCGTGAAAGAATCTGCGCAATATTATGATAGGTAATTTATAATAACAGAAATTTATCTGCGTCATTAAGAAAAGGCAACTTAGTTCTTACTTTTTGTACCTCTTCCTTATCGAGTGTTACCGTGTGACACGCTGTTTTCCCTGACTCCTGCCATATTAACTCCCCAAGCGGCCCAAAAACAGAGCTGTCACCAGTATAATTATTGCCTTTAAAGTCTTTCCCTACCCTGTTTACACCTGCCACATAACATTGGTTTTCAATGGCGCGAGCCTGCAAGAGAGTTTTCCAGGCTAAATTCCGCGTTTCGGGCCAGTTAGCAACGTAAATCAGCATATCATATTCATCGCCTTGGTTGCGCGCCCAAACCGGGAAACGAAGGTCGTAACATACCATCAGGTTTATCCGCCAGCCATTTACCTGCACGATCAGCTTTTTATCACCGGGTGTATAGTGCTTGTCCTCATGGGCATAAGCAAATAAATGCCGCTTGTCGTAATGCCCGATCCGCCCATCGGGTTGCACCCACAGCATACGGTTGTAGTATTTGCCGTCTTCTTCTATAATAAGACTTCCCGTGAGTATGCACCGGTGTTTTACTGATATATCTGCCATCCACCTCACCGTTTGGCCGTCCATTTTTTCTGCAAGCTGCTCAGCGGCCATGCTAAAGCCGGTACTAAACATCTCTGGCAATATTACCACATGCTTCGCGCCGGAAATGCCGGAGATTGTTTCTTCATATTGCCGCATGTTGGCTGCTTTATCTTCCCATACTATATCTGGCTGTATGAGCGTTATATGCAATTGTCCGTTACCCATAAATTTGATATGAAGCTACGATTAAATTAAATTTGTTGCGCGCGGAGTAAGCAGAATATCCAAAGTTTATAATTTTTTTTAGCATAAACTTTTCAACCTTTAGCTTAATATTGGCTGGCATACATGAAAAACGTACTGATCATATTGATGTTGCTGTTATGCTCCACCGGGGGGTATTGCAAAGATAAAAACAAGCAGATAAAGCTACCTGTGAGCCGCTGGAAGGAAGTGAAGCGTATGCAACCTGATTCTACAGTTGTAGCATTTACTGATACTCTCTATATCTCTTTTAAAAAAAAGGATTCCTTCTCCTATCATAATCTCAATGGTTTTATATATAATGGCGGTTATACCATTGATGAAGACAGCCTGCTTGATTTTGGCACCGCGCGATACAAAATAGCGGTAAAAAGGCCCACAATCCTTGTTTTAACCAACCAGGATGGGATATTTATGTTAGCTCCCGACCTGTCTGATACAGGGAAATTAATTGTTCTGGATACCGCTGCCGAAAAATTGCTACCCGTAACTAATATAGATGAAATGATAGGCCACTGGACGGTTTACAAACGTATAGCGAAAGACCAGGGAAGCATAGATAATGATGTTACCATAACGGCAGCTTATATCACCGGCCCTTCTACTGATGGCAAGCAGGGATATATATATAGTGGCACAGATGCCAAAAACAATCCTTCATGGTACATAAAAAGCCTGGGTACCGACCAGGTGCTTGACTGCGATGGCAAAAGCAAAAGAATACTAAAAGTGGTCAAATGCCAGAAAGGAGAAATGATACTGGAAGAAAATGATATAAAGTATTATTTCAAGCAATTTAAATAGCATTTAAAGGCTATTTAATTTTAACGAGGTAGTAATTCCTGACTTCTTTTGCACGGGTGGCTGGATTAATAAATCCGGGAGTAAGCTCGCTGACCTTAAATAATACCCCCCCCCTCTATAATGGCATATGGATATTTACTATGCCTGATATCATCCATACCTTTATCCATGGTAAGCAGGTATTTTTTATTTCCTGTTTCTGAAAGTGTATCTACACCGGTTATATGCGCCTGTGCATAAAAATGAAGGGCGTTGAGCGGATCCTGCATTTTATACTCTGCCACTTCACCAGGATTAATGGTATGAGCATGGATATACCTTCCTACTTGCGATCCTACCTGGTATTGCAGTAATGTATAATACACATGATTGGTAAGAAAAATGTTGGCAATAATCATTCCGGTGGCAGATAACCAAATTAGTTTTCCTTTTAATGATTTTTGAAAAGCAAAATATAACCAGCAGATAAAAAGTAATACCCATGCTCCTACTACTATATAAGATGCGGGAAATATATACCTGATCAGCACAAATGTGACCAATAGTATTATAAACATTAAAGCTGAAAGAAACTGTTTTAGTACATTATATAATTTAGGATACTTACCCTCTTCCGTTAGTTCGTTCAAAAATCTGGCAGTGGTAATAGCTGCTAAAGGAAACGCTATAAAAATATAATGGGGCAATTGATATGCAGAAACTCCAAGCGCGAGATATGACAAAATAAAACCTCCTGTCGTGAGCCACTCCTGCTCCTTTATGATGCGGAATTTCTGACGAAATAACTGTATAATATTTACTATTAAAGCAGGGATAAATAAAAATATCCACGGCAAAAAAGACCATAACATATTTACTAAAAGAAAACTTATATCCGCGCCATTTTTCCAGGGGCTTTCACCTGTTATCCGCCCAAAACTCTGAGACCAGTAAAAAAAACGAAGCCCAGAAATGCCTTGCTTATGATCAATTATTTTTTCAGGATGCAGGTCGAATTGCTGATATAAGCCTATGCTCATTGGCAGGAGCAAAACGGCAATAACCACTAATCCCGGCAGATAGGCCCAGCGGAAAAAATTACGCCATTGTCTTTTTAATATCCAATCGCTTATAAAGCAAAAAGCTGGTACGGCCAGCGCTATAGGGCCTTTGGTCATCATGCCGAAGGCTATTGCAGCAAAACCCAGCAAAAGATAATATAGTTTATTTTTTACCAGCCATTCCTGTATGAGCCATATAGCAGTAATAGTCCAGCTCATCAATATGGTATCACAACGCACATCATTCGTCATCAGGAACATACCCTGGCAGCAAGCAAGCACCAATGCACTGGCACGGCCAGTAGCCTCCCCATACAGTAGCTTTGCAAGCTTATAAGTAGCAAAAAGCGCCCAAAGTGCAAATAGTATAGATGGAAATTTGTAGCCAAAATTGTTGACGCCAAAAATGTGCATGCTTGCGGCACTCACCCAGAATAGAAATGGCGGCTTGTCCAGGTAATCTATACCCCTGTCATACAAATGGATATAATCTCCCTTTTGCAGCATTTCCCGGCTGATCTCTGCATATTGTGATGCATCAATATCCATAGTATCCACCCGGGTAGCTGTGAAATACAGTATTGCAATAACAAAAAAAACCCAAAAAGGGATTTTAGGCATAATCAGTTAGTTAAAACCTGCAAGGATGTAATTCATGATAAATAAACTAATCAATTATATAATTTGGCTATTATAGCTATTTGCCGTTTTCATTGTGCAAAAATAATCGCAATTTTATGCAATGCTACAATTAAAATATTATCCTTTTGAACTTGCTTTTGAATATCCTTTTACCATAAGTAAGGGGACAAAAACCCATCAACCTACTTTAATAACATCTCTTGGCTTAGGCAACCTTACCGGCTACGGGGAAGCCCCTGCTATAAATTATTATAATATTACAGTTCCTCAAATGATAGAATCGCTGGAATCCAAAAAAGGAATGATAGAGCGGTATGCGCTTATTGACCCGCACCGGTTCTGGCATTTTCTCCATCACCTGATACCAGGGCAATATTTTCTTACCGCGGCTTTAGACATTGCGGCATGGGATCTCTTTGCACAGATGCGCCGGATGCCGCTATATCAGCTATTAGGAATAAAATGGGAAACAACACCACTCACTGACTATACTATAGGAATAGATACCCCCGAAAAAATGGTAGCAAAAGTAAAAGCGCACCCCTGGCCTGTGTACAAAATAAAAGTGAACAGTAAGGATGATATAGATACATTGCGCCTGTTGCGGGAGCAGACAACTGCCCCGTTTCGCATTGATGCTAATGAAAGCTGGACATTTGATGATACAAAGGCTTTATTGCCTGAATTACAACAACTGAACGTAACTATAGTAGAACAGCCGTTGCCAAAAGATGCATACGAGGAAATGGCAGAACTAAAGGCAATTTCGCCTATCCCGCTTTTTGCAGATGAAAGCTGCTGCACAGAAACTGACGTGAAAAAATGCGCGGGGAGTTTTCATGGCATAAACATTAAGCTCACTAAATGCGGCGGAATAACGCCTGCATTGAGGATGATAAAAGAAGCGAGGTCACTTGGCCTTAAAGTAATGGTCGGGTCTATGAACGAAAGTACTATTGGATCAGCCGCAATAGCCAACTTGCTGCCACTGCTCGACGAAGCAGATGCTGATGGACCGCTTTTGTTGAAAGAAGATGTAGCCGAAGGTCTGCAATATGAGCATGGAAAAATACAATTAAGCGGCAAAAATGGGTTAGGCGTCCGGTTTACGGGGATAAGAGCAAAAGTGAACGTATAAAACAGGAATAAAAATGGAACTCAAACGAAACGTTTCACTAAAATCATACAACACATTCGGCATTGATGCGGCGGCTGAGTATTTTACAGAAATCAATGACATTAAAAAACTGGAAGAAATAACGGCACTGCCCCAGCAAAAACATATACTTGGCGGCGGCAGCAATATATTGCTGACAAAAGGAGTGAAAGGATTGGTGATACATAATAAACTAAAAGGTATCACTGTTGAAAAAGAAGATAATAATCACGTATGGATACGTGTGCAGGCTGGGGAAATATGGCATGACTTTGTGCTGCATGTAATAAATAAAGGGTGGGGCGGTATAGAGAACCTCTCGCTCATCCCGGGTACTGTGGGCGCCTCGCCCATACAGAATATTGGCGCTTATGGCGTGGAGGCCAGGGAAACTATTGAAAGCGTAACATTCTGGTACTGGAACGAAAAGACTTTTCTTACTTACAACAACCGCGAATGTGAATTCGGATACCGGGATAGTATTTTCAAGCAATTGCTTAGAGATAAAATATTCCTTACATCTGTAGTTTTTAAACTTGACAAAAATCCCGTCTATAATACCAGCTACGGGGCCATAGAAGAAGAACTGGACAATATGGGCGTACAGGAACTATCGGTAAAAGCGATAGCTTATGCAGTCATTCATATCCGCACAAGTAAACTACCGGATCCAAATGTAACAGGTAATGCAGGCAGCTTCTTTAAAAATCCCGTTATTCCTATACAGCATTTTAACTTGCTGCAATCCCGCTACCCAAGAATACCTTACTATAAGGTCAATGAGGCTTTAATAAAAGTGCCTGCCGGATGGCTCATAGAGCAATGCGGATGGAAGGGTTATAAATCAGGTGAAGCTGGCGTGCATGCAAAACAAGCACTTGTACTGGTAAACTATGGCCACGCAAAGGGAAGTGAGATATGGAAACTGTCGGATGAAATCCTGGCTTCCGTGAAAAAGAAATTCGGAATAGAATTGGAACGGGAAGTGCAAATGTGGTGATACTTAATAACGATGAAGCGGCAACCTGATATAAAATGTGGTACCTGTTCCTTCTTTTGATTCAAACCAGATAGCGCCTTTCCAGAACTCCAGTATTTTTTTAGTCATAGCAAGGCCTAGCCCTGTGCCTGAAGATTTGGTAGTAAAATAAGGCTGGAATATTTTTTTCGCTACTTCATCTGTAATGCCATCTCCGTTGTCTGCGATTGATATAATCACATTTTTGTCTTCCGTCCTTAGTGCTACTTCCACATTCCCCATGCGGTCTGCAGGTATTGCCTGCCGCGCATTCTCCAGCAGGTTGCTAAATACACGCATTAGCTGGCTGCGGTCAGAGAGTACGTACAGTTTTTCTGCGCCGGGGTCAATGGTAACTTTTATATGGTCATCGTTCAGATAAAGCTCCAGCGAATTATTCAGCAGTTCATATAATTCCAGTTCTTCAGGCCTGGCTTCAGGCATCTTTGCAAAATTTGAAAATTCAGATGCTATATAAGACAGGTTATCTATCTGCTCTATGATGGAAGCCGATACTTTATTTGTCAGTTCTGTAATGTTAGGATTGCCATTTCTTACCGCTTGCTGCAGGTATTGTATATTCAGTTTCATCGGCGTCAGCGGGTTTTTTATTTCGTGCGCCACTTGTCGCGCCATCTCACGCCATGCGCTTTCCCGCTCACTCTGTGCAAGCAATGCTGCATTTTCTTCCACCTTGTTTACCATCTTATTATATTCCCTTACCAGCAGGCCTATCTCATCATCATAAGGCCATGCTATCCGTTCGTTGCGTTGCAGGTTGATCAATCCGAATTGCTCTATGATCACATTGAAAGTACGCGTTATCCACCGGGTAATAAATACGGCTGCAAGGCTCGACAACAGGAAAATAAATGCATACAGGTTGATGAGCGTCACCACTATATTGGATATCTGGAAATTGAGATCTTTTTCCGAAGAAAATAAAGGAACATTAATGAACCCAAGTATCACACCATGCTCATCACGCAGCGGCTCATAAGCTGATAAATATAATAGATCGCCTATTTTTTCATCCTGTATCACCAATGACCTGCCTGAAACATCCAACTCATAAAAAGCATCAGGCCGCATCCTTCTTGATATCAGCCCTTTATTATAAATCTCATCCTGTGATGTGGTGAGCAATTCCCCATCTTTATCAAAAATATTTATATCAATTTTCTGCCCCTTTGCGATGGTAGTTATATAATCTTTGAATTTTGCAGACTTGCTCACCGTATCAAACATACTGTTCCCTTCATACGCATTTTCATCTTCCAGGTAATCCTGAACCGACTGCTTGGCTACTTGCATCGCAGACTGGAATTTATCTTTGTTAGATGATTCATACTGTTTTGTAAAGAATACTATAGTAACGGATCCTATGATGATAAACGAAATCATTACCACAGCCAGCATAGAAAAATGCACACGTTTGCGCAACGTGAGGCGAATAAATTTCCTAGACGCAAGCGTACCAGTGAAATAAGAGATGTATAGCTGGTATAAGAGTATAATCAATGCCAGTAATACCTGCATACCAAACAGGTAAGAGAATAATGTAATAGTTTCTATAAGTTGGCTGTGCCTGTTTACCACTACTATGGTGCGCCTGTCCCCCGTTTTATAATATAGCTCTGAAATACCATTGTTTTTATAAAATGCGTATTTCTGCTCTTTTAAGGTATCATTTTTTAAATAGGTGCTGAATGAATAATCATTAGTTTGGCTCACTAATTTATCATTCTGGTAAATGGCGTAAGCATATTCGTTTCCTGCAATGCCGGTTTTATTAGTAGCGGGTTGTAATAATTCCGGATATACGGTTTCTGCCACCTGCTTTTTGAGATCAAGCGTTATGATCATTTGCCCGATTGGCACATTAATCGTGTCGTTGTATATCGGGATGTAAGCCAGGTATGAATGCCCTTCCAGTATAGATTCTTTATAATACACATTTCCGGAGTTGGTAGGGGATGCGTCTTTCTTTTCATTGAGCAGGGTGTTATAACTAACTGAATCTTTATTGAACAGCTCTTTTTTTTCTGTGTCAAATAAATAGAGTTTCGTAGTGTATTTGTTTAAAGGGCCATTGAAATACTGAACGTCAAATCGCTGGTTGATTAGTTTACGGGTTGCCGCAGATGGTTTGTAAAAGAAACTTTTCAATACTTTATCACGTTCAATATTGCTTACTGTTTTGTATAGCATATACTCCATCACATTATCCCTGTATGGCGATAATTGCAGCTCCACAAAAGCTGTGCGGGATTTTTGTTCTTTTATTTGGTTAAAGTATTGAAGCACAACTGTACAGAATATGCAGATAAACACTGCCCAGAAAATCATGTGCGGTTCAAAAAGATCTGATACGAGGGCAAAACCGGGTATATCCAGTAATGGGATAAATAATAATACCCAACCCAGTATCGCAGTACTAAACTGATCATGTATATTACCCGTAACTAACAGGAACACAACGCCTGCTGCTGCAATGAGCAAATACTTCAGTAAATAGTTTTTTATAAGCTCCCGCAACTGAATATTGAATAGATAAACGATCAGGCATGAAATGCCTGTGATGGCGCCTATGGCCAGCAGCCCTAAAACAGTATAAATATTTATAGAATAAAAATGGCCTACATCAAAGGAAATATTAGAATCAAGAACAAGGCTTCGAATAACATTCACAAATAAGAAAACGTACCTGATCAATACTAAAATTAAAACTATTGCGATAGCTGTTCGCAGACTTTTACTTTTAATTCCACTGCAATACACTTTATATGGCGTGTGCCTGATGAGAAATATTACCAGCCACAAAACACATAATGTATTTATAAAAAGGTCGCCGAAAGAAGAAAGATATTTGCTGGATGCATATAGCCTCGGTGAAAAGAGGTCAAGCGCATCCAGGTTAAAAGGAATACCATATAAGTAGAGCAATGTGCGGATGGTGATAATCACCGCAAGTGTAACTGCTACTCCTGCTATATAAGATCTGTTCCTGGTAAGATGTATTACCATCAGTTGTATCCAGAACATGGTAGCCACCAGCGCCAGTACCAGTATACCTAAGAATAATGGATCTGGTATCCACTTTTGTATTTCTGCGGGGGTAAATTGCAGGTAGAATAAGGTGGTTCCATTAACCGTCACCGGGTATGCCGAAGAATTATTTGCTCCCGGCAACACTATTTTTGTATTAAGTGGTATGTAATCCGATGCAGCAAAGTGCGACTTCAAATAGTTATTTTCCAGCGGATATAAAACAACCACCGGGAATAATACTACTATTTGTTTATACGAGCCTTGTATGCTTATATACTTAGCTATAAATATCCCTTTGTCGTTGTGCAGGATGATTGTTTTCCCTGATAAAGAATCATTTCTGCCAGCTAAAAGTGTATTAGTATTCCAGATTTTTAATGTATCTCCACTATAGCCAAAAATGTAAAAAGGCAGATTATTAACGTATGCTGATTCTTTCTCCGTAAGCGAGTCTGAAAATATTTTATTGATAAAATCCTTTTCATGCAGAAATCCCTCAAATATATTTGTCCTATTCTCTAGGTCTTTATTTACAGCATGTGCCATACGCTCAGGCAATATTGATTGCCGGTGCATATGGTATTGATAAAAGATGATGCCCCACAGCATAAGGCTCAGCAGCAACCAACCCCAATATGGACTACGCCTGAACATTTATATGATTACTCCGCTTTTTTTACCTTATTCCACAAAGCATCCATTTCCCACAAAGTCATGTCGTGCAGCGATTTTCCTTCTGTGGCTGCCATGTCTTCCACCTGCTGAAAGCGCCGGATGAATTTTTTATTGGTCAGCTCGAGGGCACGTTCCGGGTCTACATTTATGAACCGTGCATAATTTATGAGCGCAAACAGCACATCCCCGAATTCGGCTTCGATTTCCTTTTGGTTGCCATTTTCCACAGCTTCCAATAATTCGTTCATTTCTTCATCTACCTTATCTTTTACCTGTGCCGTGTTCTCCCACTCAAAGCCTACTTTCTTTGTTTTTTCCTGGAGCCTTAGTGCTTTTATAAGTGCGGGCATCGAGGGTGGTATACCACTTAGAATAGATTTTTTACCTTCTGCCTGTTTTATCTTTTCCCAGTTTTGCTTTACTTCCGCTTCATTTTCCACTTTCACATTGCCATAAATATGTGGGTGGCGATTGATAAGTTTATTGCATACTCCTTCTACCACATCATCAAAAGTAAATTCTTGCTGCTCGCTGCCTATTTTGCTATAGAACATAATATGCAGCAGCAAGTCGCCCAGTTCTTCTTTCAATCCCTTCCAGTTTTCATCGGTGATGGTATCTGTAAGTTCATAAATCTCCTCCAGTGTTTGTGGGCTTAACGTATGGATGGTCTGTTTCCTGTCCCAGGGGCATTGCTCCCGCAATTCGTCCATTATTTTCCGGAGCCTTTCTATCGATTTCGAATATTCCATGATGAATTTATAAACGCTAAAACCAAGAGTATATTACAACTATTTTCTTAAAGCTCTTCTCCCCATTGATACCCTCCTGCATCAATACCCGCCAACTGCAATACCCGCTGTATCACCGTATAAGCCATATCATCCATTGTCACGGGCTTACTGTAAAAAGAAGGTGTTGCCGGGCAAATGATACCACCTGCTTCTGTTACAGTGGTCATATTTCTCAGGTGTATCAAATTATAGGGCGTTTCCCGCACCACGCATACCAGTTTACGCCGTTCTTTCAGCATTACATCCGCTACGCGTGTTACAAGGTCATTGCTGATGCCACCTGCTATCCTGCCTAAAGTGCCCATACTGCATGGGCAAATGATGAGCGCATTGTATGAAGCACTTCCTGATGCAAATGGCGCCATAAAATCATTCTTATCCCATACTTTGTATGGAAATTGTTCATAGTCTTTATTTCCCAGTTCATGTTGCCACACTGTATATGCATTGTCGCTCCATACCAGCGCCACTTCTGATATCTGGTCCCTTAACCGCTGTAACTGCTCTAATAATACTTTGGCATATATAGATCCGCTGGCACCGGTAACGGCAATTGCAATTTTTATCATAATTTTAATGCTGGTTGAACAAAACTACATGGAATAATTGTAAATTCGTTTTTCAAAAATTATCTGCAATGAAACGTATATTACTTTTTGCACTAGCAGTGCTCATTGTAAGCCCCTCTTTAATGGCCAGGAAAAAGAACCCACCTACACCTCCTGCCAATGAGATCCATTGGATTACATCTATTGACGAGTTACAGGCCAAAATGCAGCAAAGCCCTAAAAAGGTATATATTGATATGTATACCAACTGGTGCGGATGGTGTAAAAAAATGGAAGCAAGCACCTTTCAAAACCCGGACGTGATCAAGTATATTAATATGAATTTTTACGCGGTAAGATTTGATGCAGAACGGCAGGATGTAATCCATTATATGGGCAAAGAATATAAATTTGAACCCGAACACAAAATGAATGGTTTTGCTTTTGAATTATTAAAAAATACACCCGGTGGCAATATTTCTTATCCTACCAGCGTGATCATGCTGGAGAATTTTCAGTCTCCAACGCCCATTCCCGGATATATGGATGTAAACCAACTGGAAACTATTCTTACATATTTTGGTGATAATATGTTCCGTCATAAGCAATGGCCCGACTATCAAAAAACATATCAACCCAGCTGGAGCCACGGACAAGCACCCGATATGACGCCTCCTGCCGGTCATTAATAAATTTTATACATGAAATATATACTGGCAATAACCATCCTGGCATTCCCTTTTCTTTTATTTGCACATGACAGCAAAAAGAAGATCAGCAAACCCGCTAAAAAAGAACCCACTGAAATAGAATGGATAACCTCATTCAGTGAGTTGCAATCCAAAATGACGCAAAACCCCAAAAAGGTATATATGGACGTATATACTGACTGGTGCGGATGGTGCAAAAAGATGGATGCCACTACATTTACCAATCCCAATGTAGTAAAATATATGAATAAAAATTTTTACTGTGTCAAATTCAATGCGGAACGAAAGGATACGATAAGTTTTCAGGACACCAGTTATTTTTTAAGAGCTGATTGCCGTTGTAATGCACTGGCCGCAAAATTCCTGCAGGGCAAAATGTCTTATCCTACAGCGGTCATTATGATGGAAAATTTTAAAAATTCCCAACCCATTCCCGGCTACTTAAATGTAAGCCAGATGGAGCCTATAGTTACTTATATCGGCGACAATGTTTATTTGCATGACTCATGGGACAATTACTCCAAGACATATAAACCTACCTGGGATAATGGCGTAGCTCCTGATATGACACCTCCTCCGGCACACGGTTTACCTAAAACGTCTCCACCCGGAAATTAACCCGGACAATATTTATATATCTGCTTCCAATGTCTTTTTATTTTGCTGATAGTATTTACATACTGGCGTTAAACCGCATTGCCCGCATTTTGGAGAGCGTGCAACACATATATAACGTCCGTGCAAAATAAGCCAGTGATGTGCTATTGCCAGCAACTCCCGTGGAATATTGGCTACTAGTTGTTCCTCTGTTTGTAACGGGGTTTTTGCATTAGAGGTGAGTCCGATTCTGGCGGAGACCCTGAAAACATGCGTATCTACTGCCATACCTGGCTGGTGATATACTACCGATACAATCACATTTGCCGTCTTTCTGCCCACACCCGGCAACTGTACGAGGTCTTCTATATTATCAGGTACCGTACTGTTAAATTTCTCTACCAGCATTTTTGCCATGCCCAGTAAATGCCGTGTCTTATTATTTGCAAAGCTGATACTTCTTATCAATGGTTCCACTTCTTCAAAAGTGGCGTTTGCCAGGTATTCAGGGTTTGGGAACTTTTTAAATAATGCAGGAGTTACCATGTTCACCCGTTTATCCGTGCATTGGGCAGAGAGTATTACTGAAACAAGTAGTTCATATGGATTATTGTAATGCAGTTCAGTTTGTGCATCGGGCATGTTTTTACTAAACCAGTCAATTACAAAAGCATAACGCTCTTTTTTGGTCATAACTTACAGTTGGCAGTTTAAAGTCTGCAATTTACAGTAGGCAATTCACAGTTTACAATATGCAGGAGACTGCCAAACGCAAATTGCCAACTGGATAACTGACCTACTTACTTTCTTCAAACATCAACGCATAGCCGTTCATGCAATACCTAAGATGTGTAGGAGGTGGGCCGTCATCAAATACATGGCCAAGGTGGCCCCCACAGCGTGCGCAGAGCACCTCATCCCGGTCCATGCCATAAGAACTGTCTTTTTCTTTCGCTATGCTGCCATCGTTTAGAGCTTTATAAAAGCTGGGCCAGCCTGTATGGCTGTCAAACTTTGTTGTGGAGCTAAAAAGCGCATTGCCGCAGGCTGTACAATAATAAATGCCTTTTTTATCATTATGCACGTATGGGCCGGTGTTGGGCGATTCCGTTCCTTTTTCCCGCATTATCTCGTATACTTTGGGACTAAGCACTTTTTTCCATTGTTTATCGCTTACTGTCAATTTGCTTTTGTCTTTATGTGAGTAATATGGATTTTCTTTTTCATCCTGTTGTTGTGCGTGGCTGACTATCGATGCTGCGAATAACATAACTACAGCAAGAGGCAATAAAAAAATGATTGTCTTGTTTTTCATCGTATATCGTTTAATTCATAAAATTAACGAATAACCGGCAACTACGGATTTCTGATTAATGTTAAGACTTTTGAAATAAGCTATTATTTAAACTATTTTTGTTTTACTCAGTCCAAATAAAGTAAAAAAATAAATTATGTCTGTAAGAAATCTTTTAAAGCTCTCTTTAGTGTCATCAGTTTTATTGTCGTCTTCTGTATTGTTTGCGCAAGATCAAATGCAGAAAAGAACCCCTGAAGAAAGGGCTAAAAGACAAACTGAGTGGATGGAAAAAAACCTGTCGCTGACCCAGGACCAGGATAGCAAAGTCTATAACATTGTGCTGAAATATGCGCAAATGATGCAAAATACCAGCTCCAGCCCCAATGTACCGGAAACACAGCGGCAGGGTATTATGACGGCACGGGATAATGAACTCAAGGGCGTTTTAACCGGCGACCAGTTCCAGAAGTTCCAGGCGCATGAAACGGAAATGAGGGAAAAAATGCGCTCCAGGCAACAAGGCAACAATTAATAATTCCCCCATATTTTTATTAACCCAGCTACACCTAGTGTAGCCGGGTTATGTTGTTTTTAGTAATAGCCATAACATACCGGAAGGATAAAAAATAAAATATATAAGAAGACTACCTGCATATTAAATAATAAAGTATTTTGCAAGCTGTAATTATGAAAAACAATATTACCCGATTGCTTTTTTTATTGGTGATGCTTGTAACTATCACAAGTTGTGGCCGAACAGTTTACAAGGCAAGTTATACCAATAGCAATAAATACATCAAAGAGAAGAAACGCTACTGGTTTTGGCATAAACATGGTGCGCGTCCCAGGGCTCATTACGGAGGGTATTGGTAATACTGCAATGACAAATTGCCTCTTACTCAGTGGTTTTGTCTATAAGATCGTCTGCTTCCTTATTAATATTACGGCCTTTTCCGAATATATATCCTGCTGATATACCCCACATCCTGTTCTTATCAATCTCTGTGCCCGGCCCTATATCTTTTGTGCCTGCCACATAATAAGTACGGAAAAATAAACCGGTTGGCAATTCATATCCGGCTGTGAGATTCACGCCTATATCAAATCCTTTTAAAGTATTTCCCACTGATATATTGTACGTATCATTTGTATCTGAAAGTGTATCGTTAAAAACCTGGTGGTCATGAAGCTTATTCTTACCGCCGGCTATATAAGATAATACTGCTCCTATACCTGCCGTAAAGCGTCCTTTGCCCAGCATGCCGGATTTGTACATTACGGTTAGCGGCACATCAAAATAGTTAATGTTCAGCGTTTGATTCACCGATTCATTGAAGCTGTCATTTGCATAGTAAGAAAAAGAACGTACAGCTCCTTTGCGTGAAAAATATAGTCCTGACTGGAAGTAAATATGTTTGTTCATAGGCACATCTGCCAAAAAGCCGACTTTGCCACTGAAAATCGGGCTGGCATTCCCTGCTGTATAGTGTATAGGGCTTAGTAACGGGGCAAACCTCATAGAGGCCATCCCTATACCGCCTTCCACTCCATAGCCGAGTTGTGCAAAAGAAATGCCAGCACTGAGTAATATTACTATCAAGAGTTGTATAATCTTCATGGAGCAGGCAAATGAGGTAACAAAAATAAGCTAAATTGCTGCTTATCTTTTTCTTCCTTTTGTTTTATACTTATCTTTTTTTGCAGACTTTTTGCCTAACCAATACCCCACAGATACATTATAATTCATGCTTTTTATAGAATTAGAGGCATTTCCCTTAGGTTGAAGATTCAATAAACCCAATTGCCCGTGCAGGCGGAAAAAAAGTCCGTTCTTCAATTCGTATCCTCCATTGACTCCTACCCCAAAGTCAAACCGCTTGATATAATCTGAAGAATCTGAACCTACCTTTAAAGAAGCAGAAGAATCAATAGTAGGAATACCGAAAGGAATGAGGCCGTTCCCGCTGACATTAGCCTTGGCCGACCCGCTAAGATTGACCGCAAAAAATGGGCCTGCGCCTACAAAAAATCTGTTACCAGCCGCATCACCAAATTTATACTGCACGTTAACAGGTATTTGTATCGTATTAATGTGCGCCGAAAAATCAGCGCTGCCCAAAAAAGGAATAGTATAGGAATACTTTATACCATTGATGGCAAAAAACAATCCGGGCTGTAAACTGATATTGTCATTAATACTATAGTCTGCAAGACCACCTATACTAAACCCTGGCACCCAAAAAGTAGTTGGCACCAGTAATCCGGGTGTTTTAATAGTATAATTAGAAACATTCAAAGTAGCTTCAGCGCCATATTTAACCTGTGCAGGTGAAGTAAGAGGCCGGAGGGCTAAAAACAAAAAAAGTAGTAGAATTTTTTTCATTTTTTAATGCTGTATTATGAAAATTATTTTATAAATCCGGTTTGGATAGCCGCTCAATAATAAGAAATAAACCTTAATTGTTCTGGAATTCCTTTTCACTGAAAACGAGGCACATAATTATTTCATTTCTTTAATCAGGCTATTTTCAAATATAATAAAATAACACGCCCGTTACCTGACTCCTCACAAATCATATAGGTCTTTGGTCACATTATTTGAGTAGTATATGGTTCCTATATTTCCTACCCACCTTATTTTCCTGATGGCATTAGTTAAAAAGACCTCATCTGCCTGCAACAACTCATCAATCGAAAGGGCTTTTTCGTTTATTGTAGTTCTTTCCATAATGTACCGTCTCATTACCCCCGCTACGCATCCTTCTGATAGTGGAGGGGTATATATTAAATTGTCTTTTATCCAGAAAATATTTGCAATGGTGCTTTCTATGATATGGCCATTGGTGTTGCAGATAAGAGCATCATTCCATTTATTTTCTTTTGCCTGTTTTGCGGCTATGGCATATACCAGGGCATTGCAAGATTTCAGATTACTAAGGGCATCGGCACTTTTTGCTATTCCTATGGCGACGCCTGCTACCAGCCCATTTTCATTTAGTGTGTACATTTCTGCCTCCAGCGGGAAACATTCTATCACAAAACCTGCTTTACTGCTATCTGCGCCATATAGTCCGCCACCGCTGGCAAATACCTGCATACGCACGCGACATAACTGCTCCAGCCCATTTTTTTTTTACCGCCCGCATCCCTTCTTTTTCCAGCCAGTCTTGCGTGATGGCCATGGGTAATACCAGGTATAGCTGCTTTATCCCTACGGATAGCCGTTCCCAATGGTAGGGCAATAACCTTATCTCGCCATCTGTTACCAGCATGGTTTCAAACAGGCCATATCCATATCTAAAAGCACCATTATCTATCGGCATTGCGGCGGCTGCCTGTGATACTATCTTTCCATTTATGTTTATATAATTCAAAATGAGTGGTGGTAGTTTATGCCGAAATTAATAGAAAGCAGCTATTTGATGTACTTTTGCCGCAAAGTTATTGTGTATGAAATTTGAAAAGCCCGTACCGGTAAAATGGATAGCAGATTTTATAGGGGCAGAACTAAGGGGCAATGATACCCAGGAAGCAACCGGCATTAATGAGATTCATAAAGTGACCGCCGGGGATATTTCGTTTGTGGACTTTGAAAAATACTATGATAAATGCCTTCATTCGCAGGCAACTATAATAATCATTAATAAAGCAGTGGACTGCCCGGCTGGCAAGACGCTGCTGGTAACGAGCGACCCATTCAGTGCATACGTGAAGATAGTAAAGCACTTCCGCCCGTTTGAGCCAGCCACGAAAATGATTAGTGATAGCGCTTTTATAGGCGAGGGTACGCATATACAGCCGGGGGTATTTGTAGGCAATCATGTGCGCATAGGCGCCAACTGCCTCATACACCCCAATGTTACCATATACGACCATACGGTGATCGGCGACAATGTGATCATACATGCAGGGGTGGTATTAGGCGCTGATGCTTTTTATTTTAAACGCCGCAAAGACCGGGAAGTGCAATATGACAAGATGGTGAGCTGTGGCCGGGTGATCATAGAAGATGATGTGGAAATAGGCGCAGGCACTACGATAGATAAAGGCGTAAGCGGCGATACTATAATAGGCCGTGGCACCAAGCTGGATAACCATATACATATAGGGCATGGCGCAGTGATAGGCAAAAACTGCCTCTTTGCGGCACAGGTGGGCATAGGTGGGAAGGCCATTATAGAAGATGAAGTGATCTTATGGGGACAGGTGGGCGTGAGCAAAGACCTGACCATAGGTAAGGGCGCAGTGGTGCTGGCGCAAAGTGGTGTGCCATCGAGCCTGGAAGGTGGGAAAGTGTATTTCGGATCACCGGCAGGTGAGGCAAAACCAAAAATGCGTGAGCTTAACTGGATAAAACGGATACCCGAAATGTGGGAAATGCTGAAAGCACCAGCTAAAGAAGTGGAGTAGAGGTATTTATTGTATATTATTGAAGTATGCCACACCTCGGAGGTGTGGCATACTTATTTTTGACCTGTTTCCGGTGTTATTGATCTTCCCGCAACAAAACTCACAAAGAGATAGTTCGCGATTGCAGCCAAGTCCGCGAAGGACAATACTTGGAGGGACCGAAAATGCTATGTCTTAAACTTTATAAAAACTTAAATAAGGTCTTTAAAAACCCCTTTACCATAATCATCCATTTCATTGATTACATACTTGTCAACGAAGTTTTTGATATCATTAAATTCACTTTGGAAATTAATGTGTTGGTTGCTTTTGTAACTGTTTTGATTATAAAGACCAAGGGCTACAAATGCTTCTGCAAGCAACTTCTTGATTTGGGTGCTATGATGTGGGGAGTAAAAATATGGTTTATACCAAACATGATATGCTGAAGGAGGTCTATTTGTTTCCCATCTTGTATACCCAAAAACTGATGGTACCCCAGCTCTTCTTAATATATAGTTTTTATTTTCGAAATC
>Ga0206839_1010_pt1 | contig 40293 bp, 31 predicted proteins | sample Alteio_BWOrgCont_27_FD_152883 | JGI IMG/M metagenome (GOLD analysis project Ga0206839, IMG submission 152883) | Enriched cells from forest soil in Barre Woods Harvard Forest LTER site, Petersham, Massachusetts, United States -... | ecosystem: Environmental > Terrestrial > Soil > Temperate forest >... | reverse complement strand
CAGGGTCAGCGCATCAAAAATTTCCTACTAATAAAACCTGTTCGAGATAGTCCTCAGAACGGTGGCAACGTCGCATTTTAGCACGAAGTCCTTTCTCATAGGTTGTCTCCTTTGTTAGCATCTGCAAGCTCATCTCCCTGGCAACACGTAGGTTCTCATTGGAAGTCGGACTGATTTGGGAGTCATCCTCTCTGAATGTGATGTCCAACTGCCAGTGCAGGTCATTCTCGATCGACCAGTGTCCTTGGGTACATTCTCCAATCTTTTCAGGAGAGTTTTCGAGGCTAGAAATATAGTAGCGCTTTTGCACGTGTTCCTTGCCGTCTTTCTTCCACGTGCGCACTACCATTGCAATGGAGCGCAGATCTACCCACTCGTTTCTCAGTTTCTCAGGAAGCCAGTCGATCTCAGTACTAACGAACACCTGCCGGATATCGCTTCGGCCATGACCGAGTGTCCTGGAACTGCATGCCATCATCGGGGCAAATTCCAGTGCCTCCAAGGCCTGCGTGAAAAAGTTCTCCGCCTCGGCAAACAGCTTCGGGTGATTTCCTTTCAGCGCAAGTATGTAGTCAGCCTTTTGCGCTCTGATCTTAGCCGTGATCGCCTTCTGGCATCCGATAGCGTCTATTGTGATGACATCTCCCTCCTTAAGGACCAGCAGGTCAAGTAGTTCTTCCATGGCCTTGATCTCATTGGTCTTCTTGGTTTTTCCAGCCTCCGAAACACTGGTTTTTACGCACTCCAGAACGAGGCGATTCTTTTTGCTCCAGGCGGATACGATATGAAGAGGTCCTTTCTCGGTCATGGATTTGCGAAGAGTCTTCCCATCAATGCATATATGTTCGCTAACACGCTCCTTGAGGTCAGTCGCCCATGCTATAAATGCTTTCCTAAACTCCTTTGGGTTAATTCTCTCCATGACCCTGCGCACGGTGTCAGGACAGGGGATCCCGTTTTCGAACGGTAAAAACTTCCTGAGTTGCTTCAGCTTGTCTTTGCCCCATTCAACGTGTCCCTCCCATCCTTCTTCCCCACACACTGTAGCCAGCACGACGAGGACGATGATCTCGATCATGGGATAGCTGACAGGTCGGGTACGATGGTCTTTACAGATGCTGAAATGCTCCACAATTCTCGCTCGATTGGCAATGTTCGCAGACATGTTTCCTCCTAGGTGAGGCATATGTCATCATCGTTTTTCAGATCAATGTCAACACGATCCAGTGTAAAATTTATTTTTGATGCGCTAGCCCTGGATGTCCATGCATCTTTTGATAAAAGAGCGCGCGCCATCTTCGACTTCTCGGCACGCAAGGCTATCGCCTCTTCGCTCATCCCACATTTTCATGTAGACTTCGGGGTTCCTTTGAAATGCTGGCTCACCAAGGATGCTTGCTACAACAACACTCTGGCTCGTAGCATCTTTCAGTATCACACCGAGCCAATCTAGACTCAACTCGCACTGTCTTTTGCTTTTGAGCCAGCACATGGCATTGTCTTCTTCGGGACGCGATGCGCCTCTATCGCTCAGTGCTTGCGACCACTTGGCAAAGTAGGCCTCTGGACTTGCTTGATATTCTGGTGCATCGAGCACCTTTATTATGATGGCATCGGCAGGCAGGGATGACCAATAGGTAGGGACATTCAGCGCGAGGCGTCCTTTGATACGCCGTAGTGCTTCATCATCTTCATTGCCTCTATATTCGCGAGAGTAGCTTTGCATGGCATCCCATGCGTTCACGTATTCTGGAGGATTTTTGATGAATTCAGGATCGTCCAGTACTGCGTCTACTATGGCCTGAGGGGTGCTATTGTCTGTGCATATCGCCTTAAGCAGCGTCAGATCTGGCCCATTCTGTACCTGATTCTGCACTTGGTTCTGCTGTGCCGGATCCCGTTCCTGGTTTTCATAGAACCCCACCTGAAACAAGTTGGTGGGATCGAAGCTAATGGCAAAACCATAACCGCCAAAATTAAGATTCATAGCTCCTCCATGATTATGTCAGCGATGAGGCAGCGAGAGCCTGCACACATCGGCGTATGCAGCATGCTAGGGCGATAACGACTTTTCAGGCAACGCCTTTTCCGCTGAGGGAGTGGTCTTGACCAATTGCAATTTTTATATTAACTGTTGTAGATAAATCGCTGTGTTATTACAATGTTTACCGTTCGTTTAAAAATCTTCTAGGTTTAAAACATGGGCAAACTATACAGTAATCATGTGTCAAAGTTTCTTCTGGTGGTCTCAGCGCTTTCCCTTTTGAGTGGTTGCGCACGCCAGATTTCCAGCAACGTGTATTCAGCAGATCACGTTGGCGAAACGTCAAAGTCCTATCCTGGAGTCGTTGTTAGTGTCCGTACTGTGCTCGTTCAGGATAAAGAACGGCTCGAAGAGAATGGAATGGGTATCGCTGCCGGTGGTGCAGGCGGTGCTCTGATCGGTTCCCAGATCGGTAAAGGTAAAGGGAACACCGTAGCGACAATCGCCGGTGGCGTACTTGGCGCGACGGCAGGTGCCTTCGCAGAAAAGGCACTCAAAGAGCAAAATGGCTTTGAGTATATGGTCCGACTGGAAAACGGGGAAATGCGCTCCGTTGTACAAGGACCGGAACCTGCTTTCGGCGTTGGACAGTGCGTCTACGTGATCGAAAGCCACAAAGGCCGTTCGCGTATCATCGCTCGCTAACCAGTGCCTTCGCACGAGGCGGTACTTCCGCCTCGTCGTCATCCCTTGATCACAAGAGCTGGTTTGAGGCGCGCCACCATGTTGGCAAGTCCTGCCTCCTGAACTGCCTCTACAACAGAGTCTACGTCCTTGTAGGCGTCTGGCATCTCCTCGGCTATAGTGAGAGGTGACTCGGCCATGACCAGGACGCCCTCTTCTTTCATGTGGTCCACGAGATTTACTCCATGCCATGCCTTGCGTGACTGTACTCGGCTACGCGCTCTCCCGGCCCCATGGCAGGCGCTGCACCAGGTGAGCACGCTGCCACAGCCAACCATGAGGTGACTTGCCCGTCCCATGTCTCCCGGCACCAGCACGGGCTGGCCCGTCTTCTGAAAGATGGGGGCAAGCTCGGGGTTGCCCGGCCCATAGGCGCGTGTTGCCCCCTTTCGGTGCACGCATACCTTGCGCATGGTGCCTTCAAATGGGTACTCCTCGAACTTGGCGATGTTGTGACAGACATCATAGATGAGCCGGACCTGCTCTTGTGGGATATGGAGCACCTCCTCAATGCTTTCACGCACGAAGTGGAGAATGTGCTGGCGGTTGTTAAAGGCAAAATTTGCCGCTGCCGCCATGGCTCGAAAGTACCTCTCGCCCGCTTCGCTGGAGATGGGTGCGGCAATGAGCTGTCGATCTGGTAGGTCTTTTGCCAGATCCAGCTTCATGAACTGATCGAGAGTGTCCTGGCATACCTGGTAGCCGAAGCCACGGGAGCCGGAGTGGATGAGCACGTAGGTCTGGCCTACCTCGACGCCCCATGCATGAGCCACATCTGGTAAAAATATTTTTTGCACTTCGCCTATTTCGACGAAGTGGTTTCCTGAGCCTATGCTGCCCAGTTGGTTGCGACCGCGGTTTCGGGCCGTTTTTGATACAGCGTCGATATCGGCGCCCTCGATGACGCCACGGCTTTCGGTGTGTTCGAGGTCCTGCATAATGCCATAGCCTTGCTCGATAGACCAGCGGGCGCCTTTTTTGGTCAGCGCAGCCAGGTCGGCGTCGCTCAAGCGAGCCCCTTTATGGCCATGGCCCACTCCAGAGGGCACCCGTCGAAAGATGGAGCGAAGGAGCGCCTCTTTTTTTTGGGCGGGTATGCTACGAAAGGGGGTGGGGATGATGGCAAGACGAACGCCGCAGTTGATGTCATAGCCGACACCTCCAGGGCTGATGACGCCTGTCTCGGCATCCATGGCAGCAACGCCTCCAATGGGAAAGCCATAGCCCCAATGGATATCCGGCATGGCGATGCTATAGCCCAGGATGCCGGGAAGACAGGCGACATTTCTCACCTGTTCGAGCGGCCGTTCGATCTCTAGGCCTGCCAGGAGCGCTTCCGTGGCGATCACGAGACCTGGCACGCGCATCTTTCCAACTTTTGGCAGCGTATAGGTAGCGGGTCCCATCTTGTGCAACTCAGACATCGACGATCATCTCCCATTCCAAAAGGCCATTTCGTTCGTACACGTCGCCGTGATAGCTCACAGCTTTATAGGGACATCCCACTTCCTGGTCCGCTATGGCGATGCGCGCATTCAGCGCACTGACGATCGCCTCAAGCGTATCTGGTTGTCCTTCTCGATCGAGGTAGTGCAAGAGTGGTGGGAAGGAAAACGCAAGGCCAAACTGCGCGTGCTGATAGAGCTCTTGGAGCGTGGTAGCGCGCACGCAAAAGGCGATGTCTGCCGTATGGTCCAGCTCTTCAAATGGAGCGATGAGCGGGTATGACCAGAGAGGCTGATATTGAGAGGCGCCCAGGCTCGAAAAGAGCGTGATAGCACGAATAAAAAGAGGCAGGGGAGTGAATGCTTGTTCCCAGTCAGCTAGCTGCTTTGGGCGGCGACAGAGGGTGACGTGAGGGCAAAATCGGTCGGCATGGGCCGAAATGAGGCCATGGCGTTCAAGCCAGACCACGAGAAGCCTGTGAAAGGAGGCCAGAAGATCAGAGCGCTGCAGAAAATCGACATGCCACGCAATGAGGCGCGGCTGTCTTGGGGGAAGGGGAAGGCAGCTATCGAATATGCCGACGGGGCCCAGGGCAAACGGCGGCTGTGGAAATAGAGTGATGGCATCGAGCACGCGCGACGGTGCAGCCGATCCCAAAAAGGCAAGCGTCATATGCCGCATTGCCTCTTCCACAGCTCTTCCCTCAGGGAAGCGCGTCGGCCAAGGGCATGCGAGTTCGAGTCCAAAAAACAGTCGCTGGAGCTGCTTTTCTTGTTCCACAAAATCATAGTGAATGAAAACCAGATGTGTGTCAATGTGAGCGTATGGACGAAGAAGTCATCATCCCCACGATATCCGCATCGCTTCAGGGCATTTTGCATCTGCCCGATGGCGCTCGCGGCATTGTCCTCTTTGCGCATGGAAGTGGCAGTGGTCGCCTTTCCCCTCGTAATCAGTTCGTTGCGAAAATGTTACAAGAAAAGAACATAGGCACCCTCCTGATGGACTTGCTCACTAAGGAAGAGGAGGTGATTGATGCGCGGACGCTGCATTTGCGTTTTGATATCGAGCTCCTTGCCGGTAGGCTCCTCGATGTCACCGATTGGGTGCGCGAGCAAGAGCGGATGGCATCGCTGCACATTGGCTACTTTGGAGCGAGCACGGGGGCGGCAGCGGCGCTTGTCGCAGCAGCAGAGCGGACCGATCTGATCAAGGCAGTTGTTTCTCGAGGTGGCCGGCCAGACCTTGCCGAACCGGTGCTAGACGCGGTACTGGCGCCGACGCTCCTGATTGTCGGAGGAGACGACAAGGCGGTAATTGAGCTCAACAGGAGGGCATTGGCCATCATTGCATGTGAAAAGAAGCTCGAGATTGTGCCTGGAGCCACACATCTCTTCGAAGAGCCTGGAACGCTTGAGCAGGCGGCAAAACTTGCCAGCGCATGGTTCCAGGCGCATTTCTAGGCACTCAACACTCTCCTGATGTCACCTTTTGAGTGCATTTCGTATCACGTCAAAGAGGGGATTGTCCGAGCGAAATTGGTCGAGGTTGGCTCGCGCTTCGACAGCATCCCAATACTTCGGTGGTATCTTGTCAGGGCCGAGTTCGTAATCCATACCCTCCCAGCAATCTTCCCGAAAGGCATAAAAGGCCCAGTGCCATCCGTGCACGTCAAAAATCTGGGCGAGCCCACCCAGGTAGTCGGCCGCGCCTTGTGCCATTCGATCACACCCAAACTCACCCACGAGGATGCGCGAGGAAGGGACCTGGAAGGCCTCTTGCCACGCTGTAATTGGGCTTAAAAACTCCTGGAGCATCGCTTTATCCCAGTAGAGGGATGGGGGAGACGTATCTGTTTCTGCCTCCGCATCATTAAGTCGTATGGGCACCATGCCTGGATAGCCATAGCGACCATTATTGACCCTTCTACAGGTGTAGGCATATGGCTCATACATGTGGAAAGAATAGAGGAGATAGGGATCCGTAGCCGGAGTCAAATAGGTAATGGCACAAGGCGTGCCCCAGAAACCTGTTTCGAGGATAATAGGGGTCTTGGAGTCAACTTCGCGGATCGCCTGTATCACGTGCTGGTAGAACACATTGAGATCCGCAGCGGAATCCTTGACAGAGGCATACCACGCTGACACATCAAGTTCTCGAAAATCGCCGACCCCAGAGGCGCGTTCTGGATGCGGCTCATTCAGAATATCATACCCAACAACGGCTGGATGATCCTTGAGCAGGTACGCGAGCTCCTTCCAAAAGTGCGCTGCCTGCGCATGGTATTCCTTCTTTTGCCAGATGCGGAGGTCAATCTGATCGTGGTTGTTGTCCTTAAAGCGCGATCCAGGCAGCGACAGCACCGTGATGACCACCTTGATGTCGTGCGCGTGCGCCCAGTCCAGAGTCCTTTTCAATGCTTGGAAATCAGCAGCGGAAATGCGCTCAAAGGCATCGGCATCGCCCAACAAAAAATCTCTTTGCTCGCTCTGCCATTTATCTGGAGCAAGTCGCACAAACTGGATCCCCACCTGTTTGGCGGCGACGAACCACTCTTCTGTCGGCACCTGGTTGAAAAAATTGGCTCCTCTGCGCTGGACGTTCCAATACGCCATCTTCCCACCTGCTTGAAGCCACGCACAGAATAGGATAGACACAAAGAGCATGATATGCCGTCTTCTCATGAATATATACCTGATTTTAGAAGGGAAAAGAAAAGTGAGAGTAGGGATTATGACGGCGGGAGGACAACGACTTACCGGCATTATTCATCCGCCACGGGCCCATGGTACGGGATGGGAGACTAAAGTGCTATTGGCTTTTGCTAGGTTTTACCGCCGGCAAGGCCGAGAAAGATAGTTATGGCTGGCTCAGAAGAGCCATTACCTCTTCGTCCTCGGTTTGCCCAAATTCCACATAAAACTGACCCACCGCATAGAACATTACCGGGGTGAGCAGGCAGAAACACGCATCACACAGCGCTCTGATTGCTGTGGCGGTATCAGGAGGGGAGACGGGAACGGCGACGACGATCTTTTTTGCATCGAGCGCACGCACGGACTGGATGGCTGCCCTCATCGTGGCTCCCGTGGCAAGGCCGTCATCTACAAGGATCGCTGTTTTCCCTTTGAGATCGAGGGGAGGGCGCCCCTTTCTGTAGAGGTCGAGACGCATGCGAGAGAGCTTCCGCTCTTTTGCCACCTCTTGGTCAATGTACTCTGGAGAGACGCCGAGATCGGCAATGAGTCCATCGTTGAAATAGGCCTCGCCGGTCGCGCATACGGCGCCGATGGCAAGCTCTGGGTTGTGTGGGGCGCCGACTTTGCGGGGGCAGATGATGTCAAGGGGAAGATGCAGCGCGTGCGCTACTTCCCACGCGGTGACGACACCTCCGCGAGGAAGGCCTATCACGATGGCGTTTTTGTCATCTTTGTAGGCGTGAAGGGGAGAGAGGAGCTTTTTGCCCGCATCATGCCGATCTGTAAAGCGCATAGGCGTACCTCCAGACTTACGTACCTCCTTCTAATGGAATTTGGCAAGCAGTATGTTTTCTATGGAATGTAAACTCGGGCTCTATAACGGAGTATTATTCGGAGTCAGGAAGTTTCTACTTTGGCGATACAATTTTTAAATAAAACATGGAATGAAAATGATATAAACACGTACAATTTGCATTGATTTTGTTTTTCTGCTAAAAATAATTAATATATTCGTTGGTTTTATTATGTATCAAGTTGATCCAAGCCCTGGTATGAACAGCTTTTTTCCTCCGGTGGGACGTGACGCAGTATCCGAAATTACTTCTTACCTATCAAAAATATCCCTCAAAACTCTTTGCGAAGTTTCCAAGCCTTTGCATAATCTCATCACGCAGGATACGTTCCATAACGTACGTTCTCTTGCTGGAGTTAACACCATTAGCAACGATCTCATCCGTCGCTACCAAGATCGCGTGAAAGTTTCCCAAAAAAATCCCACTTTTGAGCAGGCAGCAGTGGAATGCGTGAAGAAAAAAGCGCTCTTGCAAAGAGATGCTCGAGAGGAAAAGCTATCCCATGTGGAACTTGCCGACTGTACGCTTACCCAAGAGCTCATCGATGCTCTCAAGGCAAGTGGGAGCGACATAAAGTCCCTTTCATTCACCAAAGTGAATGTCCCGGCTGGACAACAGGATGCTTTTGCGGCAGTGCTGTCGAGCATGCCGAATCTGGAGAGCCTGACAATTAGTGAGTCCAACTGCAACGAAGTGCTCGATTGTTCCGCTATGCCACGACTGGCGAAACTACACATAAGAGAATGTTCATTGCTACAACATTCGCCGATCCTTCCGAAAGGCAATGTTTTTAAAGAACTCGACATGTCAGGTTGCAGCGCACTCGAAAGTCCCCCAGATCTAACGGATGTGACGGGGCTCGAAGAATTACATCTGTCGAGCTGTACTACACTTACAGCCGCCCCGGTGATACCAGAGGGGAGTGGGCTGAAAGAGCTCCACATGGAGGGTTGCAGCGCACTCATCAATCCCCCTGATCTAAGGAATGCGATGCGACTCGAAAAATTAACTTTGTGGGGGTGTACGAGACTCACAGCCGCCCCAGTGATACCACCGGGGAGCCCGTTGAAAGTACTCTCCATGGGGAATTGCATTGGGCTCCTTAATCCCCCTGATCTAACGAATGCGGCGGGGGTCGAAGCCCTAAACCTGTCCAACTGTACTGCACTCACAGCCGCCCCGGTGATACCACCAAGGAGCCCGTTGAAAACGCTCCTCATGACAAATTGCACTGGGCTTGTCAATCCCCCCGATCTAACGAATGCGTTGGTGCTAGAAATAGTAGATCTGTCCGGATGTACTGTGCTCATAGCCTCCCCAGTAATACCACCGGGGAGCCAGTTGAAAACGCTCCTCATGAAGCATTGCTTTCAGCTCACCACTCCTCCAAACATAGCGAATGCGGCGCAACTTAGGATATTAAACCTGTCGGGATGTGTTTTGCTCGAAACTATCCCACTGGTACCGCTAGGCAGTTTACTACGGATCATAGTCTGATACTGCGCCCACTTGAAACTTAGAATTTTCTCATCGCGTCATCTAGCCCTTGCTGGCGACTACGTCGCCTATGGGGGGTACACTATGGGCAGTTGCGTCGGCACCAAATTCGAAGCATTTGCTGCGAAAAAAATTTCTACGTAAGGTGGTTTTAGTGCGCCACACAGGCGCACCTAGCGCTCCTCTTCTAAGAGCTGTTGCCCTCGAAAAGGATCGCGTTGGCTCTCGAAAAGTCCTGCTCCTGTGTAAGCTCGTTGGGAGTGGCGATGACCACCATGCCGGCATCGGCTGCGGCCTGGACACCTGCCTTCGTATCTTCAAAGACAAGGCATGCATCTGGCGGAACGCCTAGCCGTTTTGCCGTTTCGATATAGATGTAGGGTTTGGGTTTGTTGGTACCCTCAGGATCGACATAGGCGCCGAGGTCGTTCGATCCGGAAACAATGGCATCAAACAGATCCTCTACGCCAATCTGTCGGAGGTTGGCGAGGATTTCGCTTTTCGGGGCCGACGAGGCGACAGCGAGTTTGATGCCGAGCGTTGCTTTCTGTGCCGCGAGCGTTCTTGCAAGCTCCACGATCTTCGGCCTTGGCGGCACCCCCTGCTCTTGCAGTTCACGATATATTTCGACGCGAAGTGGCAGTACAGCCTCATCGATATGTCTTGCCCGTGCGTGCTCAATGGCCCGGAGAATATGCGGGGCCGTGTAGCCCACGAGCGGCATGTACTCTTCCATGGTAAATGGCTCTCCATACGCCGCAAGCGCATCCCGCCAGGAGAGGAATTTCAAGTGTTCTGTATCGACGAGCACACCGTCGCAGTCAAAGATGACGGCGCGCACGTTGACATCCGGAATCAGCCCGGATAGGGAGGGCATCCAGAGGCAAATGAGGGCGAGACATGGGCGCATAGAGACTTCCTGGTGAAAGCAGAGGTGATGAAAATAGCCGCAAGACTTGCGGGGAACCCGATAATCATGGAAGGAACCGAACAGAGGAGATCATGCGCCGTGAGCATGCCGTTGATCGTTGGCCATATAGCCGCTGTCAGCGCACCTGTGAGAATGCCTGCGATCGCTCCCTGATAGGTGCTCTTTTTTGCGTAGAGTGCCGAGAGAAGGAGCGGCCCAAAAGAGCAGCCAAGTCCCGCCCATGCGTAGTAGACGGCATCCATAATGGTGGTGTCGCGACTCGAGGCGATCCACATGGCAATGAGAGAGGTGAGGACGGCACCAGATCGAAAGATAAACACCTCTTGTCGGCTGGAGGCGCGTGGGTTGATGAGGGGCTTATACACGTCTTCAGTGAGCACCGACGCAGAGACAAGAAGCTGGGAGTCCATCGTAGAGATGGTGGCGCTGAGCACCCCGCAGAGCACGAGCCCAGCTGTGAAGGGGTGGAAGAGCTGCTTTACCATTTCCACAAAGACGAGCTCTGGATTACTCAACGTCCCATGGAAGAAGGCCATGCCCACGAGGCCAACGGCAACAGCTGCTGCCAGGACAATGATCTGCCAGGCGATGCCCAGGTACTTTGATTTGGTGAGCTCGGAGGGGTTTTTGATGCCCATGAACTTGATCAGGATGTGGGGCATGCCGGCATAGCCCAGTCCCCAGCCGAAGAAGGAAAAGAGGACGTCTCTTGTGCTACTTGAGTCGAGTGCAAAGAGGTTCATGGGGACATTGGAGGTATGTGCATGCTGCACTATAGCTGCCCAGCCATCTGTCTGGAAGTATGCCATGATTGGGGCGATGACGATCGCGCCGAGCAAGAAAAGCGCTTGGAAGAGGTCGGCCCACGCCACGCTGACAAAACCGCCGATGAAGGTGTAGCCAAGCATTACACTCATGGCAATCGCGATGCCAAGCCCATAGTTCATGGAAAAGAGTGACTCGAAGAGGCCGCCGATAGAGATGAGGGCTGCCGAAAGGTAATAGGCCATGAAGAAAAAAGTGATGAGGGCGCTGAGCACGCGAATGACGCCGTGCTTGTCGCCAAAGCGCTTGGCAAAGTAGGAAGAGAGGGTGAAGCTCTCGTATCGTTCCGTTTCCACGCGCAATTTCGGCGCAATATAGTGCCAAGTAAGAAACATGCCCACGACGAGCCCGAAAGCAATCCACGCTTCGGGAAGGCCTCCCAGGAAGACGGCCATGGGAAAGCCCATGAAGAGCCAGCTGCTCATGTCGCTTGCCTGTGCCGAAAGAGCGGTAACCCAGAAGTTGAGCTTGCGATCGCCAAGCAGCATGTCACTTGCGGTGGCGTTTTTTTTGCGAAAAGCGACGGCTACGGCGAAGAGCGCAATGAAGTAGAGAAGGAAGGAACACGAGAATGCTAGCATGGAGAAAAGAACCCTATTTTTGGCACTTATAGTAACAGATTTTTTAGTTCTGAGCAAGTCCAATCGTGAGGAGATGGGCCTTAATTCATTTCTTGCATAAAATTCCTTTACGTTTGACAATCGCGCTCTATGCAGGTAACACGCTCCTACAAGGCCGCCGGGTTCGATCTACCCAATCACAGGGAGGGTCACCGTTTTTTCAATCCGTACGCCGGTAATGTCAGCCGCTCTCTCTGGGACGTGCTCAAGTGGAAATTCGGCCGCTATACCAACCCGAAGGATCGGCTGCCACCGCCGAAGAAGTTCTCATTTCCTCAGGAGCCCTATCCGGAGCCAGGTTTTAGCGGACCGAGTCTATGCTGGATAAACCACGATACCTTTTCCATTCGCTGTCTGGAAAGGACTGTGCTTACCGATCCCATTTGGTCACGATATGCCGCCTGCTTTCCCGGTTTGGGCCCAAGGCGGCGTATTCCTCCGGGCATTCCCTTCAACGACCTGCCGCCCGTTCACGTGATACTCATTTCTCACAACCACTATGACCATCTCGATCTCTCTACTGTGCGGAGGCTGCAGGATCGTTATCCGCAAGCGACCTTTTGCGTGCCTCTTGGCCTCAAGAAGTGGTTTACCCACCGCGTGATCTCGCGTGTCGTGGAACTCGATTGGTTGGAGTCGGTGACCCTCTGGGACCAGGAAGCCTCCATCGTCGTTACCGCTATTCCCGCACAGCATTGGTCGGGCAGGGGGATTTTTGATCGTTGTAGGAGCCTCTGGTGTGGCTACATCGTGGATTTCTGCAGTAATCACACCGTGCATCGACGTGTAGCCTATCTTGGCGACACGGGCTATGACCCCAATCTCTTTACACAGATTGGTGAGCGCTTTGGGCCAGTTGATCTTAGCCTCATCCCCATAGGAGCATACGCTCCCCGTGCATTCATGCAGCCCGTCCATCTCAATCCGGAAGAGGCAGTCCGTGTGCATACGGAGCTTCGCTCAAAGCTGAGCATCGCAGGCCACTTCGGCACCTTCCGCCTGTCAGATGAGCCGCTCAGTCGGCCACCATACGACCTCTTCCTCGCCCTGCGCGACGCCGGCATTGACTGGCGACACTTTCGTGTTCTCGAGCCCGGCCGGGCTATCTCCTGGTAGTTGTAAATAATTTTTTTGTTACAATGAAGATTCATACAAGGGGAGAGTGGTATGACTGCCAATATTTCGCCAAATGACGTGCAAGATACTCTTAAGCAATGCGCTAGCTTTCTGACTCCTTCGCCGCAATCACGTGTGTTACTTAAAGTAGTCGGAAATCGACTGGAGGCACAGAATGAGGGGGAGTGGGGTGCAACAAAGCACATAGGCTTCTTTTTCAATCATAGCGCGTACAAGCTGGAGAAGGTGGCGGCACTCCTGCAGAGGATGGAGAATGTGCAGGACCTCTCGAAAGATACAACAGATCAGCTTCGGCAGGTCATCGTCAAAATAAACGAAAAGATCGATAAACATAACAATAAGCGGACACCAGGCTCTTCAGCGTATTTGTTTTCCTCAGACATTAGAAAGATAATAGTCAAGGAGCCGCCAGCGGCCAAAAAACCGTGGGTACCAGCAAGGCCTCCATCAACAGCGAACAGGATCGAGCCTGGCAAAAGTCCGGGGAAGCCTCAGGAACCGTTACCCACAAGCAAGCCGAAACAGCCGGCTGAAACAGTACAGGGAACGAAACCACCAGAAGTGCAAGAACCGAAGCCGGTGGAAAAGGTCGCATGGGGGGAAACCCCGCCACCACCGCTATCGCCGATCCAAGAAAGGGTACTTTCCATCATAGAATGTCTCTTGGATGCACCTGAAGCGGCGACTGACGGAATACTTGGACCGCAGATCGAAGCGGCGCTAAAGGAAATTGATGATATCAAGAGCAAAAGTCCCGATGATGAAGCGAGCTTTGCTGCAGCAGAGAGTATCTTTAAAGGGATAAAAGTAAACGCCAGTGAACCTGCCATCGCTCAGGAAAAAAAGTCGAGTGGGGTATTGATTTCTCCGGATAGCTACGTGATGGACGAGAGAGGGGTAATGAAAATGATCGGGGATGGAAACTGCCTCTTTCGTTCTTTTGCTGGCATATTGAAAACGATAGTATCAGATGAAGAGGTAAAGGATATCGCGGAAAAGTACCAGAAGGACCCGCAAATGGCAAGAGTACCTAAACCGCCGGAAATGAACTATGTTTTTCTCCGTGCGCTGGCAGCCGCATACCTCAATGAGCACAAAGATGATGACAACTTAACGACTCTGATTGATGTGGCTATAGACGAACATAATGCCGCCGCGCGAGCAACTTTTAACGAAGAGGTCGCAACTATTCAGTTCAAAACAAGCCAGGCAAGCTGGCCGCAGCAAATCGTTCTGAAGTTCGATCAGTTCAAAAAGGAGCGAGAACTTGCCGGGAATCTTATCAAGGAGGGAGATAGACAAGGCTATATAGCACGCTCTTCGCAGAATAGGTTTTGGGCATCAACGCCACAAATAGTCGCATTAAGCAAAATTTTTAATGTCAACACGCAGATCTGGGTCTCACAGGCAAAGGAAGTTCTTGGGAATGAACGTACCTTGCCTTTGAAGGAGATAAAACTTGATGCCGGGCGAGCAAACCATGATGATGACGATTTCTTCGCGGCTATGGCTCAACTAGACAGCCAGTACACTCCGGATGCCCTTCGTTCGCTCGTGGATGCAGCCTTCATACCTGACGGATGGGCTCGTAGTGACCAACATATGCGCCAGCTGATCCTCGATTCCATTGATGATTATAACAAGGTAGCGAAGGTCAAGATTGAGAGAACACCGACCTCCACCGATGATGAGCTGATCAATGCGTTTCTTGCAGGCTGTTCTAAGGCCGATAAATGGGTGTTTCAGCCGCAATTGGCCGTGCTGGCTCATTTAGGCGCAGCGAAAGTAGCGTTGCATACGTTCAAACCGCTCGAAGGTGCGGGATACCGTGATGATACATTCAAGGAAACAGTCAACCTCGAATTTGAGAACGACAACCACTATAATGCCTACTTTCCTCCCTATTGAAGATGTAGAGGTTCCTATGGAAATCTCTATTTTGGGCCTACATTGGAGCTCTAACAGGCTACATGGCTCTTTACAAAGTGATGTAAAAGTGTTACAATATGATTGCGATAAATCTGTATGGAGGAGACGCATACAATGGCGACGAAGAGCTCAAGGGTCAATGTGACTTTTGGGGAGGCAACGCTGAACCAGCTTTCTCATTTGGCGCGCCAAGAAGATATGTCTGTTGCGGGGCTCGTTCGCGAGTTCACTCTTGAAGCGCTCGAAAGGCGAGAGGACTTTTATTTATCGAAGATAGCTGAAAAGTTAGACAAAGAAGGCATGAAGACCTACAGTCATAAAGACGCGTGGAAATGAGCTACTCGCTTCGCTATCTAGAAGATGTCGTACGCGAGCATATCCCCCACCTTCCACCCACTATCAGGATACGAATTAAGCAGGCCATTGAGCAGCGCTTGGCAGTGGATCCCGTTGGCCTTGGCAAACCATTGCGTTATAGTTTCGCTGGGCACAGACGACTGCGTGTTGGTGATTATCGCGTTGTCTATCGCATTGAAGCCGAAAGAAAAACAGTCATTATCGTAGCTATCAAGCATCGGAAGGATATCTATGAGGATGGCTGAGCGGTAGATGGGTCCTGGCTTCACGCCTCTATCAGGATGGTGACGGGGCCATCGGCGATGAGGTGGATCTCCATTTTGGCTCCAAACGTTCCTTGAGCAACTTCGTAGCCAAGCGCTTCCTGCATATGCTGGAGGAATTCTTGGTAGAGGGGAGTGGCTTGAGGAGGGGGGAGTGCCTCGGTAAAGCTGGGACGATTGCCTTCGCTGCAGTTCGCATACAGCGTGAACTGACTGACGACGAGCACTCCTAGTCGCAGCTCTTTGACGGAGAGGTTCATCTTTCCCTGAGCATCGGCAAAGATGCGAAGCGCGGCGATTTTGCTGGCAAGCCACGCGCTCTCCTTACTCGTATCACCATGACCAAGCCCGAGGAGCACGAGTAGTCCTGCCTCTATCTTGCCTACGACCTCATTATCGACGTGAACACGTGCGTGCTTGACTCGCTGGATAACCGCTCTCATACGGTGGTGTCAGCATCTGGGGTCAAAAGCTCGCACGTGATGTTCATGACCTGGTATGAGGCTTCTTCTACGACCCAGGACAAGATATCACCTAGCATGAAGGTAACGGCAGGTGTTGCGACGATGACGAGAGGAGCCATGACCAGCACCACATAACCAGGTGTGTTGGTATAGACAGGAAGCAGGGTAATCGCATGCTGGATGGTGCGTTGGACAAGGGGCATCGCGTAGCTACAAAAATAGGCTTTCGAAAAAAAACCTGTAGCACAGCTTACCATACGCAATACCACGTCGAGCCAGAAGGGGGGTGGCCCCTTTGGCTGGAGCGTAGGGCAAAAAACTTGCGTGCAGAGACTGTGCATGGTACGGAGAGTCTCTCGGGTGAACCAGCCAAGAGCCTCAGCAAAAACAACCGTTACGGGCATGGCCAGCACCACACTCATCTGCTGACCGACAAAGCCCCCGACCAATGCCCCAAACTGGCGGCTGGCAATGGTGGAGATCAGTTTTTCAAGTTCAGCGCGGATAGGGGCAAAGCCGTAGTAATAAAAGACGTTCTTTACGGTGAATGCGGCGACCCCTTCGAAGGAAGCCTGAGCGACGGCGGAAATACACATATTATCAACCCGTAGCTATGTCTTCGACGAATATCGTAGATCATCCTCTATGTACCATAACTTTCTAAAGTGCTCTAGAGCCTTATCTTCTTCGGGAAAGCGGCCATTATCGCCACTCCGTGCATCTATCCATACCTTCATATATGCCTGGGGGTTATTTTTGTATTCAGCGCTATTTTCTATTCTCTCTATAATGGCGGCCGCGCGCATTTCGTGCCTTTGCGGCCAACTGGGCGGGGTATTGATGCGTATCTTTAGGTGTTCCCAGACATTCTTTGCGGCAATTGTGTGATGCTTTTGCAACGTTCCCCATATGCGCAGGTAGGTGTGGGGGTCTTTATGGAATTTTTTATCGTTGAGGACAAGGGTAAGGACTGCTGCTTCTTTTGCGTACAGGTTCGCGGTGATCTGCAGAAGGCGCAGGTGGGGATCAGGATCGGGTGGCAGGAAGCCACCATTAGTACGTTCGCTCCCGTGAGCCAAGTCAAAAGGCAAGTCTGCATCATAACTGATATCGTTCTGGCGGATGCCATTCGGGATCATGTTTCCGTGCGTTCCTCCGAGACTGTACCTTGGGTCATACTAGGGAGCAGGTCCTTTTCTGGCAACGCATTATTATTGGTCATTTCATTGTGAGTAAAATATAAATTTAAACAAACTCTTTTCATACTGAAGAAGAGACCGGCCACGCCTTGTGCATTCAACTACCAACCTAACGCTAAACAACCTGACGCTCAAATCTTCCAGATCATTGACCCGAACACGGGCTTTTTTATGCTGCCATCATCGGAACAATTGCTCTTTGAATATCTGGCCGACTTCATCTGCGTACGATATGAACGGACGCATGAGCTGGTAGTCGAATGCTTTCATCTTGCGAAGTGATTCCAGCTTTTACACAACATAACGACCATTATCAGACGTTGTTATGGCAGAAAAAACCACAGCACGCTCCCCTCTCGACACCAACTGGGTGAGTCACTATACTCGCGCTCATTTAGGGAGCGCCGGAATGCATATCACCGCTGTCCTGCCCCAAGATGCGCCTTCGGGGCTTCCTCCTCTTGCTCTACTTCCCACACAGCTTGCTCTACTTCCCACACAGCCTCTCTCGGAATCTACAGGAACAATTGTTCTGCCATCGGAGCTGTGGGTTCGCATTACCACGTTTCTGAACACGCAGAGTACCTTTCGACTATTTTGCGTGTCTCACTACGCATATGAGGTCATTCGAAGGGACTGTTTCCTTGCCAACGTATCGCAGTGGACGAACACGATGATCCTATCGTATCGCTCTTTTAAGGAGTCGATCCGCTCTGTCCCACGAGACCCTGGCTTGCAACACACTTTCATGGCGCTATTAGAGCGGCGGCGCGCTTCTAGTCTAATGGCTAGTAGCGATGATATGGACGATGGCTGTCTTGAGATCATTGCCCAGAACTGCCCCGGCCTGACCAAATTCTGCGTCGAGGCATCGCCTATCACGGATACCGCTCTCTCTTGCCTTCTGAAAAACTGCACGGCTCTGACACACCTCAGCATAGATCGCTGTGAGATGATCACGGCTATAGGCCTTGCCGCCATAAGAGAGCGTGGCCAATGGAAGAACCTGTGCCTCCGCCTTCCTCATGTGATCGATGATGTGCATCTTACCGCCATCATGAAGCAGTGCTCGGGGCTGGAGACGCTGGATGTTGCCACCTGTACAGCTATTAGCAATCTCGGCGCTGCCTCCATTGCCCAACACTGCACGGGTATGAAGGCGCTCAACCTCAGTGGCTGTATAGGCGTCACTGGAGTGGGTCTTGCTGCCATTGCAGAGCGTTGCAAAGAGCTCACCGCTCTCAAGCTTCAGAGCATAGCCACCGATGCGGGACTCACGATCATCGCCAGGGAATGCACGAAGCTGCAAGAACTGGATCTTGCCGGCTGTCTCTCGCTCAGTGGCTGCGGCTCACATGATGAGAGTCAAAGTGACACAGGCCCAGGCATGGGTCTTGCTAGTGTTGGTCTGTACAGCAGGTCGTTGAAGGAGTTTGGTTGCTCTGCCACCCACATCAATATTGGCGCTCTCGGTACGATTTTGCTTTCCTGTGAGCAGTTGGAAAAACTTGACATCAGCTGGTGTAAGGTGAGCAACGCTGTGACCAGCGTCATCGAGTTATTTGCCAAGAATTTGAAAGAACTGAACATTTCAGGCACACCGATTGTCGATACCGGCCTGGCCGGTGTCATTAACAAGTGCGACAAGTTAGAAGAGATCTACGCGCTCGTGTGCGATGGTGTGACACAGCAATCTGTGGATCACGCGCGTGCTGTAAGAGGAGAAGCATTACAGGTGTATCTATAGGAGCTACTGTAAGGCCCGGATGGCTACTCCGGGCCTTGTGGGAATACGCTCTTGGTGAGCTTACATTGCTCCCATGCGGTGCTCTGCTGTCTTCGTGACGGTGTCCATATCCACGATCATCAACTGCTGGATATACTCGGGGGATATCTTCTCCACGGCGTCAGTTTGTGCTGCGACTCCAGGCAAGAGCAATGCCTTAACAGCGAGCTTGAGTGCGTCTTCATCCCCAACTGCTCTGCCCATCGCTTGCTTAAAGAGGCTCATGCACATGGCGGCAAGCACTTCGAGGTGGGCACGATCCTTTTCTCTGAGCTCGCTGAGCGCGGTAGCAACCTGCACTCCCATCTTCTCCTTGGCGTTTGGCACTGTTGAAACCCCCAAAAAGATCTGACAAACCTTCTGGTTGTTTTGTGCAAGGAAGGACTTGATGATCTCGCCCTGGTAAGCCGTCACTTCGTTGAACTTCGCTGCATTATCCTTTACTGTAGCAGGTGCCTCAACCTTTTGAGTTGCTGGCGCATCTGCCTTTTCTTGTACGAGTTTCGACAGGTACTCGGGCGAGATTTTCCTGAGCACGTCCACATGTTTCTGGATTTTATCGTCAGTGAGCAATTGGCAGGTGACGGCAGAAGGAAGCACGTTGTTGTAGTCAGGGTGGCTAGTAATAACTCGATCGATGGATTGCTTTTTCACAGGGTCAGCGCATCAAAAATTTCCTACTAATAAAACCTGTTCGAGATAGTCCTCAGAACGGTGGCAACGTCGCATTTTAGCACGAAGTCCTTTCTCATAGGTTGTCTCCTTTGTTAGCATCTGCAAGCTCATCTCCCTGGCAACACGTAGGTTCTCATTGGAAGTCGGACTGATTTGGGAGTCATCCTCTCTGAATGTGATGTCCAACTGCCAGTGCAGGTCATTCTCGATCGACCAGTGTCCTTGGGTACATTCTCCAATCTTTTCAGGAGAGTTTTCGAGGCTAGAAATATAGTAGCGCTTTTGCACGTGTTCCTTGCCGTCTTTCTTCCACGTGCGCACTACCATTGCAATGGAGCGCAGATCTACCCACTCGTTTCTCAGTTTCTCAGGAAGCCAGTCGATCTCAGTACTAACGAACACCTGCCGGATATCGCTTCGGCCATGACCGAGTGTCCTGGAACTGCATGCCATCATCGGGGCAAATTCCAGTGCCTCCAAGGCCTGCGTGAAAAAGTTCTCCGCCTCGGCAAACAGCTTCGGGTGATTTCCTTTCAGCGCAAGTATGTAGTCAGCCTTTTGCGCTCTGATCTTAGCCGTGATCGCCTTCTGGCATCCGATAGCGTCTATTGTGATGACATCTCCCTCCTTAAGGACCAGCAGGTCAAGTAGTTCTTCCATGGCCTTGATCTCATTGGTCTTCTTGGTTTTTCCAGCCTCCGAAACACTGGTTTTTACGCACTCCAGAACGAGGCGATTCTTTTTGCTCCAGGCGGATACGATATGAAGAGGTCCTTTCTCGGTCATGGATTTGCGAAGAGTCTTCCCATCAATGCATATATGTTCGCTAACACGCTCCTTGAGGTCAGTCGCCCATGCTATAAATGCTTTCCTAAACTCCTTTGGGTTAATTCTCTCCATGACCCTGCGCACGGTGTCAGGACAGGGGATCCCGTTTTCGAACGGTAAAAACTTCCTGAGTTGCTTCAGCTTGTCTTTGCCCCATTCAACGTGTCCCTCCCATCCTTCTTCCCCACACACTGTAGCCAGCACGACGAGGACGATGATCTCGATCATGGGATAGCTGACAGGTCGGGTACGATGGTCTTTACAGATGCTGAAATGCTCCACAATTCTCGCTCGATTGGCAATGTTCGCAGACATGTTTCCTCCTAGGTGAGGCATATGTCATCATCGTTTTTCAGATCAATGTCAACACGATCCAGTGTAAAATTTATTTTTGATGCGCTAGCCCTGGCTTTTTCATGCCTTCCACGCATCGGTCAATCGTGCTCTGTAATAGGATAGAAGTGTCCTTTGGAAACTTCTGCGTGATGCCTTGCATCTGCTTAATTACCTGGTCTCGCATTTGCGGGTTACTGAGCATTCCACAAATGGTTACCAAAAGTTGTGGTTGCCCGTGCGAGGTCTTCTCGTTGATGACCCCATGGATGAACTTTTCGCGGCATACTTTGATCATTTCTTCCGTCTCGTCAATCTTCGGTTTGACAGAGACAGCAACACCACCTGGAACGCCACCCTTGCAAAAGATCTCATATGTGGCTTCGCTTTTCGCTGTATCCCTCGCTGTATCTACGGGAGCGGCTACTTTTGTCTTTACAGCCACCGGCGAGGTAGTGAACGGATGTGCCGGGCCTATTAGCTGGCTCGCTGCAGTAGTCAAAAATCCGCAAATTCTATTTATTGGAATCACAATTACTCCTGTTAATTAATTTTTTAATGTATTCTAGCATATATGTAAAAATATTGCAAATAAAACGCCTATGACTATTGCAATTTTTGTTCCAAATGGCGTACACAAACGGTGGAGGACGCAGGATGAAACAGCAGCTACCATGTGAACTGTGTGCATCGTTTCCCGAGCTGAATGAGAAGATCGTTGGCTGTCGCCTCTGTCCGCGTCTCGTGCACTTTCGAGAAGAGGTCCCTCCTAAAGCAGAGTTTCGCGATGAGGCCTACTGGCGTCGGCCAATTCCGGGATTTGGTGATGCGAATGCGTGGCTCTTGATCTCGGGACTTGCTCCTGCGGCGCATGGAGGCAATAGAACGGGCCGCGTCTTTACGGGAGATAAGTCGGGTGACTTTCTGATGAAGGCGCTCTACCTTGCCGGTTTTGCCAACCAACCCACCTCTATCTCGCGTGGCGATGGGCTGACGCTCACTGGCTGCTATGTAACGGCGGTGGTAAAATGCGCGCCACCTCACGATAAGCCGTCTCGCGAAGAAATCGTTACCTGCAGTCAATATTATCACAATGAACTTGCTCTGTTGCGCAACGTTCGATGCGTGCTTGCGCTCGGTCGAATAGCATTTGACAGCTTTCTCCTCGTCAATAAGATCCGTCCCAAGCCGCCATTTGTGTTTGGAGAAAAATATGCCTGTGCCGGTCTCCCAACACTCTGGGCTTCCTATCATCCAAGTCCAAGGAATACGAATACGGGGAGATTGACTCTGGAGCAGTTTCTGGAACTACTGCAACGAATAAAGAAGGAATATGGGCCGTGATTAAGATAGAAAAGACCATTTACGATCCTCGAGAAGCCTCTGATGGCAAGAGAGTACTCGTGATGCATGGCCCCGGGGCATTGCAAAGAGTGCCATCGATCTCTGGCTAAAAGAGCTGGGGACGCCCAAAGAAACGATTCACGACTGGAAAAGGGGTGGGTTGGATGCCTATGGACTGGCTCCTACCCCCTTTTCAGAGGCGCAAAAATTCACTTGGTTCAGATGGCGTGGATGGTGGTGGCGATTTCGGAGCGGCTTGAGCTCCCCACCGGACCGTTTGCAACGGCTTGCCGTCATCGTCTACGAACGTGCACGACGTTTGAAGGTCCATGAGCCCGCTCAAAAATGTCCCAAGGTCAGCGTCTTCCGGTGAGACGCCACGATCAGCATGAAGCCGAAGCTGAAGTGCCTTGGCGGATTTGGCAACGTCTTTAATATTTAGTCTTTCAGGAAATATGGCTCCAAGAGCATCTCTGGCAATGATCGCCTGAAATGGGCCAGGAGAGTACTTGTTGAAACCTTTATCATCCAACTGCTTTTTGGCTTCTCGCAATCGACCCAGGGGTTCTACTCCGCTGAGGTTAAGCGGCTGCCACCCCTCCTTCCATAGAAGGTCTTGATATTTCGCTACATGCCTTGGCCAACAGAACTCCCCCTTCTGCGTTACGTACGATATGGCCCCTTTTTCATTTTCTGGAAGAATATCGAGCACCGTCTCACCTTGATTATTTTTTTCGTTGAGAGGGAGTTTGTAGGGAGATCCTAGCTCTAACCCGGCAGGACGGTCGAGCAGGGGAATAAGGTTGTCCCACCTGCCTCCATCTGCGATGATGAATGCAGTTCCATGAAGTGGTAAGTTGCCACCCCTATCCCGCATCCATAGAAGGTCCCGACGCTTCTCCAGCAATATAGAAATGACCTGCTCGTTGTCCTCTCTCAAACATGCAAAGTGGAGCACCGTGTGACCGTCCTTATCTGTCACGTTAATAATGTCGGGGGTTTTTTCCAAACGATCTTTGACAGCGTCACTCATACCATACTTGCACACATCACAGAACGAGTCTACCTCGTTTTTTCGGTTCTCACAGATGTACTTGACAAGGCTCTCGCACCCCACCACGGTTGCCTTGTCAATCAATTCTGGCAGAGCCCTTGCTGAAATTTCCCTTACCAATTGCTTTGATTTGAGCAAACGGCGTTCAATATTTGAGAACTTTTCTTTTGAGGGGTTTTCCAGGGCGTCTTTACAGGCATCGGTAAATGACTTCACATCCGTTCGAACCCCGCAAATTTCCTTGGCAAGCTCAACGTAATCCGTCCTATCGACGAGCTCCTCGAGCTCATCCGCTTTCGTGCGGGCTATGAGCTGATGGTTTTTCTCTATGCGCTTCCAAATGTCGTAAAATTCACTCCAGCCTTTGGCATCCTTAAAGGCCTCGGAAAAGGTGGTCACTGTTTTGCCGGCCTCGCGAACGGCCTTGACGAATGCCTCTTCTTTCCCAGCCACAGTTGCTTTATCGACAAGGTCCTCTAGCTCGCGCTGCCGCAGGAGTCCAGGTTTTTTCGTGAAACGACTCGCAAGAGCATCGAAGTCAGCTGGCAGCTTGGCGTCCTCACAGGCTTTGGAAAATGACTTTACATCTTTTTGAAACTCGCAAATGACCTTGACAAGCGTGGCATAACCCCCTAGATCCGCCCGATCGATGAGCTCCTCGAGCTCGTCCGCTTTCATGTGGTCTTTGTCTATGAGCTGACGGTTTGTCTCTATGCGTCTTTGAATATCGTAGAAGCTATCCCGAGAGTTGGCATTTTTACAGGCATCGGAAAAGGTGGTCACTGCTTTGCCGGCCTTGTGAACGGCCTTGACGAACACCTCTTCTTTCCCAACCACAGTTGCTTTATCGACAAGGTCCTCTAGCTCGCGTTGCCGCAGGGGTCTAGAGTTTTTCGTGAAACGACTCGCAAGAGCATCGAAGTCAGCTGGCAGCTTGGCGTCCTCACAGGCTTTGGAAAATGACTTTACATCTTCTCGAAACCCGCAAATGACCTTGACAAGCACGTCATAACTCTCCAAATCCGCCCGATCGATGAGCTCCTCGAGCTCGTCCGCTTTCATGTGGTCTTTGTCTATGAGCTGACGGTTTGTCTCTATGCGTCTCTGAATCCCTTCGAGTTCTTCCGAGGTGCTAGCATTTTTACAGGCGTCAGAAAATGGCTGCACGTCTGCCCTACATTTACAAATGTCTTCGACAAGCTTTGCATAGTTCGAATCCCCAGCTGCCTTATCAATAAGTTCCTCTAGGCTCCCTTGGTCAGCCTCAGACAATCCCTGTCGAAGCTGATCCGATGAATGCGCGCACTTAAGGACGACTAACGAATGGTTGTAGATGGCGGAATTGATTATCTGTTGTACTGCGAGAGGCTCCATCGTGCTGAGAAGCTTCTCTGCGACCTGTGAATGGCCGCTTTCAATGAAGAACTCTATGAAACGATCGCCATTGTGGCGACCCTCCTTTTTACGAGAGCCCCATTCCCCCACTTCACCAAGAAGACTTTTGATCATATCGTAGTATTCGCTCTCACCATTCGCGGCGCGCTCGAGTATCTCTTTACCCGATAAATTGCTTCTCGAGCTAACCATCAGATTGAATGCCGCCACCTCTTTCCCATCCTTGAGGAGCTCGCATACAATTTTTGCGTGGTTTTGTGCCGGGCCACCACGGTAGAGAGCCTTGGCTATTGGTAGGTATTTCTGGTCCTCAGCACATTTTACAGCGCACTCGGCGGTTATGCCATACAAAGTTTCCGCTATCGGTTCAGCACCTTTCTCCCTTATTTTCAAGCAGTCCAGAGCTAGTTTGAGCACTGTGTCTTGATTGTCGACAAACGGTTCCTTCTGCTCATTTTTCATGAGCTTCACCACATCCTCTAATGCGGTATGCTCGGTTTGCAGCGTCTCTTGAAGGTTAGCTACGCAGTCACTGGGAAGCCTCTTAGATAGGAGGGGGTGCTCCTGTTGAAATTTTTCCACGGCTTCTATGAGCGTGCCACTGACGATATGGTGTTCATTACAAAACGAAGCGATATTGGTGAGGCTTGCGTTACCCCTTCCAAAGATGGATTGAGCCATCTGCTTGATGGTTGGTTTGCAAAAGTCAAGATATCGTTTACCTTCTGCGCTTTTCTTCAAGACCAGCCGATACCCCTTGAGTTCGATGGTATTGTAGCAGGATTGCTCATGATGCAGATCTATGGCGTTCATGGAACGCGCAAGATTTTCTGGGCTAAGACCTGTATCTGTGCCTGCACTCATTGAGCTTACCCTCTCTACTCAATAGTACTTTTAAAATAATTACTTTTCAATTTTTTCATGGCGCAGAGTGAGAAAGAAGGACTATTCAGAATCCATGCTACAAGAAGAACTACTGCCAGAGGATGAACTCGTGCTGGAAGACGAGCTCTCCATCGACTCGCCTGCCTGAGCGATGATCTCCATGGCAAGGTCCTGATGATCTTCCATTACATCCTTAAGAAGCGCTCGCGCGATCTCTTTATTCATCAAAGCCACCGGTTTCAGAACGGCCTTTAAATAGCGTTCTGTCTCTTCCGGTCGACTGTTGGCGATCAACACTAACTTTCGTAAGACATCCAGATATCCATCCGCATGTTGCGCGACTACTGCTGCAGCCACCTGCTTTATGGCGCGTGCCAGATCTTTCGGTGACTGGATATCTGCCATGACGCGCAGCGCGCGCTCGACGTTTGATGACCGACTGAGTAGTCCTACCAGGTACGAACGCACGATATCATGCGTTTTTTGGCTCCAGCCGTCGAGCCGCTGAAGAATGTTAGTGGCGTACTGTGAAGCCCGCTCTGATGGCAATGCCTGCAAAAGAGAAAGCGAGCGAGCAATGGAGATGAGGGCTGCTTCTAGAAACCACGTATCACGGATGCGTGAGGCGATAGCAAGGGCTTCTTGGATTTCCGCCTCTGTTTTTGCCTGCGTAAGCCCAAGCGCGCAGAAACAACGAACGACATCTTGCGTCTTTTGTGAGCCCTTCCCGATCAGTGCATCAACTAACGCCTTGTCATGCAAGTGGATGCATAAGGCATCCCATGTGTCATCGCCATTGATTATGCCACAGCACAATTGGCGAAGAAGTGTGCTGTTCTCTATGCCGTTCATGATGCACAGTATCTCCCCTGCGTCGATAGCACGTGCCCGCTTGAGTGCTATCACGATAAACTGACTACGCAAGAGGTCATTGTGTTTCTTAAAGGCAGGATGCTTCAGACATCGATGCAGCTGAGAGACGGTCCCGCTTGCACCCAAGTGTTTCGCAAGCCGGTCTACGAGCACTTCATCCTGCGTATCAAAAAGCTGAGCAAAGCGCGAGAGGGCATGGTCCAGATCGCTCCCATCACAGCTCAATGCACATGAGAGCCACCCGCGAGCAGCAAGAGCATTCTTTCTTCGCGCCAGGGTTCTTCCTGCCCTGTCACGGAGTGCTTGGAGCTGGCCAAGAGTAACATCTAGTTTCTCGGGTTTTCGGTTCGGATCCCCTGCTGGCCCATGCACCTCTGGAAATGTGGCATCAAACAGCTGCAGCAGTCTCTCTGTCGACTCGACTTTGTACTGGTGGTACAGAGATTCGGATGGATCGAGCGAGCGCATGAGCGCGCGGAGCGCAACCGACAGCGATTTATACACGCAGGTGGTCCCGTTACCCTGGCTATAGTATGCACGTTCAGAGCGAGCTGCTTCCTCGTCGTCGGGACCCAATATCGTGCGGAGCAAGTCCACAAATTGCTCTATAGTTGGCAGCCGTTTCGCAGAAATCACCCTCTGGAAAAACTCGTTGCCAAGACGAGCAGACGAGATATGCGTCCAGGTAATGGGATGGTATTTGTCAGAGTCCCCACCCCATGTAGGCCGCATGATCTGGTGCATGGTAAGTCCATGGCCAGTGTTATACAGAAGGCAAGAGAAGGCATTGTCCGCAATCTTTCTGAGTTCCAAGGAGACGGCGTGGTTAGTGCTTCCTGCATCCATGATAAGCCGGGACTCCCCCGGTTTCATATTTTGTAGTTCTCTATCGAGCCGACAGAAGACGTGTTTATTGTGCGCGTCTCTTTGAGCAGAAGCGACCGATGGCACAAGCCGTGGTAAGATCCCACTCGACTCTATGGCTGTGCTTGCGCTCACAAGCGTGGCATCATAAGCAGTATCCATAGTTCGCATGAGTGGTTCAAGACTCCCTCGGAGGTCGGGATGGGCATTCCAGAAATCGTACAGTTCCTGCTTCACAATGAATGCGCTTCCAAACCCGGTCTTGGATAATGAGTCACTAGCGATTTTTGCCACTTCTTCTCGTGCGTGGTTTGGCACACTCAATCTCTGATACGCTCCTTGCGTTTCACATTCCATGCGCCCCAAGAGATCTGCTCGATTGTTTTTCTCCACAACCAAGAATTGCGTAAATGCTCCGTAAACAATAGAAAACACGTATTATCTGCTTTAATAAAATATGTATGGATACAAACCGAATCATATTTTGATTATTATTTCAAATCAAGTGAAGACTAATTTATAATTTTTGAAGATTCACGGATTCGGCAAAATGAACGAACTGGCCATTGGAGGGAATCGCGCAGGCGCGGCGGATGCGTTCCCAGATCGGGGCTTTGGGAGCTTGCTGGCCCAGAAAACGGGCAAGATAGGGTCGCGCTGCAGCCTCTCCATTGGAGAGTGTGTAGCGCACAGCGGACGCCATTGGCGTGGTGCGGTTATGGCTATTCACCGACTCAATGATTTCAAGCAGCATCGTGGACATATTGAGTAACGGCGTTACCGGCCATGCAAGAGGCAGCCGTGGATGAAGTCGCACAAGATGCTCATGCAGGGCAGGCGACGGGAGAGGTTGGGTCGCAATGGCCACTACCCTCCCCCCATCTGCCGATACCTCGAGGCCGAGTTTCGCCTCACCAAGTTCACTTGCCAGGTCACCTACTTCGGTGTAGTGCGTGATGGCCACCGGCCTTTTTTGGTGGCGTACTCTCTCGGCATAGAGGAGCGCCGTTGCCCGATCCACTCCAGGTGCGCACACGGTAGTAACACGCGTAATCTTCCAAGGAAAGAGCAGCGAGTCTCTCTGAGCATGCACACCGCCCAGACTGAAACCGATAGCATCGACAGGCTCGTCTTGCGTGCGAACAAATCCGCGCTCAGGATGCAAAAGAAGTGCTTCCGTCTCTTCATAGGTCTCTACTGGGCCCAGGCTCCCCATCTCCTCGCGTAGATCATCGGTAAAGCTCGCACCGTCACATGTGCCACGATAGAGCACACAGCTTCTCCCTGCGGCATCCGCTCCAAAAAACCGAAAAAAGAGCTTTGTTGCTCCCCCGCCTGAGACTGCAGTGATGCTCTCGAGATAGCCGCGTGGGTGGGAAATGAGCATGCCAGGTTCTATGGCATGCCCGGCAAGCCTCTTTGCAAGATAGACGGCCCTGTCAGTGCCGCGGAGATCTCCTCGACGCAGCTGCTCTATGGCAAGAGTGCGTCGCCGCCTGAGACCATACTTGGTAAGCGTTAGGGACCACTCCGGATCTATATCTGGCGTGTTATGCAGAAAAATATCTGCCTTTGATAGAAAGGGCACAAGTACGTTCATGAGGAAGTCAAGCGCCCTCTTTGACAGCTCATGGACTGTTTCGGCGCCACGTAGTGCCATACGGACTGTTTCTGTCTCGTCTCGGCTAAGAAACCGCACCGTATTCCGAGATGCATCTTGGAGTTCGAAGAACAGCTCCTCCAGATCCTCCATCCGCACCTCGGCGGCGTCCATAAACAGCTTTTCTACATCTTCTCGGACAAATCCCCTTCCGGAAACATCGATGTCGCAACGCTGGTAGATGCGCACGATGCGCCTTGCCCCAAAAACCCGCTCAAAGAACTCTTGCGTATCCCTGGCGTCACTCGGCGTCGCCTCATCGGGCGCATCATGCGCATAGCCTACCCAGGAACCTACGCTGTAGATCACCCGTTCAATAATGCGCCGTATGCGCCCATAGAGGCTTGCATCCCAGACATGCACGTGTATACCATTACCAGATGGGCGTATTGCCACGCTGTCCGTACTGTGTGCCCACTGCAAAGCGCTGGCAAGATCGGAAATCTGAAAATAGGTAGCCTGCATTATGTACTTCCGCCTCCTGTGAGAGCTCTCTTTCGTAGCTCGTCTGCGAGCAGCAGCTCGATTTCTTGGTTTTGTAACCGCCGTGCTATATCAACAGGCTTCTCTTTTTCCTTGCTTCCGCTCAATACATCGATCGCGCTCCCTTTATTGAGGAGCAGTTGAACCAACGCTGCGTCTCCTGCACGACAGGCAAGATGTATAGGGAGGTCGCCCTTTTCATCTGTGCAGTTAACATCAGCACCGCTTGCAAGGGCATCTTCGAAGAACGCCTTGATCATAGCTGGATCCTTTACTATACACGCCAACTGAAAAGGGGTGCATTTCTGCACGTTTTTGATCTCACTCAAAGCCACCTCCTGCCCCCCGCTCATGACCTTCATTCCGAAGAACAGTTTCACCATTTCAGGGCTCCGGGAACGACACGCGGAATGAAACGGAGTGTCTTTACTAATATTCGTCACGCTTGTGAGGTCAGCTCCCTTTTTGATGAGCAACGCTGCCAGTTTCGGTTGGTCGGCAAGGCAAGCCGCGTGGAGAGGAGTCTCTCCAGACTTGTTCGGTTTGTTGATATTTGCACCAGCGTCAAGGAGAATATTTACAACGCCCTCGTGTCCAGAACGACTGGCAGCGTGCAGAGGTGTATCCCCATCCTCAGATGTGGCCGCCACCACATCTGCCTTCACGCCGGATTCAATGAGCGCCTTGAGTTCTGGCTCATAGCCAAATTGGGACGCCAGGTGAAGCTTCTCTGTGTCTGTGATCGTCGTCATGCGCGCTTTCAGGTCCTCTACGAGCTTTTGCGTTGCTCGTGACAGCGGGACGTCTTTTGGCGGACCGAAACCGGCGAACACCAACCTGTTCATGAGTTCCTTTTCGTCCAATCGAAGAGTGGCATGGTCCGGTAATCGAGCAACCATGCTCCGAAATGTTTGAGGAGCATTAATCCCAGCTTCTTGCAGCCTCCCGAAGAATCGATTCCACTCTTGTTTCGTACCTCGAAAACTCCCGTAGCTTTCCTGAACCCCTTCTCTATGTCGCTTGAGAAACTCAGCGTACGCACCGTGAAGTTTTTCATGAGTGGACCCCGACCGTGATGCATAATCGGAGTTGACGGTTAAGAAACGTTTAAGACTCGCTTTGTCAACAGTGAACTGCTTTATCACTGGCTCCGCCTTCTTGCCCGTACTGGGGTCCACCACATTGGTGTCCACCACGTAGACGGTGGCGCAGTTACGGAAAATACGCGCTATGGCTCTGTCGACGATGGTTTTTCTATCGTGCAGAAGCACGCCCTGACCAGAAGAGTCAAGAGAGGTAAAGATCCGAGCATTTTGGACGTGGAGAAACTCACTACCCATAACGCACCCTTTACTCAATTATAGCAGAACGCGAATGTTTCATGTGTTTGGTGAGGCGGGCGATATACTCGGATCAGTAATGGCGGCACTAAAGAGCACAAGGCCAGAATGCGCTTCCTGGATGAGCACGAAGAATGGGTGATCGCATCGTACGGTAATCGCCTTTCCCGGCGGCCGCACGGCCTTCATGTTCATGATCACGGCAGTGGCGCCACTCGCCACCACACCCGCCTCATCGATCGCAAGCTCGGCGGCGTGCACCACTTTCTGGATGCGCATATCGCTCGCTCCCGTCATGGCCGAAAAATCAGCCGCATTACTGAACGGAACTGTCATGCCCATTGCCTGAAAGATGGGACCAAGCTCATATCGCTGCCTCACTACAAAGCGCGGCAAGAAGAGCTGTACGTAGCTAGATCGTAGCGAGCTGAGCCAGCGGTTCACGACGCCGGGGGCAAGCTGTTTTCCGATCGCCTCTGTTTTCCCTGGATCCTTTGGGAGGATGATCACGCAGCGTATATCGAGCTGCTTTTCTGCAACGCGCTCTTGGTGCTTGAGCTGCCGAACAACGACAAACACCTCGTCATCTTCCATCAGCTCACACATGCCGAGCTGCTGCATCATGGGTACCTGAACGGCCGTGCCAGAGGTGGTGGTGAATGGTGCTTGTGTCGTCTCCTCTCGAGAAAAGGGGTCGAGCCAAGAGGCCTGAAACCAGATGGCGCTGAGCAGAACAAGGCGAGACTGCTCGTTGAGATCGTTTGGGCCGAGCAGTGCGTTGATATGACCTTCTGTCCCCTTCTGCACCCACTGATTGACCGCACGGGAGCACGCTTCTGGATAGTGTTGCAAGTCTCCACTAAAGACATCTGCATTCCATCCTTGTTTGATGTTGTCGAGGTAGTCGGGCGCAAGCTGGACCGAACTATCATGAACGACCGCTTCAAGTGAGCGACATGACGAAGCGAGCTCCTGTTGTAAGGCGTGCCACCGCCCTACTGTTGTCTTCACCCCATCTGGAAGGTGCAGTATACACTGTATCTGCTCGCTCGTCTCCCCTTTTGCCCCGACGTACGCAAGCGACATCGACGCAGAAATGCTGTACGGCGATATGACGAGATTAGGAGCAAACATGGTGCGGAAGAGATCGTAAGCAAACGTCTGTTGCCCCTGAATAAAGGGTTCTTCCTTACCGTGTGCGATTGTGGTCATCGCCATGGCGATGCTCAGAAATGCCATACGTGCGAACCACATACCCTACCCCCTTTGCCTCATCGTAAATTACCTGTTTTCTGATAAAAGGGATACGGATGAGGAGTACGAAGTACTCTGCAGGGGTCAAGGCAGCGAGCGATCGCGGCACCAAGAAATTACATACTGCTTCCACCTGAAGCTTAGAATTTGGTGCCGACGAAGCAGTCCCATATTGGTATAATATGGGCGATGCAGTCGACGCCAAAGGCGAAGATGTTTGTAATGAGAAAATTCTAAGGGTCAGGTGGAAGCAGTATATAGGGAGCGGATAGCTTCTGGGCAAAGCGCGGTGTCCATATTGCTGGACACCGATAGTCCGATTTCAGCGACAGGATTATGATTTAGCGGATGTGCGCATCGAGTAAGCAATCTCTTTGATGATCGAGTTATAGGTGTCGATAATGCTCGAAATCAAGTCGAGCATCACTTTGCGTCGCTCTATACTCGCCTTGCTTTCTTCATTCCTTTTGTTGAGTTCGGTCTCCAGGGTGTTGCCTTCGGCCTTGAGGTTGTCGACGAGCTCATCGCGCTCTACCTTCGTAAAGGAATACTTCTGAGCGAGAGGAATGCCAAGCGTGCGTGCTTTATCGATGAGATCTTTGCCTTCTTGATCTGCTGAGAGATCGCAATCACCATTTGCAGTCGGAGTGGCAGAGAGCACTTTTTCTATCAGCTTTTCGATGGTCTTGTGTTTCTCATTTGCCCCTTTGGCGTAGAGAGCAATTGATCCCATGCCGCCTTCTAGATCACGCACAAGTTCATTACGAAACGCGTGCAGGTCATTTATCAATGATGAGCCTATTTTTGTCATATAAATTACTCCAAATTACAATTACTACGAAAACGATATTTTACCAGTATTTAATCTAATTCGTCAACTAACAGTTATAAAAACACGTTTTTATTTTTTGAGATTGTGCGAATTATGGTGCGCTGCTATCTTCTTTCTCGAGAAGAACCCATAGCAGTAGGAGCCCGGCATGAAGAAATTTGCACTTGTTCTTGGAGTACTAGTGGGCCTCTGCGTCCTGCTCGTTGCTTTCCTCCCCCGGCTCCTGTCGATTTCCTCTGTCCATCAATTTGTCCTTGGCAAAGTGAACCAGCGCATTCCAGGAAAAGTATTTGTTCATGACTTTTCGGCAAGCTGGATGCACGGCCTAGAACTGAAAGACGTGGAAGTGTGGGACGAGGCAGGACGGAAGGTGGCATCGTGCCAGAAGATCCTCTGCCAAAAGTCGCTCGTCTCCTTCCTCACCGATCCCAATAATATGGGCCACGTTCGCCTGGAGGCCCCCGCGATCTACTTTATTGATGATGGGGACAAGAAGGGCTTTTCCATTGAGCGTGTCTTTCAAGAGGGCGAAAAGAAGCACAAATCGTCTGGAAAGCACACCCATAAGAAGGGCGCATCTTCCCATGAAAAGGCCGCTCCCAAAGTCGCTCCAGAGATCGCTCCCATCAGCATGGATCTTGCCATTTCCGATGGCACGGTCTCTATAGAACAGCAGGCAGGTGCCGACGTCCAGATACGCGACCTCCAACTGACCCTTGACATGAAGAAGGGAGATTCCCTGCGCGCAAAAATTCTGGGCACGGTTGTCGACGTGAAGGCACCGGGGCACACTGGCTCTTTTACGGTTGACGTGGATGCAGAAAAACTCAAAGCATCACCGGAAGATGTCTGCATCAAGGCGAAAGCGGATTTTCGTGGCGTGCCCTGTCGGATTGCCGACCGGTTCGCCCGTGACAAAATGGCCACACAGGCGTTGGGCAACAACGTGGACATCACGTGTGCCTACGTGCGTTCCGCTGGCACAACGGACGTAGAAATAGACGTTACCTCACCACGATTTACCGCTCACGGCAAGATACGTGAGGGTGTCGATTTCGTGGAGATTCCCGAAGCGGTCTCGTTCAGATGGACGCCAGAGCCTGCGTGTATAGACCGCCTCATCGCGGCGTCCGCATCCGATAGCGACTACGCCTTTCCTGCTGATATGCGGGCAAAAGAGGGCGTGATGATTTCCGGTTCCATAGAGCCCGTAAAGGCAAAAATGGTCCGGCCAGGAGATCTTCTCCCCGTTCCCGTCCACCTTTCCATCGGGCTTGATAGCCCTATCGTCCTTACTTCCAGCACATGGAAGGAGTCCCTCTCCATTACGCTCGACACGCATATACGTCTTCCCTCGACTGCTGCCGCAGGCGATATCGGGGCGCATCTGGCACTCTCGATGGGTAGCGAGCAAGCCACGTGTTCGGCTCATATGGAAGGGCTTTCTCGGAAGCGCGATGGAGAGGCGACATTTACGATCGCAGCCTCTGGCGCCTGGCCGAAGCTCTTTACCTCTGTCTTGCGGCCGAAAGGTCGGTTCGCTTCCATAGACAAAATCCTCGGCCCAACGCTTGAGAGCAAGATCCAGGGCGCTCTGAATAATCTGGAGGCCCCGACACGCGTCACGTGCAGTGGCTCTCTCAACTCAGAGACAGGCAATAGCGTTGCTTTTGACCTTGATATGAAGCGCGATTTGGAATCCGGCGTGCTCACCTTGGAGAAGCCGGGAACGCTTTCATGCACCGTTATGCCTGCTTGCATCCACCTGCTTGCGGAAGCCAAAGAGAAGCTGCCTCTCAACTCCCCTGCCGAGCTGCACCTCGTGTGTGAGAAGCTGCACCTTCCATTTTCCTCGAATGATGGTGAGAAAGCCACGCTCTATCAGCTGCTCGATGGCACGGAATGTTCCCTCTCTGGCGGCCTGGGCACCATTTCGCTGTCGAAGTGCAAGGGAAGCGAAGAAAGCGTTGCCCTTCCTCCCCTTCTCTTCAATGCCGACCTCGTTGGCGCCAAGCGCGAGCTCGTCTTTGAGGTCGCGTCCGATAAGACCGCAAAGAGTCCGACCGAGCTCCACATTACAGGACACGCAGCGAACCTCTGGAACGACGAGGCGATCACACTGAGCGAGGCCGATCTCCATCTGGATATGCATCTAGAGGAGTTTCCCCTTGATCTCCTCTCGCTCTATTCCAATCGCTCGGAAAAAAAAGAGAGGAATCAGGTAGAGATGCTCATTGCGCTCTTTGGTGACACCGTGCACGCAGATGTCAAAGCAGATATCGCGGCAGGCGCCGAGTCAGGCTCGCTTCAGGCGATGCTATCGAGCCCACACACAGAGGGTAGCGTGCAGGGCTCTTTTGAGAAGGGGATATTTCACCTGAGTGCTCCCCTGAAGGCCACATGTGAGATCACAAAAAAGGCAGGAAAGCTGATTTTTAAAGACGCAAATCCCCTCTTTGCCTCTGGTGTGCGTTCCACCCATCCCATCACACTTGTGGTCGACCAAAAGGGGTTTGCCTGCCCGATCTTCCCTTTTTCTCTCCAAGGAATAACTGCCGATCGCGTCACGATCGATCCAGGTGTGCTCATCGTCAAAAATGGGGGCGTTGTGCGGGGACTCTTGACGATGATGAAGGCACGACAGGCCGCAGCAGAAGATGAGGTCGAGCTCTGGTGTACGCCTCTCTATTTCAGCATGAAGGATGGTGTGCTCAACTGCCAGAGGGCCGATGCGCTCCTTGCGAACACCATTCAGGTGGCGACCTGGGGCAAGGTGAATCTTGCACGCGACCAGCTCGATATGGTGCTCGGGATATCCAAGGAATCCATCCAGAATGTCTTCGGCGCCGGAGTCAAAGGCTCCATGCTACAGATTCCCGTTCGCGGGTCGACTGCTGCACCTGAAATCGATACAACTCTTGCCTCGGCAAAACTTGGAGCCGTAGGCCTACAGGGTCATGGCAAGAAGAAGACTGCCATCCTCGGCACACTCATCGAGGCAGCCGCGTCCCTAGGCGACGGCGACAAGGCCATACCTCCTCCTACAACACAGCCATTCCCGTGGGAAGGAAAGGTACAATAGAACTCATAATCGGGAGCTATTTTCCTGGTACTTGCGGACACGATCGACTACATCAGAGCGTTCAGCCGTGATCGCTCTGTCGACAAACGACTCCCACTCTGCAGCGCTCAGGGACGACGCAAGACCAGGATTGGCCTTAAGGCGTGAGACAACTTTCAAGAATTTGGATTCGCTACGAGCCGCTCTATACGCATCCGGAAACATGGCTATCTTCTGTCCGCTCGCGAGAACAGTATTGATGAGTACATCATGTCCCCCCGTTATCATTGCCGCATCGACCAATTTCTCTAGATGTATTGGCTTTGTCTTTTCCAATAGCAGCAGTGGATTTTTCTCCAATCGGCTCTCAATCTTTTTGATAGCACGTGCCGCCGCTGCCTGAGATGTGGCATTTTTTGTCTTTACCTCAGAACAGGCCTCAGAAAATGTACTCACATCCTGTCGGAGACGGCAAATCGCCTTGACTAGCTCTTTATTATCATGAACCGTCGCCTTATCGATGAGCTCCTCTATGTCCTCTGACCTCATGCGTTGTTTCACAACTGTGATCACGCTTTGCCTGTTCAGAAGCTCTCGGACATTGCTGAGTTCTTCGGCGCTTTTGGCCTGTTTACAGATGTCAAGAAACTGAGTACGATCAGCTCTTCGCTCTCGTACTTGTTCCGCTCTTTCACGAAATCCTTGTAGCTCATCTATGCTAAGAGGAATGTCTACGGGTGTATTCAGCGGAAACTGCGCATCAAATCGTTTGAGGAGCTGTGTGGTCGTTTCCTGTTTGAATCGCTCGTAGAGCAAGCCAGAGGGGTCTATACGATTCATAGCGGTGTGGAGCCACACGGCTAGCGACTTATACGTACACGAATAGAGAGCGCCTTGTTCTCTGTATGGACGCTCACGACGAGCGGCGTCCTTGTCTTCTGCGCCAAGCAGGGAACGCCACCGTGCCACGGACTCATCCATTTTTATCTCACGCTCTCGATAACGCAATTTTCGAATACACTCGCTGTCAAGATGCTGAGATGGGATATTGCTCCATGTAATAGGAAGGTATTTTAGATTTTCACGTGAATGGAAAGCACACCCCTCGCCAGTGTTATAGAGGTGGCAGGTGAGTGTGTCATCGTGGTCCTTTTTAAATTCGAAGGACACGGCATGATCATGGTTGCCTGCCGGGATAAGTATGGAAGTTCCTGGGGCCATCTTTTGCAGCTTTGTGGAGATGAGTTGCGCAGCATCGTCCTGTTGTGCATCCAACAAGCTGCTATTGGTCTCGTAATCCTCTGGTCGTTTGTACGCAGTGCCCTCTATTTCGCAGGTGGTCTTCATGACCTGCAAAAGTGGGTTGATGGTGTCCTTCAGTTCTGGATGCGCCTCACAGAACTCGTGCAAATTATCCCTCATAATGATTGCCTGGAGGAGCGGATAACTGCCATCCACAAACGTGTTAATCTTGCGCGTGTCCTCCACAATATGTGCGTCATATATACCAACGAGGTAGCGCCTCTGCGTTTCGAAGAGCGTACGCGTTATGAGGGTGCGGTCATTGGACTTTGCGGTCTTGGAAAACGCACTCGCGAAGTCCTCTTTGGCGTTGCCACCTGTTACTAGAAAGACTCCAACACCTGAACTCGAGTGTGCCACAAGTCACCTCATAGTAAAATAATGTTAATAAACATTATAGTTTATTTTTTATTTAAAATGAAGGACTAATTGTGTATTGTATAGGCCTAAAATAGAGACTTCCGGTGGTTTCAAGGTCGATACTAGTAATCGGGAGCTATTGTCCTGATGTTAGCGCATCCAATCCAAATTCCCCGTTCCATTCCCTGTTCCATCCCCTCACGTTGACAAGCACCTCTTGTTCCCCTTTGCTCAGGAGCGATACAAGCCCAGGATTGTTTCGAAGGCGCGCAAGCAAGTCCCAGAGTTCGCCGCGGCTGTCATCGCCACAGGCTACTTTGTTATAGACATCCAGAAACGTGGTTATTTTCCAATGACTACCCGCGCGAACGGTATCGATGAGTTCCTCACATCCCCCAGTTGCCATTGCCGCATCGACCAATTGTTGTAGAATCTCCGGATCTGTCTTTCGCAAGAGCTCCGGATATTTTTCCAAGCGGTTTGCAATTTTTTTGAGGTCTGTCTGACAAGAATGGCCATCTCTTGTATGTACCTCAGAACAGGCTTGAGAAAATGTACGCACATCCTTTCGAGAACTGCAAATCGTAGCGAGCAGATACTTTTTGTCACGGACCGTTATCTTATCGATGAGCTCCTCTACGTCTTCTGGACTCATCTGCTGGATGAGCCCCTTTACGTCCATTCTCTTCTTGATAAGCGCCTCTACGTCTTCTGGACTCATCCGCGGCTTCACGATGCTAATCGCTCTTCCTCTTCGCTCTTGTACCGTTCCCGCTCTTTCACGAAGTCTTTGAAGCTCACCTACGCTAAGAGGGATATCTGCATCTATCGGCTTCCATTCGGGGTCGTTCAGTGGAAATTGTGCATCAAATCGTTGTAGGAGCGTTGCTGTTGTCTGATGTTTGAATCGCTTGTAGAGCATGCCGGAGGGGTCTATGCGATCCATAGCAGTGTGAAGCCAGACGGATAGCGACTTGTACGTGCACGAACTTATGCGACCCTGGTGTCTGTACGCACGCTCACAAAGAGAGGCCTTCTTGTCTTCCGCGCCAAGTAGGGAATGCCACCGTGTCACGAACTCATCTATGGGCACAACAGGCAGGAAGAATTCGGTCCAACTTTCTCGAGAACGCAATTTTCGAATAAACTCACTATCAAGACGCGAAGATGGGATATCTCTCCATGTAATAGGAAATAATTTTATATCGTTCAATACCGCTTCATGTTTTGTAGCGGTTAATCTCGCTTTTTTATGCGGATGGAATTGCACCCCATCGCCCGTGTTGTATAGATGGCACGTGAACGTGTCATCCTGGCTCTTTTTGAATTCGAATGACACGGCGTGATCAGTCCTCCCTGCCGAGATAAGTAAGGAAGTCCCTGTCTTCATCGCTTTCAGCTTTGCGGAAATGCATTCAGCAGTATCACTCTGCCGCGACTCCCACACGCTACTCGCAGTCCAAATGTCCTCCGGCCCTTTGTACGAAATGCCTTCTATTTCACAGGTAGTCTCCATGACCTGCACAATCGGATCAATGGCCGCCCTCACTTCTGGATGGTCAGCAGAGAACGTACGCAAGTTGTCCCTCATAAATAGTGCCTGGTCGAGCGGATAGCTGCCATTCACGAACCGATCAATCTTGAGCGTCTCCTCCACCTGTTTGCTGTTTTCCTCATGTGCCCAACACCCCCTTTGTGTCTCAAAAAGCGTGCGCATTATGAGGGTGCGACGATCGTCCTTTGTGTCGCCTATTGTATGAGGTGGCTTGGGTTCGCTGAGCAAAATATCCTTCGCTTTTTGCGTAATCCACGCCAGTATGCTCCCGCGCTTGCCAGTTTCCTGCTGCGATACTTGTTCCTGCGATACTTGGCCTCGGGTAGGAAAAAAAGATGAGGTATCTAAGCCCATGTGTATCATAAATTACCACCTAATAAGACAGAACATTAACATATAATAAATATTTTAATTCAGACTGCCTTTAAATGGAAGGATTACTTGTGTAATCTGTAGGCCCAAGATGTGTCTTTTTAGCTTCCCTTATGGGAAGGCAAGAAATCAGAATTTGCACGATGCCGGCGGACATCACTGACTACATCGAGGCATCTAGCCGTGATTGCCCTGTTGACAAATGCCTCCCATTCCTCGGCGCTCAGACACGACACAAGCCCAGGATTGAACTGCAGGCGCAAAGCAACTGCCACAAATTCGGATTCGCTATGAGCCGCTTTACAGGCATCCAGAAAGGTGGTTATCTTCTGTCTGCTCGCAAGCACGGTACTGATGAGTTGCGCATGCCCCCCCATTACCGTCGCCCTATCGACCACACTCTGTAGGTTCATCGGCCATGTCTTCTCCAGGAGCGTCGGATCTTTTTCCAATCGGCTCTCAATCTTTTCGATGTCACCCGCTGTCTTTGCTATAGCGCAGGCTTCAGAAAAGGTAAGCAGATCGTCTCTAAAACGATTTGCATGATGCTGGCGGATATAATTGGCTAGGCTGGAGCATTGTTTAATCGCGAATGTCCTGTTGACAAACGTCTCCCATTCCTCGGCGCTCAGGCACGACACAAGCCCAGGATTGAGCTGCAGACGCAAAGCAACTGCCACGAATTCGGGTTCGCTATGAGCCGCTTTATAGGCATCCAAAAAGGTGGTTACCTTCTGTCTGCCCGCAAGCACGGTATCGATGAGCTTCTCATATCCACCCGTTATCGTTGCCACATCGACCACGTTCTGTAGGTTCATCGGCCATGTCTTCTCCAGGAGCGTCGGATCTTTCTCCAATCGGCTCTCAATCTTTTTGATGTCACCAGTTGTCTCTGCTGTAAAGCAGATTTCAGAAAAGGTAAGCAGATCGTCTCTAGAATGATTTGCATCGTGCTGGCGAACAGAACTGATTAGACAGAAGTCTTCATACGCGAATGCCCTGTTGACAAACACCTCCCACTCCTCGGCGCTCAGGCACGACACAAGCCCAGGATTGAGCTGCAGACGCAAAGCAACTGCCACGAATTC
>Ga0206839_1022_pt1 | contig 40571 bp, 39 predicted proteins | sample Alteio_BWOrgCont_27_FD_152883 | JGI IMG/M metagenome (GOLD analysis project Ga0206839, IMG submission 152883) | Enriched cells from forest soil in Barre Woods Harvard Forest LTER site, Petersham, Massachusetts, United States -... | ecosystem: Environmental > Terrestrial > Soil > Temperate forest >... | reverse complement strand
ATCACCGCCGCTTTGGCTTCTTTGGCCACTTCAGCACGCGAGGTCACAGCGACTTTTTCTAAAGGAATTTTTTTTCGGAGTTCAGGAAGAACACGATCACGTAAATGCGTGATCGTTGTGTCGAACGAACCGGCTTTGGTTTCGTTATGTCCATCTGCCGGCGCCATAACCTATTTTTTCTCCTTAGGTGCCGGCTTTTCTGGTTGTTTGGGGTTTGGCTTCGACTTTTTTCCCCAAAAGCCGGTCTTTTTCTCGACATCTGCCGTAATTTCTTTTCCGCTGATCTGACTAGCCAGAGCGATAAGGGCCTTGGCAAGCGGCGTGTGTGACGCTAGGGCGCAAATTGCTTTGCCGGCGTTCGCTGCCTCGGCGGCAGTTTTGTGATCTTCAGGCAAAATCAAGTTGAGCTTCATCTGAACACTTTTCTCAAATGCCGCGGTATCGACTTGTGCAGAATGGGCTGGTCCCACACAGGCCCCCACCAAGATGATTTTGGCGGATGAATTTAATGCCTTGAGAGCGTTCTTAATGCGTAGCGTGTCGCGAATGCCAGCAAGTGAGAGTTCGGTGACAATGACAAAATCATGGGCTGCAACAAGCAAACGCTTTTGCCCGGCAATAACGTGGCGCGGCATATCGATAATGATGAAATCAAACGACGGGCTCATTTCCTTAAGCAAAGCAGTTACTGCATCGCCGTCCATGAGCACGGGTTCGTCAACCGCTTCTTCAGCACCGAGGACAGAAAATTGGTCGCTTTCTGCAACCATAGAGCTCGCGATCAACAGACTATCGACGCGCTGCGGTGAACTTATAACATCGCGTAAGCCACGCCCAGGCTCCAAGTCGAGCGCTAGCGCGCTCGTACCATATTGCAAGTCGAGATCGAGCAGGGCGCAATTAGAATTAAGCTTGTGAGCCAAAAGCCAGCCACAATTGATAGCAACCGTGCTGGCACCTACACCGCCACGCACGCCTATAATGACAACGATTTTTGCAATTTTGTTCTCTTTGTTTGCAGCGACAGCCGGCTTTTCTCGCATTGCCACTGTCATCGTCTGGGTCAATTGCTCGGCCGTAAGGGGCTTGACGAGGTAGTCGACAACACCTGCACTCAGCATACGACGGTAAAGACTGACATCATTAGCAGAGCCAACGACGATAATTTTACTTGTCGGTCCACACAGGCTTACAAGGCGTGCTGCCGAGGCAACCGAGTCAGTTTGGCCATCGACATCAACCACGATGATGCGGGGAGCGGCGGCAACGGCAAGCATATCCGCCAACATATCAGGCCCACCAGACTGAACGGCAGCTGCCGGAAAGCCTTGCTTTTCCGCCGAAGCGCGGACGCTGTTGACAGATTCTTCGTCGCCAATAAAGGCCATGAACTCACTGTGCATGACCGCGCCATCATTGATGGAGGAGAAATTTCCCGAGGCGCTCATGGCGGCCGCCCCTAATTAGTGGGTCTGCGTTGTTGGTGAACTTGCCGCAGGATTGATCAATGGCGTGGTCTGGTTAGTGTTGTATCGCTCCATTGCTGTGGCGGATGTCGTAGCCACGCCTGGACCGGAATCACGGCCCTCAATCAAGTCGTTCGGCTGTTCGACCATAATAGCGAGATTGCGTGCATTGGCGCAGCCAAACTGCGGTAGTGGCTGACCTTCAAACGGATTGGCTTGGTAATCCGTCCAACCGAGGCAAGTCGGCGGTTCTGCAACGACACCATCCGGCGTTGCCATAACCTTGATCGTATAACCGGGTGTCGCCGTTGGTGGGAATAAACCGTCACAGGCGGTCAGGCCCAGAACTGATAAAAGAACTAAAAGGCCTCCGCTAAAGCGTGGCGGCACTCGACGTAAAAGTATGGGATGAGATGCAATACGCATATTCTACTCCAACACAAAACCACCGGGACCCGATGGGCTGGCAACGGTTCCGGATACAGGCGTGACAGGCGCAGCCGAGGGTGGTGGTGCTTCGGTAATACTGCCAGAGCCAAAGCTAGTTGGGCTACTTTCGCTCGCACTGACGTGACCGACATTGATGTTGCTGTTAACGATGAAGCCATTGCTGTCATGACTAATGTTGCTCGGGTTATATATAGGCTCGTTGCTTGTGGTCGGCGCGACCGTTACGGGTGGTGCGATTGTCTGAACGGCCGTGGGCGGGCCGCTCATAGTGCGGGCATTGGGGTCGCTGCCGCTATAACGTAAACCTAAAATCTGATCCGAGGCCGAAGGTGGGCTAAAGCCGTCGGTTGGTAAGGCTAACTGTTTTTCACCACTTGGCTTCACGATGTAGGGCGTGATGATTATAACGAGTTCAGTTTGGTCGTTCTGGTAGTCAGTAGAACGAAATAGAGTTCCTAGAACCGGCATATCGCCCAAAAAGGGGTACTTGTTTATGGTTTGATCTTGATTGTTGTTGAGAAGTCCGGCAATGGCAAAGCTTTGACCGCTAGCGAGCTCGACCGTTGTTTCTGCCTTGCGCGTTGTTAGAGCGGGAATTGAGTCATTGTTGAGCGTAATCGCGCCGACATCTGTCAACTGGCTGACTTCTGGTTTGACATGCATATTGATACGATTTTCACCAACTAGCGTAGGCGTAAAGGATAGCGACACACCATAGGTGCGGTACTCGATCGATATGGTGCCGTTGGCCTGCGGAATAGGAATTGGATATTCGCCGCCGGCAAGGAAGCTCGCCGTTTCGCCGGACATCGCCGTGAGATTAGGCTCTGCCAATATCGTAATGAGGCCGTCTTGGGCTAAGGCATCGATCATGCCGTTGACGCTGAACCTTTGTCCATCGTGACCAAAAGTGCCGATATCGTTGGGCTCACTTAGTGTCGTATTACTCGGCCGCGGGGTCGTAAGAATATTAGTTGCCGCCGCCGCTACCGCCGCACCAGATGCGATACCAAAGCTCATGCCCCCGATCGTCATCATATTACCCCAGTCAATGCCAAAACTGCGGTCGACATTGCGCGATACTTCAGCGAAGCGTACGCGGATCTGAATTTGGTTGCTGCCAGATACTTTAATGCGATTAATGACCTGACCGCCATCTTTGGGGACGTAACGCATAGCCAGCTTTTGTGCGTCATCGATAATACTGCTATCATGTGTGTCGCCGGTAAGCACAATACCGTTCGGTACAGCCTCGGCCACGATCTTATTGCCAGGTAGAGCGGCGGCCAATTCTTTGCGTAAATCGGTAAGGTTCTGCGACACAACAATAGTTCTGTGGACAAGCGTGTGGCCATTTTCGTCGGTGGCCATCAGTGTTGTTTCACCTGTACGCTTGCCGAACACCATGATCGAGGTCGGTGACATTACCTGCACGTCAGCAACTTCAGGATTGGCTATGAAAACAGATGTTGCGGCGCCACTGAGTTGGAGGGGCACACCGCGATCGACGCTAACCTCAAGTGTCGGCGCATCAGCCTGTACGGGCGCGCAAGGCATCGAGCACAGCGCGCAGGCGAGCACAAGACAAAACAGGATACGAAAAGCTATTCTCATAGGTAAGTTCCTTAATGACGTCGGTCGAAGTTGGTCTCGGTCGTGTCTTTGCCTCTCATGACTTGAACTTTCTGTACAAGGCCACTGCGATCGCTGGGCTTGGGTAGGACTTCACTGACATCACTGTCCCATGTGTAGCTAGTCTCTGCTCCTGGCAGGGCATCGGGTAGAAGGGCATCGGCGGGTATTGCGGGAATGGCTGGAGTATCCGTTTCGCTGGCAAGGCTGCGCAGCACCAGGGACAGAGTACCAAGTTGGGTCAGAAGTGCAACTTTCTCAGCTTGTTTCGGCGTTACCTCAAGTGTTGCGAGCTGGGCAATCTTAGGGTCTGTCGTTTGGTCGCTCGTTTTCTGATCGAGCGCCAGAACACGCACATCGGTCAAAACCGTTTCACTGACACGGCGCACAGTCAACGATGCATCATCTTTGCGCTCAACTTGATGGGCGAGAATGACGTCAACATGGTCACCAGGAAATATAAACCCTGCAACGCCAGCGACCGGTGTAATCGCAACAGCCATGGCGCGTTTACCGGGTGTGAGAACGGCTGCCAAAAATCCTTGTTCATGTGGCCGCACGATGTGTCCAGACATGAGGGGTTCACCCTCGCGCAAACTTTGACGCACGACAGAACCTATGACGGTATTTTCGTCTGTCTTGCCTTTGACATACAAACCGCCTGTGTCCGCTTCGGTGGTCCAAGATATCCATTTAAGGTCGGCTTCTTTAATAAGTGTGCCGATCGGCAAATCGTGCGCGGCTGCCAAAACTTCAGTGGACGAAGTCTCGACCGGGGCTTGTGGCGCGGACGACATCATTGAGCGCGCCAAGAGCACGGTGCCAAGTGCTATCACCATCGCGACAACAAGAAGAATAATTTTGCGTGGGGGCATGACAGGGCCTCAGGCGGGAAAGAGAATGGGCATAGACAGCATGTAGATAATACTGAGACCACCGACAGCTATCGCAACACCATAGGGAATGGGAACTTTGGCTAGCGCCACGGCTTGCTTGGCGGACATATTACGAAAGTGTGTCAGCGCCGCCATCAAGAGAGCGAGTATACCACCAGCTATCGCTGTCGTAATTAGAAATACTGCGACCAGGTGTGGTCCCGCCCATAAACCTGTTGCGGCAAGGAGTTTTATGTCGCCGGCGCCGGCTATGTTGCCAGCGAACATGACAAATCCAGTAATAAGCATCAAACCAAATACCATGAGATGCTGCTCCCATTCTATGGCGCGTGGTGCGGTTAAAACAAAAAAAGGAAACAGCAGCAATAAGGCGGCGCAAACTATATTAGGTATCAGATAACGACGCGCATCGCTAACTGCAGCAGCGATCAGCAAAAGAGCGGCGCCTGCTAAAATCGCCACATGAAATACGGTTAATTGAAGAACCATAGGCTACCTTCTTTTCACAACCATTCTGCGTTGTGCCTAAACACAACTGTCTAATTTTCCACAGATTGACTTATTCTACTGTGACAATTCTCTGACTTTAACCATGACCGCGATTGCGGTGCATCTCCAACTATGCATAAACAGGATTAATGAGCCGTGAACATTCGAAAAACACATGGGCGGGATCTAATGTCAGGTAAAGGCTGTGATATTTCAGAAGTTAATAATTCTAGAAATTAATTTTCTATTACGCTGATAGGAGAGATTAATTTTTTATTACGCGTCTCAGCTAACGCTGATGACCCCGCTCCGACGGGCGAACCTGGATTGGAGCAGGCTCGTCCGTCAAAGGCTCGGGGTCAACAAAAACCCATATCGAAAAATCTGCCAAAAGCCGATGCCGGTGTTGAACACCGGCATCTAGCCTTTAGCCGAAACAACCTTATGACGTTTTCAGGTTGTTCTGAACGGTCGTGAACACTGCCGACAAGGTCGTACCAAGTGTCAGCAATACGGCGATAATAGCAACAGCGATCAACGATGCGATCAAACCATATTCAATCGCCGTTGCACCTGTTTCCTCTTTCACAAAACGTGTCATCAAATTGCGCATAGTATATCTCCTTGTTTTCTGCGTTGCGTTTAACTGTCTTCCGTGCGTTGTGTTGAACCCGAGGAGGTCCGCACATCACAAGAGACTAGATGAGATCGCTTAAAAAAAGGTGAAGAGAACTAAGATTTTTCTCAACAAAAACAATGAGATAATACGCATGTAAAGCCGAACGAATTTACTTCGAATATAGCACTATCTCTCGCCAACACTTTCATTTGTAAGCGTTTTCGTTTTAACGCGAGGGCATAAAGAAGCTTCCAATCGCTCTTGTTGGGCTCTTAAAAAAGCTCATGGACGTTCTTGTTCACTACCCAATATTATTTTGACGATGCGCCATGTTCATAAATCAGCTTTCATAGAGGGGCATTATTAATGCTCATAAACAACATCACCCATTTCATGCCGCAAAAGAGTATGGAGGCGGTTACGCAAATTTAACTTTGTCTACCTAAGATAAATTTCGTGATTTTTCATTCAAACACAAAGTCTTACCCAATCCACCTTGAGACTCACAAAATATGGTCATGTCCCAAAGCATAAAAATTCAAAAAACAAAACATCGCTTTGGCGGCAAAACGATAAAGTTTATTGCGCAAGAATTCTTGCAAGGCCACCTCAATCGGGGTCAGTTCAATCGCATCTGGGCCCTGGTCGCCTTGCTTGCGTTCGTTGACGTTACTTGGTTGGGCCGCAATGGTATGAGCATCTCATGGCCCACGACAGTGTTGCCACTTGTCACGACAGCCGCGCTTTTGGCGTTGGGCCTGATTTATACGCATATTCGTCCCGACGAACGGATCGCCTTTTTGGTCAATGCGACGGCAGCTCTCATTGCTTATACAGTCGTGGCGGCCGTCTTCAGCTACTTGATGGTTACTCTGCGCCATCCGCTGTTTGACAAGTATTTGGTAACAATAGATCGCGATTTGGGTTTCGACTGGCCGACGATGTATGGCGTGGTTAAAAACCACCCTTTGTTACATAGCACGTTAAAAATTATATACGGATCATTGGCCGTACAGATGTTCGTCGTTCTCATTTTGCTTAACTACCGTCGGCAGTTTGCACGCATGCGCGAATTTCTTTGGCTCTTTGTTGTCACCAGCCTTACCTGCATTGTTATATCGGGCTTTTTACCGACGGCAGGCGCGTTCATATACTTCAATGTTCCGACCCATGAGCCCTACGTAGATATTTTTATGGCCTTGCGTGATGGCAGCATGAAAATCATAGAGCTCAACCACGTACAGGGTGTTGTACAATTTCCGTCGTTTCATTTAGCCATGGCCGTTTTATTAGTCTACGCGATGCGCGGTCGAGGCCTGTGGTTTTCAGCTCTATTTCTTTTAAATACCCTGGTCGTTCTAGCCACGCCTGCTATTGGTGGCCACCATCTCGCCGATTTGATTGGCGGGGCGATAATTACGGTAATTGTCCTTGCACTTATGGGTGATCCTGTCGAAATCGCGAGCGCCGTAAAATCCGCTAATGCGAAAAAGCCTAAAGCGCTTAAAGCGAGCGCCCGGTCTTCACGTTCTTTGGGCCGCGTCCATAAATAGTCAATCCAAGGCACCAAGATGAGTTTGAAGATTGTTCTGGGCTAAGAAGTCTTGAGATTATTTGAGACAGACGAGAAAATAGGGCTCAGCGTAGAGCCGATCACGATAAGGGCCGTAACAATGCCGACGCTAACGAGAATACATATGAAGGCGTACTCAATTGCCGTGGTGCCTTTCTGATTTTTACAAAAACGCGCCGCCATGCCCCTCATCATGTATCCTTCTAATAAGAAAATTGCTGCGTCCACAATAACAAGGCGTGGTTTAATAAAGTATGAAAACACACCGTTCTGATAGTTGAAAACAAGATTATAACTACGACTTTAAAACTATTTTTGATCTTTATTTTGTGCCGCTGCCCACCAGCTTTCTTGAACGGTACCATAGAGCGGCATGGCGTCTGGCCTTTGCAAACGGTTGCTCCAATAAGCGATTTGGTCGGCACCAAGATAATAGAATGGAATTATGTAGTGACCAGACATCAAGACACGATCAAGGGCATGTGTCGTAGCGACAAGATCCTCTCGCGTGCTAGCTGCCGGTATGGCGCGTGCCAGTGCGTCGACGACGGGGTCCTTGATGCCAGGATAATTGCGGCTGCCCTTCTGATCAGCGGCGGCTGAGCCCCAAAAGTAAATTTGTTCGTTGCCTGGCGATAAGGTATTAATCCACTTGCCGGTCGTGACGTCAAAGTTAAACTCCGTAAGACGCTCTTGATATTGCGCACCATCCACCGTGTGGACGGTCGCCGTTATGCCGACGCGTTTTAATGCGCGCACCCATTCGAGGGCAACTTTTTCCTCAGTAGGGTCGCTGAGCAATACTTCAAAAGATACGGCCGTATGAGTGGGTGTATAAAGCTGATCGTTATGTAAAACGTAACCGGCTTTGCGCAACATGGCGCTGGCATTTAAAAGATTATCACGGAAGGCTGCCTCGTTCTCGGCGACAGGCGGCGTAACGGGTGCAGTAAATATACTGTCGGGCAATAAAGTACGGTAAGATTCTAGGATATCCCTTTCCTTTCCTTCAGGTAACGACGGTGCTGCTAATTCTGAGTTCGGGAAAAAACTGATCGTTCGATGATATTGCCCATGAAACAGACTGCGGTTGATCCAGTTAAAATCGAAAGTGTATTGTAAGGCGGCGCGTAAAACCGGATCTACAAATAGACTGCGACGTGTGTTGAAGATAAAACCAGATATGGGTTCTGGCCGGTGATGCGGCAGTCTTTCCATTTTAATATTTTCTTTATGATCATAGGCCGTGATCCATCTATTGGGATCGCTTTCCCGGCGTAGATCGAATGCCCCTGCCTTGAACGCCTGTAACGCAATACTGTCGTCACGGTAATAATCAATTTTAATCGCATCGAAATTATACAAACCCTGTTGCGCCGGGACTAAATTTCCCCAGTAATGGGGATCCCGCTGATAAGTTATGGAGCGACCCGGATCAAGTTTGGAAATTGTGTAGGGCCCACTGCCGATAGGAATGCGTAAGCTGGTTTCATTGAAATTACGGTTCTGCCAATCGTGTTGCGGCAAGATAGGCATGAGGCCCATGATCAAAGGCATTTCACGGTCAACTGAACCGTCAGTATTGCGTGTGAAGGTAAATTTTACGCGATAATTGTCGAGCTTTTCGGTTTTCTCAACCTTCTTGTAGTAGGTGCGATGATTGGGCCGACCTTGATCGCGCAAAGTTACAAAAGAAAACAAGATGTCATCCGCCGTAATGGGTATTCCGTCAGACCAGTGCGCTTCACGCCGCAAGTTGAAAGTAACGCTCGTGCGGTCATCTGGTACTTCGACGCTTTCCGCAATCAGACCATAAAGTGAGAATGGCTCGTCCCAGCTCCTGGCCATGAGAGTTTCATAAAGATATACACCAAGCCCCAACGCCGGTTGTCCGCGAATAATGAACGGGTTTGTGCTGTCGAAAGTTCCGGTTACGCCCAGCCTTAATGTACCGCCTTTGGGAGCGTCTGGGTTGGCATAACCAAAGTGTGTGTAGCCATCGTCGTATTTCGGTGCGCCATGCATAGCAATGCCGGTATGAGAGGCGAGTGATTGGTTTTTTAATTCGCTGTCTGCGGCGCATGCGGATAGAGCGCACAATACTTCCGATATAAAAACCAAGAGAAAAATGACGACCAATTTTAGGCGTGACATGCCGTTACTTTCGAGATTGTTCATGGGCGGCAAGCACAACACTAGCAACGCTTTGATACAATAAGAAACTCTTGATTTCCTTCCTGTCCCGTAATTGGGCTTGGGATGAGGCCAACAATTTTCCAGTTTTTTTGTGCTCTGAGCCAGGTTTCTACTTTATCGCAAGCTGCGCGATGTAGGATTGGGTCGCGGATTATTCCACCAGCACCAACTTGGTATTTTTCGACCTCGAATTGTGGTTTGATAAGGGCAACAAGCCATGCCTCTGGCGCCGCAAGCAGGAGTGCTGCAGGCAAGACCGATATCAGACTTGTGAAGCTCACATCGCATGTGATGATGTTGGGTGCCTCAGGGACAATCATCGTTGTTAGGTCACGCGCATTTGTCTTCTCAAGTACGACGACACGCGGATCGTTCCGTAGTTCCCATGCCAGTTGGTTGGTGCCGACATCGACGGCAAAAACTTTTTTGGCGCCACGATGTAGCAATAGATCCGTAAACCCTCCTGTTGAAGCACCGACATCAAGCGCGATTTGATTTTTGGGGACTATGGAAAAATGATCAAGCGCAGCTGCCAGTTTAAGGGCTCCACGAGAGACAAAATCGTGGCATTTGCCCTTAACTGATAACAGGGCGTCAAGGGGTATGGTTTGAGAAGCTTTATCGATGCGTTTAGTTTCGAGATAGACGCGCCCCGACATAATAAGAGCTTGAGCATTCTTTGGGTCGGTAGCCAAGCCCTGCTCGACAAGAGCAAGGTCTGCGCGGCGATTACTTTTTGCTCTTGGCAACGGCGTTACGATTTACGGTCAACAACAAACCGTGCCACGTCTTCAAGATGCTTGGCGCGGCCATCAAAAACGCTCAGGTGCTGGATGGCTTGTTCTGATAGTAGTTTTGCCTGATTGCGTGCGCGCGAGGCGCCAAGCACAGTTACAAACGTCGCCTTACCGGCTTTTGCATCACGTCCAACCGACTTGCCAGTTTCAGCCTCAGTGCCTTCGGCATCGAGCAAATCGTCAATAATTTGGAACGCCAAGCCAAGATCATGGGCATAGGCACGCAGAGCATTGTGCTGCTGTTGCGACGTTTTTCCCAAAATTGCGCCGGCTTCGGCTGAAAAGGCTATCAGCTCGCCTGTCTTCATGCGTTGTAGCCGCGTTATTGCGCCGATATCGAGCTGCGTTGTTTCGGCAATGAGATCGAGCATTTGTCCGCCCACCATGCCATGGACGCCAGAGGCTTTGGCAAGGGCAGTTACCAGCCTGCAGCGTACTTGCGGATCTTCATGCGTGCGTGGATCAGATAATATTTCGAATGCAATAGTAAGTAGTGCATCACCTGCAAGAACTGCTGTGGCTTCGTCATATTTCTTATGAACGGTTGGCTTGCCGCGGCGTAGGTCGGCATTGTCCATAGCCGGCAGATCGTCATGGACCAATGAGTAGCAGTGTACACATTCAACCGCAGCAGCAGCACGTAGAGCGCAATCGGGATTGACACCAAAGATCTGTGCTGAGCTCAAGACAAGAAAGGGGCGCAATCTTTTGCCGCCACCAAGCGCCCCATAGCGCATGGCATCAAATAACTTTTGTTCGGGGAAGTCTGATTTTGGCAATATATGCTCGAGCGCTTCAACTACGGCGCTTGCGGCATCCGCCATGGCGGCGGCGAGAGTAGGGCTTATGGAAGGCATGGAGGTATTCTTGGTTTAAGAGTTGAAGGGAGTGGTGCGGGCCTTGCCGTTGCTGTCGACACTAATGCTCTCTATCTTAGCTTGGGCCTCGCGCAGTTTGGTTTCGCAATGTCGTTTAAGCAGGGCTCCTCGTTCATAGGCGCCAATGGCGTCATCGAGTTTGGCTTTGCCATCTTCTAGCTGCTTGACGAGTTTTTCAAGCTCAAGAAGGGCGTCCTCAAAACTCAACTTAGCAATATCATTGGGTAGGGGCTGTGTGGTTTTTTCCATGAGGAGGCGACTTTAAGCTGAATGAGTGGTTTTTCGCAAGATAGCGATAAAGAAAGGCAATCTTATCGTTTTTCAGCCTTATCTCGTGCAACGAAATAGACGGCTCCGTTCGGTTTGTCGAGGACTGGGTCAGCTTTTTTAAACATTTTCTATGTTTGGGCTTTCAAGATTGAAAATCCTGGCTTCGGCCTTTTGTCTCGAGTGCCCCCGAGAGGGGAGAAAACTATGCTGCCATCAGGGCCCTTACATGTGCGCCAGCGCTCTTGGCGAGAGCGGCTATGTTGTAGCCGCCTTCAAGTGTACTTACGACGCGGCCATCACATAAATGCGCTGCCAATTTACAAAGCTCGGCCGTGACCCAGAAATAGTCGTCTTCAACAAGTTGCATATTTGCCAAGGGGTCATCGTGATAGGCATCGAAGCCAGCCGATATCATGATGAGCTCCGGCTTAAATTCTTTGATTACTGAGAATGCCATATTTTGCATGGCTAATCGAAACTCCATGCTACCGGTTCCTGGCGCAAGAGGGATGTTTACAATGTTACCGTGGAGGCCTTTATCTTCGCTACGACCACTGCCGGGCCAGAGTGGAAACTGGTGTGAAGATATAAACAACACGTCTGGATATTGTTTTGCCCAGGCCTCCGTACCATTACCGTGGTGCACATCAAAATCAACGATGGCGATACGTTTAACATTATGTTCGGCCATTGCATGAGCAGCACCGATGGCTATGTTGTTAAATAAACAAAAGCCGCTGCTTGGGGGCACGGCGGCGTGGTGGCCAGGCGGTCTTATGGCGCAAAAAGCATTCTGAAGCTTTGGCGCTTCGTCTTTGTTGAACACCAAATCTATGGCAGCAATTATCGCACCAGCAGCATGCAAGGCTGCTTCGCCGGAGGCTGGCGATAAAGAAGTTTCTCCGTCAAGCGCAACAATGCCGTGGTCTGGGATGCGCGAGAATATACCACTTATATATGTGGCGTCATGGACACGGGCGATTTCAGCTAACGATGCGCGTGGCGCGGTTTGCCGTTTAAGGGCAGCATAGGTGGGTTGTCGATTGAGTTCGGCTAAAACAGCTATCAGCCGGTCAGGACTTTCGGGATGACCGGGGCCATTGTCATGCGCTAGGCAGACAGAGCTGGTAAAAAGCGTGGTTGCCATTTTCTTGTCGTATACTTACATGTACCAAGCAAGCGGCGTTTGACAAATACCCCCAGCAGCAAAATAAAATAAGGGTACCAAATTGGTACTATTTACAGTAAGATGCAGCATGATGAGACTTAGCCGATTAACGGATTATGCAGTTACCCTTCTAACTCAAATAGTTAGAGGGGGTAAAGACCTATGGTCAGCAGCTGAGCTAGCTGAAAAGGCAGGGCTCCCCGTACCGTCGACAGCCAAGATTATGAAGCTCTTGGCGAAATCACACATCATCATTGCGTATAGGGGGGTCAACGGAGGTTATCGCCTGGCCCGCCCGGCTAGCGATATTTCAATTGCCTCAGTCATAGAGGCGGTCGAAGGGCCTATTGCCCTCACGGACTGTGCCGAAGGTGGAGACCAGAGCTGTCGAATTGAAGCGCTATGCCCTATGAGTGGCAACTGGGACAAAGTTAACAATGCTGTGCGTACGGCATTGGATACAGTTTCATTGGCGGAGATGGCGGTGCCCAGGAAGTACGCGCAAGAAGTGTTGCAGGCGCTAGAAAGCAAAAGTGGTGCGCAATGAATGTCATAACAAAAAAAAGCGCCCAAGATCTTGCTGACCAAAAATACAAATTTGGTTTCGTCACAGATATAGAGTCCGAAACAGCGCCCAAGGGCTTAAACGAAGATACGGTGCGTTTTATCTCAGCAAAGAAGAACGAACCATCCTGGCTATTAGAATGGCGGTTGAAAGCCTACCGTCATTGGTTGACGCTCAAAGAACCTAGCTGGGCGATGGTGAAACATCCGCCCATTGACTATCAGGCAGCTTATTATTTTGCTGCGCCCAAAAAGAAGTTGAAGAGCCTTGATGAAGTTGATCCTGAATTGCTGAAGACTTATGAGCGTTTGGGTATTCCGCTGCGCGAGCGCGAGATACTTGCTGGTGTTGAGACGCGTGTTGCCGTTGATGCCGTATTCGACAGTGTTTCGGTGGCCACAACATACAAAAAGACACTCGAAGATCAGGGCATTATTTTTGGCTCAATATCGGAGGCCATACAAAAACACCCCGAACTCATTAGAAAGTATCTTGGTTCCGTTGTTCCGATTACAGATAATTTTTTCGCCACACTAAATTCGGCTGTGTTCACCGATGGTTCGTTTGTTTACATCCCCAAGGGTGTGCGCTGTCCGATGGAGCTTTCAACTTATTTTCGGATTAACGCTGAGAATACCGGCCAGTTCGAGCGCACGCTCATTATCGCGGATGAAGGGTCTTACGTAAGTTATCTTGAGGGCTGTACGGCACCCAAACGCGATGAAAATCAGTTGCACGCGGCGGTCGTGGAGTTAGTGGCATTGGATGATGCACAAATTAAATACTCCACCGTACAAAACTGGTATCCAGGTGATGAAAACGGTCGCGGTGGGATATACAATTTTGTAACCAAACGCGGGGCTTGTCGCGGCAGAAACTCCAAAATTTCTTGGACGCAAGTGGAAACTGGTTCGGCCATCACATGGAAATATCCAAGCTGTATTCTGCAAGGCGATCATTCGGTAGGCGAATTTTATTCTGTTGCTATCACCAATAACCATCAACAGGCTGATACCGGCACCAAGATGATCCACATTGGGAAAAACACGCGCTCGACAATTATTTCCAAAGGCATTAGTGCCGGCAAGGCTCAGAACACTTACCGCGGATTGGTCAAGATTCTTCGTACGGCTAAGGGCGCGCGCAACCATACGCAGTGCGATAGCTTGCTTATTGGCGACCAGTGTGGTGCCCATACCGTTCCCTATATCGAATCGAAGCAGCCTTCGGCTCGGATCGAGCACGAAGCGACGACCTCAAAAATTAGCGAGGACCAGCTATTTTATTGTAAACAACGCGGCCTTGGCGATGAAGATGCCATGGCTTTGATCGTCAACGGCTTCTGCAAGGAGGTTCTGGCTGAGCTGCCGATGGAATTCGCAGTTGAGGCGCAGAAATTGGTCGGCATCAGTTTAGAGGGGAGTGTTGGATAATCATGACAAGTTCAAATTCACTTATGGTAGGACCATATTTTTTTCCAGTCCTTGTTCTGGCAGCACTGATTGGCGGCCAGGCTGCTTGGATTCTAACAAGGGACATGTTTGGCTACAAACTTGCAGGACAGATAGTAAGAGTACTTCTTGTCGTCCTCATCGCAGCTTCGTGTGCCGAAGTTTTTCTTTGGCTTGGTCAGCGGTATATCCACGTTTATGGATAATTCGGTATAACGAGGACTGGGTCGAAAGATAAGAACAAAATTTAAAAATATTTATAAGGTAAACTAAAATGCTTAAGATTAGAAACTTGCATGCCGCCATTGACGGTAGGGAAATTCTTAAGGGCCTTGATTTAACAGTCAAGGCCGGCGAGGTCCACGCATTGATGGGGCCAAATGGTTCCGGGAAAAGCACGCTGTCCTACGTCCTGGCTGGGCGTCAGGGCTATGAAGTGACCCAAGGTTCTGTATTGTTTAATGACCAAAATCTCCTGGAGATGAAACCAGAAGAACGCGCGGTGGCGGGGATCTTTCTCGCGTTTCAATATCCAGTCGAAATACCCGGCGTAAGCAACATGAACTTTCTTAAGTCTTCTTTAAACGCCGTGCGGACGGCGCGCGGCGAAAGTACATTTGACGCAATGCAAATGCTGAAGCTGTTACGTTCAAAGGCTAAGCAGCTCGGTATGACTGAAGATATGATGAAGCGCGCGGTTAACGTTGGGTTTTCAGGCGGTGAAAAAAAGCGCAATGAGGTTTTACAGATGGCGGTGTTAGAGCCGGCATTGTGTATTCTCGATGAAACAGATAGCGGCCTCGATATTGACGCGCTGAAAATTGTTGCAGACGGCGTCAATGCTTTGCGTAGCCCCAGCCGTGCTATGCTGGTCATTACACACTATCAACGGCTGCTTAATTATATTCAACCTGACCACGTACATGTTTTGGTTCAAGGAAAAATCCAACGGTCCGGAGGACCTAGGCTGGCCCTTGAATTAGAAGCCAAGGGTTATGCCGATTTTATTCCGGATGCTGCGTGAGGGTGCGATGACGCTAGCTTCCTTGATCGAGCGCAGCCAGAAGAATAGCGAGGCATGGAAATACACCAGCCTCGCGGCTCTGGCCAAGGTGCCATATCAGTCCAACATCGAGGGCTATGGCATGCTAAGGGCTAGTGCAAAACCACTTGGCAAAGAGCAACCCCACTATTTGGTGTTTATCAATGGTGTTTGGCAAAAAGATCAATCACAGTTTGCCGATTTACCCTCAGGTTTTATCGAAGGCGATACCGTCCATGGCTATAGGCTAAAACTGGCGGGTCAAACATGTCTTGTAACGGCGCCGGTTGAACTAATTTTTATTAATGCACCGGAAAAACAGGCCTTAGAAGTTACGACGAAGATACATATTGAGCTTGGATGCAGCGGCCGTTTGACCCTCATGGAGCGGCATGAGAGCCAGAGTGAACATCCCGTTGCTCACATGGTGGAAACAACCATTGAACTAGCATCACAGGCCAAGCTCGTTCACGGCAAAATTGCCGGGCCATTTGCGGCAGCACATCTTGCTACGACCGAGGTGAGTGTTGCTGAGGGCGCTTACTATGATAATTTCACTTTATTGTGCGGTGGCAAGTTAGTCCGCAATGAAGTTAACGTTACGCTATCTAATGAGTTGGCCCAATGTGTGCTCAATGGTGTCATGCTGGCGCAAGGTGATGATCATATTGATACAACAACTTGTATGAAGCACGCCGCGCCAAACTGCTCGAGCCGAGAGGTCTACAAGTCAGTCATTACAGATAAAGCTCGCGCTGTTTTCAAAGGCAAGATCTTGGTTGAGAAGGCAGCGCAGAAATCCGATGGACATCAGCTGTGCCGCGCTCTGCTGCTCTCTGACCAAGCGGAGATGGATGCTAAGCCGGAACTAGAAATTTATGCCGATGACGTCAAATGTAGCCATGGCTGCAGTGTCGGCGATCTCGATGCTGACGCCCTTTTCTATTTGCGTGCTCGCGGCTTAAGTGAAGCCCAGGCACGCGCGTTGTTGGTGCGTGGTTTTATTGACGAAATTGTGGACGAAATTCGTGTCGATGATTGGCGCCAGTATTGTCGACAGCGAATTGAGGAGTGGTTGAATGATTGCGTCTAAGCCGGCTGCAGCACCTGCGGATGAACTGTTTGCCTGCGCAGCGCCTCAGCTTTTCGCGGCTCAGCAGTATCGAAAAGATTTCCCCATCCTGTCACAGGAGATCCACGGGCATCCCTTGATATATCTTGACAGCGCCGCCAGCGCGCAAAAACCGCGCATGGTTATTGAAGCCATGCAACGCTTCATGGAGAATGATTACGCCAATATTCACCGCGGCGTACACGAACTCAGCGTACGTTCGACTGATAAGTTCGAGGCTGTACGTGAAACTGTACGTCGATTTATCAATGCAGCATCCACCAATGAAATTATTTTTACGCGCGTTGGCACCGAAGCGATTAACTTGGTTGCCTCGAGCTGGGGGCGAAAATTTTTAAAATCAGGCGATGAGATCCTCATAACGGCGCTTGAACACCACGCTAATATCGTTCCCTGGCAGCTGTTGAGGGCGGAACTTGGACTTAAGCTACGTATTATACCGATCACGAAAGAAGGCGACATAAGATTGGAAGACGTGAAGGCTGCACTTTCGCCACGTACTAAACTTGTTGCCGTTGCTCATGTCTCCAATGCCCTAGGAACAATATTGCCGATTAAGGAAATTATTACTCTAGCTCACGCCCAAGGCGCCTTGGTGTTGATCGACGGCTGTCAAGGCGTTGTGCACATGCCGGTAGATGTACGCGATCTTGATGCCGACTTTTATGTATTTACAGGTCATAAGCTCTACGGACCCACAGGCATCGGCGTTCTTTACGGTAAGTTCGATGTGCTAAAGCAAATGCCGCCTTATCAAGGCGGTGGCGACATGATTGCTAGCGTCACTTTTGAAGAAACCACATACAAGGATCCGCCGCATCGCTTTGAAGCCGGTACGCCGCCCATTGTCGAAGTCATTGGTCTGGGCGCTGCCATAGACTATGTATCAAACATAGGCATGTCGCGCATTGCACAACACGAGACCGAGCTATTGCACTATGCGACCGAGAAATTACAGCGCATAAACAGCTTGAAGATTTTGGGTACGGCCCCCAAAAAGGCAGGGGTGATTTCTTTCGTAATGGAAGGCGCACATCCGCACGACATTGGCACAATTTTAGATCGTCAGGGCATAGCCATACGAGCCGGCCACCATTGTGCACAGCCTTTGATGGACATATTGGGCGTTCCAGGAACTGCGCGTGCTTCCTTTGCACTCTACACAACCAAAGATGATGTCAATGCGCTCGTTGACGCTCTTGGCAAAGTGCAGGAGATCTTTGGATGATGGATGGCATAGCCGCACTTGATGCTGACTTGCGTGATCTATATCAGGATCTGATCCTTGACCACGGCAAACATCCCCGCAATTTCCGTAAGCCAGGTGATGTCAGCAGGGAAGCCTTGGGACATAATCCACTTTGTGGCGACCGTCTCATTGTCTACCTGACCCTTGACGCAGACGGGACCATTGTCGATGCGGCATTTCAAGGCAGTGGCTGCGCCATCTCAACGGCCTCTGCCTCAATGATGACAGAGATGCTTAAAGGCAAAACAAGAGCGCAAGCAGATACACTGTTCAAGTTTATGCACATGGCTTGCACAGGCGCAGGCGAAATAAAAACAGCTGGGTTAACCCAGGATGAAATTGACCGGCTGCACGCCTTAGCAGGTGTAAGGCATTATCCAATGCGGGTAAAATGCGCAACTTTGGCTTGGCATACAATGCAAGCTGCGTTGAGCGCCCTGCCTAAGGCTTCAACGGAATAGAGTGTCTTTATGTGTTGTAAATGACAAAATCGACCCCATTTTAAGTAAGTAGTAAGGACTAGAAAATGCAGGATAAGACGATCGATACAGAGACAACGCCAACAACACCTGAAGAAAAGGTGATCGCGCAATTGCGCACGGTGTTTGATCCCGAGATACCTGTTAATATTTATGACCTTGGGCTGGTCTACAAAATCGATCTTCAGCCGGCTGATGAAGTGAAGTTCAATGTGCACATTGAAATGACTTTGACTTCACCGACATGCCCGGTCGCCGGAACGATGCCGGCCATGGTCGAACAGGCGGTATCCGCGCTTGATGAAATGCACGATGTCAAAGTGGAGCTGGTGTGGGATCCGCCTTGGGGACCAGATAAAATGTCAGATGAAACAAGACTGCATCTCAACATGTACTGAGGAGCTATTGATGTCTTTAGATAATATTACAGGTCCCGAGCAGCAGCCCACAGGGTCAGTAGCAGGGGCAGCGCTTACAATTACGCCGGCCGCCGCCGCGCGCATACGTCACTTACTTGGCCAAAAACAACCACAACCAGAGGCTGTTGTTGTATCCGTAACAAGCAAAGGCTGCTCAGGGTTGAGTTATGATCTACAATATCTAGACAAGATTTCAGCGGCACCAAGATTGGCTGATATCATAACACAACACGGCATAACCGTTGTCGTTGATCCCAAGGCATCGCTTTATATTATTGGCTCGGTGATGGACTATAAAGAAGACGCGATCAAATCCGGCTTTGATTTTGCTAACCCAAATGAAACCGGTCGCTGCGGATGCGGTGAAAGTTTTTCAGTGGCACCAGAACTAAGTCGTCCCCCCAAGAATTGATAAAGCCAAATAGTGCCCGTTTCTCTGTTTCATCCCCATAACAATCGACCATGGTAAATGCTGGGTTAACTATAGAATCTCTCATTTGGTGAAAGAAAGTAATTAAACTAGCCCCCGTTTTCTTGTACAATCCCCTGCATATTAGTCAGGTAAATTTGTCAGGGAGCTATGTTCATGGAGCTGTATATTCCGGCCATTCTTGGATTTGACGTTATACCCGCTTCTTTTTCACCTGAGACAACCTCGGGCGGCACAATGATCGTAAGCCCCGATGCCAACATTGTCTTCGCCAGCCAATCACTTTCAAATGTTCTCGGTTTTAGTCGTAAAGAATTAGAACCCAAACCGCTTAGCGATTTGGTGTCCGAAGAAAGCCAACCTCTGTTGCAGGCCGAGCTTTTACACGCACGTAATGGCTTCTGTGAGCGTCGCGCGATACATTTTCGCCGCAAAGATGGTGGCTATGTCTCAGCCAATATCGCTATAAGTCGAAGCTTTAAAAGCTGGATGGTCGGTGTCAGCTTTGATGGCGATCTGCCTAACCATAGGCCAGCACCGAGCAACGATAATATATATGAAAAGTTGGAGATGGCGAACACGCTTGTTCGCCTTGTTCACCCCGAAACTTACCACCATCAAATTCGCGTCAGCGATTTATCTGTCGCCATCGCTAGGGGAATGCAACTCGGCGAGCTCGATATCGAGGATTTATTTATAGCGGCGCGTTGGCATGATGTAGGAAAAATATTAACAGAACCCTTGGGTTTGCTTGATAAACAGGGGCCGTTGACGATCGAAGAATTTACGGAGCTCCAAAGACATGTAAATCGCGGCGTCAGGATTATAAGATCTATTCTGCCATCAAGTGCACGAACCAAAACCATTTGCCGTGTCGTTGGTCAACATCATATGCACATTAATGGCTCTGGTTACCCCGATAACCTAACGGGCGAAGCCCTTCTTCTCTTGTCAAAAATATTGACTGTGGCTGATGTGGCTGACTCTATGTTGTATCCCCGTGCCTATCGCATGAAGCCGCCCGGCCTCGAAAGAACACTTGATGCGCTTGAGTCGGGTAGAGGAGATTTATATGATGGCGATGCCGTCGATATTTGTGCCGGATTTCTCCGTTCTGGGCGATTTCAACCCACCTGGTCCTCGGATGGGGGAATGCTAGCTGTAGGTTAGCGCTCGTACTTCTTGCGCTTTTAAAACTCCACATTTTCAGATCTATATATGGCAGCTGTTAGGTAGCAGGCTTATCTTTGCTTTCGTAAAAATGGCATAGATGGTAAGAAGAGGCGTCAGCCGATCAATTCCAACAAGCCACACAGTGCGCATGTCATCCCCCAAAGAAGTTCGCCTTAGAGATTATTCTCCCCCAGACTATTTGATCGATTTCATCGAGCTCGACATTGATATTCGTGATAATGAGGCGTGCGTGAAATCACGTCTCACCATTCGACGCAACCCGAAAAGCAAAAATAAAAACGCAGTGCTTAAGCTTAACGGCGAGACCCAACGACTTAATTCCATTTGCCTCAATGGAAAGAGGCTTCAAGGGCTCGATTACAAGTTGGACAAGTCAGGGCTTTGTATCCCAAGCATGCCCAAGCGTGCCGTTCTTGAATTAGAAACGAGCCATAATCCCTATAAAAACACGGCACTTTGTGGACTTTACGCTTCGGGCCCCATGCTCGTCACGCAATGTGAAGCGGAGGGATTTAGGCACATTACCTATTATCCCGATCGCCCCGATGTGATGGCAAAGTTTTGTGTCACCATTCATGCAGACAAGAAGAGATTTCCAGTATTGTTGGCCAACGGAAATCTAATCAGCAAGGGCAAAGAAAACAACGGCCGTCATTGGGTAAAATGGGAAGACCCGCATCCGAAACCGGCATATCTTTTTGCGCTTGTCGCGGGCAACCTGGAGAAAGTCAGCGACTATTTTAAAACGAGTTCCGGTCGTCGTGTGTTGATCGAAATATATGTTGAGCCCGGCAAGAAGAAAGACACCGATTTTGCCTTGATAGCGCTGAAAAAAGCTATGCGATGGGATGAACAACGCTATGGCCTCGCCTATGATCTCGATCGTTTCATGATGGTTGCGACGCCCTTTTTCAACATGGGCGCTATGGAAAACAAGGGGTTGAACATTTTTAACGATGCGTGTGTTCTGGGAAAACCAGAGACCGCAACGGACAGCACGATTTCATTTATTGAGCGCGTTGTTGGCCATGAATACTTTCATAATTGGACTGGAGATCGGATTACTTGTCGCGACTGGTTTCAGTTAAGCCTTAAGGAAGGCCTGACTGTATTCCGAGAGCAGGAATTTTGTGGAGACATGAACTCAGTTGCTGTTGAGCGTCTCGGCAATATCCGGGCTTTGCGCCGCACACAATTTGCTGAAGACGCTGGCCCTATGGCCCATCCTGTGCGGCCGGACCATTATCAGGCCATTGATAATTTCTACACCGTGACCGTTTATGAAAAGGGTGCTGAAGTTGTGCGCATGTTACAAACGTTGGTGGGTCGCAAAGGGTTCCGCAAGGGCATGGATTTGTACGTCAAGAGACATGATGGACAGGCTGTAACATGTGAAGACTTTGTCAAAGCCATGGCTGACGCTAACAAAATTGACCTCGGGCAATTTTTGCTCTGGTACTCGCAAGCCGGAACCCCGCGGCTCGAAGTTTCAAGCCACTATGACGCGAAGCAAAAAACTCTTCATTTGCGCACCAAGCAGTTTTGTCCCGCAACGCCAGGCCAACCCAAGAAAAAAGCCATGCATATACCGTTTGCAGTAGGCCTTTTGGATAGGCAAGGAAAAGACCTGATTGGAACAAAAGTGCTTTCGATAAAAAAGCCGCAAGAAGTGTTTCGGTTTAATAATATTCATTCCAAGCCAGTATTATCTCTACTGCGAGATTTCTCGGCCCCCATTCGCCTTGAATATACATTCAAAGATGAAGAGCTTTTGTTCTTACTTGCGTGCGACAAAGATCCCTTTAATCGCTGGGAGGCAGCACAGAAACTTTACATGAAATATCTGATGTTCATGATATCAGCTAAGGGTAAAATAAATTTACCCAATGGACTTGAGCAGTTCTTTTACGCTTTGAGACGGCTAATTCATGACCAAAAACTTGATGCTTCATTTAAGGCGATAGCCCTATCGCCGCCGAGCGAAACCGAGCTCGGTCTTGAGTTACGTATGCAGAAAAAGTTGATCGATCCTGACTTGGTTTTCGCCACGCGCAAATCCTTTATTAAATTGATGGCAGCGACGCTCAACAACGATCTAGAAAAAATATTTATGTCACTGTGCAATACAAACTCTCGAGCGACAGATGGCATAACAATGGGCAAACGTAGCTTAAAGAACCTTTCTCTCGCTTATCTCGCGTCTTCTCAAAGCAAGCCCATTCTCAAGCGTGCCTATGAGCAAGCCATTAAAGGTGGCAACATGACAGATCAAGCTGCGGCCCTGGGCATTTTATCTGATTGCAACTCACCCTTACGGGATAAGTCATTGGAAGCTTTTGAAAAACGTTGGCGCAAATACCCGGTCATTATGGATAAATGGTTTGCCGTGCAGGCTTCGGCGCGACAACAGAATGTTCTGGGTGATGTCATGAAGTTGATGAAGCATCCGGCCTTCACAATTAAAAATCCTAATCGCGTATCAGCCCTCATTGGCGCCTTTGCCGGCAACCCGTCCGGGTTTCATGCAAAAGACGGTTCTGGCTACCAGTTTGTAACCGAAATGATCATGAAAATTGATCCCCTCAATCCACAAAGCGCCGCAGGCCTTGCCAAAGCCTTCACGCGTTGGCGTGATTATGACCCTAAACGGCAGGCGAAGATGCGCTCGGCCCTGAGCTATCTGGCAGTGCACAAAAACCTGTCACCTAACTGTCACGAAATTATCGTCAAGAGTTTGAAAGGGAAATAGAAAAACAGAATTATCTTGCTATTCCTGGGTGGTTCAGCAAGGTTATTGCCCATCCCCGCCCCTCTGTTCAGGATTTTTCCAAATGGCTCGTAGTTTATTGGTTGCTTTGATCAGTTTTGTCTTGTCTTTTTCAGTCGCACAGGCCGCACCAAATACGCCGCCCGCCCAAGCAACAAACTCAGACACCTCAACAAGCTCAACCGCTCAACCCGACCTGCTCTCGTTCGGTGCTGGCTATTATGATTTTGACAAGGGTAAGGACCAGCCAAAAACCAATTCCGCTGATTTCCGACTTGAGTATAGGTGGGGCCTGTCGATATTGCCGCTGGTTTCGAACTATTTCAGCAGTTGGGACAAGTACATTCAATTTCATCCCTATGTCGGCTTTGAGACGACCTCACGTGGTATGACATATGGATCCGGCGGTTGGGCCATGGACGGCTATATTGGTCGCCACGGCATTTTTACTTGGAGTGAAGGTGTTGGTTTATATCAAGCAGGTGACAGTCATTCTCTCGGTTCGTTCGTTGAATTTCGTTCCATGGCTGAACTTGGCTGGCGCTTCGACAACAATATGCGTATCACCGCCGCCCTCAGTCATATATCGAATGCGGGTTTGACGAAGCATAATAACGGCGCCGAAATTGCTGGTATGTATCTCCATGTACCCGTGAGCTTGATCGCAGGAACTTTACACTAATTTTCCCAAACCTAATTTGTAAATTTGGGGTTGCGCCTGGCAACCCCTTTTTGCTTTTTAAGACCGCATGGCAAATATTCAGCTCAATAGTCTAATTGTCGAAGACGACACACGTCGCGGCATCGTCTCGATGCTGATAGGTGTGTTTTTCTTTACACTCATGAGTGTTTGCGCCAAGCACCTGTCTAATCACAATCCTGTACTACAAGTCGTTTTTTTTCGTTGTCTGTTTGCCTTGGTGCCAAGCCTGATTATGGTAACGGCCGCTGGCGGAATAAAGACGCTGCGCACCGAACGTTTTGGCGGTCACATTTTTCGCGCCCTCGTTGGCACGGCTTCCATGATCTGCTTATTTTACGCCTTTCATCTCTTACCGCTGGCTGACGCTGTAGCCATTAACTTTTCAGGACCACTCTTTGTAACGCTCTTTGCTGTTTTAATTCTAAAAGAACCGGTTGGTCTGCATCGGTGGACTGCCCTTATTATCGGTTTAGTTGGTGTGTTGATCATGGTGCAGCCCGGCACAAATGGCGCGACACTTATCGGTGGCGTTGTTGCCTTGAGTAGCGCAGTTTTTAATGGCCTTGCAATGACAGGAGTTCGTTCGCTAGGGCGCACGGAGCCTTCAACGACAACTGTCTTTTATTTTACACTCATATCCACACTCCTTACCTTGCCAACGTTGCCATTTGTTTGGCAGCCGCCAGCGTGGCAGGATTTTTTGTTGCTGGGTTTCAATGGCATTTTGGCGGGTCTTGGACAAATTTTCATGACAAGGGCGTATCAACACGCGCCTGCGGCTATTGTTAGTCCGTTCAATTATTCGGCTGTATTGTGGGCGACGGCCTTTGGCTATGTTGTTTGGGGTGATGTGCCGGGGCGAAATATATTTTTTGGCGCCGTCATTGTGATCGCAGCTGGGATATACATTGTTTACCGGGAGACCGTCGTTCTTCGTCGCAAGGCAGAAATTCCAGATCGCGAACCAACAGAGTTTTAATTTAAGGTCTTTATCTAGGAAATATTTGCCGTTTAAACACGTCTCCTTGGCGATCTCTATCGAAAAAAGACAATTGAATCAAAGTGTTTAGATTTGGCATGGGGCTTGCTCATACATCTTCGGATAACTGCGCCTTTTCAATTTATGGCGCGAACGCAAGAGGTGGATCATGTCACTATTCGCAGCATTAACCGTGGCCGTTAGCGGCCTAGACGCCCAGTCCGCCGCCATTGGCAACATTTCGGACAGTCTTTCAAACGCACAAACCGTAGGGTTTAAGGCTATCGGCACGAATTTCGAAGCCCTGGTTACGTCGTCTGACGCAGCGGTCAATAACCCAGGCGGTGTAACGGCTACACCGCAATACCAAAATGACGTTCAGGGCAATCTGATCCAGTCGCAGTCTTCTACGGCGCTTGCCATCTCAGGCGAAGGTTTTTTTGCTGTTCAACCAGCTACCACCAATGCAGACGGTTCTACAAGTTTTAGCGGGCAACAATATTACACACGCCAAGGTGATTTTACCCTCAATAAAGACGGCTATATCGTTAATAGTTCCGGTTACTTTCTGGATGGCTACAGCATTGATCAAACAACAGGTGCAGTAAACACATCAGAAGCCCAACCTATTCAAATCTCAGCTTTGTTGGACAATCCAGTCGAAACCTCAACGGCAACTTACAACGCCAATTTACCATCCAACACAACGAGCACGAGCCCATTTCCTGCGTCTTCGATCGAGGTCTACGATGCCCTTGGTAACGCCCATGAAATGTCATTTACCTGGACCAATACAGGTACTAATACGTGGGATCTAAATGTGGACGTAGCCAACGGAAAATCCGCGACTTCAGATTACACGGCCACAATTCCTTTTACTTTCAACAGCTCAAATCCAGTTGGAACGATCGGAAGTATAACATCCGGCACAGGCTACACACAATCAACGCCACCCGGATCTGCCACCAATACAACAACGGCGGCGACGGTAAGCTTTAATTTGTCATTCCCAGGTACGACGAGTGCGCAGCCGCTCACCGTTAATTTTGGTGACTATAATTCAACCAACGGTGTTACCCAGTATTCTGACACCAACGACAGTGTTTCGGTGACATCTTTCAGCCAGAATGGCATTCCGCGCGGGTCATTCAGCAGTTTATCGATTGATCAAAGTGGTTTCGTGTCGATAAATTATGATAATGGCGCCTCGAAAACCTTTTTCCAGATACCCATTGTTCAGTTTTTTGCCCAAGACCAGCTGCAACGTGTTACAGGGGGCGCCTATCAGGCAACTGAACAATCTGGAACGGCACGCTATAGTGCTCCGGGAACAGTTGGTGCCGGCACGATTGCTGGAAACTCTCTCGAAGAGTCCAATGTTGATATCGCAACCGAATTTACGCAGATGATACAAGCGCAACAGGTTTACTCCGCCAATGCAAAAACAATCACAACCGTTGATCAGATGTTGAGCGATCTTCTCAATGTTGCCAGCTGATATTAAGTAAAAGTTGGAGTAAAAAATAGAAAGGTCTGAATAAGTCATGACATTGTCATCGGCCTTAGCAGTTTCTTCAACAAGCTTGCAGACAATTTCGACTATGCTGCAGGTAACGGCCAACAATATATCTAATGCACAGACGCCGGGTTATACAGAAGAGACTGCGAATATTTCTTCGATCGATCTTGGCGGCGCTGGTGGCGGAAGCGAGATCGTTGGCTATACTGACGCCTCGGATGCCGCTCTCACGGCTTCAGTTAATCAGGCAACTTCACAGTCTAGTCTGCTCAGTACTCAAAATAACTATATGCAACAGGTGCAGACTATCTTGGGTTCTTCTGATGCCAATGGCGATCCTGCAATTAGTGCGGCCGTCAGTAATTTCCAGTCGGCCTGGACCCAATTTGCTGCAGCACCCAATAGTTCTTCTCAACAAAGCAATCTAATCCAAGCCGGCAATGCTCTCGCGCAACAGCTCAATACGGCGGCTAATTCTGTAGAATCTCTTAACGTTCAAGTCGAAAATGACACCCAAACAACTGTCAATACGCTCAACACGGATTTACAACAGGTTCAGAGCCTTAACCAGCAAATATCTACGGGGCTTGGTGCGGGTCAGAATGTTGGCGAACTTTACAATCAGCGTGACGTGTTGGTAAACGATATCTCCGCTATCACCAATGTAAGTGTTTTTCAACGTGGCCAAGGCCAGATCGCACTTTATACATCAGGCGGTACTGTTCTGCTTGATGGTGAGGCCTCACAATTCAGTTATGACGGTACCAACATAACAAATTCAGGCGGTAGTAATGTTACGACGCTTTTAAACGGTGGCTCGCTTCAAGCTGAGGTCGACTTTCGTCTTAACAGCTCACCCGCAGCAGCCAGTACGGACCCGATGACAGAAGTCGTTCGTAAGTTAGACTCGCAGCTAAATGCGATTTCTAGTGCGTTTACAAATTCGTCGGTTGGTCCCCCGGCGACGTTTGCCTATGCTTACACCGGCGGTTCTGGTACGGTTCCAGCCTTTTTTACCGGCACAGACGCCGGAAGCTTTGCGGTAAACGCTAGCCTAGTTTCTGACCCAACTTCCGTCAACCAATCAACGGCGAATAATGTCGTAAGCGCCCTTAACGCCAACAGCTTTTCCTTTACGGCGGATGGCATGCCGCCATTGACCAATGCAAGTTATGCAACGCTTACAAATACAGTGCTGAGCGATTTTCAACAGACGGCTAACACCATCAGTGCGAGCAGCACTTCAGCAACAGCCCAACAACAACAGTTGTCGACACAATTGTCTAATGAGACCGGTGTCAATACAAACACCGAACTTGTCAATCTTACGGATTTCCAAAATGCCTATGCGGCTTCGGCGCACGTTATTAGCGTGATCGATGCCATGTACGCAGCCCTTGAAAACATCACGTGAAATCATGACCAGCAACATCCTTAGCGACCTTGGCGTTCAGCTCTCTACGATCAACAGCCTGCAGACGCAGCAGCAGAATCTGCAGCAGCTTAATGAAGAATTGTCTTCTGGCGTACAGTATAGCGACTTGACCGACTATTCGCCGACGCAAGCCAGTCAGCTTATGAATTTCAACAATGGCATTACCCAGAGGCAGGGCTATCTTTCGGCCATGAATACAGTCAATGCCAATCTCAGCGTTATGAGTAATTCACTAACCGGTTTGCAAAGCGTCATTCAGCAGGCAATCCAAGCGGTCAATGCAGCACCAACACAGGCGCAGGCACAAAGTACCGGCACCGAACAGCAGATCCAAGGTATGATGAGCAACTTCAGCTTTTATCTGAACACTCAGTCATCGCCAGGAGATTATGTATTTAATGGCTCACGCAACAACACGCAGCCGGTCATCAACGATATCTCAACGATTACAGGGACAGGCGCGCCGACTGAGACCATGCCATTTACAGCCGTAACATCGCCGAATTTACCAACCTATGATACCGAGTACCCGGCGACAGATGCCAACGCCTACACGCAAAGCTCCGTCGCAATAGATAGCTCGCTAACGTTGACGTATGGCGTTTCAAGTGACAACCCAGCATTTCAACAGATGGCACTTGGGTTGCGCTGGGCCTATGCGGCCACCAATGCGCCTGATGAAGCGACCTACCAAACCGATATGACAAATGCGCGCACTCTCTTGACCGGTGCAGAGACAGGGGTGCAAGCCTTACAGAGCAGCGTTGCGTCCTCACAAGCGACAGTGACACAGACACAAGCTTTGCAAAACCAGGATATCAACGATCTCACCACTCAGATCGACAATATTCAGCAAGTCGATATCAGTTCGGTAGGGGTTAAACTCACACTTCTGCAGACACAACTTCAAGCCTCTTATTCGGCAACCGCCAAGTTAACGCAGTTAAGCATCTTAAATTATCTTTGAGTTTTCAACCGCCCATAAAAGGAGCATAGTATGATGAAATATAACGAAACAACGGCAAGCAGGAGGCTTGGTATGAACCCGGATTTTGACTTCAATCCCATCCAGCTAAGTTATGTCGCCGCGCTGCGCGGTATTGTCCCACGCCAGCCAGAGGACAAGTTTAACTATGCGGTCCTTAGTTGTCAGGATCCAGATCGCCTCATATGCCTAGCTGCAAGCAATCCAGAAGGTCGTTTCTGTGGCTTTGTAGAAGATGACGGCGTTGCCAAGCAGGCCCAAAGCTCGGCCAAACAACATGCCGTCAGCAATGTGATGATTGTGAGCACATCTATGGACACGCTACTGGCAGAAGTTAAAAGCGGAAAGTCTATGCTGCCAAAGTTTGATTACCTCTGTTACGACGAAACGAAAATACCCGGTCCATCGCAACATACCCTCGTTGCTGAGTTGGCTGATAATATGTTAAAGCAGGGCGGTCTTTTGGCTTATCGCTACCAGGCCTATAAAGATGACAGTGAAGCCCTGCGCTTTCTGGTCAGCGAACTAGCGCCAGCTGCAACGCCGGCACAAGCCAAAGAAGTTCTCCAAGATCTTAAGAAGGTCGGTGGAATTTATTTTTCTAGCCATCAGAAACAATCTGCCGCGTTAGATGCAGCGATCAAGAATGGTACACCAGATCAGTTTTTTACGTCTGTGAATGATCGCGAGTCTAATTCAGTAACTATTGATGTTATGGCGGCGCTCCTGCCGCGCGACTTATCTTATGCTGGTGATGCACAAATAGCCGATAACTATCTTGAGATGGTCACGCCAGAGATTGCCCATCAAGTCTTGATCGGATGCAGCCATCATATCTTGTACGAGCCGATCAAGGATTTTGCCATTGGCCGTACAATGCGTACCGATGTCTGGTGCCGCAAACCTGTGCCGAAGACAGAAAACATTGCCACGCTGTTTGGTAACTTTACTTATGGAATCACGGCGGCTCGTGAAAAAATTCCGCAAAAACTCTCGGTTAAAGGTAAGGAGATTGATTTAAGTACTGATCTCTTCACAAAACTGATCAATCTTATGAGCTTTATGCCTGTGCGTATCGGAGATTTTCTCCAGCACAAAGACGGGAAAGGCTTTGCGTCCATCGATGTCGTTGGTGCTACGCAAGTTCTCGTTGCTTGTGGTATCGCGAAGCCGATGCGTAGTAGCTATCAAGGTCAGAAAGATGCCACCATGTTGCAGCCGCGCCTTGCTGGGGTCTTCAATCAATACTTGGATAAAACAGCTATTACAGGCTCTGAGATTTGGCTGGCCTCGCCGGTTGTTGGCAGCGCCGTTTCGATACCAGCGCGTGAAGCACTGGTTATGCAGGCGCTTAACCGTGCGGGCATGGCAAACTCCGTGTCAGCATTGTTGCCCGAGCTTGAGCGTTTAGCGAAAGATCCAAGCATGGCTGCCAAATTTATGGATGTGGCCGAGCCAAACGCGGAGGTTGCCCACCATATGATCGAGGATGTTGTCGTTAAATCGATCATGCAGTGGTACGCTTACGGACTTTTGGCGGCTTGACGATTTTATAGTGCCGTCGGAACTCAATTCTGAAAATAGTAGTAGGCCTATCGCTGAGAACTTAGAGCTTTTACGTCAAAAGCTTGAGGCTGCACTTGCTTTGTATAAAAGCGGTGATTTTGGCTCCTCGTCTCAGATGTATCGCGCCATCCTTGAAGAAATACCCGATCAGCCGGATGCTCTACACATGCTTGGCATGATTGCGCAACGTATGGGCAAAACCGAGCTAGCCCTAAGGCTCTTTGATGAAACCGTGAAGATTGTGCCAAACTTTGCTCAAGGTTGGTCAAATCGTGCGGTGTTATTAAGGGCTCTTGGTCGAGGCGATGAAGCTTTACGTTCAGGCCAACGTGCTATTTCTTGTGACCCCAACCTTGCCGATGGCTGGGACATCACAGGCCTCTTGTTGCGCGAAAAGCATCAGTTCCAAGCCGCCGCCGAACACCACGAACGGGCCATGGCATTGAAACCAGATCACAGCGGGCTACACAATAACTATGCCGTTGATTTGGTAAGCTTGGGCCGGCTTGAGGAGGCTTATAAAGTCGCCCTGAGGGCAGCCGAGCTTGATCCTTATTCGGCGGCTGCGCCATTATCGGTCGGAAATATTCTTGTCTCAGTCGGCTACCCCGATCGCGCAATTGCGTATTTCCGAAAGGCTTTTGAGCTTAAACCCGATCTTTATGAAGCTCGCGTCAATGAAGGACGAGCGCATTTACTTATCGGTAATTTTGAAAAGGGCTGGGAGCTCATGGAGTTTCGCGCGGATCGCACAAATAGGTTTGCTGGCATTCCGAGGTGGGACGGACGTCCCATTGAGCATTTGCTGGTGTACGATGAGCAGGGTATGGGTGATACGATACAGTTTATTCGATATATCGCCCTTCTCTCAGGGTACGCCAAAAAAATAACCATTCAGGTACAAAACCCCTTGCGACGGCTAGTCGCTGAGAATTTTCCCCAAGCTTTCGTCATAACATCAGACCATCTACTGCCTAATGTCGATGCCCATATTTCTTTTCTCAGTCTACCTCATATATTTAAAACGCGACTGGAGAACGTTCCTTGTTCGGTTCCTTACTTGCGTGCTACAGAAGAATGGCGTGCTCCTTGGAAAGAGCGACTAACTACAATTCCAAAACCACGTATAGGTATTGTATGGGCAGGCAATCCCCTTCATCGCAATGACCATAATAGATCCGTGCAATTGAAAGAGATGACACCATTATTGCAATCAGCGCGCCCACATCTTGTGTCCTTACAGAAAAAAATGGTGACACGTGACATTCCAGAAGGCGTTTTTGACGCTGACTATGGAGCGCCCGATAAAAATGATTCAGACGCAGCGGGCTGGTTAAACGATTTTGCTTCAACAGCGGGACTTATAACTGAGCTAGACTTGGTTATTTCAGTTGATACGTCAGTCGCACACCTCGCCGGCGCGCTTGGCAAGCCCACCTGGGTCCTTTTGCCGTTTGATCTTGATTGGCGCTGGCTTTTGGGTCGCGAGGATAGCCCTTGGTACCCTAACATGCGGCTATTTCGGCAACCCGCGCCGACTGATTGGGCATCAGTGATCAAAATGGTAGCGCAAGATGTTGAGAGATTTATAGCTGGAGAACAGTCTGTCCTACAGGTTACGCCATGGACTGGCGGCGTCCTGCAACAACAGCCCAATGCTTTGCCGGGATATTAATTTTTAGGCTAGCTATTCAAGTTTAGCGACGACACTAAATATCTTGGGACCTGTTTTAGGCGGTCGTCATGAGTGTAACAGGAGCGTCGGCCCCAGAAGATGCCGTGATAGGGGCCGTTGCCTTTGCCGATGAATTCTTCACGTTGAGGCCTGCGGCTATGTTGCGATTGATTTTGATTAGTTCGGCGAGCAGCCCTAAGTTATGTTCTGCCATTATACGAAGACTAACTTTGTCAATATATCGGCTAAGATTAAGCAAAGTGATTTTCAAATCGCGAGGTAGCTGGTTTTCTGGGTCGCACAAAGAGACTTGGAAGATGGTCCACAGACGTTGGTTTCGTCTTATGGACTCAAAATATAAAGCCCGGTCGCTCTTTCCTGTGTTGCGCGCCTGTTCCATAAGTGCAGCACAGCTTAGCAGCGCACGTGCGTCAATCTCACGATCGCTTTCCGGTGTCGCTTGTTGTGTACTGTAGGCTTTGACTTTTTCCGTGTTTGTTGATGTCATAATGACCTCCTGTCAAGATGTCGCGGATGGCGCTAGGGTGTCGGGAACTTTAATCTCGGGCGGCGCCACCTTTTCCTTTTCTGCTAGCAATTTATGACCAAGACGCAGTGCTTTGAACGGCTCACCTGCTTCAAGGTGAGCGATGATTTGATCTATTTCACCGGTCAGATGTGGATAAAGTTTTCTGAAGTTTTTGATTGTCTCCACCACTAGATGATCGAGTGGCTGGCCCTTTCCTTTGAAGAGGTAAATGACCTGGAGAAGAAAATAAACGTTACTAGCGTCTGAATCGTCCTTACGGTCGATATTCATCATATAATCTTCACGAAGCACAGGGCTGTCGGAAAGAATGAGCAGATCGGCAGGCCGGTTACCGACGTTCTTGAGAATAGCGCCGCCGGCGAAAATCTTACCTTCTGGTTTTACACGGATTTTTAATGGCATGTCCCGACTCCTTCGTGGACGTTGTTATGTGACCTTTAAGGTCCTTAAAAGAAAAAGAAGGACGGGCCACTAGGGCCCGTCCCCCCTAGTTCATTACGGGAAGAGCCGCAGGATCGCCTGCGCCAATGTACCCGATATACTTAAGCTGACGATACCAAGTTGATCCTGCGCTTGCAGGGACTGAAGGTCTGCACCTTCCGTATTGGTATCAGCCAAGACCAGATTATCCGACGCAGTCTGAAGTGAATTGATCAGATTGGTCGTAAAGTCTTGGCGTGTTTGGATCAGCGTTGCGTTCGTACCGAAGGTTGAAGCATCGGTTTGAAGTGTCGCCAACGCTGTAAGCAGTAATGAGGCCGACGTATTGATGTCGGTCACATTGGCAAAAGCGTTCGTGGCTGTTACAACACCGAGACCAGCGGATGTAACGTTCACACCCGTGATGGTCAGAGCCGTTGTGTTGGTTTCATTGAAGAACACAACGAGAGTAGACGACGTACCGTTAAGCAAATTGGTGCCGTTAAATGTGGCGTCATTTACTAACAGATCGAGCTGCGTACGCAGGCTATTAAACTGCGAGGCAAACCCGGCACGTGTCGTCGTATCCGTCGTCTGTAGCGCTGAGGTCACGAGACCTTGCAACTGGTCGACGAGGGTCGTAGCGCTGCTGATCGATTGGTTAATCGATGTCACTGTTTGCAGCGATGTAGCAAGACTGTTCTTCAGGTTCGAAAGCTCACTCGCACGATTGAGGAAGCCTTGCGAAGCGAAGTACGAGGTGGCGTTATCCGCCGCCGAGTTAACAGACTTACCCGTCGACAATGCTTCTTGAGTCGTTGACAGCTCTGTAGCAGTTTGCTGTAACGACAAAAGATTCTGCCTTGTCGAGGCATCTAGAGTGATGTTACTTATCGACATAGTTAGAACTCCTTTCAAAGGTTGCCGCGGACTCCTTCCGCGATTTTTCAATCATTGGAGCTACACGCTTCAATGACTGCCGGCTAAGTTAATGGCCAAGTATGAACACGAACTTAACGGCCCCCTGGCTCATGCGAGAAATATGCCAGGAAGTCTGGCATATAAATCAGTGTATTAGGTGTGATCGAGCTAGGCAGTTTTTGCCGCTTTGCACTGCAAAAGGCAGTTTTTACCGGCAGTTTTTGCCGGTCAATGTGAAGAGAATGTAAGGAAAGAAAACGTCATTCCTGTTTCGTAACAGTCATTGATAGCTGAGCAAATCGCGGTGATGCATGGCCCCGAAAGGCATAAGAACCGCTATGGGTTAGTCTGCTATTGGTATCAAGCCAAATTTCGCCCCCGATGTTACGCCAGCGCCGGCAAAATGAGAAATCTTCGCTGAGATAGGCGCCGGTTTGTTTGTCAATCATACAATCAAATAGCGCATATAGATTTTCACTACTTTCGCGTGGGCGCGGAAAGGCATGTACTGAGTTAAACTTGGTCTCAGGATAAGCAGCGATCATGCGTTCAAAAACATGGCGCTTAATAAGCTGAAATCCAGTGCCGGCATATTCGCCGGTTGCAAAACCATTATCCATCTTTAGGGCGGCGCCCTTACAAAAGTCGCCAACATATACGAGGCCAGCTTCTTCGGGTGTCTCGCCGGTACGGCGGTTCAGTTGCTCCGGCAATTGATGCCAATCAAAAATCTTAGCCGGATAAAGGCCAGCAACAAAATCTTTGTCAAAGCGCAGCATGCGCATCACTTGATCTGTTTGAAAGCTAATATCGGCGTCGATAAACAATAAATGGCTTGTTGCGGGATTATCAAGAAACTTGGCCACAATCGCGCTGCGACCCCGCGTTATGAGGGCGTCGTTGCCGAGCAGTATGACGGCGACATCGAAACCCGCACTTGATGCAGTGGCAGATAAATTGAGCAGCGATACAGTGTAGTCTTGTGACACGAGACCGCCAAAACAGGGGGTACCGACAACAACGAGGGGCTTAGCCATGCAATGCTCTCCATAAATTAAGAGTATCAGTTGTTAGTACTTAGAAAGTAAAATCATTCGTAAGAGAGACGTTCGTCTATTCGTCGAGGACTATCTTCAGTAACCTTTCGTTCTGAAGGCCCCATTCCCAGGCCTTGACTTTTTCTGCGATAATGCTTGCCTTTTTCAGAGCGTCACCGCGCTTTTGATACACTTCTTCGAGGGCCTCAACGACTTCTTCAACGTCTGTCTCACCCCAGTCATCGACACATTGAAACCCTGACGCAAGTTTAACCGGCCTTTGGGTGTTGAAAGCACCACAACCAAGCATTTCAACAAGATCCTTTTGCCCGGTATTATTCGCGACATAAGTTGGAATACCGCAGGCCATGCATTCCATAGCTACAAGATTGGTGCCGCCTTCGCTGCGATTAGGGAAGACAGCTACATCGCACTCGCGCAGAATTGGCGGCATCATCATATTGTGAGTAAATGGTAGATCAATAAAACTAGCGGGCGGCAAGCCCCGCTCTATTAGCCAGGGCGTAATCTGTAGACCAAAGTCCGCAGCGGCTTCAGGCACAGTGTCACAGTGACCCGCGAGCTGGAAAGCTTCTGGCTCTGGTTTGGTCAGATTCTGCCAGCAAACGACAAGTAAAGCATCAGGGTGTTTTTCACGAAACAGCTTATACGCAGAGATGACAATATCTTGACCTTTGCGAAACTCAAACTTGCCCCCAGAAAAAATCACAAAGCGATCACGCCACAAACCGGTGCGTGGCGCTGGATGAAACAAGGTCGTATCAATGCCCTGATGGCATAGATGAACGGGACCTACGTTCAAGCTTTTGAGAAAACTTTCATTCCAGCGTGAGATGGCTATATAGTAATCATAATTGCCAGCAACTTTGCGACTGTGCTCGCCAAAGTTAAGCTGTTCTATAGCGGCGCAAGCAACGTTGGGGCGTCCCCAAACGCGGTCTTGATTTGGAAAGCCAGAGAAATCGTTGCCACAAGCGTGTAGAACCGGGCTATCAAAACGCAGGAATTCTTTGGGGTTTTCGTTAAGGAATCCTACAAATTTCTTTCCAAGCTCGAAGATTTGCAAAATACGCAGCTGTGTTAAAGATGGCGTCAATGTAATCGAGGGCGCCGATGTCAAAACAGCTTGAGTGCCACCGCGCCTTAAATAGTGGAGAACAATTTGTAGCCCATAGATTCCGTAGCCGGAGACGGTTGATATTACCCAGCTTATGGCAAGAGGTGGCATCACAAAAAATCTTTCCTGAACCGACAGAAGTGTAAGGGGCTGTTAACACTTGGTTAACAAAAGATCAATGAAACATGAATTAAGACAAAAGTAGAAATAATATCTTAATCTTCGTCTGGCCAAAGACATCGAATATTGCGGCAAGACATTTCCAACTGTTAAAAAATCGTAAAAGATGTCAATGTGTTACAAAGATTTATCTTGTAAAATGCAGGCGTTGCAAGTAGTATATAAATGCTAAAACAGGTGGTCACTATTTTGTAGATCCGAAGCTAAGATAAACCGGCAAAGAATTTTTATTTTTGACCAACTGAAGACGAGAACAAAAAAAAGTTGAAACGTAATTTACAGGCAGGCCAAGATGACGGATGCAGTCAATATAGCAGGAGCAACACAAGCCGCTAGCACGGCACGGGCTGTTGTGAGTGCGCCTGTTGCAACCGCCTTGCCAGCGAATGATAGCTCAACCATCAAAGCTGCGCCGCAAGTTGCATCGATTTCACCGCGTATAATTGTCGATCCTATTGCAGGCGCCATAACGGAGTTTCTTAATGGCTCAGGCCAAGTGCAGTCGCAAGTTCCTTCTGCTGCTGCGGTAGCTTATCTGCGTGTTGGACTGACCGCTGATGGTCAGCCCAAGCCAGAAAGCAGCGCTGATACAAAAAGAGCGAACAGCACAGTCGCTTAATCATAATCATAAAAATTTGTATTAAGGCATTCATGTTTCTTGAACGCATGTCGCTTTTTAGCCAATTAATTCAAGAAATGTTTTGGAGCACAGAAAAGCCAAGCTCCATGTTTCACACACACTTTTCTAGTTTCAGTTTTTTCGCGTTAGTGTTGATGCCGTCTGCGGATAGTCCATTTGTGGATTGATGTTGCCGTTGGCATCTGTAACGAAACTCAGCTGTTTCTGTAACCCAAGGTCGGCTATGGCATTTTGTAGTGCCGCCAGGGTTTTGCGGTCACTTTCGATGGCTTCTAACTGGCGTTTCTTATAGGTGCTTATCGCTGCGCAAGCTGCGGCATTGGCCTGTTTGGGTTGCGAAGCAGATACCGCGGTGTTGCTGGCGAGCGATGGCCCCGCGCTTTTGGTTTTGTCAACGGCAGCGTGTGATGTAGATGTAGAGTTATTTGTTGGCGAAGACATTGCTACCGTCGATTGCGTAGGAAGAGGTCCACGTCCGTGAGTGGCTATGCGTGTAGTCGGTTCAGTGGGCATAATCTGTTTATTGGGAAGAAAGGCAAAGCGTACATTGAGCGGCATATGGTCAGGACTTTCTTTTGCCGCCTGCGCTTTTGCACGCGAACGCGCAACTTCAGCAGCGTCTTGCCAGTTAGTACTTTCCAACTTCATGGTTGGTTGATCATTGGGGCCGCTCAGCTGAATTGAGGCCTCATCGCCATCATCTGCTGTCGATCTCGCCTGGTCACTGTAATCTTTTTTAACACCCGGCAAAGCGGGTAGGTTTAGGGAATGTGCCGGATCAATAACCACGGAAGTCGCTGGTGTCGTAGGTCCAGTTGCGGATTTGGTATCCTTATCTTGATTGGGCACCATTTCAATTTCAGTTATATCGGCGGGCAGTTTCTTTTCCTCTATCCGAGGTTTTTGTGCATCGTCTGAGTAGTGTTGGAATGACATCCATTGGCTTTGGTCGACGTTGTCAAAGGGATCTAGGCCATCAGCCAGTGCTGAGGCGCTACAGACAGAGAAGGACAACAAAATAGCCAAACCAATAGCTCGATCGAAGCGCTGGCGGCACAATAATGAAAAATATAACCCTTTCAGGATCTGCATGGCTGTTATGCCTTTGCCCTGTTAAATGTGCACACTCGTCCTCTACTTCCTTCATCGTATAACGTTATGGCTAATAATTTCTGAAATCGCGGAGCCAGCCGACCATCTTCATAGTTTGTTAACAAAGATTGAAAAAACGTTAATAATTTCAATGTGTTAGACGTATTTGCTTGCCACAAAACTGCCTTAAAGCCTTTCTAGAACCGATCCAGTGCGGTTTTCTTGCGCGACATGAAGGCCGGTTGGTAGATCACAATAGTTTTGCAGAGGTTTTGCCTTGCCGTCGTCATTTGGTTCGTCGTCTTTGGATCAGGGATTTCAGGCCGAAGCAGTGGTTAAGTGGTTTAACCTATCGAAGGGGTTTGGCTTTGTTGCGCCGCTCGATGGTTCGGCTGATGCGTTTATCCACATGTCTGCCTTAGCACATGCGGGGCTTCAGGAAATTGCCGAAGGCACAAAATTGCTCGTTCAAATTACTAATGGTCCCAAGGGTCGACAAGTAGCTCACATCATTCAAGTATTGGGAATGGCGGCAATTCCACCTTCGCCAGGCCGGGCTGCACCGAGTGGACATGAAGAAGATCTCAGCGGTACAGTCAAATGGTTTAAGCCCGATAAAGGATTCGGTTTCGTAACCCCTGACGATGGTGGTAAGGACGTTTTTGTCCATCGCAGCGTCATAACGCGCGCCGGCTTGATGGGGCTAGAATCAGGTCAGAAGCTTAAGATGCGCGTGCATACAGCAGCGAAGGGACGTGAGGCAACGTTCATTGAGTTGCTATAAATATTTTAAATCATTTAATTTGGATTGCTTCAGCTTTATTCTGCAGAACAATCTCGTGGTTCGATAACAATCGTAATGCGACCGGGGTTAGCTCGAATGAGCCAGCCTGATCAGCTCTTGCCATATAGATTAAACGCCACGGGCCTGTTTCTGGCGGCATTAATGTGACCCTGACTTCGTGACCACTAATTTCACAAGACTCTGTGGGTGTGAGTGTTAAATCGCCAAGCCATCCCCATGGTGCAGCGAGTTTTCCAATATTATCGAGGGCACAACTTACCGGATATAAAGCTGGAGCAGGCATCTCGCGGACAAGAAATAAGTTTACTGAAGTATCTTGAGTTGGGGTCGGCGAAGATGATTCTAGACTAACCAAATATGTTTCACCCGCAGTCAAGGGGGTGTTGGGATCAAGGAGCGTGCCGTCTGGGCGATAAATGTGCCGCACAACGTCCACAGCCTTTGTTTCTCCATAAGGCTTATTTGACGGATCTGCTTTTGTTATATAGATGACATAATCCAATGGATTATGGATGATTATGGCATCGCGCTTTTCAGTTGATGTCACGACCATCGCACCATTTCCACTTTTTTCGACACCGTTTACAACGGCTCGCCACAGACCGATACGGTCATTTATTGTCCATAAAGCGCGCAAAAACTCTACCGACGCCACGAAATCGTAAGTCGGGTGCTGCGCTAAACTGTCTGCCAAGAGCTGCATTTGAGGTTGCAACTCGTCGGTATTAAGCAGCGGGTTAGCCGTTATTACCCGCAAAAATCTTGCCATTGACACAAGATCTTCAGTGTCCGCAGTTTTTAATTTCTCACGCGCAGCATTGAGCCAAATATCGGCTTTATCTTGATCGCCGATCTTAACGAGGGCGTTAGCTAGAGCCGCCAAAGCTTCAAGTGACAGCGCTTTATCATGGCTGGTTTCGGCAAAATAGCGCAGCGCTGATACATCCAGCCTATTGTTATCCGCTAACGCCGCAAGCGCTATAGCTCGGCTACTGCGTTCAGCCTCATCAAACCAAGCGTTTTCCAACCGATGCTGTAGCCAATCAGCCGCGTGCGTTGAGGAAAGTTGGACGACGGGTTCCGAAGATAATGGCGTCAATGCCTGCAGTACATTCGCAGTGCTTTCAAGGTCGCTGATACCATTGGGGACAAGCGGGAAACCGCCGTCGCTATTTTGTCTTCGTAGCAATTGCGTCAAAATATTTTTACGTTTGTTTTGCAGCGCCCCCTCTGGGGCTAGGCCGGATTGTGTTATTACGTTTTGCCAAAGCCTGGCCGCCTCAAGCCAGCTGGCAAGCTCGCTACTGCTATAAGGCTCAGCCGCAGAGAGTGAAGCTAAGTAACTAGGGGCTCCAAATAGCGGCTTTGGGCTTAGAAAAAGTGATGACTTTTCAATTTGTGATTTGGGGCCGGCAAGCAAGGACCATGATTGCTGGGGCATAATCTTTTGTTCACTAACATTAAAAGATGCACGCCGCGATGGGGTGATGATGAGAGGCCAAGAGTGCGTCAGTTGTAAATGGTTGGGACCCAAAATTTCTAATTTGAGGAAACCTGAGCTCGGCTCGAGTGCGTGGATATCGAATGACAATTTTTGTGATTGATCTGGCGCAGAAGAAAAAACACCTTTATTCATGCCGGAAACATTTATGCCGGTCGTCGCACTTAGTGTGTAGCGATAGGATCCAGTCGGCGCGTCGTAGTTTTTAAGATCGATGAGTAGTCGAAAAGAGTCGTTGGGTCGAAGCGATGCTGGGGCCGAAG